>QWCP01000478.1_pt1 | contig 15455 bp, 16 predicted proteins | sample 1972561 | NCBI WGS metagenome assembly QWCP01 (sample SAMN09866705, study PRJNA288562) | Human vaginal metagenome isolate pre4_vaginal, whole genome shotgun... | isolation source: vagina | host: Homo sapiens | place: USA: California
CTGCAGGGCGACGTTGCCCCGGCTGCTCCCGCCCAGCCTTCCGATGACATCACCGAGGTACCGCAGGACTTCCTGCAAGCCAACAAGGCTGAAGATATCTGGGTGGATGATAGGCGCGAGCGGGCGAGGATGAGGGCGTCCAAAAATAAAGAGCGCGAGAACAACAACGAGAAAGGGCACTAAGCAATGACCAACGAGCAGACCACCGCTATCCACCCGGAGCGTCAGGCGCGCGTGGCGAAGTCGCTGAAGTTTTACTCCGTGGCGGCGGTGGTGACGGGTATTTGGCTGCTGATTCTGCTGGTGGAGATGATTGTTAAGAATCTGATCCTAGGCAGCGAGAACGCGCCGGAGTGGTTTAGCTACATCGGCCCGGCGCATGGCTTGGTGTTTATGGTGTACGTGATTTCTTGCCTGGACCTGGGCACGAAGGCGCGGTGGGAGCCGTCGAAGTGGGTCACCACGATGTTGGCGGGCGTGGTGCCTTTCCTGAGCTTCATCGTGGAGAAGAAGCGCCGCGACGAGGTTAAGGCAGCGTTCCAGCTGGACTAGCGTCGCGCGTGCGCCACACCGCGCGGTTACTCGACCAGCGAGGTCTCCACGGCGACTGCGTCGATTTCCTCGTCGGTCGGCACCGGCGCACCCATGACGTGTGGCTCGGCTTCCGGCTGCTCCCACGTGGACTGCAGGCACGCCAGAATCGCAACAGCCGCCGCGCGCGTGGAGACCTGCAGGGTTGAAAGGTCCGGCAGGAAACCCGGGTTGTGGTTGGTGGGGATATCGATATCCAACCGCCCGGCGGATTCGGCGCGCTGCCACTGGCGGCGCGGGGTAATGCCGATGGTCCAAAGCATGTAGGGGCAGCCGAAGGACTTCGGGATCACGGAGAAATCCTCGGAGGCTGTCCAGGGCTCCATCTCTATGGAATCCTCGCCGAAGGAACTATCGAAGTGGGGGCGGACAACATCGTAAACACCCTGGTCATTGTCGGTTGCGCCCAGCATACCCACGAACTTGAAGTCCGGGTTGCGGTCGGCGCCCGCGGCCATAGCTTCCGCGCGCACCACGCGCTTGATGGCGTCCACGCACTTCTGTCGCAGCTCTTCGTCGTAGAAGCGGCAGGAAAGGGAGATCTTCGCGGAGTCCGGGATCACGTTGTTCGCCTTGCCTGCTTCTACGGACGCGACGGTGATCACCGCGAACTTGCCCGGCGGAACTTCGCGGGACACGATCGTCTGCAGCTTCATCACCGTCGAGGCCGCCAGCACCACCGGGTCGACGGAACGGTGCGGCATGGAGGCATGCGCGCCGCGACCGTAGAGGGTGATTTCGATGGTGGTAGAGGAAGTCATCACCGGCCCCGGCGCGGAGTACACCTGGCCTGCCGGTCCGGCGACGATGTGTTGCGCCAGGCAGACGTCGGGTCGCGGAATGATGCGCCCCAAGCCGTCGGAGACCATCTTGTGTGCGCCAATTGACGCCTCTTCGGCCGGCTGGAACAGTGCCACCACCGTGCCAGACCAGTGGGCGCGCTCTTCGTTGAGGATGCGCATGGCTCCCAGCAGACTGGTGGTGTGCTGGTCGTGGCCACAGGCGTGCATGGTGGCCACGCGCTCGCCGGATGCGTTGAGCTGCGAATACGTGGAGGCGTAGTCCACGCCGGTTTTCTCCGCGACGGGCAGACCGTCGAAGTCGGCGCGCATCAACACTGTAGGGCCGTCGCCGTTTTCCAGCACGGCGGTGATGCCGTAGCCGCCGATGTTGCTGGTGACCTCCCAGTCAGGGAAGCCCTCCAGTTCCTTGACGATCCGCTGCGCGGTGACTTCCTCCGCTCCCGAGAGTTCGGGGTGCTGGTGGAAGAACTTGTACACGTCCTCCATCCAGCTGAGGTCGGCCTGCGATCCGGCCACGATGCCGCTGGGGCTTGTGGGGCTAAAAGTGGCCTGGTCGCTGTCTGTGCCGGGGGCGGTCACGCGAGGGATCCTTTCTGCTGCAATCTCTTGAGTTTTGGTGTTTGTAACGTGTCCCATCATACGTGGGTTGTGCACGCCCGGCGCCAGGCCTGCGGCGTGCTGGACGGCATCTTTACGGAACTCTAATCCGCCAACTGCGCCAGGATCTCCACCAGTTGGCGTAGAGCCTTGCCCCGGTGGGACACGGCATCCTTCTGCTCTGCCGTCAGTTCGCCCGCGGACTTACCCGCCAGTTCTTCTTCCTGGCCTTCCGGCAGTTCGTCGGGTGCGAAGAGCGGGTCGTAGCCGAAGCCGCCTTCGCCCTGTTCGGCGTGCAGAACGCGCCCGTACCAGCGCCCTTCCACGGCGTATTCGGTCTCCATGTCGCGCTCGGCCGCCACGTCGGCGGGCAGCTGCAGCACGCAGGAGGATACGAAGTGCGCCCCACGCCGCTCGTCCGGCACGTCCCCCATCTGCGCCAGCAGCAGGTCATTGTTGGCCTTGTCGTCGCCGTGGCCGCCGGACCAGCGGGCGCTCAGCACGCCCGGCATGCCGTTCAGCGCGTCGACGGCCAACCCCGAATCGTCGGCGATCGTCGGCAGTCCGGTGTGGCGCACACCGTCGTTGGTTTTGATCCGCGCGTTGTCCACAAACGTCGCGCCGGTCTCCGGGGTCTCCAGGTATTCCGGCACGTCCCCTAACCCGACGAGTTCGATGCCGGACACGTTCGCCGCCTCCAGCATGCGGTTCAGCTCCGCCAGCTTCTTCTTATTCCTTGAGGCCACCAGTACCCGCACAGTGCCACTCCCCTTTCTCTACTAGAGTTCCTGCGCCAGCGCCGCCCGCTGCGCCTCAATGAGCTCACGTAGGCCGCCTTCGGCCAAGTCCAGCAAGGTGTTCAGTTCCTCGCGAGTGAACTCCGCGTTCTCGCCGGTGCCCTGGATTTCCACGAAGCGCCCCTCGGCCGTCATGGCCACGTTCATGTCTACGTCCGCCCGCGAATCTTCCTCGTATGGGAGGTCAAGGCACGGAACTCCGTCGATGATGCCCACGGACACTGCGGCGACGGGTGCGCGTAGCGGTTGCCCTGGTACGACGCCCCTAGCTTGCAGCACGGCCAGCGCATCAGCCAGGGCCACGTAAGCGCCGGTGATGGCTGTGGTACGGGTGCCGCCATCGGCCTGCAGAACGTCGCAGTCGAGCTGGATGGTGTTCTCGCCCAGCTCCTCCAAGTCCACCGCAGCGCGCAGAGAGCGGCCGACGAGGCGGGAAATCTCATGGGTGCGGCCCTTGACCTTGCCCTTCATGGATTCGCGCGGCATGCGGTCGTGGGTGGCAGAAGGCAGCATGGCGTACTCGGCGGTAAGCCAGCCTTCGCCCGAATCACGCTTGAAGCGCGGCACGCCATATTCCACGGATGCGGTGCACATGACGCGGGTATTGCCAAACTCCACCAGCACCGAGCCGGCCGGGTTGGTGGTGAAATTGCGGGTAATGCGGACGCTGCGCATCTGGTCGAGCGCGCGCCCATCGGCACGAGTAAATTCAGTCATGCCGTCCAGCGTATCTTAGAACTCCATCCCCGCGGCGCCGAGGACAATCTCGCCGTCGAATTCGGAGCGGGCTGCCTCCAAAGTAGCTTGCGCATCGCCCCACGGCTGAATGTGGATGAGCACCAGCTTGCTCACACCCGCCTCGCGCGCCGCCCTACCGGCTTCCGCGCCCGACATGTGCATGTCCGGCGCCTTGCCCTCAGAGGTCTCGCCCCAGGCCGCCTCGCAGAGGAAGATATCGGCGCCGCGGGCGGCTTCGACAAGCGCGGGCGTATACGAAGAGTCACCGGAATAGGTAATAGTCTGGCCCGTCTTCGTGTGCTCCACGCGCAAGGCATAGGCCTCTACCGGGTGGTTTACCGGGAAGGGGGTGATATAGACATCGTCCACGAGCTGGCGCTCGCCCGGCTCCCAGGCGCTAAAGGCGAAGGTATCGGACATGTCATCGATGCCATCGACCTCATCGGAAGACAGGCGGCCCAGGTGCGTGGGCGTAGCCTTCGGCCCGAAGCACATATTGCGCGAAGCCGCAGGAGCCGTGGGATGGAAGCGGCGCCACACCATCAGGGAAGGAAAATCCAGGCAGTGATCGGCATGCAAATGGCTAAAGGCCACGTGCGCATCACAAGGATCCTGCTGCTGTTCCAGCTGCGCCAAGGTGCCAGGGCCCATATCGAGGACGATGGACGGCGCATTATCAAAGGACAGCAAGTAGCCGGAGGCGGGATTTTGGGCGGTGGGGACGCTACCGGAGCAGCCTAGGATGGTCAGCTTCATGGGCTCAATAGTTCCATGAAATCGCCCCGCATGCGTACTCAACGTGCAAAACGGGGGAGAAATTATGCCTACTTAAACAATCTGCGGGCCGAGGAAGCGCGTGGCAAGGCGGGCAAAGGCTTCCGGATCGCCGGTAGATTCAAAAGTGTGGACCGGCTGATTATCCGCAGGCGCCAACATATCTGTCTCGGTGAGAATTCGCATGACGTCCTTGGTGGTCTCTTCCGAAGAGGTCACCAAAGAAACATTATCGCCCATCGCCAGCTGGATAATGCCGGTCAACAGCGGATAGTGCGTGCAGCCCAACACCAGCGTGTCTACCCCTTGTGCCTGCAGCGGGGCCAGGTAGCCCTCGGCGACGCCGAGGATCTGGCGGCCGGCAGTGATGCCGCGCTCGACAAAGGGAACAAAATCCGGGCAGGCGGTGGCAAAGGCCTGCACCTTGGGGTTGAGCGCAAAGAGATCCTGATAGGCGCCAGACTTGATGGTGCCTTCGGTGCCGATGACACCGATTTTTCCGTTGCGCGTGGTGGACATGGCACGGCGCACCGCGGGCCGGATGACCTCCACGATGGGGATATCGTAGCGCTCGCGCGCATCGTGCAAGAAGGCGGCGGTGGCGGTATTGCACGCGATGACCAGCATTTTGCAGCCGCGCTCCACCAGCCGATCGGCCACGTCTTGGGAAAAGGCGCGGACTTCAGAGATGGACCGCGGGCCATAAGGGCTGTGGGCGGTATCGCCGGTATAGATGACGGATTCGTGCGGCAGCTGTTCCATCACCGCGCGGGCCACGGTGAGCCCACCCACGCCGGAATCAAAGATGCCGATGGGAGAGGTCGCAGTTGGCATTAACGCTTCACAGCCTTAACCGGGTCGTCCGAGGTAATGGTCATGCCGGCCAAAATGCCGCCGATGGCGCCGAAGAGGTGGCCCTGCCAGCTCACGCCCTCGTAAACGGGCAACACGCCCCACACCAAGCCGGAGTAGGCGAAGCCGAGCACGATGCCCAAGATGGTCTGGATGAGCGAACGGTTAAAAATTCCGCGCACAATCAGATACGCCAACCAGCCATAGACCAAGCTGGAAGCACCGATATGCGAGGTACCGGGTCCGCCGATGAACCAGGTTCCAAGGCCCGCCACCAGCGTGGTAATCAGCGTGACCTCCCACCAGGCTTTGCGGCCGGACAGACCGATGAGGAAGCAGAAGATAGCGCCGGGCACCGAATTGGATATGAGGTGCTCAAAGTTCGCGTGCAGCAGCGGGGCGGCAACTATGCCCCAGATTCCATTGAAGTCCAGCGGGCGGATGCCGTAATTGGATAGCTGGCCACCAAAGAGGAAGGCGTTGATGATGTGGACCGCCCATTCCACCACGAGGAAGCCCAAGGCTATAGAAAAGCCGGTGGTGATGCGGCCACTGCGGGTGTAGTTCTTGGAATCGCCGCGATTGACCTGGCCCGCGGGCGCCGGCCGGAAGTTAGATGTTCCACCTGAAGTCATAATGCGCCTTATCTTAGTCCAGCAGATCGCGGTACGCGCTCAAGCCTAGGCCGGGGTTGGCGGCGGTGACCGCGTTGACGATGGCTTCTTCCACGGCGTCGGCGGCAGCGGCGCACAGCTGGGTCACCACCTGCGTGCTCAGTTCGGCCGGGCGCTTGGCGGTAGACAAGGCAAAGATCGTATCCCCATCCAGCGGCGAATGCGCAGGACGCACCGCACGGGCGATGCCGTCGTGGGCAGTCATGGCCAGGCGCTGGGCTTGGGCGGTGGTAACGGGGGCGTCGGTAAGCACGGCGCCAATGGTGGTATTGAGCTTGGACTCCGCTGGGTGCGGCAAGGCGCGGTAGGCGGCAGCATTGACCGGAGTGCGACCCGGCGCGCCGTACAGCCGGCCGGACTGCGGATCGATGACCTCGCCTACGGGATTGGCGACCATCGCGGCGGAGACCTCATACTCACCCACTCGGCGCGAAGCGAGGCCAAACCCGCCGCGCAGCTTGCCAGCGGTAGCCCCCACGCCGGCTCCCACCGACCCCATGGATTCATCGTTGCCCGCAAGGGCAGCTCGCAGCGCGGCTGCGCCTTCTTTCGGCCCAGGGCGGAAAGGCCCGACCAAGAGGTCAAAGATGACGGCTCCGGGGACGATGGGCACGCGCGGGCCAGGCTTATCCTCGCCAAAGACAGGGAAGCCAATCCCCTCGTGCGCCAGCTCATTCATTACGCCGTCGGCAGCCGCCAAGCCAAAGGCGGAACCGCCCGCCAACACCACGGCGTGGACGCGCTCGACCGTATTATGCGGCTGTAAAAGATCCGTTTCGCGGGTGCCTGGGCCGCCGCCGCGCACATCGACGCTGCCGAGCGCTCCGCCAGGCCCGCAGTAGAGCACCGTGACTCCGGTATCGGTGCCGCTATAGTGCCCGATGCTCATGCCGTCCAGCATTAGTCCATCAGCACCTGCAGCAGCGAATCCTGGCAGAACGCCAGCCATTCCACGAGGCTATCGCGGTCAGACATCAGGTTGTTATCGGCCACATCGCCCGCCGCGACAAAGAGGCGGAGGTCGTTGAGGCCAGCGACGAAGGCCTGGGCCTCTTGCTCGTTGATGGTGACCTCTACCCCACCGGTAGGCCCGAGGGCAGAGCCAATTACCTGCAGGTTTTCCAGCTTTGCGCGCGCAATGTCGTTTTCATGCAGGGAGCGCAGCAATGATGCATCGCCTTCATATTCCTCATCGCCGGGCATTTCAAAGTCCGGGAAGAGACGTGCCAGCGAGGGATCGTCCGGGGCTTCGGTGTGGCCGGTAGGCATGTCCAGCATTTCCGCCAGCTCGTCCTTGGGCGCGGACTGGGCGCGCTTAATGATCGCCTCGGAGACGGTGGCGGTGAGATCGCCCAGTACCTCGCGCTCCATTGGTTCGAATACGGCCGTGATTTTCGGCGCGCGCATGAGGGACTTCTTTTTCTTCCACGGTTGCATCGATTTAACCTGCCTGCTGCATCGTTGCCCACAGACCGGCGATCTGGAGCTTTTTCACGTCCGCTTCAATCTTGTCGCGCTCGCCGCTGGACACGGCGGCCTTGCCCTCGGTGTGGACCTGCATCATGAGTTCATTGGCCCGCTTCTTGTCATAGCCCAACACGGTTTGGAATACATAGGACACGTAACTCATCAGATTGACGGGGTCATCCCACACGATGCACATCCACGGTAGGTTCTCGCTCGTGGCTACGTCTACGTCGAGTTCTTCATCCAATTCGGGCGTAGCCATCGGAGAGCTCATCCGGACTACAGGAAATTGCGCCTTCATGCCCTCTAGCCTAACCATATTTGGGAATCTATTGTGGGCCCGCGCAATCTGGCTTCGCACATTCCGGCGCCAAAGAATCTAAACCCCTGAAAACCACCTAGTCAGTGGGTATTATCACTCCCGTGAATGACAAAGCTATCCCTAATGATCGCTCTACTGCACTGCTCACGGATAAATATGAGCTAACGATGCTCCAGGCCGCGCTGCGCGATGGCTCGGCAAACCGCCAGGTCACCTGCGAGGTATTCAGCCGCCGCCTGCCCAATGAGCGCCGCTATGGCGTCGTTGCAGGCACCGAGCGCGTCCTGCGCGCAGTGGAGGATTTCCGTTTTTCGGCCAATCAGTTAGCGGAGATGGACTTCCTGGATGAGCAGACTAAGGAGTACCTGCGCCACTATCGCTTCTCCGGGCAGATTGACGGTTACCGCGAGGGCGAGCTTTATTTCCCCAACTCCCCCATCCTGACGGTGCGCGGCACCTTTGGGGAGTGCTTGGTTTTGGAGACCGTCATCTTGTCCATCATGAACGCCGATTCCGCGGTGGCTTCGGCCGCTTCCCGCATGGTCACGGCGGCCGACGGCCGGCCCATCATCGAGATGGGATCGCGCCGCACCCACGAGTATGCGGCGGTAACCGCCGCCCGCGCGGCCTACCTGGCCGGGTTCGATGCCACCTCCAACCTGGAGGCAGGCTACCGCTACGGCATTCCGGTCTCCGGCACTGCCGCCCACTCCTGGACCTTGGCGCATACCAACCCGGATGGCACCCCGAACGAAGAGGCCGCCTTCCGCTCCCAGATCGACACCCTCGGTGTGGACACCACGCTGTTGGTCGATACCTATGACATCACCAAGGGCGTCGAGACCGCAGTGAAGGTAGGCGGACCGAAGCTCGGCGGCGTTCGCATCGATTCCGGTGACCTTGGTGCGCTCACCCGCCGCGTGCGCAAGCAGCTGGATGATTTGGGCAATCACAACACCAATATCGTGGTCTCCTCCGACCTCGACGAGTTCGCCATCGCTGGCCTGCGCGGCGATCCAGTAGACGCCTACGGCGTCGGCACGTCCGTAGTAACCGGCTCCGGTGCGCCCACCGCCGGCATGGTCTACAAGGTCGTAGAGGTAGACGGCATCCCGGTGGCAAAGCGCTCTTCCTCCAAGCAATCCGTCGGCGGCGCCAAGCGTGCGCTGCGCACCTACCGTTCCTCCGGCGTCGCCGTGGAGGAAATCGTCTACCCCTTTGAGGCACCGGCGCCAGATACCGGCCAGCTCGATACCCGCGAGATGACCATTCCGCTCATGCGCGATGGTCACATCGTTGACGGACTGCCGGATCTGCATGCCTCCCGCGAGTATTTAGATCAGGCCCGCAAAACCCTGCCATGGGAAGGCCTGGCGCTCTCGCGTGATGAAGCGGCCGTGCCCACGCGGATGGTGGGCTTTAAAAAGTAGGCCGCTAGACTGTGTGGGGTGAGTGAGCACGCAGATGAGCCCCTAAACCTCGACACGGAAACGCTGCTGGGCAAGGCCGTTGACGCGCTGGGCGGCAGCCGGCGCGAAGGCCAGGTGCGCATGGCCACCGCCGTCTCGGCTGCGCTCGAAAAGGAGCGCCACCTGGCAGTGCAGGCCGGTACCGGTACCGGTAAATCCCTGGCCTACTTGGTCCCGGCTATCCGGCATGCGATGAACTCGGGGTCCACCGTCATCGTCTCTACCGCTACCCTAGCCTTGCAGCGCCAGCTGGTGGAGCGCGATCTGCCGCGGCTTACTGAGGCGCTCGCCCCTGTAATGGAGCGTACGCCCACCTTCGCCATCATGAAGGGACGCAATAACTACCTGTGCATGAATAAGATTGCGGCTACCCCAGATGACCCGGAAGCACTTATCGACGAATCCGAAATATCCCACCGCGGCAAGGCCGTGCGCCGTATCCACGAGTGGGCGCAGGAAACTGACACTGGTGACCGCGGTGATCTAGAGCCGGGCGTGCCGGACGTGGTGTGGCGGGCGGTATCGGTAACCTCCAACGAGTGCTTGGGCGCTTCGCGCTGCCCGCACGGGCCGGATTGCTTTGCGGAAGAGGCTCGCAGGGCGGCTGCCGACGTCGACATCGTGGTCACCAACCACGCCATGCTCGCCATCGACGCGGTTTCTGAGGCAAATATCTTGCCTGAGCACGACGTCGCCATTATCGATGAGGCCCACGAGCTCGACGGCCGCATCACCTCCGTTTCTACCGCGGAGATTACTACCCGCGCCATCAAGATGGCCGCCAACCGCGCGAAGTCGCTGGGTAATGCCGGCAACCTCTCGGACTTGGCCGAGGAATTCGATGACCTGATGAAAATCCAAGAGCCAGGCCGTTGGACCGACTTAGATGAAACCTCACAGGGCCACCTGCGCGCGCTTGCCGACGAATTCCTGCGCGTTAAGTCCCTCATTTCTCGCGCACCAGAAGGCGAAGCCACCGACGACCCGGAGAAAAACGCCGAGCGCCAAAACTTGAGCAACCACCTCTCCGACCTCGCGCAGGCCGTGGCGCGCATGCTGGAGGTTTTCGCCACCGATGACCCGGCCAAGCAAGACGACGTCGTCTGGCTCGAGCGCGATCCGCGCAGCGACGCCGAGACCCTCGCCGTGGCTCCCCTATCCATCGCCCACATGCTGCGCGAGAACCTTTTTGGGGAGCAAACGGTGGTGTTGACCTCGGCCACCCTCGCCCTCGGTGGACGCTTCGATGCCATGGCCGCCCAGTGGGGCATGCCGAGCGGCACCTACGACACCTTGGACGCGGGCACGCCTTTCGACCCAGCCAAATCCGGCATCCTGTACACCGCCAAGCACCTGCCCGCGCCGGGCCGCGATGGCCTGCCCAAAGAAACCATCGATGAGATCTATGAGCTCATTATGGCCGCCGGCGGGCGCACGCTTGGTCTGTTCTCCTCCCGCCGCGCGGCAGAAGAGGCGGCTACCGCCCTCAAGCCGCGCATCCCCTTTGACCTTTTCGTGCAAGGCGAGGATTCCATCGGCGCACTGGTAGAGAAGTTCTCCCAGAAGGAAAACTCCTGCCTCTTCGGCACGCTTACCCTGTGGCAAGGCGTGGACGTGCCGGGGCCGGCGTGCTCGCTGGTCATCATCGACCGCATTCCGTTCCCCCGGCCGGATGATCCCCTGATGCAGGCGCGCGCCCAGGCGGCCGATGCTGCGGGCCGCTCCGGATTCATGGAGGTCTCCGCCAACCACGCCGCCTTGCTCATGGCACAGGGTGCAGGCCGCCTGCTGCGCCACGTGACCGACCGCGGCGTGGTGGCCGTGCTCGATAACCGCTTAGAATATAAGCGCTACGGCAGCTTCCTCAAGGCCTCCATGCCACGCTTTTGGCAGACCACCGACGCGGATACGGTGCGCGGCGCGCTTAAGCGATTGGTCGCCGCAGGGCGCACACGGTAGCCGAGTCCGGCGCAATCTCCGTGAACCCGGCGTCAACGATGACCACGGCGCCGTCCTGCGCGCAGGCCATGCGAAACTCTTCGCCGGACACCTCGCGCACCGAAAGCTCAAAACCCGTGTCGGCCCAAGCACGAGCCTCCTCCACCGACATCGCCGCAGCGAGCATCATCGAACCGTGGCCCACCTGCGCTGCGGCCTTGCCGGCAGACATGTCGAGGCTGCGGTCGACGTAGATGACGGGGGCGTCGCCAAGCGGGGCTCCTGGCGCATCATAGGGTAAGTCGGTGTGACCGATTTGTAGCTTGCCGATGAGCGGATCCACCTCCCCCACGGCCGAAGGCGCGAAGGCCCGGGCACGGTCCGCCACGGTCACGCCGGGCAGGCTCTGCACATCGCGCCAGGCCTTATTGCGCGCCCGGCGGGCGATCTTGCGGATGCGGTGGCCGTACCACTGTCCCAGGGCGTGGGCGAAGGCCCCGTCCTCCCCCGCGCGCTCGTCCAAGCACACGGCCACAACGGCGCTAGCGGCTGCCTCCAGCACTTCCGTGCGCGCCGGCGGCTCCTGCTTGGGCAGGTTAAGCGCAATCTGCATCGCTTGGATAGTGGCGGGCTCGTCTGGGTTTTCTGGGTCATCGCGCCACGAACGCGCATCACAGGCTTCTACCAAGCGCTGGTGAGCGATTTCAAACTTATCCACGTACAACCTCCTCGGCTGGGATTCCCAAAATCTGTAGTACCTCATCCAGCCGCCGGTGATTTACCGAAGTATCCGCCACTTCTTGCAGCGCCGGCTTAGCGTTAAAGGCGATGCCTAACCCCGCGGCGGTAATCATATCGATGTCATTGGCACCGTCGCCCACGGCGACCGTCTGACGCATGCCCACTCCGGAATCCGCGGCAAACTCCCGCAGGAATTCCTCCTTGGCCTTGCGATCAACCACCTTGCCGGTTACGCGGCCGGTGAGCTTGCCATCGGCGACCTCCAAGGTATTGGCGCGGACATAGTCTAAGTGCATTTCCGCGGCTAGGCCCTCTAGAACTTGGATGAACCCACCGGAGACCACAGCGGTGCGATAACCGATGTGGTTGAGCGTGGCAATGGTCTCGCGTTTCCGCGGCTAGGCCCTCTAGAACTTGGATGAACCCACCGGAGACCACAGCGGTGCGATAACCGATGTGGTTGAGCGTGGCAATGGTCTCGCGGGCACCGGGGGTCAGCTGAATCTCGCGGGCTACCTCATCAATGATGGAAGCATCCAGGCCGGCCAAAACAGCCACGCGCTCGCGCAGGGACTCCTCAAAATCCAATTCGCCGCGCATAGCCCGGGCCGTGACAGCGGCAACCTCTTGCTCCTTGCCGGCGTGCGCGGCCAGCATCTCGATGACCTCGCCTTGAATGAGGGTGCTGTCGCAGTCGAAGCAGACGAGGCGCTTGGAGCGCCGGCCCAGACCCGCCGGCTCGATGGCAATATCGATGCCAATCTGCTGTGCGAGCTCTGCCAGCGCCTGGCGTACAGGTGCCGCGGAACCATCAAGGGACAAGGAAAGCTCCAGCCCGGTCAGCGGAGAAGTGGAAAGCCCGCGGATGCGATCGATATTGGCATCAAAGTTAGCCAATACGCGGGCGACCTCCTCTACGTGGTGAGCGGTTACTTCCGTTCCCATGAGGACCACCGCATGCGTGGAGCGAGCTCGTGCGTTAGATTCCTCCTCCCGCAAGTCCATGGATACCTGCTGCCCGTAGATGCTCAAGGTATTGCGCAAACCTTGTTCAATCTGCTCGGCGCGCGTACGGGGAATGCGGGTATGGGCAGCGAGGGTGATGCGGCCGGAAAAGATGGCCTGTTCGACGTCGACAAGCGCGGCGCTATAAGACGCCAACACGCGGAAAAAGGCCGCCGAGACCCCGGGCTTGTCCGGCCCAGTAGTGGTAATGACGGCATAGGTATCAGCTTGGGTACTCACGCCGCCCATTATCGCACGTAGGGCAAATAAGATACGCCAAAGCCGCCTCCCACGGCCTTTGGCGGGCTGGGAGGCGGCTTAAGTCAGGAGTGCTTTAGCGAGTTATATCGCTTTAGTGGCTACCCACGTGTGCTTCTTCGCGCATGCGCTGAACCATGTGTGGGTAGTGCAGCTCGAAGGCCGGACGCTCGGAGCGGATACGCGGCAGCGACACGAAGTTGTGGCGCGGCGGCGGGCAGGAGGTTGCCCACTCGAGGGAGTTGCCGTAGCCCCATGGGTCATCCACGGTGACGATCTCGCCGTAGCGCCAGGACTTGAATACGTTCCACACCAGCGGGATAACGGAAGCGCCGAGGACGAAGGAGAAGATAGTGGAAATCTGGTTGAAGACCGTGAAGCCATCGGACTCCAGGTAGTCAGCGTAACGACGCGGCATACCCATGTTGCCGACCCAGTGCTGTACCAAGAAGGTGCCGTGGAAGCCTACGAAGGTCAGCCAGAAGTGAATCTTGCCCAGACGCTCGTCCAACATGCGGCCGGTCATCTTCGGGAACCAGAAGTACAGGCCAGCGAAGGCGGAGAACACAACCGTACCGAACAGGGTGTAGTGGAAGTGTGCAATCAAGAAGTAGGACTCAGCCAGGTGGAAGTCCAGTGCCGGGGATGCCAGCATAACGCCGGTCATACCGCCGAACAGGAAGGTTGCCATGAAGCCCATGGCGAAGATCATCGGGGTATCCCAGGTGATGTGGCCCTTCCACATGGTGCCGACCCAGTTGAAGAACTTGACGCCGGTCGGAACCGCAATCAGGAACGTCATGAAGGAGAAGAACGGCAACAAGATAGCGCCGGTGACGAACATGTGGTGCGCCCACACAGCCATGGACAGGGAGCCGATGGCCAGCAGCGCGAAGACCAGGCCGATGTAGCCGAAGACCGGCTTGCGGGAGAAGACCGGAACGACCTCAGATACAACGCCGAAGAACGGCAGCGCGAGGACGTAAACCTCAGGGTGGCCGAAGAACCAGAACAGGTGCTGCCACAGGATGCCGCCACCATTAGCGGAATCGTAGATGTGGCCGCCCAGCTTGCGGTCATACAGAACGCCCAGTGCCGCAGCGGTCAGCAGCGGGAAGATCATCAGCACGATGGCGGAGGCGGTAAACACTGCCCAGCTGAAGACCGGCAGACGGAACATGGTCATGCCCGGCGCACGCAGGGTCAGGATGGTCGTGATCATGTTGATAGCGGAGGCAATGGTACCGACACCGGTAGCACCCACGCCGACGATCCACATATCCGCACCAATGCCCGGGGTGTGGACACCATCAGCCAGCGGCATGTACATGGTCCAGCCGAAGTCAGCTGCACCACCTGGGGTAACGAAGCCCAGCAGCATCACGATGCCGCCCAGCAGGGTAACCCAGAAGCCGAAAGCATTCAGACGCGGGAAGGCCACGTCCGGCGCGCCAATCTGCAGCGGCAGGATGTAGTTACCAAAGCCCCACACAACTGGGGTCGCAAACAGCAGCAGCATCACGGTGCCGTGCATGGTGAACAGCTGGTTGAACTGCTCATTAGACAAGAACTGGAGACCCGGGGTGAACAGCTCCGCGCGGATCAACAGTGCCATAAAGCCACCGAGGAAGAAGAAGCTGAAGGACATGATCAAGTACATGATGCCCAGCTGCTTGTGGTCGGTGGTGGTTAGAAATACCCAAGCCTTTGAACCGGTCTTCGCGTTACCGGTTGGCTCTGGACGTGTGGGGGCGACGTAATCGTCGACCCGTGGCGCCACAGCGGTCATAAAATCCTCCTGAATAACAAAGTGTCTGTGGACAGACTCCACCTACACCTAGGTTTACTCGCCTTATATTAGGCCATTTTCCCCTGTTCTTTCCAGCTTCCCCCAATACTTCACCGCAAGGACACACCTCATCACTGACCACATCTGCCACATTGCCCCTGCACGTGGCGCAGCCACTATTTCCACCGACGCTTTTCGCCAAAGTTACAGCGTGCTATATGTCACAGCCGAGCCGAATTGTGCGGCCCCAAAACGCAAAAACACACCCCCGCTCGTTATCAACCTTTCGGATGAGTTCGAGCAGAAGGTGTGCCGCAAGACCACGCTGATCAGCGGGAATGCTTAGAAGTCCCAGTCATCATCCGTGGTGTCCTCAGCCTTGCCAATGACATAGGAGGAACCCGAACCAGAGAAGAAGTCATGGTTCTCGTCGGCGTTCGGCGACAACGAGGACAAGATAGCCGGGGAAACGCGGGTCTCATCGGCTGGGAATAGCCCCTCGAAGCCCAAGTTATTCAGCGCCTTATTGGCGTTGTACCGCAGGAAGCGCTTGACGTCCTCGGTCCAGCCCAGGTCATCGTAGAGATCCTCGGTGTAATCGATTTCATTGTCATAGAGGTCATAGACCAAGTCGAAGGTG
>QWCP01000384.1_pt1 | contig 15422 bp, 15 predicted proteins | sample 1972561 | NCBI WGS metagenome assembly QWCP01 (sample SAMN09866705, study PRJNA288562) | Human vaginal metagenome isolate pre4_vaginal, whole genome shotgun... | isolation source: vagina | host: Homo sapiens | place: USA: California
AAATGAAAGAGGAAAAATGGTTTCTTCTCAAAATAAAAAAGTTGATCTTACCATCAAGGCGGCATCGTTTTTAGGACTTACCACCTACGGCCACGTTATGATTGGTGATAAAGCCTTTGAATTTTACAATGAAAAAAATCCTGCTGACTTTATTCAAATACCTTGGGAAGAAATCGATTCGGTAGCCGCTTCGGTGCTGTTTAAAGGTAAAATTATTCCTCGTTTTATGATTCAAACTAAAAAGACGGGAAAGTTCTCTTTTTCTACCAAGGATAATAAAAAGACCCTGCGCGCTATACGCACCTATATTTCACCAGATCGCATGTATCGCTCGCTCTCGTTTTTGGATGTAGTTAAACTAGGAATTACAAGAATTTGTAAAATGCTAACTTCACCGTTTAAAAAATAATTGTGTTTGAACAGGGGAGTACCTGCTATGGCACATTATATAATGCACTATATAGTGCACTATATGGTGCGCTTTTTTATGTAGACGCCTGTTTATGCGTCTTTGCAAAGTATGACTATGAGGCGCCTCCATGATTTGAATACGATGTGTTTTTCTCAACGTAGTCTCGTGCAAAATGTAGAATTACATGGTAACCTAATCTAGTTATACAAAATCTATTCTACTTGCTTCTTGGTGCAAGTTTTAACAGAAAGTGAGTGCATCGTGGCAGCAATTTCAACTGCAGACTTCCGTAACGGAATGGGTCTTAAGATTAATAACAAATACTACACCATTGTTGAGTTTCAGCATGTAAAGCCTGGTAAGGGCGGTGCTTTTGTTCGCTATAAGATTAAAGACCTTAAAAGCGGTCGTGTTATCGATCAAACATGCAATGCAGGTTCTAAGTTTGAAAGCGTTCAGCTTATCACGCGTGAGATGCAATATCTTTATAACGATGGCGATTCGTTCTATTTTATGGACAACGAAACGTACGAACAAATTCCTGTTTCTGCTGATTTCATTGGCGAAAACAAAAAATGGTTAAAAGAAAACGATAACTGCCAGCTCTTGTATGCTGATACCGAGCTTTTAGGTGTTAATCCTCCCATGTTTATTGAGGTAGAAATTACCGAAACCGACCCTGGCTTCAAAGGTGATACCGTACAGGGAGGAACCAAGCCTGCAACTATCGAAACTGGCGCTGTCATTGCTGTTCCTATGTATCTTAATCAGGGCGAAAAAGTTCGCGTCGATACCCGTGTTGGTAAATTTGTAGCTCGCGTATAGGTTGATTACGTTTGAAACTTTTAATTCCGTGGAATGTTGTATCATTTCACGGAATTTTTTGTCGCGCTTTTGTTTAGAGCTATTCTCTACTATACTTGATAGTAGTGGTTTGATTTCTGTATAGACTCGCACTTGTGCTTGGCGCATGCTATGTTGGCAGTAACTATCATTACATGTAACAGATATATGCACTAAGAGCTGTTGGCGCACCTATCAGAAATAGCAATCAAAACGTATTGAAGGGATATCCTATGAGTACACATGAGCTTTTTATATCTGGCTTGGGTATTTCACAAAATGTTCTCCGTGCAATAGTGGTAAAAGCAGTAAGTCATATCGAAGGCGTTGCGCAGGTAGGCGGCAACGATATTACGTCTAACCTTATTTCAGTGTTTACGACCAAGTCTTTGCCAGAAGATAAAGCAGTTGAGGCTCGTGTCGAAGACGATAAACTTTTTGTGGATGTTCATGTTGCCGTTTTTTATGGATATCCGTTTGTGGGTCTTGCACAAGAAATTCGTTCATCTGTTGCAACAGCTTTGCAAGAACAGCTTTCTTGCGAAATTGGTGCTATCGACGTATATATTGACAGTTTAGTATTTCCCAAGGAGTAGTGAATAACGTGCCAAAAAAGGTACAATTTGCAGGAAGAACTCTTGCGCGCAGCCAAGCGCTTCAATTGATGTTTCAGGCTGAATCAAGGAACATGCAAGTTTGTGATGTTCTTGCTACAAACTATTTATTGTCCGAAGGTCCCCTTGATGACTTTGGGAAACGCTTAGCTCTTGGCGCTGATGAGTTGCGTGACAAGCTCGATGCGCTTATTTCTCGTGTAATTACCAACTGGAATCTTAATCGTTTGCTTAGTGTTGATCGCAACATTTTGCGTCTTGCGCTCTATGAAATGATAAAAGTAGACGACGTGGATATTGCAGTAACTATTAACGAGTCGGTTAATTTAGCAAAAGCTTATGGCACCGATGAATCTTCGCATTTTGTCAATGGTGTTTTAGGACAAGTTGCGCGCATGATGGAAAACGGGCACGATGTATTAGAAGATGTTTCTACATCTGATGAGTTTGTGTCCATGTCTTCTGATATGGATTCAAGCGCTGCCCAGAACACTGTTGATGATCATGTATCCACACCAACCACAGAAGATGTGCCATCAGAAGATGCTGATAGTGATGCTGCTTGTGCACATGATGCAAACGCATCTCACAAAACACAGTTTGCTGACGATGATATAACAAGTGATTCTGATGTTCGCGCATGTGTACGCAGCGCTGTTGATGAGTTCTTATCGCACAAAGATAACGTCTTAAAACTCTAAGGTATGTATATGGCACAGCTTTCATCACAAGATTATACAAGCTTTACCGATATCAAAGCACGTCTTGAACAGATTATTACCTCGGTTAAAGACAAGGAAGTTTCTTTGGAAAACTCGCTTGATTTGTTTGATGAGGCAATTAAGCTTGGTTCGCGCGCGGTAGATATGGTTGACGCGGTAGATTTGGATGATAGTGAGCTTTTAGCTACGGATGCTGACGATTTGCCTCATAAAAATACCACCACAACCGATGCTGAAAACAGTGGTGAAAACGATGCTCCTGAAACCGATGCGTCTTCGATTGTTGCTCCTGTAGCTGCTTCTTCCAAAAACGACACATCTGTATCTAATGAGCTTGAATCTTCTGCCAAAGACACTGCGTCTTCAAAAGTGCAGCCCAACTCCTCTGAGAGTGAAGCTTCTCAGCATGGTGATGTTCAAGTGCCAGTATTGTCTGCGCACTAGTTTCAAAAAGAGCAGTGTATGAAGCAACGTCTTGACGCAGAGCTTGTTCAGCAGGGATTTTTTGCAACGCAAAAGGAAGCATATGCTGCTGTTTTAGCAGGGGAAGTTTCGTCAGAACACGAACGCCTTACTCATCCAGGAAAACAAGTGCCAGCTGGCATATATCTGCATGTTAAAAGTCATATTCCATTCGTAAGCCGCGGCGGTTTTAAGCTACTTCGTGCTTTGGAAGCGTTTGGTATAGATGTTCGAGACAAAAAATGTTTGGATGTAGGCGCTTCAACGGGGGGATTTACCGACTGCCTTTTACAAAATGGCGCTGCTCGCGTTACTGCGGTTGATGTAGGCTATGCTCAATTTAGCTGGGAATTGCGCAATAACCCCAAGGTTGAACTCATCGAAAAAACCAACATATGTGCTCCTTCGCTTCAAACACCTGATCATCTCTTTGATGTGGTAGTAAGTGATGTTTCGTTTACTTCCATACAGACTATTATTGCTGCTGTGAATGCGCTTATGAAGCCGCGTTCGCTCTTTGTTACGCTTGTTAAGCCACAATTTGAGGTTGATAAAGCAGAAGTTGGATCAGGTGGTATTGTTCGCTCTAAGCGCCTGCATATAAAAGCCATTGAGCGCGCTTTACACGCATGCACATCGGTGGGTCTTGTTCCTTTAGCTTTATGTCCGAGTCCTATTTATGGCCATAAAGGTAACCGCGAATTTTTACTTGCCGCTGGTAAAGATGTGCATCAACCTTCGCCTTCTTCTGATGTATCAGTACTTGACGCATCTTCTTCTTTAGATGTTTCATCTGTTGTTGATTCTGCAGAAGTTTCTGCGCGTCTATATCCATTATCAACATGGTTAGAGTAAAATAGCAACAGGCTATACGGTATAAATCACGTTATCAAGAAGGAGGGCGCGCGATGGTTAAGGTGGCAATTGTCCCTAATTATTCACGCCAAGAAGCCGTTTTAGATGCTTCTCGTCTTACAGAATTTCTTGAAAAACAATCAATTGAAGTTGTGTGGGCGCCCGATAAGAAGAAAACCAATGTTATTCCTCTTAATGTTGATGATACCGATTTAGTTATATCGTTAGGCGGCGATGGCACGCTTTTGCGTGCGGCAAAAATTACGGGTTATCGTGAAATTCCTATTTTGGGTCTTTCATACGGTCATTTAGGTTTTTTAACCAGTGCAGGTCCAGATGAGCTGCAAACAATGGTTCAGCGTGCGCTTGCGGGCGAGCTTCATGTTTCGCGACGTGCAACGCTGCAAATTACCTCGCTATTTTTGGATGAGCGTGGACAAGAAATTGAGCTGCATAATTTTGCACTTAACGATTTTTCGTTGAGTCATGGTAGTAAAGGCGACATGATCGTTTTTAATGTTGACGTATCAGGTCATCATATTGATACGCTTCGTGGAGATGGCTTTGTGGTGGCAACTGCAACTGGATCTACCGGCTATGCGCTTGCCGCTGGAGGTCCTATCGTAACGCCTACGTTTACAGGTATGCTGTGTGTTCCCGTTGCGCCTCATACTATTCTAGCTCGCGCATTTCTTACCGCATCTTCTGATGTTGTAGAAATTTCTATTTCAACCGAGCGCAACGTGGAGCGTCTCTTTTTTGCAGATGGCCAGCCCTTAGGGGCAAATCTGACTCCACTTTCTGCAAAAATAACGCGTGGTCAAGGCGATATTTTATTGCTCGAAGCATCGCCTTCAAGCTTTTATCAATCAGTTTCTCGTGTTTTTTACGGGCAGGCATCCCATGATTGATGAACTCCATATTCAAAACCTTGCATTAATTAAAGATATACGTCTTCGCCCAGCTTGTGGTCTTACTGTGCTTACTGGAGAAACAGGAGCAGGTAAAACGGCACTTTTGTCCGCAGTTAAGCTTATAACAGGAGAGCGTGCAAATTTTGCTTCTATTCGCGAAGGAAGCACCGATTTACGTGTGGAAGCGCGTTTGATTTTTGACAACAATACCGATAATGACATAGTTATTGTTCGTACGCTTGATACATCGGGCAGAAGTCGAATTACCCTGAATGATCATATGGTTTCTCTTGCAGGATTAGCCAAGAGTGCTGCGCCATCAATTGATATATGCAATCAACACGAACATCAAAACCTTTTACAACCTCACTATCAAGCCCAAATTCTCAACGAATGGGCAAGTTCTAACATTTTGCCTGTACAACAGCACTATCGCGAGGCATATGCTCAATACAGTAAGCTTGCAAACCAATTAGACGAGTTAACGTCACAAACCAGCGAGATGCAAGAAAAACTTGATGCGCTACAATTTATGCTTGCGCGCGTAGCTGAGCTTAATCCTCAGCGTGGTGAATATGACCAGCTCCAACAAGATTGTGCACGCGCAGAACACGCTCAAGATCTTATGGAAGCGCTCTACACGGCTCGAAGCGAGCTTAACGATGAAGACAAAGCGCGCGACAGTGCCTCAACGGCTCAAGACGCTCTTGCGAACGCATGCGCTTACGACGAAACGCTTGCGCCACTTGCAGATAGGCTTGCCGCCTGCGTTGCAGAAATGGAAGACATCTCAGACGAAATTCGTCATCATCTTGATGGTGTTGAGTGTAACCCCGAAGTTCTCAATGATATGCAACAGCGTTTACGCAATTTTCAGCAGATTATGCGCTCGTATGGCCCGCGTATGGAAGATGTTTTTCAAAAAGTTGACGATGCACGCGCCTACCTTGCCGCCCACGATAGGGGAGATGAGCACATTCGCGAACTTAAACGTGAGGTGCAATCTGCTCATGAGCGTCTTGTTCTCGCAGCTCAAGAGCTTTTTAACGCGCAAAAGAGAGGCGCGCCTCAGCTTGCACAACGCATGAATGACATACTTGCTACACTTGCTATGGCTTCGTCAAAAATTACGGTACGTGTTGCATTGCTCGACGAAAAATTCTGGAATGATACAAGCGCTACCTCTGTTGAATTTTTGTATCAAAGCGGAAAATCCTTGACGGCGCACCCCCTTAAAAAAATTGCCTCAGGTGGAGAGATTTCTCGTGTTATGCTTGCTTGTAAAGTTGTTTTGCAAGAGAGCGAACATACATCAACTTTAGTATTTGACGAGGTTGACGCAGGTGTTGGAGGAAGTACCGCGCAATCTTTAGCGCGACTTATTAAAAAGCTTTCGCGTGTTCATCAAATTATTGTGGTTACTCACCTAGCTCAGCTCGCGGTGTATGCCGATAAACATTATGTGGTATCAAAAGTGGGAACAGATTGCCCACAAACGCTGATAACTGAGGTAAAAGATGAGGAACGCGCCCAAGAAATTGCACGCATGCTTTCGGGTGATGTGTCTGATATTTCGTGTGAACACGCACGTCAAATGATTAAAGACGCTTCTAACGACAAAGATTAAAACGTTTTGCTGGCAAAGATCAAAGCTTTAAAGTATTTGGTATGTGTAAACCCACCGTATTGTTTTTTTGTATGGTAGTGCTCTTCTATACATCGTATGACTTGAATAAGAGGTGAAGATATGGAAATTATAAAATCAACCCCTATGATGCTTGATGAAATTATGCGCGTGTATGCTGCTGCTCAGGATTTTATGATTGCTCACGGCAATCCTTCGCAATGGGCGCGCAGGTATCCAACACGTGATCTCATTTTGGCTGATATGAAGCTCGATCATGCGCACGTGGTGCAAGAAGGTGGGATGATTTGTGGCGCATTTTCTATTCAAAAGGAACCCGAATCTGTATATGCGCATATCGACGGGCAATGGCTTAACAGCGATCCATATCTTACCATTCATCGTGTAGCAAGTGATGGTCGCGTGCATGGTGTTTTTGATGCAATTGTTGCGTATTGCGAGCAACGCTATCACAACTTGCGCATTGATACACATGCGCAAAATCTTGTTATGCAGCATTTAATTGCCAAACATGGCTTTATACATTGTGGGACCGTGTACGTGGCCGATGGCTCTGCTCGTCTGGCGTATCAGCGTTGTGTAAACTAGAACATATGTACGTATTATGAATGATTATTCTTTTTAAGTCATACATAGTTAAAAGGTGTAAACTATCTATAGATATAGCTTAGTAAATGTAGTCCTTCGGTGTATAACGAAATATGTCGTGTATTACATGCTACGTGTGTTGTAATATGAAGTCCCGTAGGAAATAATATTCGTAAATTTCAGGATACGGGAAGGCAAAAATCATTATGACAAAGCATATATTTGTAACCGGTGGTGTGGTTTCATCATTAGGAAAAGGCATTACTGCTGCTTCCTTGGGAAGACTTTTGAAGTCACGCGGTTATAAAGTGATGATGCAAAAAGCAGATCCGTATTTAAATGTAGACCCTGGTACTATGAGCCCATTTCAGCACGGTGAAGTTTTTGTTACCGAAGACGGCAAAGAAACTGACCTTGACCTCGGGCATTATGAGCGTTTCATTGATGAAAACCTTACCGCTAATTCCAATTTTACAACTGGCGTTATTTATCAATCTCTTATATCACGCGAACGCGCTGGCGACTTTTTGGGAGGAACGGTTCAGGTTATTCCTCATGTTACTAACGAGATTAAAGAACGTTTTAAGCGCATCGAAGAGCAAACTCAGGCTGATGTTGTTATCACCGAGCTTGGAGGAACTATAGGCGATATAGAAGGACAGTCTTTTGTTGAAGCTATTCGCCAATTTAGAAAAGAAAAAGGACCAGGTCAAACACTTGTTATTCATGTAAGTTTGGTTCCTTATATTTCCGCTGCTCACGAGGTTAAAACTAAGCCTACTCAACACTCGGTTAAAGAGCTTCGCTCCATGGGTGTACAACCCGATTTAATTGTATGTCGTGGAGATCACGAGATCAACGCTGCTATTCGTGCTAAGATTGCACATTTCTGCGACGTTGATGAGGATTGCGTTTTTGAAAATTCCGATTGTCCGTCTATTTATCAAGTTCCTATGCATTTAGCACAACAACACTTTGACGAAAAAGTATGCGAAAAATTAGGTCTTGAAGTTCGTGAAAGCCATATGGAGGCTTGGAACGACTTTACCCGTGCCATGGAAAAGGCAAATGCTCATAAAGATACAACCGAAATTAAGGTAGTTGGAAAATATACGCAATTGCCCGATGCATATCTTTCGGTGATTGAAGCATTGCACCATTCGGGCGTATATTTTGGCCGCCATGTTAATATCACGCTTATCGATGGAGAAGAGCTTGATGCTTCTAATCTCGACGAAGTTTTTGAAGATGCAGATGGTATCTTAGTTCCTGGTGGATTTGGACGCCGTGGTGTAGAAGGAAAGATTCTTTCTGCTCAACTTGCGCGCGAACGAAAGATTCCGTATTTGGGAGTTTGTTTAGGATTACAAGTTGCTGTTTCTGAGTTCGCTCGCCACGTTTGCCATCTTGAAGATGCAAATTCGTCTGAATTTAATCCTCAAACCTCACATCCTGTTATCGACCTTATGGCATCGCAGGAAGAAGTTACCGATAAGGGTGGTACTATGCGTTTAGGTACCTATCCTTGCAAGGTATTAGGTCCTTTGGCACGTGAGGCATACGGTCAAGAGCTTGTATACGAGCGTCACCGTCATCGCTATGAAGTCAATAACGCATATCGTAAGCAACTGGTAGATGCTGGCCTTATTATTGCTGGTCTTTCGCCTGATGACCGTTTGGTAGAAATGGTTGAATTGCCCGAAAATATTCACCCATGGTTTGTTGCGAGTCAGGCACATCCAGAGTTTAAGAGCCGTCCAACTAATCCTGCGCCGTTGTTTAGAGAGTTTGTTCGTGCGTCCATTGCTCGTCACGAAGGTGTTGAGCGTACAAGTGTGGTAGCTCCTCGCGACATGAATTAAACGAAAAGCTCAAGTGCGTATGCACTTGAGCTTTTTTGCACAATGCACATGTGTTTGCTTTTAGGTTATGCGTCTTGTGCTTTATGTTCTTATTGCCGTGCTTTTGTGTATGAGTTGATACTATGGATACTTTTGACACCATTAAAGAAGAATATCTTAACTATGTGCTTATTGAGCGTGGCTATTCGGTGCATACACTACATTCGTATGATCACGATTTAACGTTGTACTTATCGTTTCTTCGATCTCATGATATTGATGATCCTGCGTATATTACGCGCGAGATCATAGAAGCCTATATTGCCCATCTGTTTCATGAGGGTATGTCATCATCCACGGTTCAACGTGCTGTTTCATCAATTAAAGGTTTCCATAAATTTATGGTTGTTGAGCAAATTTGCGAAAATCATCCAACCACCAATTTAAAACTTCCCAAAAAATCGTTTCATTTGCCCGATGTCCTCACCCAAGATCAAATTATCCATCTGTTAGACGATCCGTTTAAGCCGCAGCTTTTGCCAGCTCCAAAACTTACGGCTCGAAAAACACTTTCGCTTAAACCACAAGCATGTTTTTATCGAGATAAAGCAATATTAGAAATGCTTTATGGCTGTGGTCTTCGCGTTTCGGAACTGTGCGGTCTTAATCAAGGCGATGTTTTGGTTTCAGATGAGCTGGTGCGCGTGTTTGGAAAAGGCTCAAAAGAGCGCTTAGTTCCATGCTTGGGAACAGCGCTTGAAAGTTACCAAAATTATTGCACCAAGTGGCGCGCTCTTTTGGCATGTTCTCCTAAAACAACAGACGCAGTTTTTTTAAGCGTGCGCGGCACTCGTATTTCTCGTCAGGCGGTATTTTCGCTGGTAGAGCGCTATGGTAGTTACGTTGGTATTAAAGGTTTACATCCTCATACCCTGCGCCACAGTTATGCCACGCACATGCTTGAAGGTGGCATGAATTTGCGTATTGTTCAAGAGCTCTTAGGACATGCATCTATTTCTACAACGCAACTTTATACACATATTGATTTAACGCATATTCGCAGCGAATATATGGCGGCACATCCACGCGCTCAGATTAAATAGTCAAAACCCTCATGCCTCAGCGTTTATAGCTCTGAGCTGTACGTTCATAAAAAACGCACACAAAGTTCATCGCACATAGTACAAGAGTTCTCATAATCTCCAAATGATTGTACCTACAAACATATGTACCCCCTATATATCCAAAAATAGTTCACCTTTTAGATGGGCTTAATGAGTTTTTGTCATAAAAATCAAATTAGGTGTCAAAAAATGTAACAAAGTGTTGCGAAGTGTTAAGGAAGTGCGTATAGTTGAAAGCGTAATCCGCGGGAGAGTTATCTCTAAAGGTTGAAAGGAGGATCAAATGTATTTGACTGGCACCTACACGCATACGCTTGATGCTAAGTCACGCATTATGCTTCCTTCTGCTTTTAGAAAGCAACTGGGCGAGACTGTTTGTCTTGTTCCTCTCAACGATTGCATTTACGGTTTTACTCCTGAAAGCCATCGCGCGTGGATAGAGAGTTTTTTTCCTGGAGGAATCAACCCTCGTAACAGAAAAGACGTCGCTCTACGTGCAGGTCTTTTATCGCGTACACTCACGGTCGAATTAGACAGTGCAGGGCGCCTTGCATTAGGCAAGCTTGATGCAAGTCGTCTTAGTGCATGCAATATCGAGCGCGAGGTTGCCATCGTGGGCGTTGATGATCATTTTGAAATTTGGAATGCTTCCAAATTTGAAGATCAGACAAAAGCATTTGATGACAATCTTGAGAGCTTGATGTTTGAAGACTAGGTCGTAAGGATATGAGCAGTTTGACATCTGAATATCGGCATGTTCCCGTGATGCTCACCGAGGTAGAACAGGAGTTATCGCTTAAACCTGGCGATGTTGTCTGTGATTGCACTCTTGGCGGTGCTGGTCACACGGTAGCTTTGGCACAACACGTTGCACCTGATGGTTTATCACTTGGTATAGACCAAGACGACGCGGCTCTTAAAGCTGCGTCCGAGCGCATGGATCGTCTTGCGCCTTGCGTAACGTATAAGTTTTTGAAGGGAAATTTTTCTCAGCTCGATAACTTATTAGTGCAAGCGCAGGTAATAGGCGTTGATGCATTCTTGTTCGATCTTGGTGTTTCGTCACCGCAGCTCGACGTAGCCGAAAGGGGCTTTTCGTATCACGAAGACGCTCCGCTTGACATGCGTATGGATCCGAGGAATAACACTTTAACTGCAGCAGAGGTCATACAAACCTATAACGAAGCCGACCTCACTCGGATTTTACGAAGCTATGGTGATGAAAAGTTTGCCGCTCGTATTGCTCGTGTCATTGTAGAGCAGCGTAAACTTTCGCCTATTCAAACAACCTTTGAATTGGTTGAAGTTGTCAAGCGCGCGATTCCTGCTGCGGCACGACGTCATGGAAAGCATCCGGCACGTAAAACATTTCAGGCGCTTCGTATTGAAGTAAACCATGAGCTTGACGTGCTAGAAACGGGACTTAAGCAGGCAATTCGCTGGCTTAATCCAGGCGGAAGAATTTGTATTATTGCATATCATTCGCTTGAAGATAAGCTGGTAAAACACATTTTAAGCGAATACGCACAAGGTTGCGTGTGTCCTGCCGATTTTCCCGTGTGTGTATGTGGACGTAAGCCGGTATTAGATATTCTTACGAAAAAACCGCTTGTCGCAACACCTTCTGAGGTTGAGTGCAATCCTCGTGCTCGCAGTGCGCTTTTGCGCGCAGCACGGCGCACAACATATCTGTAAGTAGGTGATTGCCTGCGTGTGCGCGCAAGCGTATGCGCATATGCAGATGACCTTTACGGTATGTGCTGCAGGAACTTAAAACGAAGCAGTAAACGAACTACAAACAAAAAACGAACTACTCACGCACTACGTGCAGCACAATTTAGAAGGGGTTTTCATGGGGTACCGAGACAATGTCGCACTTGATTATGAGGCTTTAAGCCCCGAGCGACAAGCTCGTGTGGCGCCTAAGCTCCGTCCTTCATTTGGAGTTGTAGAAGGTGGGGGTCTTGACGCTTCCGTTCGTCGTGGCGTAAGTCTGCAATTCCTCTTTAACATAAAAGTTGTATTAAGTATTGTGATGCTTCTTGTGGCAATTGGCTTTGTACGCGTTGCCCTTTTGAGCGCCTCTGTTGCTACACTTCAACATAATAAAGTGCTTACCTCAACTATTGAACAAGCGCAAATGCATAACAGTGAACTCAAAGTGGAGCATTCTATTTTGGCTAATTCCAATCGCATTGGAAGAATTGCAACGCAAAGCTACGGTATGGTGCTACCCGAGAAAGTAGATACCATAAACATTGCCGAGCCCTCTTCAGATGTAAGTGAAAGTTCTCAACAATAGTCAAAATATTCACCATGAATTATGTGTGTTTGCAGACAATCCTGTATTATAGAATTTGCTCTTATATTGATTTCTTCATGGGAATATATAGATAAGATTAGCACGGCTAATTTCTAGTATGTAAGGTATGTTATGAGATCCGGACGTGATTTTGTACGAGGTGCATCGTATGACGAAAGACGCTCTTCTGCGTCTGCTTCTACCTATAGTTACGCTTATTTTTCAAGAACAACCATTAAGCTGATTGCAATATTTGCCTTTTTCACCTGTTGCGTTGTTGCGCGTCTTGTTTGGTTGCAAATAGTTGATGCTCAAAAATTAACTCATATGGCACAGACGCAGCGCACAAATGTGGTAAAACTTTTTGCGCGTCGCGGTACTATTTATGATCGCAACGGTAATGTACTTGCCATTAGTCGCGAATGCAAGACGCTGTATTGTAATCCTCAACAGGTTAAAGATCCAAGCGGAGCTGCACACATAATCGCCGATGTTTTGGGCGGCTCTGCTGATGACTACATTAATTCACTTAATGCCAACACAACGTTTTCTTATGTGGTAAAAAGAATTAGTAATGAAGATGCCAAAACTATTAAAACACGCCTTGCTGATGCAAAAATTGGAGGTGTCTTTTTACTTCCCGATATTAAACGAGAATACCCTTATGGTAATGTTGGTGGACAGATTTTAGGTTTGGTTGGTAATGATGGTGACGGCTTGTCTGGCCTTGAGCTTTATTATAATGACAAACTTAAAGGAACTGATGGTGAGATGATTTTTGAAGCAGGTGTTCAAGGAACACCCATTGCTGGCGATCATCCTCATGTAGTACCTGCTCAACACGGCAATGATATTGTTATTTCAATAGATATTAATATCCAGAAAAAAGCCGAAGACATCATAGCGCAAGGAGTCAAAGATTATCACGCAAAATCAGGCTCTGTTATTGCGACCGATCCACAAAATGGCGAAATATTGGCTATGTGTTCTACTCCTTTATTTAATCCTACCAACGCCGAAGATATTGCCGAAGGCTCGCTTAATCTAAAACCAGTTTCATCTACCTATGAGCCTGGTTCCATTTTTAAGATACTTACTATGTCGATTGGCTTAGACGCTCAAAAAATATCCCCTCAGCAAGTATTTGATATTCCGGCAACTATAAAATCCGGTGCCGATACCATTACCGATGAAGATAATCGCCGAGTAGCAGCCGATATGGATATTCGTGAAATTTTGCGGCGGTCTTCTAATGTTGGATCATCTTATGTGGCTCAACATTATATAGGAGCTGATACCTTTGCTGCTGGTTTAGATAACTTTTTAATTGGTCAAAAAACTGGTATAGATTATCCTGGCGAAGTGGGTGGACTTGTAAAGAAGCGTGTAGAGTACGATGGCGCATCGCTTGGAACTATGGCATTTGGTCAAGCGCTTGCATTTCCACAGGTGCAGATGGCCCAAGCGGTAGGATCTGTTGCAAATGGAGGCACGTTGTATACGCCTCACTTTTTGATGAGCACAGCCGGTGAGGAAGCAAATTGGCCAGCAAAAGGTACATCTATTAAAAAAGAAACATCAGATCTTATGATTGATTATCTACAAACGGTTGTGAGCGAAGGTACGGCAAAAAAGGCTCAAGTACCAGGGTATAGTGTTGCGGGTAAAACAGGTACAGGTGAACAAGCATCGCCTACTGGTGGTTACATACGAGGCAGCTATACGAGTTCTCTTATCGGATTTGCACCAGCTAAATCTGCAAAGATTCTGTTATATGTGGGATTAGATGGTACGCCTCATTTGGCTGCCACTTCTTCGGCATACCTGTTTTCTGAAATTATGAGGGAAGCCCTCACCGATTTGAATATTTCGGAACAAAAGTAGCAACACTTGATTAGTATATAAGAGGGTTTACTTACAACTAAATGGTTTACGTAAACACATTGGAATGTTTGCATTAACTAACGTAGAGAGTAAAAACGCAGGTGAATACTAAGCATATTCATGTGTGTCTCATTTAAAGAAGGTACTATGCTAACGTGTACGACAGAAGAAATTGTACAAGCTACGCGTGCGTATGTATGTAATCACGCGGATATTACAAGTATAAGTGGCACTACGATCGATTCTAGAAATGTAGTGTCTCAAGGCATGTTTGTTGCTTTTCGTGGCGAGAGAACAGACGGCAATTTATATGCTGATTCTGCAATTGGCGCAGGCGCTTCTTGTGTTGTGCTCACATGCGAAGCATCGCAAGGTCTTATACAGTTAGCTCATGAGCACAACTGTTTGCTTTTGCGCGCGGCTCATGATGACGCACAAGAATTTTTGCTGGAGCTTGCCTCTTTTTGGCGAGAGAAAAATCCTTCGTGGACAGTTGTGGGCGTTACGGGCTCGTGTGGGAAAACCACCACAAAAGATATGCTTATAGCTACACTCTCCACAACTTTTCGCACCTATGGAACTAAGGCAAATCATAATAACTTGATTGGACTTCCGCTAACTATCCTTAATACTCCTTCTGACGCCGAGGTTATTGTTGCCGAAATGGGCATGAATCATGAAGGCGAAATTTCGCGTATGGCTTTAGTTGCAAAGCCCACCATTGCTGTTATTACTAATATAGGTACCAGTCATCTAGGTCTTTTGGGTTCACGTAAAGCAATTGCGCAAGCAAAGGCCGAGATTATCGCTCCTATGTGTTCTCAGCAATCGCGTCAGCTTAAACCAGAGCTTATTTTGTATGATTCAGACGATTTTACAACCTTTATTACCGAGGCATATGCACAACCAGCAGATGTTTTAGTTTCTTGTGTAGGCGAGAAATCGTCCTCGTCTATTCACGTGACAAAGATAGATCTTAACGAGCTTGGTAAGGCATGTGCGCATGTTGTTTGCTCAGATGGGCTTATGCGAAAAGTGACCCTATCTGAGGCAGGAAAAGCTTGCGTAATTGACGCTTGTTTTGCACTTCGCGTTTGTGAAATATTGGGTGTATCTTACGATAAAGCATGTTGTGCGCTTGCTCATATGGAGCAAGTTCATATGCGTATGGAAGAGATCAAAAAACCTCATTTACCTCTTATTATTGACGACAGTT
>QWCP01000386.1_pt1 | contig 15288 bp, 13 predicted proteins | sample 1972561 | NCBI WGS metagenome assembly QWCP01 (sample SAMN09866705, study PRJNA288562) | Human vaginal metagenome isolate pre4_vaginal, whole genome shotgun... | isolation source: vagina | host: Homo sapiens | place: USA: California
CTTTGCTTTTGTCCTCCTGATAAACTCATTGGATGCCTTTCAATAAATTCATCTAAGCCTAAATCTTTTAAAATGATTTTTGCCTTTTCTTCATCAAAATTCTTTACACCTAGGCTAAGCTCTTTGAATACTTCATCCGTGAATAATTGATGATTTACGTCTTGCATAACAAGTGAAGAATTTTTGAGTCTTTCTTTTTTAGATAATTTCTCTCCCTTAAAATAAATTTCTTCTTTTGATTTTTTCTCAAGACCAATTAAGCATCTCAAAAGCGTTGACTTCCCACGTCCGTTGGATCCTATTATGCCATAAATTTTCCCAAGCTTAAATGAGATCTCTTTTACACTTAAACACTCATCATCAGTAAATTTGTAGTTAAGATCTTTTATCTGATACTCTCCCTCTCCTTTTAAATAAGGAACTTCTAATTTGCTTAATTCTTTATCTCTTAAGCTTAAAGCGTTCAAATCATTTTTGTCTAGCTTTAAAAATTCACTTCTAGTATAAGTTTTTTTAAGTTTGCCTTTATCTATCAAAAATACACGATCAACTATGTCCATCAGATAATAAATTCTATGCTCTGCAACAATTATGCTTATGCCTTTTTCTTTTAGTATTTTAAGCATTTGTGTCAAAACACTTATGCTTTTAATATCCAAATTCGATGAAGGCTCATCCATTACAATAATCTTTGTGCCTGCTATATAAGAAGCTGCAATGCAAAGAATTTGTTTTTCACCGCCGGATAGATTAAATATATTTCTATTCAAAAGATTTTTTATCGGGAATATCTCAAGCATATCACTTAAACGCTTGTCCATCTCTTCTCTTGCAAGTCCAATATTTTCTAAATAGAACAATAATTCTAATGTCGTATTTATATTGAAAAAATATGTCTTAGGATTTTGAAAAACAGTTGAGACAAGCATTGAGATTTGATAAAGCTCCAAATCTTTTATATTTTTACCATCAATAATTATTTCGCCCTTTGTCTTTGCGTTATCATACCTTACAGCTAAGCCGTTGATAGAATTTATTAAAGATGACTTACCGCTTCCGCTTTTTCCTGTAAATAGCACACACTCTCCCTCGGCTATTGATAGTGATATATCATCCAATATATGCACTTCGCCATAATCAAGACTTAAATTTTTTATTTCAACCATATTAAGCCTCCCACAATAAGTCCAGCAACTGCTAATACATAAACAAAATCAATTAGCTGTATCTTTACACTGATATATCTGGTCTTGGCAATTGGATTTTCTATTGCCTTTGTTTCTGCTGCTTTTGCAATGTCATCTGCAATGTTTGAAGATATAATAAGTAGTGGCACTGAAACGTATTCAAGATATTTGATTGGGTTTTTAAAATTTATACCCCTTACCTTCATAGCCATTTTGATGTTTTTCTTCTCCTCTTTAAAAGATGGGAAGAACCTAAACATAACCGCAATAGGTATGGAAAGATTTTTTGAAATTTTAAGCTTATCCATCGATGAAATTATTGCACCTACATCAGAGGTCTTTATCATGAAGTTTGCTGCCATAAATGGCAATAAAAACATTCTGAAGACAATAGGTATACTCAAAAACATCTTAAGTATTGGGTTTAGTGTAGAAAAAATCATAAAATTAGGCAAGGAGTAAAGTATCCCACATAAAATTATCCATTTGAAAAATGTTTTTTTGTACCCATTCAAATAAAACAAAATCCCAATAAGACAAACAATCGCTAGCTCAAAGAATATATTTATTCTATTCACAACCGTTAGGCCTGCAAGCAATACTACTAATATCTTACTTATAGGATTGGGATTAAAGGGAGAATTTACAGAAAAAGTAGGCATTATACAATGCCTGCTTTTTCAAAGTGTTTTTTCAATAGAGCCTTGCCTATATATGCTCCAATAATTCCTCCTATAAAAGCACCTAATGCTACTAAGGCCATGTGAGGATAAGTTATTAGATTTTCCAATGCATCAGCATAATCTTTTCCCATCATTCCCAAAGTCATTTCCAAATATTTTTCTTTTACTAAAAGCATCTGCATTAAAGAACCACAAATCCATGTGCTAAATACTGCATAAGAAAGCATATTGTATTTAAAGGAATTGTAATTACCAATTTTTCTAATTAATTCTGCTATTATCATTATTATTAATGAAAACACTGGCAATACATAAGTGTGTCCCATAGCAAACATTAAAAGCGGTGCTATCATTCCAAATATAAATAACGCCCATGGTTTTTGAACCTTAGTCATAAATAACATAACTACAGTTCCTGCAACTATGCCCAGAACTGTTGGGTATATTAAAAACAATATCGGAATCATGCCCATCATACCAACACCATACAACAAGACGAAATATATTACAGCAAAAACACCGATACTTACTAAATCTTTGACTTTTAATTTTTTATTATCCAATTTAAACCTCCTAATAAATAAATTCTTCTGTCATTTTTATTTTTCTTTTTATTTTATTTTTAATCATTTACATTCATATTTGAAAGAGCCTTTGCTTGCATTGCTAAACCTACCATTATCATAGTAAAATCTACAACTGGTTCTGTCCACCAAACAGCCGCTGCTCCAAATACTCTTGGTAATATAAGTAAGGCTGGAACAAGTAGTATTAGCTGTCTTAACATTACAATCATTCCAGCTTTTTTTCCATCCCCTATCGCTTGGAAAAAAGTTATTGTCATAATCATAATTCCATAAAGAATAAATACTGAATAGAACATTCTGAAATTATTAACTCCACTTGAAATTATATCCTGACTTACTTTAAATAAACCAAGTAACTGTTTTGAAAATACTTGTGCTGGTAACCAAAAAATTGCCGCAAGTACTGTTCCTCCTATAGAAAATATCTTCATAGTTTCCTTTACTCTATCGTATTGTTTTGCTCCAAAGTTTGTACCAATAATCGGCTGTAATGCCTGACTCATTCCCCAAATTGGTATAAATGAAAATCCATAAAACCTCAAAGTTGCAGACATTAATATTGCATTTGGATCTCCTCCATATCTAAAAGCTTGTCTATAAAGCAATGTTTGTTGAACCATGAAAAATACTTGCATGATCATAGCTGATACTCCTACTCCAAACATTTCCTTTGATATATCTTTTTCTTTTTTTATTTTCTTTATTTTTACATTTTCACTTTTACTCTTAAAATAATAAAGAGTAATAACCGCTTGAATTATTTGTGCTGTTACAGTTGCTATAGCTGCTCCCTCAATGGCATAATCACCCATTAATTTCATTAGTATTGGATCAAGAGCTATATTGATAAAGGCACCAAGTCCCATGATACTCATTGCTCTTTTCATAAGTCCTTCACCACGCATAACCATATTGGCTGACTGGGTAAAGTTTACAAAATTTGAGCCTAGAAATATTATTCTTAAATACCTTATGCCTAATGCCTTTATTTCTCCTGTTGCTCCAATTAAATCTAAAAAATATGGTCCTAGAAGTATTCCTCCTATTGTTATGATCGTTGAAAAAAATATAATCCAATAGATAAGATTTCCCATAAGCTTGTCTATAGTATCTTTATCACTCTTTCCCATGGCTCTTGATAAAATTGATGCCGAACCTATCCCTATAAGCGTTGCAATCCCATTATTAAAAAATGTAAGTGGCATAGCTATTGAGCAAGCCGCCATAGCATTCTCACCAATTATTTGTCCAGCAAATATTCCATCCATAAGTGGATATAGACCTATAACCACCATGCCAATTACTGCTGGTATAGATAATTGAAACATTAAAGACAATGGCTTCTTGGTCAACAACTGTTCTTTCATGTTTTGTTTCATTTTTAGTTCTTTCAATATATAAATTCTTCTGCCATTTTTGTTTTTTCTATTAAATTTTTATAAACTTTTGATTTTTGTAAAAGCTCTTCATGTTTGCCTTCGCTTTCTACTTTTCCGTTTTCAAGAACTACTATCTTGTCTGCATTTTCTATGGATTTCATTCTGTGTGAAATGATGACGACAGTTTTATCTTTAACTAAGTTATTTAATGACTCTTGAATTTTTTTCTCGTTGTCAACATCAAGGCTTGCTGCTATCTCATCTAAAATCAATATCGGTGCATCTTTTAAGAAGGCTCTGGCTATTGATAACCTTTGTCTTTCCCCGCCTGATAACTCTGCACCATTTTCACCAATAAGAGTATCGAAACCATTATCCATTTTTTCTATAAAATCTGTGCAATTTGCAAGTTTTGCTGCTCTTTTAACTTCTTCGTCACTTGCATTTTGCTTACCAAGTCTAATATTTTCCATAACGCTTTGATTAAAGAGAACTACATCTTGGAAAACTATTGAGACCTTGTCAAATAGAGATTCTGTTGATATTTCTTTTATGTCTTTGCCGTCGATTAAGATTTGTCCCTCATCATAATCATAAAGTCTTGATATAAGTTTCAATATAGTTGTTTTACCGCAGCCACTTGCTCCTACCAAAGCAGTAACCTCTCCCTGTTTAGCTTTAAAGCTTACACCGTTTAAAATTTTTGCATCTTTATTGTATGCAAATTCAACATCTTTTAAATCAATATCGAATTTTTGTAGATTATAGTCTTCACCCTCTTGTAAATTTTGATTTTGAATTTCTTTTAATCTTTCAATTTTAGGCGATAAATAAAATATCTCCATCATTCCCTCTTTAGATGCATCAAGAGCGTCTTTTATCTTCATAGCCGCTAGTAAATAACCTACAAGGTAGAGAGCGCTTATCTCTTTATTAATAATTAGATTTACGCCAACAAATATTACAACAGCAAGAGAAATAAAGCTAAATATTGATGAAAGTGACATAATTAAGATGTTTGCAATTTCTGCTTTTAAGTGCACTTTTTCACCTTTATCCATTTTTTCATATAGGTTATCTTTCATTTCCTCTGATAAACCATAGGCTTTGATCTCCATTTGCATCTCGATATTTTCTTGAAAGCTTTCAGAATTTTCTCTTAAGACCTTATAATATTCTTTCTCTCCCTTAACTGAATGTTTTTTAGATAGGGGTATAAATATAAAGCTTAGAACCGTTGGAATAATTACAGCTAAACCCATCTTGACATTGCCCACTAGCATCATGATGGATATTAGTGGGAAGAAGAGTGCCATGCCGCCCACTTTTGGTATTGCGTGGCTCATTGCATGCTCTATACCCTCAATATCAGACATGATAGTTTGCGCTAGGTCGGAAATATCATGTTTAGAAAAGTAAGATAGGGGTAGTTTTGATAAATTTTCCGCTGTTCTAATTCTTAAGTCTGCACTTTCTTGGTAGGTTGTGCTGTATAATTTATCGTATTCGATAGAAAGCAGAATATACATTGCTATCAAAGTCAAAACTGAGAATCCTATATAAAATCCCTTGCTTTTACCAATATTTTCCAAAACTTCCTGAGCAAAAATCATTAGTAACATGGCAGGAAGCATGTTTATACAGTAGACGAAAAATGAAGCCAGTGTTGCTTTAGATAAATTTCTCGCTCCCTTATCTGTAAGAGCAAATCTTTTTTTATAAAACTCCTTCATTTGAAACCCTCCATTCATTCGCACTGTTAAAGAGTTCTTGCAGTCTCTTATACTTTGTATCACTTGACATTAATTCCTTGTCAGAACCTCTTTCTATAATTTTTCCACCATCCATCACAAGTATTTCATCAAGGTCTTTAATTGTAGATAACCTGTGTGCAATCATGATAACTGTTTTATCTTTCATAAGATTTTTGAAAGCTTTTTGCAATTCAAACTCGTTATCTGGGTCAATAGATGCTGATGCCTCATCCATAATAATAATTTTGGAATCCTTTAAAATTGCTCTAGCAATTGCAATTCTTTGTTTTTCTCCACCTGATAAATAAACTCCTTTTGAGCCTATGATAGTATTTTCTCTTTCTGGGAATTTGTCTAATATCAAGTCGCATCCTGCTAATTTTAAGGCTCTCATAACGTCATCTTTGCCTGCATCTTTATTAGCTAAAGCGACGTTATCATAAATACTTTTCTTGAATAATTTTGAATCTTGAAAAACAAAGGAAATGGCTTTAATTAAGGCTTCGTCAGAGTATTCACTTATTGCTACGCCGCCTATCTTTATGCTTCCTTCATTAACATTGTAAAAACCCGATATAAGTTTTGCTACAGTCGATTTGCCTGATCCAGATGAACCGACTAGTGCATAGGACTTTCTTTCTTCTAATTTAAAGGATAAATTTTCAATGACAGCTTTATCGTTATAAGCAAAGCTAACCTTGTCAAACTCAATATCATAGTTTTTAAAATTATTGACATTGCCATGGACCAATTTGTCTTTTTGCATATCTTCGTAAAGTGCCTCTAAGGTATCTACTGCATAATTGCCTTGAGAAATGTACATTGAGTACCACATCATTCTCATGAATGAAACAAAGAGAACTCCCGATAAAAATAAAATCATGATAAGCTCAAGTAAAATTACCTTGCTGCTACCCAAGCTAGCAATAAAATAAACTATAGGAATAATTAAAATTGCAATCAAACCAAAAAATAACCATTGATACAAAACATAAGGTTTTTTACAAGATAATGAATAATCATAAGCATACTTTGAGTAATCTTTTATCGCCTTATAAAAGCTTTTAAATGACTCAACATTTGCTCTAAATATTTTTACAACCTGCATTCCTCTAACGTATTCAACAGTTTCAGCACTTAGTCTAGACAGGGCTTCTTGGTATATCTGCATAAATTTTTGTTCGCCCATCATTGCCCCCAAAATTAATCCTCCGATTATTGTAAGAGCAAGCAAAGTTATGCCAACTCTTATACTTACTATAAAGCCCAATATAAGAATAAGAACAGGCGTAACTATTGCTTGAGAGCTATCGGGAATCATGTGAGCTACAACCTGATGAGTTTGCGCGGCATTGTCATCAATGATTTTTCTAATTTGACCAGAAGGATTCAAGTCAAAGAACCTAAAACTTGCTTTCTCTAAGCCGTCTATCCCCCTTTTTCTTAAATTTGTTTCAAGCCTAAATCCCAAAACGTGTGAAAATGTTGCTGAAACAATATAAAATATAGCTCCACTTGTTAATGCAACGACCGATTTTAATGCTAGGCTCTCTGCACCAGATAAATCTGAATTAATTATTAAATTATCCAGAAATTTGTAGATTAAATAAAATCCATATACTGTAAGTACAGCAGATATAGCAGAAAAAACTATGGCTAAAAATCCAAGATATTTTTTATCCTGTACATAAGCAAATAGTTTTTTGTAAATTTTCATAATCATCTCCCCTTTCTTTGATGTTCCTTTTAGGTATAAATTTACTTATTTGATAATGCCTATCATTGTATTTTTATTATACATCGGTTATAATTACTAATACAATAGTTTTAAATTAATAAGGCTAATTGGAACATTGTCTAAAAGGGATAGGTGTATTATGACATATTATGATTTTGTAAAAGATTATATGAAAGTAGATGAATGTAAAAACAATAAGAAGTATTCAAGTGCAGGCCACACTTTTTGTTGGAAAAAAGAGGACTCAACTTATGGAGAAGGCCTGTATTGGTTTTATGAAGGAGATGGATTTATTATTGATGTCCATGACTTTTATATAAGTGAAGAAGTAGTTCAAAATAATACTTATAGTATGGCAGATTATGTTTCAATATACACAAGCTACATTGTCAGCGCAAACGGGGAGAAATTCAGTCCTTATCAAACGCTTACCACAAACTCTTTATGTACTCTTGATTTTGATAATATAAAAGATGACTTCCTATTTTTATTACACGAGAACTGTTATTATCTTGCCGTTTCGATTGGCTTTAAAAAGGAGCTAATAGAAAAACATTTAGCATCTATTAACATTAATCCGGAATCATTTTATTCATCTTTACTTCAACCGAATCAAATTATACTTACAAAATCCTTAGAAAAAGTGGCAATGGAAATTTTAAATTGTAAGATGGACGCCCCTGCCGCTGATTTTTTCTTTAAAGCCAAAGCAAATGAATGGGTAAGTATTGTGATTGACACATACTTAAATAGAAAAAAATATAAAATTGAGTCTGATGATAATAAAGCACTTGAAGATGTAGCAAGATTCTTAGATGATCATTTCGCAATGAATGTAAATCAGGAAACACTTGAAAAAAATATCTAAAATGAGCGGAACAAAATTAAAAAATTTGTTCAAAGAAAAATATGGTCAAAGCATTACAGAATACACTCAAAGAAAAAGAATGAATGTAGCTGAAACTCTTCTCTTAAATACCGAACTACCTATAAAAGAAATTGCTGAATCTGTTGGGTATTCATCTGCTAGCAAATTTTCCATCTATTACAAAAGATACAAAGGAAAACTTCCAAGTGAAGTCCGTAATTTAGCTTGCAAACATCTCAATTTAAAATGCGATTATTGTGATTAAAGTAATGGAGTGTTATTATTGTTTGAACCAATTGTGCTGTAATAGTTGCAAGTGCTGCACCTTCAATTGCATATTTCTCCATTAATTTCATTAGAATAAGATCAAGAATTATGTTTAAGAGAGCTTCTGGCCCATAATAGGCATGGCTTTTTCATAAATCCATTTCCACGCATAACCATGTTCGATGTTATTGTATACAAATACGTTAAAATGAAAATAATCCATCCTTTTAAAGATGGAAATAGCAGGACGAATAGGATTTGGCTTAATTTATTCTTAAAAAAACCTAAAAAATGTGTAGATTGGGAAACAATCGATAAATACGCTTATCTGTCCGCTATGAAGAGATCGGTTGTAAACACCTGAAATCAACCATTTTTACAATCTGCTCTTACAGATAAAATAGACGATAGAGAAGTTTTCATGAAAGGAATCGACAAGTCCTACCTCTACGAAGACCTTTATGACATTCCTATAGGAGAAATTTAATAAAAATATAGAAATAAATGCCCCAAAATTAAGAATTAAACTTAAATTTGGGGCTATATTTGTATTATAATTTATTAGCTTTTTCTTAATATCTTTTCATAGCTATTTATTTTCAAATTTTAAAAATTTATTAGAAAGATACAAAAATGTGAATAATTCTCCTAGGGCAAAAACACTCAGCAAGACCAAATCATGTGGGTTTATGAACCTTAAATTATTAGCCTCTATTGCCAAAAAGCTTAGACCTACAATTTTTAAAGACCTAAAAGCGCTCGCAAAACCAAACATGGTAAAGATTGTAGATAAGAGCACTATGATCCCAAAAGACCTTATCCTTATGGAAAGAGCTCCAAAAATCCCAATTATTGGAAGGGCAAGCAAGATGCTAAGGCCTATATAATAAAAATATATAGAAAAATCAATGGTCGAAAATCCTCCTATATATTTTCCTCCCAGGTAGAAAAGGGCCAGAAAATATATTTGGCAAAGGCAAATTATAAGAAAAGCCAAAATCAATTTTGCTCCCACAAAGGCCATATTTTTCTTTGGGCTAAGTCTAATAAATTTTAGGCCTGCTCTGTGTTCTGTCGCCCAAAGGCTTGCTATTACGATTGCAATTAAGGGAATGTAGAAAAACGAAAAGTAAAACAAGCTTACTTGGGTCCACAAAGATTGCCATTCATTGGTCAATGTTTCCCTATTTCCCATAAAGTTTATAAGACCAAAGGCGTTAGCTAGTAGGGGAATTATCAGACTTACCAACAAGATATTTGTAAATTTTATTTTTTTAAATTCTAATTTTAACATAAGTCCTCCTAGTCCTTGTATAGATTATAAGTTTTCATTGCCTTTAAGTAGCCAAGGCAGGCTATTAAAAGGATCAGGGCAATTATTGGTGTATAAAAATTTATTGGATTTAGAACCTGGATAAATTTCCCTCCTTCGCTTACATAAGAAATATTTAATAAACTTGCCATCCAAGCAAAGGGATTTACAAAGGCAAGAGTCTCTGATGTAAGCATGGTTATTACTCCAGTAAGACCGCCTATTATTCCTATAAATGATAGGGTATAGACTCTTTTTGATTTCATTTCTATTATCATAAATAGGCCCATAAAAAATAAATTTATTAATATGGCAGATATATTTACCAAGGCAAATCTTAATATCATGTCAGTATCCATATTAAAATGACCCGACTTTTTTGCTAGTAGGAGAAAGACAATAGCTTCTACTATTTGCAATAAAACTAGTTTTAGGGATAGGTTTTTAAATTTATTTATGAGTATAGAGTTTACTTTTTCTCCAAGACTTACTTGCAACTGCCACATCTTGTTTTTTTCCTCGATTTCAATCACTTTTTTCACCAAAGAAGAGATTAAAATCGGATTTATCAATAAGGAAATAAATAGATATGTGTCTAAGATATAGGCTAGGGGATAATTCCCTTCTGCAAATGATTTTGAATGGCTGACCCCTGCCACCATTAGCATTTGAGCGAAAAATACTATTAGTATTAAAAAATTTATCCCAAGTCTTTTGTATTTTTTTCTTTCTAAGTTTGCCATATTAAGACCTGCTTTCTTCGATAAAAAGTTTTTCTAGGCTTTCTTTTTCTTCTTCAATCCTGTATATATCAACCTTTCCGTGCAAGAAATTTACTATTTCAGATATTTTTTGGTTAGAAACTTTGCCCAAAATAATCTTTTTACCATCTATCCTTACCTGATCTAAGTCTAAAAGATTAGCAGCTTTTTGATTGTCAGATGTTTGGATGGAAATAAATGGTGGATGAAGTTTCCTATAGTCTTCCAAGCTTCCATTGTAGGTTAGTTTCCCTGCCTTGAGGATACCAATATGTGTAGAAATTTTTTCCATCTCATCAAGAATATGGGAAGAAATCAGAATGCTTGTAGAAGTGTTTTTCACTATGTTTTTAAATAAGTTTCTCATTTCCTCAATTCCCTGAGGATCAAGGCCATTTATAGGTTCATCTAAGATCAATAACTTTGGACTACCTATTAGGGCAATTGCAATTCCAAGTCTTTGCTTCATACCCAGCGAATAATCCCTCGCTTTTTTCTTGCCCACATTATTAAGGCCAACAAGGTCAAGAGTTTTTGAAATTTCTGCCTTATCTATTCCCTTAAGCTCGCAAATTATTTCAAGATTTTCATAGCCTGTTAAGTGGTCATAAAAGGAAGGATTTTCAATTAGGGCACCGAGATTTTTGTTAAGGTCTTTTTGGTTTTTAGGACTTACTTCTTGGCCAAAAACCTTAATTTCCCCTCCGTCTTTTCTCACAAGACCAAGTATAAGCTTCATAAGTGTTGACTTTCCCGCTCCATTTTTGCCTATTAGGCCATAAATTGAACCTTGTTCGATTCCCAGATAGTCAATATCTAGGACTTTCTTCTTGTTATATGATTTTTGTAGATTTTTTATTTCTAATATTTTTTCCATAATCATTCCTCCTAACAAAAGGATACCAGGCTAAGATAAAAATAAGCTTTAAGCAAGGTCACTTTTACATCACAAAAACCAAAATATCAAAAGTCTGGTGTATAATTAGGATAGCAAGGAGGAGCTTAATGGATTTTAGAAATAATTTTTCTATACTAATAGTAGATGACGAAACAAATTTATTGGAAAATTTATATAATTTTTTGAAAGAAAAGGGTTTTAATAAGATTTATACCGCCAAAAACCTCAAAGAATCTAGGTTTAAGCTTACAAATTTCAAAATTGACCTAGTGGTCCTTGACCTGATGCTTCCAGATGGGAGTGGTTTTGATCTTTTAAAGGAAATAAGAAAAACTTCCGATATGGCAGTCATAATCCTCTCCGCCCTTGATGGGATAGATGACAGGAAGGAAGGTTTTGAAAACAAGGCCGACGACTACCTAGTCAAGCCATTTTTCCCTGATGAACTCCTTTGGAGGATTGATGCGGTTTTAAGACGCAGTAAAAAAATAAAAAACGACGAGAGGATTAATTTAGGAAAGGTAATTTTCGATAAGTCCAAGGGCATCCTCATAAAAAATGGAGAGGAAATCCCCCTAACTGCCACCCAATTTAAAATCCTGTCCTACCTAGCCGACAACATGAATATGATTGTCTCTATTGACCGTATTTTGGAAAATATTTGGGAAGATTCCTATGGTTATGAAAACACATTGATTACTCACATCTATAGACTTAGGGAAAAGCTTGAGGATAATTCAAGAGATCCAAAGCTTTTAATTACTATAAAGGGTCTTGGCTATAAGCTTGTCAAAGAGGATGAATAATGTTTGATTTTATAATAAAAAGGTTCAAAAAAATTGTTATTAGGATACTAGCTTTAATGTTTTTTTTAATATTTTTATTTATGATTTTCCTCTACCTAAACTATAGGCTTAAAGACCAATACCCAAACCCCGACAAGATTTATTCTTATGTAGAAGACAATAAAACTAGTATTTACCTAAATGAAAAAAACAAGGAATTTTTAAAAGAAAAAGATATTTGGGCCATAAGAATTAATAAAAATGGAAAGATCGTTGAAAGTTTTAATAAGCCAAAAGAAGTTAAGAACAAGTTTGACCTTACTGATGTAGCAGGCTTTACCAGGTATTATTTGGCCGACTACCCTGTCTTTACCTATATATTAAAAGATGGTCTAATCCTATTTGCTTATCCTAAAAATTCTTTGGATAAGTTTCCCTTTAATTATTATAATTTCAAGAATTTGCTTTTTAATTTTGAAATGTTTTTAGTTTTTGTAATTTTATTCTTTATATTTGTCTACATATTTTATAGGATTGATATTAAAAATATATTCAAAAACATCTTGCCCTTACAAGAAGCGATAGATAAAATCTACGAAGATGACTATGAAAAATTAGATGAAAACGGAGAATTAAAGGACCTTGCCCTTTCAATTAACAAGGCAAACAAAAAATATAATAACTTAAAAAAATCACAAAGTAAGTGGATAAGGGGAGTTAGCCACGATGTTAGGACCCCTCTTGCAAAAATTTCCTGGGAACTTAATAAAGAAAACAAAAATGACCTCGATACAAAAAATATCCAAGACCAAGTTTTAAAAATTTCAAATATTTTAGAAGGTCTCAATCTAACTATGTCCCTTGCCAACATCGACAAGGAGAATTTTGAGTCAAAAAGTCCCTTAAAAGTAATCCGAAAAGTCATAGTCGATAAGTTAAATGAAAACCCAAAAAGAGAAATTATTTTTGAAAATAGGCTAAGAGATCCAGATATAAAACTTAAAATGGATCCAACCTTGTTTTATAGGATGGTAGAAAATATCTTAAAAAATTCCCTTGCCTATACCGAGGGAAAAATCGACCTTATAATTTCAAACCCAGATAACCAGCTAATTATAAGGGTCTTAGATCAAGGCTGTGGGGTAGATGAAGATATAATAAAGAGAATTAATGACGAAGATTTGACCAATATTACAAGGCACGGTTTGGGGATTTTTATTTCTAAACAAATAGCCGAATTGCATGATGGGAAATTTTCTATAGAGAATAAGGACCAAGGCCTTGACGTTTCCTTTATCTTTGACCTGATTAATTAAATTTTATTTTAATCATAAATCACAATTAAAAAACGAGCCAGCAAGAAAATCATGTACCGACCTCCCAATCGTTAGATTTTGGTATAACTTTTTGAGGTCGGTACATGATTCTGAAATAGCATATTTTTTTGATAAATTAGAAATAGAATATCTTTCAAAAGGATTATTTAGAATCGTATTATATGATTCTACAGTTGCTTTATATACTGGTTCTGAAAAAAACGTTAACTTAAATGTATCTGAACTTTCATCTAAAATAACAACTATATTGTTTTTGTAATTTAATAAGAAAGTCTTATTCTAGAATCTACTCTATAAAATTCACTAATTTTTGAAAAAGGATGTAACGAAACCTTACACCCTTTAAAAAAAAAGAGCAGCTTTTTAAGCTACTCTTGTAGAAAGCACAAAATGAGTTAATTATATTTTTTGTGTTTCCTCATACTAGTCTCAAAACAACTCTTACGTCCATGTAGTTTTTTTGAGTCTTTTTGACATATCCTTCTTCATCTTTTTCAAATACAAAATGCTTATAAACTTATTAAAATGCAGGATTTCTAAATTTACATCTTTTAAATCAACTCTACAGCTTCAGCAGTCGATTTCTGCCAATCAAAGCTTCCTATTCGGTCGCTTCTCTTGGAAATCTTTGCATGAGACCTGCCTCTACTTTTCAGTGTAGCTTCGCTTCTTGACAAGTAGAGCTAGGGCTTCAACATGCATTGTCTTTTGCTTGGGAACATAATTTTTTTATCCTCGTCATTCTTGTGGGAGCACAATTTATTAGTGTCATTGTCTTTGGCATTTTTTCTTTTATCTTTGAAATTATTAGAATCTTGACTATCTTTAATTCCTGTTTTGAAGTAGAATGTTAAGTCATATGGATGGACTGTTCCGTCTTTGTCGATTCTGCCCACCACGACTTTATCAACTATGCTTTCAATTACTGTTCTGTTAAATTCCTCTATAATTTCTTTATTTTCTAAGATCTTTTTAAATTGCTTTAGTCTTTCTTTAATAAAACTTTCATATTTTATTGTTAGTTCCAGTGTTTTCTTTTCATCAAGTAATTCTTCTTTTTGTCTTGTAAGTTTTTTATACTTTTTAGCACAAACTTCTTCGTCTATACTATCTTCTAAACGAAGATCAACTAACTTTCTTTCTTGACTAATGATCCTATTTAATTGGTTTTCTAACTTTTTCAAATCTTTGACTAAAGTATTATCATTTATTTCTTCTTCTTTTATAGAGATACTTTTTGTTGTAGGGTCATAATCATAGCTAAGACAACCTTGAAAACCAATAAGCTCCCCTTTTTCCATTTTCATTTTTAGTCCTTTTTTTACATGGGCGGATGTATTTTCTACTTCTTGTTGAGCTACTGAACTTAATATTGTTAATAGTAACTCTCCATTCATTGTCAAAGTATCTATATTTTGTTCTTCAAAGACTTTAAATATTTCTTTTATATCAATTATTTAATTTCCATGATTCCGCCATAGCTTTTGCATTGATAAGATCAGAATAAAGTCCATTATTTTTAATCAGTTCTTCATGATTTCCACGTTCTGCTATTTCTCCATCTTTTAAGACTAAAATCTGGTCAGCATTTCTTATGGTTTTTAGTCTGTGGGCAATCATAATTACTGTTTTGTTTTTTGTTAATGATTCTATTGCTTCTTTAAGTTTATCTTCATTTTCTGGATCTATACTTGCTGTGGCTTCATCAAAGATTATGATGTCTGCATCTTTT
>QWCP01000392.1_pt1 | contig 15031 bp, 15 predicted proteins | sample 1972561 | NCBI WGS metagenome assembly QWCP01 (sample SAMN09866705, study PRJNA288562) | Human vaginal metagenome isolate pre4_vaginal, whole genome shotgun... | isolation source: vagina | host: Homo sapiens | place: USA: California
TTAGCAACGAAGTCGGTCTCACAGTTGATCTCGACCATGGTGTTGCCGGAAACTGCGATGAGGCCCTCGGTAGCCTCACGGTCAGCGCGCTTGGAGACGTTCTTAGCGCCCTTAATGCGCAGGTACTCAACGGCCTTGTCGTAGTCGCCGTTGGACTCTTCCAGAGCCTTCTTGCAATCGAGCATGCCGGAGCCGGTAGCTTCGCGCAGTGCCTTGACGTCTGCAGCAGTGTAGTTCGCCATAGTTGGGGCGATCCTCCTTGAAAATCAAACAGTGTTCGTTCAAACAGCGTAGTCGACGCGGTGAAATCGCGCCGCTTTAGGGTGGCAGAAACCACCCCTTTCCCACCTATGCATGAAAGTGGAGCTGGTTTCAGCAGCACCCAGCATAGATAAAACCAACCCCCGCCGCCGTTACAGCACGGTGGCGGGGGTTGGTAAACAGCCTTGGGCAGGAATTACTCCCTTGCTGCCCCACACCAAAAGTGCGTGGGGTATTCAGTTAAACGCAGGTAAGGAAGATTCCTAGCGAGAAGTTAAGACTACTTCTCGGCCTTGTCTGCGGATGCTTCCTCAGACTTTTCCGCGGAGGCCGGGTCGGAAGCTGCGGCAGCTGCCTCAGCGTCACGCTTTTCCTTCTCAGCGGAGTCGCCGGCAGCTTCCTTAGCTGCAGCCAGCTGACGCTCCTCACGAGCCTTCTTGCCTTCCTCAACAGCGGAGGCAACGATGCCGGAGAGCAGCTTGGTGGAGCGGATGGCGTCGTCGTTGCCCGGGATCGGGAAGTCAACGTCGTCCGGGTCGCAGTTGGTGTCCAGGATGGCAACAACCGGGATGTTCAGCTTGTGAGCTTCCTTTACCGCGATGTGCTCCTTGTTGGTATCAACAATCCACAGTGCGGATGGGGTCTTGGCCATATCGGAGATGCCACCCAGAACGCGCTCGAGCTTGGCGCGCTCACGGTTGAGCATGAGAACTTCCTTCTTGGTGCGGCCCTTGTAGCCGTCCTCACGCTCGTCCATTGCCTGAAGCTCCTTCATGCGCTTCAGACGCTTGGAAACGGTCTGGAAGTTGGTGAGCATGCCGCCCAACCAGCGGTGGTTGACGTAAGGCATACCGACGCGGGTTGCTTCCTCAGCAACTGCTTCCTGAGCCTGCTTCTTGGTACCAACGAACAGGATGGTGCCGCCGTGTGCAACGGTTTCCTTGACGAACTCGTAAGCCTCGTCAATGTAGGTCAGCGTCTGCTGCAGGTCGATGATGTAGATGCCGTTACGGTCGGTGAAGATGAAACGACGCATCTTCGGATTCCAGCGACGGGTCTGGTGGCCAAAGTGCACACCAGCGTCGAGGAGCTCGCGCATGGTTACAACTGCCATGATTCGCTCGCTTTCTTTTTATCTTGTCTTTCGGTTTTCCAATTGTGCGGTGTTTTATTCCGCACCCTAGCAACGAAGGCCCCGCTGACACCTTGTTTCCAAGGACCACGTCAACCGTCAGGCTGTCTCTTCCTTCCAGCAGGAAGCGACAACTTCGCCGCGCGTAGTCAATGCCTCCACGAGGTGGACACACTGCTGCCCCAAAGAATAATCCCTATACGCTGGTTTTTCCAAACCGAAGACAGCTTATCCACAACTTCGCCGCAGCCACTTTGCATCAATCGTCACAACCAGCTCAACCACATCATGCAACCCAAGTTGTCCACAGCTAAAAGGAACGGACTTCCCAAATGCTTGTCTCCGGCTGACACTGTGCCCATGAATTATGTGCTTTCCTGCTCCGCATTTCCCGCTTGCCGACGCCCCAGCTTCCTCCCCACTGCTTTCCTCACCCTTCTTTCGCTTTTTATTCTGTGTTGCCCACCGGCCACGGCCTACGTCGACCCTGCCTCGGGCAAACCTAGCCCGGCGCGGGTGCTGCGTGGATTCGACGCCCCAGAACACAAGTGGAGCCCTGGCCACCGCGGCGTCGACATGGCCCTATCAGTAGGCTCGCCGGTGGTCGCCGCCGAAGACGGCGAAGTCGCCTTTGTGGGTACGGTGGCCGGCAAACCAGTTGTCTCCATTGCCCACGCGGATGGAGTGAGAACGACGTATCAGCCCGTGCACGGCTCCGTAAAGCAGGGCCAAAAAGTCCGCGAGGGCCAAGTGATAGGCCGTTTAGGCAATCCCGTCGATGGCTATCCCGGACTGCACTGGGGTGCACTCATCGCAAAAGATACCTACATCGACCCTTTAACCCTGCTGGATATGCCGGTAATTCGCCTCAAACCGCTTTAAGCTCGGGGATGGGCTTGGTCGTAAACGCGCTGCAAGCGCTGCGCGGACACGTGGGTATAAATCTGCGTGGTATTAAGCGAGGAGTGCCCCAGTAGTTCTTGCACTACGCGCAAATCTGCCCCGCCTTCCAAAAGGTGGGTTGCGGCAGAGTGGCGCACCCCGTGCGGGGTAAGCCCCTGTGCACCAGTGACTTTGGCGGCCTTTTCCACAATGCGGCGCACCTGGCGTTGATCGATGCGCCCTCCCCTGCTGCCAACAAAGACCGCTTCAGTTTCAGCCGAGGCGATTTCTCCACGGCCTTTGTCAATCCACTGCTTTAAGGCGTCTTCCGCTGCGTGCCCGAAAGGTACTACGCGCTGCTTATTGCCTTTACCGGTGACGTGCAGGGTACCGCGCTGAAAATCAATATCGCCCAGGTCCAGCCGGACCAACTCCGCCACGCGCATACCGGAGGCATAGAGCAGCTCCAGGATGGCGCTATCGCGAAGGAAGTGGACTTCATCTGCAGAGACCGCATTGCCCATAAGCTCGCCGGCCTGCTCCGGAGCAAGAACCGTGGGAAGATGACGCCCCACTTTGGGCGTAACTAAGCGGGCAGCAACGTCTCGCTTAAGGTGACCTTCGCGCACCGCCCAAGTAGAAAATCCCTTCGCTGCCGCGGTACGCCGTGCCAGGGTGGAACGCGATTTTCCTTCCGCAACAGCCTCTGCCAACCATTGGCGCAGGCTGTTGAGGTCAAACTCCGCGAAGGTAGGCACACTGCGTGCAAGGTCGCGCAAGTCGGAGCGATACCCGCGCACCGTCGCTTCTGCGCGGCCTTTGACATGTAGTTGGAAATCCGCGAAGTCCTCAATGGCCTCAGCCATCTGCCCCTCAACTTTCGGAGACTTCGCGGACTTTCCATCTTCACTCATGCCACAGCAGTGTACTCGCCCTACGCAGGTGCCATTTATTCCGTTTCCCGGCGCGCCCAGGTATTGCCATGGCGGACGACAACGCACATCTTTTCCAGTGCCAGTAGTAAGTGAACTGTCAGCGGTAAACGGAATCCCGCTTCGCGCGCAATGTCTTCTGCCGTTGCTTTCTCCTGTCCTAGCGGTGGCGTCGCGTCAAACACGCGCAACTCATTGCGGGAGAGGCGTTGGGTCATGGTTGCCGCAAAATTGATTTCGTACTGTGCGCCTGGGTCCACTTCCCCGGCGCGACTTACTAGAGCGCGAATTTCATCAGCACTGGTAACCAACTGTGCGCGGCCTTCTTGAATGCGCTGGTGGCAGCCCAACGAACCGCTAGTAGTTATCGGCCCGGGCACCGCCATCGCAACGCGCCCAAGCGCTTCTGCCCAGTTGAGGGTGTTCAATGCGCCCGATCGAAATGCCGCCTCCATAACGACCGTGCCGTGGCTCAATGCTGCCACTAAGCGATTGCGTGTTAAGAACCTGTGGCGCTTCGGCGCGGTTTCCGGTGCGAATTCAGAAACGATGCAGCCGTTATCTGCAATCTTGGCAAATAAGTTGGCATTGCGGGCTGGGTAATCCCTATCGATGCCACACGCTGCTATAGCTACCGTGCGCCCGTTGTTGTGCAACGCTGTTTCGTGCGCGACGGTATCCACTCCCAGCGCGCCGCCAGATATTGGAGTCCATTCATGCTGAACCAATCCGGACACGACGTTGTGGGTGGCCTGCCAGCCATAGCGAGAAATAGCACGAGTTCCGACGATGGCTACAGCTTGAGCAACCTCTGCTTGCAATGGCGCACCGCGCACCCACAGGCTATGCGGTGGCAATGCTTGGTCATCAAAAGTAGCTGGGGCCTCCCCGCTGTGCTGATAGAAGCCGAATGCAGAGTCAAACTCTTCCGTGGGCCACTCTGGGCTTTCTGCCGTAATGAGCCGTGCCCCGACCCTTTCGGCTGCCGCCATGTCTTCGGCTTGCCGCAACCAGTCATAGCGAGAGGCCGTGCGCGCCAAAAGCGGACCAATCCAGTCAGCACGGTGATAGATTCCGTGGGCGATTTCCTCTGCTGGGTATTGCGTGAGCAAAGCTTGCAATGCAGCAGAGGGGCCTTCCACCACTCGGTTGAGGTATACCCAGGTGGCATAAGGAGTAGAGAGATCAAGTTCGCTCATGCTGCGAGCCTCCCTACATTAATTGAGCCGCGCAGATCGAGCGCGCGCCCCACTTCATCCAGGTCCGGCTGCGCCTTTCCTGCTAGATCCGCCAGGGTCCAGGAGAGCTTCAATACGCGGTCCACTCCGCGCTGGGATATTTCGCCATCTGCCAAATAAGCGGACAGCATTACCATCGCGGCTTCGGCAGCTGGCCTCTTTCGGCGCAAATAGGACGAAGGCACTTCCCCATTGGTGCGCGCGGTGATGCCATCCGCCCACCAGCGCGCGGCGGCACGTTCACGGGCAGCGGCGACGCGCTCGGCGATAACTGCGGATTCCTCTTCTCCCTCCGCGTTAATAGTTGCCGCCTGCCCCGTTAGCGTGACCACCATATCCAGACGGTCTCGCAGCGGACCGGAGAGGTTGGATAGATAGTTCATGCGTTCATGCGGATTGCACCTGCACTTGGACGGGTCTTCGGCCGCACACCTGCACGGGTTTGCCGCCATGACCAGTTGGAAGCGAGCAGGATAGGTAACCTCGCGGCGCGAGCGCGCCAACCGCACGTGTCCTTCCTCCAGCGGTGCACGCAATCCATCGAGTACCGGCGCGGCTACTTCACTGGCCTCGTCGAGAAAGAGCACACCATTGTGAGCCAAGCTCACCGCACCAGGTCGCGGATGACCGGAACCGCCGCCAAGTAATGCGGCCCGAGTTACCGAGGCATGCGGGGCGATGAACGGGGCGCGTTCGATAACCTCACCTGGGGTCCCGGTCAGCGAATGAATTGCAGTGGTTTCGACCTGCTGGTCCGGGGTAAGGGTAGGCAGAATGGTGGGCAGACGCGAGGCGATCATGGATTTTCCTGACCCAGGCGGCCCAATCATCATCAGGTGGTGGCCGCCGGCGGCCGCAACCTCGGCAGCCCATTTCGCATTGGATTGACCAGCGATATCGCTAAAGTCGAGTCGCGACGCCGCCGCAGGCGCGGGGCTGAGCGACCCCGAAAAGCTTCCAGCTTGCGGCAGCCCACGGTTACCGCAGGCCCAGCCGAAAGCCTCCTTCAACGACGAAGCAACCAGTACGTCCATGTCCGGCACCAATGTGGCCTCTGCGGCATTGCCAGGCGGAACAATAAGAGTTGTTATTCCTTGTTCCCGTGCGGCAAGAAGAGCGGGGATGATGCCTGCTACAGACCGAACGGAGCCGTCGAGGCCGAGCTCGCCAAGAACTAGAGTGCGCTCAAGGCGTTGGGCGGGCGAGGGAGTGCTGCCATAAGACGGAAAGTCGGCCTCCGCCTGTGCCGCGAGGATCGCAAGCGCTATGGGTAAGTCAAAGTGGGACCCGGATTTGGGAAGCGAAGCCGGGGACATGGAGACCACCACTTTGGTCTTGGGCCAGGGCAGATGGGAATTAAAGGCTGCGGTCCTGATCCGGTCCCGGGATTCGGAGATTGCGGTATCCGTCTGGCCTACAACGTGTATCCCTGGCAGCCCGTGGCCAACGTTCGCCTCCACGTCAACCAACTGGGCTAAGACTCCATTGAGGGACATGGTCAAACAATTACCTAGAGCCATCTTCAACCCCCTTGAAGTGCTCCAGCGCAAACCCCTGCCCCCGCGCGACCAAGGCAATGACGTCGAATCGCACCTCAGACAGTGGCCTTCCGTCGAGCCACTGCGCCGCGGCTTTACGCAGGCGCGCGAGCTTCTGCGGGGTTACGGCCTCAGCTACCCCGTAGCTAGAATTGGCGCGGGTCTTTACCTCAACAAAGACGATGGTTCCGTTAGGTTCCCGGGCGATGAGGTCGATTTCTCCCACCCGATAAGAGACGTTGGCAGCGATAATTTGTGCCCCACGTTCGCGCAGATAGCGCGCTGCGAAGGCTTCTCCCCTTTTTCCTAAGACTTGTTTATGACGAGGCTTCTTCGTGGCCAAACGGTGTTCTGAATTAAAGTGCATTGCGGTTTATCCTTGTGCTTCGGGAAATTCATTGGCCAGCACAGAACACCGCAGTTGGCAAGGCTTATACAAGGGACGCAGTAGCAAAAAGGCCCTAGCTGTGGATAACCAGGCTCTGCACCTCTGTTATCCACAGCTAGGGCGCGGCGCTGTGTGCGCCGTCTTGACAAAGTTATTCCGGCATCATGAATTCCGGCTTATCCAGCTCCTCGATATTGACATCCTTGTATGTAATAACGCGGACGTAGCGCACAAAGCGCGCGGAGCGGTACATATCCCATACCCAAGCATCAGACATGCGCACCTCGTAGTAGACATCAGGCCCAGAGGTATGCGGAATGAGCTCTACCGCATTAGCCAGATAAAAGCGCCGCTCAGTTTCAACGACATAGGAAAACTGGCTGACAACGTCCCGGTACTCGCGGTAGAGGGACAGCTCTACCTCAGCCTCGTAGTTATCGAGTTCCTCTGCACTCACGGTGGACCTCCAGGTTGTGGGTTAGCTCGCTATAGCTTAGCGCGAGAAAGGCTAGATTTTAGCTAGGCACGCGCGGCAAACTCCGCATGAGCGCGACGGACATTCTCGTAGCTCATCCGGTGCTCCGGACACGCTCCTAGCGCCGCAATTGCGGCCTCATGCGCCTTGGTCCCATACCCCTTATGGCTGGCCAACCCGTATCCGGGGTACCGCACATCCAGTTCGTGCATCAGGTGATCGCGGCTGACTTTGGCCAATACACTCGCCGCGGCGATACACCGTGCGGCCGCATCGCCGCCAATAATGGGCAGGTGGGGTTGGGTGAGGCCGGGGATAAAGAGGGCGTCGGTAAGCACATAGCCCGGACGCGCTTCCAGGCGCGCAACCGCCCTGCGCATGCCGGAAATATTGGCGTGTTGGATGCCGCGCTTATCGATGTCCCCCGCACCAATATGCACCACAGACCAGTCCACAGCCTTGTCTTTAATGAGAGGAAAGAGCTTCTCGCGCTGTTTGGGAGTTAGCTTCTTTGAATCTGTAAGCTGTGCCAACTCCTTGATCGGTCGATCGGGCATGACACAGGCTGCGATGGTAATCGGTCCGCAGCAGGCACCGCGCCCAGCCTCATCCACGCCGGCTACCGGACCTAAACCGGCCTTGCTCAATGCGACCTCGTAGGTGCGTCGCTGTTTAAGCCGCCGCATGCGAAATTTCCGGATGCTCCACCCCGCCCCAACGCGAAAGCGGCAAAATGACGGCCTCGACGCGCCCGCGGACATTGTCTACGGGCACGGTGCCCTGCAGGTGGTCGCCCAAGTGCGCACGGGAATCGAGAGAGTTGGTGCGATTATCACCCATCACCCAAAGGTTTCCTTCGGGGACGGTGACCGGGCCAAAATACTCGCCGCCGCACTCCTGCGAGCCCACGCTGGGGTCTACGGGAATCTCCGGTGGATCGAGAACGAAGGATTGGTCAATAGGCTTTCCGTCCACCATGACCGCAGGGTCGCCAGCCTGACAGCTCACCGTCTGCCCGCCGGTAGCAATAACGCGCTTTACCAGGATATTTTCCCCATTAGGAAGCAGCCCTACGGCCGCCAAGGCATTTTGTGCGCCGCGCACAAAAATATTGGACGAGCGATTGACCTCAAACTCGTTATTCCACGACTCGGGCCCTTCAAAAACCACAACCTCCCCAGGCTTGGGGTCCGTGAAGTAGTAGCTGACCTTTTGCACGGCAATGCGATCATTTTTGCAGCCGGCACACCCGTGCAGGGTGGGTTCCATCGAAGCAGAAGGAATGACATACATCCGCCCCACTAGCGCCTGCAGGAGCACTAGCAGGACAAAGCCTGCCACCACGGGGATGAGAAAATCCCGGGTGCGCAGGCGTTGGGAGGAAGGCTTATTCCTGAATGTCCGGGTCATCGACCCCACCAATGCGGGTAAACGGCCAGAATACGAATTTCACCTTGCCGCGGACGTTTTCTACTGGAACCGTGCCATGGAACTTATCGGTCATGTGGTAACGAGAATCGGCCGAAGCAGTTCGGTTATCGCCCATCACCCAGATATTGCCCTCCGGTACCTCGACGGGACCAAAGTACGGACCACCGCAGGCCTCCGAGCCGGTCGACTCATCTACCGGGTACGTTGGCGGGTCTTGCACATAGTCTTGTTCGATGGGCTTGCCATCTACCATGACGGCAGGATCGCCCTCCTGGCAGGACACCGTCTGTCCGCCGGTAGCAACCACGCGCTTGACCAGAGTATTTTCGTCTGGCGGTGCCAAAGATACGAAGCTCAACGCATCCTGCACGCCATGAATGATCGGATTGGACGAGCGCGGTGAGACGTAGCTGGAATTCCAGTCCTCAGTGCCTTTAAATACAACGACATCGCCTGGTTCTGGCTCGCCGTCACCGTAGTAAGAGATCTTTTCCGTAAAGATGCGGTCATTCGTGCAGCCCTCGCAGCCGTGGAGAGTCGGCTCCATCGAACCCGACGGGATCACATACTGCCGGCCGATAAAGTTCTGGAATAGTCCGACGATCACGAGAACCGTCGCTACTACCAGAAGGGTTTCCAGCAGCCACGGCATTTCTTTCTTCTTAGTCGCCTCTTTGCCTTGCTGGGCGGCCTCGCCCTGTACTGGGTGGGCCCCCTCGCCTTCTGGCGGCTGTTCCTGCGAGATGCTGTCTTTATTCACGCGCTAAATCCTAGCAACCCCACGTCCCGGTTCCCGCCTTATCCCCCTCGCGGCTGGAGAATTCACAGGCAACTATCGGGTTAAAGCGCGCCGGTTGACCCAAGGGAAGAGCCTTGGATTCTAGGAGTCCACGCCTTCATCCATCCATTGTCGAACTACATTAGAGGCAGGCACAGCTCTGACTCTTGGAGGCTCTGCAATTTCATACGTACTGCCTAAATGAGCAGAAGGGAGGCGCACTAAGCGGTGCGCATTAACCAATATGTAGCACGGCTATGCCTACGCCAACTGCCATTAGGCCACCGCCGAACGTGGGTGAGGCGTCGATTATCCCTGAAGGCAGTGCATAAACTACTGAACCTACAGCAATAATCCCCTCAGCTGCCAAAGCCTTTTTCGCCGGTTTCCGGCAGAGGAGAAACAGTATAAGCGCTGAAACGGCAAAGGTAATTATTCCAAGAATAGAGAAGCGATCCGATGCTGCTGTGTAGATACCGGAAAGTAAGACAAGGGAAAGCGACAGAATTGGGGGAAATCTTCTCCCAGGCGCAGGTTTATCTGTTTTCATTTTCCTATTGCTATCGGCACTATTCGTCCGGAGACACCTCCCACCCAATGTTTAGAGGGACCTGACCCCCTGGTGGTGGACACGCTGAAACCAGCATGTCGCTGGGGAAGTGAGGTACCTTTCCACCATGCCACGCAAGACCTACACCGAGCGGTTCAAGCGTGACGCAGTCTCGTTGTACGAGTCGACTCCCGGAGCAACGATCAACGCGATCGCCTCCGATCTCGGGGTCAACCGCAACTCGCTGCGCAGCTGGCGCGATGCCTTCGGCACACACACCAAAACCAATGCCAACGGTGAGAAAGTCGCCAGCCTCATCGCCGCGTCGGACTCCGCCACCGCTGCCTCAGGACTGTCGGACGCCGAGCGCATCCGCGTACTGGAACGCGAAAACGCCAAACTCCGCGAGGAACGAGAAATCCTTCGTAAGGCGGCCAAGTATTTCGCGGAAGAGACGAACTGGTGAACCGCTTCCGGTTCGTTGACGACCATCGAGACCTCTACGAGGTCAAGCGGTTATGCCAGGTCCTGAAAATCAATCGGTCCTCTTACTACGCCTGGAAATCAGCTGCCCCTGCCCGCCGGCAACGCCTCGTCGATGACGCGGTGCTGGGAGCGCAGATCAAGACCACCTTCAACGCCGAGAACGGCTGCTACGGCGCGAAACGAGTGACTGCGGCGATCAACTCCGATCCCGTCAACGACCGGGGCAAGGGCGGCCGTCTCAATCACAAGCGCACCGCCCGGCTGATGCGGCAGATGGGCCTTTTTGGTTTCACCAGGAAACGCCGGGTGAAAACGACGACGTCGAGTAAACGGGCCCCGAGGTTTCCGGATCTGCTGCAACGCCGGTTCACTGCGGACAGGCCGAACGCGGTCTACGTCGGCGACATCACGTACCTGCCGATCGCGGACGGGTTGAATATGTACCTGGCCACGGTTATCGACTGCTATTCGCGGCAGTTGACGGGGTTTGCGATCGCTGATCACATGCGCACCGAGTTGGTTGAAGAAGCCCTGACGATGGCCCGGAAGGTTCGCGGGAGCCTAGACGGGGCGATCTTCCACTCGGATCACGGCAGTGTTTATACCTCTGATCAGTACCGGAGACTATGCGTGCGCTTCGGTGTCACCCAGTCGATGGGCGCGATCGGGACGAGTGCGGACAACTCGTTGGCGGAGTCGTTCAACGCCTCGTTGAAGCGGGAAGTCCTGCAGGATGAGTCTGTTTTCACTAGTCAGTTGGCCTGCCGCCAGGATGTGTTTCGGTGGTGCACGCGGTGCAACACCAAACGATTGCATTCATGGTGCGGTTACCGCTCACCGAACGCCTTCGAAGACGCCGGGTTAGCTACACTTACTATCGCATCGTGATTAAATCCCCGTGTCCACTTTCCGGGGTTCGGGCCCATTGAGGGAGATCCCCGCGTCGTTGAGCGCTGCCCGCCCGGCGGGAGTGAGACGCACGGCCCGGGTACGACCCCTGCGGGAAAGCCATTCCTTATCCAGCAGAGTCTTGCAGATTCCCGTGCCGAGAGGGCCGGCGAGGTGGAAGCGGCGTTCGGTGGAGTCCATGCACGACCTGCCCGTGTCGAGCATCTTCGGGGGCACACCCCACTGTATGAACAAGCGATGACCTTGATTAGTGACCTGACAGTGCGAGTCGATGAACTCGTGCTCTTCCAGTTGTTCAGCCAGGCGCACTCCGAGCTTACCGGCGAGGTGCTGATAGCAGGTGCGGCCTTCACGTAGGTTCGCATTCGCCCGTGACGCGCTGAGGCTGTGAGGAGTGGGCAGGGGCGAGCGGGCGACCACGCCAAGGCTCTCGACCACTCGTGCGATGTCTTCCCCGGCCAGGCGAATGTAGCGGTGCCGGCCCTGCCGAATGTCGTGGACGAGACCGTGGGTGACGAGCACGTCAACATGCTCGCTCGCCGTCGACCGGGCCAGGCCCGCGTACCTGCCCAGTTCACCAACCGTCCAGGCCCGCCCGTCCATGAGCGCAGCACACATGGCCGCCCGCGACGAGTCAGCCAGAGCCGACGCGACTGTCGAGATATCCGGGACCGCTTCAGGAAACACGCGCGCAACCATGCCTCCAGTGTGCACCCGGAACTGTTCGGTGACGACCGAACAATCGCAGACGTAGTCTGAACTCACCAGATTCATTGCATCAGGAGGCGAAGGGAGCGATCGCGATGAACGGGGACCGCCAACGGCTACGCGGGCACTACGATGAGGACTTCTACTGGGAACGCGTTGACCGCAACCTGGGTTGGCTCGGCGACACCACCGAGGAACAGCGTGAACGCCAAGAGCGACTCCTCGCGGTTCCGAGCTACGACGCCCTCAACTTCCACCCCAGCCCGTTGCCCCGCTATGCGGGGCTGGCACCGTTTTATTGGATGGCCGAGAACCACGAGACCCAGGGCGGAGTCTCCGCAGTGCGAACGACAGCTGGGCTCGACGAGGGCCCCCTCGTCGCCCAGCAACTCCTCGCGCTCACCGGGGGAGAGACGGCCAGGGAGATCCGGGACATGCACTTCGCCGCGTCCTGGCGCCTGTTCGATCTGGTGCTGCCGACACTGCTGGACCGGTCCTACCGGACCTGGGATCAAGACCTGAGCAAGCGCACCTACTTCGGCCACCCGCCCGCCGAGGCTTCGCTGGAGTCTCGCGTATGACCGCGCATCGGCGCACGGCGCTGGTCGCGACCCTCCTCGGTTTCTTCATCGTCATGCTCGATACGACCATCGTCAATGTCGCCCTCGCCGAGATCGGCACTGACCTCGACACGACGGTGGGCTCACTGCAGTGGGTCGTCGACGCTTACACCCTCGTGTTCGCCGCGTTCCTTCTCACAGCTGGGGCCGCATGCGACCGTCTCGGGGCCCGCAGGGTCTACCTCGCTGGCCTGGTGGTCTTTGCTGTGCTCTCGGCCGTGTGCGCCCTCGCTCCCACAGGCGGGTTCCTCGTCGCTGGTCGCGCCGTCCAGGGCGTGGGCGCGGCAGCGATCGTGCCGGGCTCTCTGGCATTGCTGTCGGCTGTGTACGACGATCCGAAGGAACGAGCACGCGCCATCGGGCTGTGGGGCGGCGCAGGAGGTGTTGCCGCCGCGATCGGACCGGTCCTGGGCGGAGCGCTGGTGTCGACGATCGGGTGGCGGGCGGTGTTCTGGGTCAACCTCCCCATCGTCGCTATCGGCTGTCTGCTCACCTTGTGGGCAATTCCCGCGCTCACGGGCAGTCGCGCGAGACGGGTGGACCTACCCGGACAGGTGCTCTCCATGCTCACGCTGGTGGCAGTAACCTATGCAGTCATCACCGCAGGCGAACACGGATGGTCACCCTGGCAGGTAGCCGTGCTGATCGCCGGGGGCGTCTTCCTCGCCCTGTTCATCATCGCAGAGCGACGACACCCGGACCCGATGCTGCCGATGGCCTTGTTCACTCGTGCCCGGTTCTCCGTGGCCGCAATGGTAGGGCTCGCGCTCAACATCAGCTTCTTCGGACAACTCTTCGTGCTCTCCCTCTTCTTCCAGCAGTACCTGGGATACGAGCCGTGGCTGGCAGGCCTCGCGCTGGCACCACAGGCGTGCAGCGCCGTGGTCGCGTCACCGCTGGGCGGCCGTGCCGTCGCCCGGTGGGGCGCGTTCCCCACCATGCTCACCGGCCTGGTAGTCGGCACGATCGGCTTCAGCAGCCTCGTGCTGCTCACCGCAGAAACCCCTTACGTGGTGGTCGCGGTGTTGACCTTCACGGCTGGATTCGGGATGGCCTTCGCGATGCCGGCCGCGACCTCGGCCGCAGTGGCCTCGGCCCCGCCGGAACATGTCGGCATTGCAGGAGGAGTCATCAATGCCGCCCGCCAGACCGGCAGCGTCGTCGGCGTCGCAGTCCTCGGCGTAATGGTCGCCAGTGGAGCGTTCCTCACAGGCTTCCACACAGCCGTCGCGGTCGCCGGTGGAGTCTTCGGTGCCGCAGCGCTCGTAGTTGCTGCCACCATCATCAGTCACCTACAGGAGCCAGTTACACCTGAAGTTTAGAATCATTGTGTGATGAAGCACCATCGGAGGAGGTCGAAGAAGCCGCCAGTCGAACGCGTACTGTGCTCCGAAACTGGTAAACGCGAATACGAGCACTATGATGACGCCGTGCATGTAGCACTGAAACGGTCGCGACGGGCAGGGCCGCTGCGGATCTACGAATGCCCCTCGTGCGGGTCGTGGCACCTAACCAAGCGCCCTGACTGGGGCAAACCACCGGCGAACTAATGACACTGTACGGGTCTGTCTCGGCGAGGAACGCTCCGGAGCGCGTCTTTCCTGGACGCTCTAGGAGTTTCGTTCTCATGCATAGGCAGCCGAGGCGCGCTGCAAGGCTTGTAGCCCTGAGGTCAGTCGCCTAGGGCTTTGTACAACGTGAGGGCCAAGGCTGTGCGGTCTCTCGCATCGAGTTTCCGCAGGAGGGCCGAAACATGGTTCTTGACGGTTCCTTCGGCGAGAACAAGAGTTTCGGCGATCTCGGGTTCGTCAGCCCACGGGCGACGAGTTCGGCCACTATGCGTTCACCGCGAGTGAGTATCGCCAGAGGCTCATCTCGGGAGTCTTTAGTTCGCATCGCTGCCTTCGCGACGCGCGGATCGATCACCATCCCACCGTCAATTACCGCATGCAATGCAGCTGTGAGTCCCTCGACAGATGCGTCTTTGAGTAGGAAGCCCGAGGCACCGGCAGCCAGTGCCGACTGCACGAGTGCATCATCATCGAAGGTCGTCAGGACCAGGACCGGCAGACCAGGGTATCGGGTGGCGCATTGGGATGTGAGTTCCACGCCGTCCATACCAGGCATGCGCGCGTCTGTGAGAACCACATCGACTTCTTCATCGGCTAGGGCCGCGAGTGCCGTTTCCCCATCCGATGCCTGGGCCACGATCTCGATCCCACCGGCCGTGGAGAGGAGCATGGTCAGGCCTCGACGTATCAGCTGCTGATCTTCAACCAACAGCACTCGTATCGAGTCTGGACTGGTCACGTCGTCTCCTCTCGGCCGGGGGCGCCAGAGCCGCTGAGCGGCACAACGACGTCGAGGTGGAACTCGCCGTCAATTCTGCGGGCGTGCATGGACCCGCCATGCTCTGCGGCGCGATCGGAAATTCCTCGCAACCCGAACCCGAAGTCGGGTACTGACTCCAGCGGTTCGACGGCCGTGGCCCATCCGAAGTCGTTGATGACGGCCAACTCCATTCGGCGCTCCTTTACTGCGAGGAAGATACGCACTGTCCGGGCTCGGCTATGACGCAAGGCGTTGGTCAAACCTTCTTGAACTGCGCGGTAGATCAGCAGCGCGACCTCGTCATCACTGGCGAGTTCACGGTCTGACGCTTCATCACCAGACACGTCCACAGTCAGACCGGTGCCTCGGAAC
>QWCP01000393.1_pt1 | contig 15021 bp, 11 predicted proteins | sample 1972561 | NCBI WGS metagenome assembly QWCP01 (sample SAMN09866705, study PRJNA288562) | Human vaginal metagenome isolate pre4_vaginal, whole genome shotgun... | isolation source: vagina | host: Homo sapiens | place: USA: California
GCGGCTGACGCGAACTCCGACCTTTCCTCCGATAAAGCCGACGATGAGCGCACAAATGGCCAGTACTCCAATGGTCCATGGCTGGAAGATATCCGACATGGCATCGGCATATTCTTGACCCATTTGGTCTGCGATATCGACGTAGTAGGAGTCCGTATCCAGAATTAGCGGGATAAAAGGCATAGAAATCCAGACACAGAAGACGCTGTAGGCAATAGGGAAGGATTTGGCAATACTGAGGTGGCTTTTTGTAATAATCAAATCCGCGATAAACCCTAGAATTATGCTTCCCAGCAGGGTCCAGAAGTAGTGTCCGGTGAGCATGAATGCTAGTCCGTTAATACCACCGACGAGGGTGAAAGCACCCATTTTGGGCGTGCGGGCGGCATAAAGCGCTAGCACGATTCCGTTTGCGATTGCCGCGATGAACCATCCAATAAACATGAATTGTGGTCCTGCGAATCCAATCATTCCGCTTACAAAGGTGATTACAAAGTAAAGTGCAGCAAAGATGCCAGCGTTGATGAGATCTCTGGTGTTTAAACGTGCCGTCGACCCACTGGATGAGCTTGCACTCCGTGCGGGCGTAGAGGACTGTTGGGTCATAGTAAACCTCGATTTATGAACAGCAGGAAAGGTAAGGCTTACCTAAGTTAGGTAATACTGTTTATAAAACATTTCAAGTTTTGATCTGAAGATTCACCCTTAATGGGGGTGAATGCAGATAAGTAGACATCAAACCAGACCACGACTACCGACTAAGTACCGACAAAATCGGCACCAACGGCAAGACAACCCTGCGATGGGGAGGCAAACTACGCCGCCTCTACATCGGACGCAGATGGGGCGGGGAACCAATCACCATGGTCTGCATCGACAACCACGTCGACGTCAAAATAGCCATCACTGGGGCACAAATCGCCGCCTACACACTCACCGAAGAAAAGATCTACTACAACTAGAAAGACAACGAACTCAACCCCAGTCGGGGCAACTAAAAAATCTCGAGACACCGACCGGAACGATGTCTCGAGACTTCACAGCGTGCCCCAGAGAAGATTCGAACTTCCGACACCGGCTTTAGGAGAGCCGTGCTCTATCCCCTGAGCTACTGGGGCGGGGGTGCGTTGCGCACCTAGGTAAGACTAGCAGCCCCGCGTGGGGCGGCGTTAAATGCGTCGCCTTTCGTTTATTCGCCGGCCAGCTCCGCGTACTTGGCGCGGACCTCGCTGGCGGAAGGGTTGGTGGCGTGGGTGCCGTCGGAGTAGAGGACGGTGGGCACGATGCGGTTGCCGTCGTTGACGGACTCGATCCAGGCGTTGATGTCGGCGGTGTCGGGGGAATCCGCTTCGACGTTGACGAGCTCGTATGGGGTTTCGGTGCGGTCCAGGTTTTTGATCAGCTTGGCACAGAACGGGCACCAATCGGCGAAGAAGATGGTGACGTGCTCAGTGGTTTCGGGAGTGGCAACGTTGGTGCTCATTAAGCAGCAGCCTTTCTGTCGTAGGTGAGGAAACGGTATTTCATCGGCAGCTCGCTGGGCGGCTGGCCGGGAATGGTGAGGTGGCCTGATTCGGAGGTCAGCCAGTCACTATCGGCAGATAGGCTGAATTCCTCCGGAACGCTCGGGGCCAGGACGGCATCTGCGCCGTAGGCATCGCCGACTTGTACACCCATGAGGGTGAGCTCGATTGTATCCACGCGGTCGAGGGCGGAGCTGTAGAGCTGGCCGCCGCCGATGATCCAGGCGTCGTCAAGCGTGGCGTCAAGTGCGGCGTCGAGGTTGTCCACCACGGTGGCACCCGCGGACCATTCGCCCGGCTGACGGCTGGACAGCACAATGTTCTCCCGGCCTGGCAACGGGCGGAACTTGGGGTTGAGGGACTCCCACGTCTTGCGGCCCATGATGACAGGCGCGCCCATGGTGACCTCTTTGAAGTGCTTGAGGTCCTCCGGCACGTGCCAGGGCATGACCACGCCGTCACCAATGACCCCGTCGAGGGATTGAGCCCAGATTGCGCCCAGCATTAAACGGACACCTGCGCCTTGATGGTGGGGTGGGGGTCGTAGCCGATGACCTCAAAATCATCGAAGTCATAGTCAAAGAGGCTTTCGGCCTTGTGGAGCTTGAGCTGCGGGTACTCGCGGGGCTCGCGGGAGAGCTGTTCCTTAACCTGCTCGATGTGGTCGTTGTAGATGTGGCAATCCCCACCGGTCCAGATGAGCTCGCCTACCTCTAAACCTGCTTGCTGCGCAAACATGTGAGTCAGCGCCGCGTAGGAGGCCAAGTTGAAGGGGACACCGAGGAACATGTCCGCCGAGCGTTGGTAGACCTGCATGGAGAGTTTGCCGTCGGCGACGTAGAGCTGGAAAAGCAAGTGACAGGGCATGAGCGCCATCTTGTCCAGCTCAGACACATTCCACGCGGAGACCAAGTTGCGGCGCGAATCCGGGTTGTTTTTCAGGGTATCGAGCGCGACCTGAATCTGATCGATGTGCTGGCCATCCGGCGTGGGCCAGGAGCGCCATTGCACGCCGTAGACGGGGCCCAGCTCACCGTCCTCATCGGCCCACTCGTTCCAGATACGGACCTTGTTTTCCTGGAGCCACTTCACGTTGGAGTCACCGCGCAGGAACCACAGCAGCTCACCAATCACGCCGTGGAAGTAGACCTTCTTGGTGGTCAGCAGGGGAAAAGACTCCGCCAGGTTATAGCGAAGCTGGGCACCGAACAGGGAGAGGGTGCCGGTGCCAGTGCGGTCGCCTTTGGGAGCGCCTTCTTCCAGGACGCGGCGCAGGAGGTCCTCGTACGGAGTCTCAATCATGGTCGCCATGATAGCGCTCTTGCGCCCGTGCCACGCGCGTGGGGTTAGTACCCGCCGTTGGCCTCCGCGTAGGCGGCGGCGTGCTCCAGAATCTCGTCTGCTAGCTCCGGGCGGCAGATCAAAAGATCCGGGATGAAGGTGTCCTCGTTATTGAACTTGATGGGGGAGCCGTCCAGACGCGAGCAGTGCAGGCCCGCGGCCAGAGCCACGCCCACCGGGGCGGCCTGGTCCCACTCGTACTGGCCACCGGCGTGGATATAAGCGTCATAGTCACCCAAGAGCACGTGGATGGCCTTCGCGCCCGCGGAGCCCGCGCCGACAGTTTCAAAGCCCATCTTCTCCGCGACATAACCCGCAACCTTTGGCGGGCGGTTGCGGGAGACCACGAACTTCTTCGACAGCGGGCCCGTCACCGCGCGCACATCGGAGGACTTAAATGTCACGCCCATGTCCGGCATGCCGACGGCCGCGTGGATCGGGGTGCCGTTTTCTACCAGCGCGATGTGGACGGCCCAGTCCTGGCGGCCGGTGGCGAATTCCTTGGTGCCGTCGAGCGGGTCAATGATCCACACGCGGTTCTTCTTCAAACGGCTCAAGTCATCGGCAGCCTCTTCCGACAGGACGCCATCCTGCGGGCGGTGCTGCTCAAGGACGCGGGCGATCCATTCCTGAGCGGCTTCATCGCCGGCATCACCCAGCGCCAAGCCGCGCAGCAGGCCACCGTTGCGCACGCCTTTGAGGATCTCGCCACAGCCATCGGCGAGGGAGTTGGTTAGACGGGAATCAGAAATCTCAACGGTCATAGTGACCAGATTAGCGCGCGCGATACAGTAGGGCATGTCCAAAAACGTTCTGGCGAAGTTCCGCCCGCAGGTGGCCGGTTGGTTCCAGGACGTTTTCGCCGCCCCCACCCCGGTCCAAGAGCAGGCGTGGGAGGCGATTTCCGGCGGCGCGAACGCACTGGTTGTGGCGCCAACCGGTTCCGGTAAGACGCTCGCGGCTTTCCTGTGGGCCTTGAATTCCTTGGTGGAGCGCGAAGGCCAGACCGCCCTGCCGCTGAGCAATGAACCCTCCCGCGAGGGCGCGCATGATGGCGTGAGAGTGCTGTATATCTCACCACTCAAGGCTTTGGGCGTGGACGTCGAGAACAATTTGCGCGCCCCGCTCAACGGCATTGCCCGCACCGCTGAACGGCTGGGCCAGGAGGTGCCGGATATTACCGTTGGCGTGCGCTCCGGGGATACCCCGCAGGCAGAGCGCGCCCGCCAGGTGCGCAAGCCACCGGACATCCTCATCACCACGCCGGAATCGGCCTACCTGATGCTCACCTCCAAGGCGGCGGGCATTTTGAAGACCGTGGATACCGTCATCATCGATGAAATCCACGCCCTGGCCGGCACTAAGCGCGGCGTGCACCTAGCGTTGACTTTGGAGCGCCTCGGGCTCATCGCAGGGGAGTTCCAACGCATCGGGCTTTCCGCCACGGTGCGCCCGCTGAGTGCTGTCGCGAACTTCTTAGGCGGCGACCGCCCCGTGGATATCATCGCCCCGCCCGCAAAGAAGTGCTGGCAGCTCGACGTCCACGTGCCGGTCGAGGACATGTCGGACCTGCCCACCCCGGAGCAGGGCTCGCCCATCGGGGAGGCGACTGTCGACGACCCCCTTGGCATCACCGAAGGCCCCCAGGATGCGTTGCGCGTGCAACGCGGAGTGGGAGACTCCGCCCTGCCCACGGCGAAGTCCATCTGGCCCTTCATCGAAGAAGAGCTCTACGCCGAAGTCATGGAGCACCGCTCCACGCTCGTCTTCGTCAACTCGCGCCGCACCGCCGAGCGGCTCACCAGCCGGCTCAACGAGCTTTATGCCCAGGAACATGACCCAGAGTCCTTGAGCCCAGCGACCCGGCGCGATCCGGCCCAGCTGATGAAGCAGGTCGATGTCGCCGGGAAGGCCCCTGCCGTCATCGCCCGCGCGCACCACGGTTCGGTATCCAAGGACGAGCGAGCGTTGACGGAAACCATGCTCAAAGAAGGCACGCTCAAGGCCGTGGTCGCCACGAGCTCCCTGGAACTGGGCATCGACATGGGTGCGGTGGAATTGGTGGTGCAGGTGGAATCCCCGCCATCGGTGGCCTCGGGCCTGCAGCGCGTGGGCCGCGCCGGGCACTCCGTCGGCGCGGTCTCCCACGGTTCCTTCTATCCCAAGCACCGCGCGGACCTCGTGCAATCAGCACTCACCGTCGCCCGCATGGAGGAGGGCCTCATCGAGGAGATGCACTCCCCGCGCAATCCGTTGGATGTCTTGGTACAGCAGACGGTGGCGGCGGTAGTGGCGTCGGCAAGCGCGGGCACGAGCGAGGGACTCGAAGCCGACGAATGGTATGACACGGTGCGCCGCGCCTGGCCCTATAAGGACTTGGCGCGCGAGGTCTTCGACTCCGTGCTGGACCTGGTCAGTGGTGTGTACCCCTCGACGGATTTTGCGGAGCTGAAACCGCGGGTGATCTATGACCGCGTGACGGGTGTGCTGACTCCGCGCCCCGGCGCGCAGCGCGTGGCGGTGACCAACGGCGGCACCATCCCGGACCGCGGCATGTTTGGGGTCTTCCTCGTGGGAACTGGTGAGGCCGGTTCCGCGCCGCGCCGCGTGGGTGAGCTCGACGAGGAAATGGTCTATGAAACTCGGGTGGGGGATATCTTCACGCTCGGCGCGACGAGCTGGCGCGTGGAGGAGATTACGCGCGACCAGGTGCTGGTGACACCCGCGCCGGGGCATACGGGGCGTTTGCCTTTCTGGAATGGTGACTCCGCGGGAAGGCCCTATGAGTTGGGCAAGGCGTTGGGCGCGTTCCGGCGTGAAGCATTTTCGGACCCGTCTATCGTGCACGGCGCCGATGAGAACGCGCGGCGTAACATCGCCGCCTACCTGCAGGAGCAGAACGAGGCCACCGGGCTCATCCCGGATGAGAAGACGCTTCTGCTGGAGCGCTTCACGGATGAGCTGGGGGATTGGCGCGTGCTGTTGCACACCCCGTTCGGCCGGCCGGTGAACGCGGCGTGGGCGCTGGCGGTGGGACAGCGCGTGGCGGAGCGCACCGGCATGGACGCGCAGGCCGTGGCAGGCGATGACGGCATCGTGCTGCGCCTGCCGCAAGGAGAGGCGGACCCGGATGCCGCACTGTTTCTTTTCGACGCCGATGAGATCGCGGACATCGTCACCGAGCAGGTGGGTAACTCCGCGCTTTTTGCCTCCCGGTTTAGGGAGTGCGCGGCGCGAGCGCTGCTTCTGCCGCGGCGCAATCCGGGCAAGCGCGCGCCCTTGTGGCAGCAACGCCAGCGCGCGGAGCAGCTTCTCGACGTCGCCCGCAACTACCCCTCCTTCCCCATCATCCTGGAGACCGTGCGCGAGTGCGTGCAGGATGTCTATGACCTGCCAGCACTCACGGAGGTGATGCGGGAGCTGGCGCACCGCCGCGTGCGCATCGCGGAGGTCACCACGGAGCAGCCCTCGCCTTTCGCGTCCTCGCTGCTGTTCAACTACACCGGCGCGTTCATGTACGAGGGGGACTCGCCCCTAGCGGAAAAGCGCGCAGCGGCCTTGGCATTGGACCCGGCGCTGTTGGCGAAGCTGTTGGGCACGGTGGAGCTGCGCGAGGTTCTCTCCGCTGAAGTCATTGCTGAAGTTCATGCACAGCTGCAGCGCACCGCTGTAGAACGCCGGGCGCGAACCACCGAGGAGGTCGCGGACCTGCTGCGCGTGCTGGGGCCCATCCCGGTCGAGGAGTTCGGCGCGCACGCCACGGTGCCATTGAGCGCACTCGATGCGCTTGGTTCGCGGATCATGCGGGTGCGCATCAACGGCCGCGAGCACCTGGCCCAAGCGCTTGATGCGCCGCTGCTTCGCGACGGCCTGGGCATCCCCGTCCCGCCCGGCATCCCCGCCCAGCAAGCCACGATTACCGACGCCCTGGATCAGTTAATCAGCCGCTGGGCGCGCACGCGCGGGCCGTTTGTGGCGCGCGATGTGCAGGAGGCCTTTGGCCTGTCGGCCGCGGTGGCGCACTCCACGCTCAACGGTCTGGATACCATCCTGGCGGGGCATTACCGCCAGGGCGTGGAGGAGCAGGAGTACTGCGCGGCGGAGGTCCTCAAGGTCATCCGCTCGCGCTCGCTGGCGGCAGCCCGGGCGGCCACGCAGCCGGTTTCGCCCGCGGCCTTTGGGCGCTTTCTCCCGGACTGGCAGCAGGTGGCGGCGGTGGGCCGGCGCCCGGTGCTGCGCGGGGTGGATGGCGTCTTCGCCGTCGTTGAGCAGCTGGCCGGGGTGCGCCTGCCGGCCTCGGCCTGGGAGAGCCTCATCTTGCCTGCGCGTGTAGGGGATTATTCACCGACGATGCTCGATGAGCTCACCGCCAGCGGCGAGGTTCTCATCGTGGGCGCGGGCAAGGCTGGCTCGAACGACCCCTGGATCATGCTGCTACCGGCGGACTATGCCGCACAGCTCGCCCCGCAGATCTCTGCGGAGGAGGCTGGCGTGTCCATGCTGCAAACCCAGCTGCTGGAGGCCTTGCAAGGCGGTGGCAGCTACCTTATCTCCGATATTCAACCGCAGCTGAGCGGTACGCCCGAGGAGGTTCACGAGGCCCTCTGGGGACTGGTGGAGGCAGGTCTGGTCAGCCCCGATTCCTTCGCTCCTATCCGGGCCCACCTTGCCGCAGGCGGTCCCGCCGGGCGTGCGGCGCATCGCGCGCGGCGCAGACCATCGCGCTCGCGACTGCGCATGGGGCGCACTTCCTTTGCGCAATCGCTCAATGTGTCTGGTGCGCAGGCCGCACCAGACGTGGTGGGGCGGTGGTCGCTGTCCGTGCCCGCCGCCACGGATGCGACGTCGCGTTCCATCGCGCACGGCGAGGCCTGGCTGGACCGCTACGGCGTGCTCACCCGCGGATCCGTGGTGGCCGAGGACGTCCTGGGAGGTTTCGCTCTGGCTTATAAGGTGCTCTCCGGTTTTGAGGAATCCGGCAAGGCCATGCGCGGCTACGTCATTGAAGGCTTGGGGGCCGCGCAGTTCTCCACGCCCGCGGTCATTGATCGCCTGCGTGGGGTGGATGATTCCCCCGACGTCACGGGCTGGCCCTCCGGCACCCGCGAGCCGCAGGCCTATGTCCTTGCCGCGACCGACCCGGCCAACCCCTATGGCGCGGCGCTGTCGTGGCCCACTACCGACGCCGGCGAATCCGCAGCCCGCCCGACCCGCGCCGCGGGTGCCTTGGTGGTGCTCATGGATGGCTTGCCGGTGGCGCACCTGACCCGCGGGGGAAAGACGCTGACCACGTTCTTCAACGCTCTGCCCGAGGGCATCGAGCGCACCGAGGTACTAGCCGCAGTGCTTGCAGGCCTCAACGAGCTGGTTGCCGCCGGGCGCTTGAACAAGGTGGTTATTGAAAAGGCGAATGGGCGGCCCATCTTCGATTCAAAGCTCGGCGGCGAGCTGCGCGCACTGGGCGCAGCACTAACTCCAAAGGGCGTGCGGATTACGGGGGCTGCCCACACCGCCTCTTCCGGCCGTGCAGGACAGCACGGCCAATCTGGAGAAGCCGCGCGCTCCGCCGAGTCTTACCGTCCCGCACGTCGCGGTGGGCGCCGTGCTGTCGAGGCGATGGAGGAGCTCACCTTCGATGATCCGGAGGATTCCACTGAGTCTGGTGGCCCATCGACTGCACCGGGCAGCCTAGGTGGTTTCCGCCCGCGCCGTCGACGCCGCTGAATGATATTCACCTTCATTTAGCCCACGGGCTTTTCATGGGTCTAACCTCAAAAGCTGATAGCCCAATAGAAAAGGAGTCTTGTTTTCATGCGGCTGAAGCGCCAACTGCCCAACGTGTCCGAGCTCAAGAACCTCATGCGGTTCGAAGCACCCAACCTCGACCGCCGGGCAGCACGCCTGGCAGAGGCCGCTGATGTGTGGGATCTGCGCAAGATTGCCAAGCGCCGCACCCCGAAGGCGGCCTTTGACTACGTCGATGGTGCAGCCCGCGATGAGGTCAGCTACCGCGAATCCCGCGATTTCTTCCGCGACGTTCGCCTCATGCCCAACGTGCTCAATGGCGCGCACGACATCTCCTTAAACACCGAGATCGCCGGCGAGCCGGCAGCATTGCCCTTCGGCATCGCGCCGACCGGCTTTACCCGCTTCATGCATGCCGAAGGCGAGGACGCTGGTTCCCAAGCCGCCCGCGACGCAGGCATCCCGTTCACGCTCTCCACGATGGGTACGCGCTCGGTGGAGGAGGTCGCGGCGTCCCAAGGCAATAGCGGGCGTCGTTGGTTCCAGCTCTACCTGTGGAAGGACCACTCTGCCTGCCAAGAACTCATCGAGCGTGCTGCCGCCAACGGTTATGACACCCTCGTGGTTACCGTGGACACGCCCGTGGCGGGCCAGCGCCTGCGCGATACCCGCAACGGCATGCGCATCCCGCCGCACCTGACCGCCGGCACGGTCTTCGATGCCGCGTGGCGCCCCGAGTGGTGGTTCAACTTCCTCACCACGGACCCGGTCACCTTCGCGTCGTTGACCTCGACCACGGGCACCCTGGGCGAGCTGGTCAACACCATGTTTGATCCAGGCCTCAACTTCGAGGACCTGGCGTGGATTCGCAAGCAGTGGACGGGCAAGCTCTTCGTCAAGGGAATCGTCAACCCAGAAGATGCACGCAAGGTCATCGATCTTGGCGCCGATGGCATCGTGGTCTCCTCCCACGGCGGGCGCCAGCTCGACCGCGTGGTCAATACCCTCCAGGCCCTTGAGGCCGTGCGCGCAGAGGTGGGACCCGACGTGGAAATCATCTACGACTCCGGTGTGATGTCCGGCGTCGACATCGCCATTGCGCTGGCTCTGGGGGCGGACTTCGTCCTTATCGGCCGTGCCTACCTCTACGGGTTGATGGCCGGCGGCAAGGAAGGCGTGGACCGCGTCATTGAGCTGTTGGCGGAAGAGTTCAAGAACACCCTCCAGCTGCTCGGCGTGAAGAGGATCGAAGACCTGTCTCGCCATCACGTGGTCACCCCGTGGGAGCCGGGTGCGCTGGCATTCGGTGCGGGAAAGGATACGCCGGTAGAGTAGGCACCCGTTTGGTGAGGAGGTTCTGCTGTGCCTGAGGGTGATTCCATACTGCAGCTGTCGAACCGGCTGCAGTTCATGGAAGGCCGGCGCGTGACCTCCTCCTCCCTGCGCGTGCCGCGCTATGCCACCGTGCGCTTCGACGGGCTGGTGTGCGAGGAGGTCTGGCCCTATGGCAAGCACCTCTTCATGGATTTCGGCGGCGAGCTCATCCTGCATACCCACCTCAAGATGGAGGGCACGTGGGCCATCCACTATGCCGGGGACCGCTGGCGCAAGCCCGGTCACAGCGCACGCGTGGTGCTGCAGATGGAGAACACCCCGCGTGATTTTGAGTTGGTAGGGCATTGGCTAGGGCTGGTCGAGGTCTTTCCAGCCCGCGAGTTTGAGCAGCGCATGGCGTACCTAGGCCCCGACATCCTCGCACCAGAATGGGAAGAAGGCGGATTCGAGGAGGCCGTTCGCCGCATCGAGTCGCGCCCCCAACGCAGCATCGGCGCCGCACTCTTGGACCAGCGCAACGTGGCGGGCTTGGGCAACGAATACCGCGCCGAGATCTGCTTCCTGGCCGGCGTTCATCCAGCAACACCTGTAGCGCTTGTCGACGTCCCCCAGATCCTCACCATCTCCCGTCGCCTCATCTGGGCCAACCGCGATTCCCCGGTACGGGTGACCACCGGCGTGAAAAGGGCAGGGGAGACCACCTATGTCTTCGGGCGCAACCGTCAACGCTGCCGGCGCTGCGGAATGCTCATTGAGAAGTCCACGCTGGGTGGAGTGGACGCCGGCGGCGACGAAGGAGAGTTGGAGCGCGTCATCTGGTGGTGCCCACACTGCCAGCCGCGTCGCTAGGCTGGGATGCATGAAGATCATTTTGAACATCATCTGGTTGGCAACTGGTGGCCTTGTCCTCGCACTGGGCTACTTTCTCCTAGGCATCCTGGCCTGCATCCCCGTCGTGACGATTCCTGCCGGTGTGGCCTCGATGCGTATGGCGAATTTCGCGCTGTGGCCCTTTGGGCGCTCCGTCATTCAACCGGTCAAAGGTACCGGTGGCATGTCGCGGTTCTCTAACGCTGTCTGGTTCCTTGTCGCTGGCCTGTGGTTGGCTATCGGCCACGTCACCACTGCAGCGGCGCAGGCCGTGACCATCGTGGGCATCCCGGTGGCTCTGGCCAACCTGAAGATGATCCCGGTGACGTGCTTCCCGTTCGGCCGCAAGATCGTGGACTCTGACCACATCCCCTTTGGCTGGGAATCGATGATTAAGCTCTAGCGTTTCTGTCTCCGGTTGCGGGGTAGCTCAGGGTGGTTTAGTGTGCTGAGTCATGGGGGATTTAGAAACCTATTTCTCCTACCGCAACTCGGGGATCACACTGGTGAAGCAAGCGGTAGGAGGCGAGAAGCGATTACGCGCACTCGGCGCTTCATCTGCCGACGCCGCCGAAATGGCGCGCTTAAACTACATCTACTTCGGAGCCACCAAGTTCACGGGTAAGCAACGCACGGCCCGCAGCCGAGCCGCCGAACAAGGCCATGACCTGGCCACGCTGAGCCTCATCGAGGCCTACACGAAGAAGCTGCAGAACCAGCTGCATGCCTGGAACCTACGGGTCAAGCTGGCCGGCACACCGGCGCCGAACATCCCAGCCGTGGCGGCAAAGCGCTTAAAGGAGCTCAAGCCCAAACGTATTCCTACGCCTGGGGTGCGCATGACCTACCGTGCTGATGGGCCGCACTCGCTGACCATTACTGATGACCCTCTGACCGTCACTGAGATGCGCGGCGTGCTGGAATCCATCAACCAGAGCAATCTGCTGGAAGCAGCCAGCCACGTCTTCTTCAATAAATCCCACGGCGGAACCAAACCGGCGGTGCTCACCAGCGTGGTCGTCACCTTGGACAAGCTCGACAAGATTGTGAGCAGCGACGGCGATGACATCGTGCTCGAACTAACCAATGGCGGCCGGATGACCGGCGCGGAGTTTCTGAACTACAAGTTCGCCGAGATCGGCTACGTAACCCTCATCCACCCCACGATCGGGCCGGTGTGGCTGCACCGGATGAAGCGTTTAGCCGGGTTTGAGCAGCGCATGATGGCCAGCGCCGAGCATCCCACCTGTGCCAGGAAGGGCTGTAATAAGCCTGCTGATTATGCCCAGGTGCATCACCTAGTGCCGTGGAAAGCAGGAGGTACCACCGATCCACCGAATCTGACAATGTTGTGTGCCTATCACAACGGCGTCAATGATGACGACCCAGAGAAACCAACAGGTGCTGGCTACGTGTTTAGGATTCGCGGCGGTGTGGACTACATCCCGCCCTGGGGAGAACCAATCACCGCTCAAGTGGCATATCAAGCCGCGCAACGCGGACTCGGACCGCCCGGCGGGTAAACCGACAAGAAATACAAAGGACACGCGGACGCCCACAGGGCATCCGCGGCCTTGGCGATCCCGCACGTCGATTGCCCGCTAAAAACGGGTGAACCCCCGACCGTTCGGCCGGGGGGGGACGTCGCCAAGCAGTGCTTAGCGGTGGTTGCGATACCAACCGATCAGAGCATCGGTCGAGCCGTCGCCGGATGCGGCCTCCTTCTTGCCGGAGACTGCCGGTGCCAGGTCATTGGCCTGCTGCTTGCCCAGCTCCACGCCCCATTGGTCGAAGGAGTTGATGTCCCAAATGATGCCCTGGGTGAAGACGATGTGCTCGTAGAGTGCGATGAGCGCGCCGAGGGCCTGCGGGGTGAGCTCCTCCGCCAGGATCGTGGTGGACGGGCGGTTGCCCGGCATCACCTTGTGCGGGACCACGGCCGGGTCCACGCCCTCGGCGGCAATCTCTTCCGCCGTCTTACCAAAAGCCAGCACCTTGGTCTGTGCGAAGAAGTTACCCATGAGCAGGTCATGCATCGAACCGGTGCCGTCTGCGGTGGGGAAGTCCTCCTTCGGGCGGGCAAAGCCGATGAAGTCCGCCGGGATGAGGCGGGTGCCTTGGTGCATGAGCTGGAAGAAGGCGTGCTGGCCATTGGTGCCCGGCTCGCCCCAGTAAATTTCACCGGTGCCGGTGGTGACAGCGGTGCCGTCGCGGCGCACGGACTTGCCGTTGGACTCCATAGTCAGCTGCTGCAGGTAGGCCGGGAAGCGTCCGAGGTCCTCGGAGTAAGGCAGCACCGCGTGGGTCTGCGCGCCAAAGAAGTTGGAGTACCAAACGCCGAGCAGGCCCATGAGCACCGGCACGTTCTGCTCCAGAGGCGCAGTGCGGAAGTGCTCGTCCATGGCGTGGAAGCCCTCGAGGAAACGCATGAAGTCCAGTGGGCCGATGGTGCACATGAGCGACAGGCCAATAGCGGAATCAACGGAGTAGCGGCCGCCCACCCAGTTCCAGAAGCCAAACATGTTCTGGGGGTCGATGCCGAACTCCGCGACCTTCTCCGCGTTGGTGGAAACGGCAACGAAGTGCTTGGCGACGGCCGACTCATCACCATCAAACTGCTCAATCAGCCAGCGGCGTGCGGCGTGAGCGTTGGCCAGGGTTTCCTGGGTGGTGAAGGTCTTGGAGGCCACGATGAAGAGGGTGGAGCCGGCGTCGAGACCGTCGAGAGTAGCGGCGAGATCCGCCGGGTCGACGTTAGAAACGAACTCCGCGCTGATACCCGCTACCTCGTAGGAACGCAGCGCCTTGGCAGCCATCGCGGGGCCCAAGTCGGAACCGCCGATGCCGATGTTGACGACCTTCTTGATGGTGTGGCCCGTATGCCCCAGCCACGCACCGGAGCGCAGCGCAGTGGCGAAGTCACGCATGCGGCCCAGAACCTCGTGGACGTCGGCGGCGATGTCTTGGCCGTCGACGCTCAAGTCCTTCTCCACAGGCAGGCGCAGCGCGGTGTGCAGCACAGCACGGTCCTCGGTGTTGTTGAGGTGCTCGCCGGTGAACATGGCGTCGCGGCGGCCCTCGACGTCCGCGGCGCGGGCAAGATCCACCAAAGCGGTGACGACTTTCTCATCGATGAGGTTCTTCGACAGGTCCACGTGCAGGCCCGCAGCATCGAAAGAAAAGTCTGCGGCGCGGGAAGCGGAGTTGGCAAAAAGCTCACGCAGGTTGAGGTCCTTCTTGCTCTCAAAAAGCGAGGTGAGCGCGGCCCACTGCGGCTGAGCGGTGATGTCCATTGCAAAAGCCTTTCTGGCAGGTAGCAGACATGAAACTTACTGTGTCCACCGTAGTCCAGAAATCTCTTCGGTGCCGAGACAGAAGGCTGCGCTGGGTTGAGCTAGGCGTAAAGCTTGAGGCCGAATTGCTTCATTGTGTTTGCGATCTCCATGGCGCCCGTCTCGGAGCCGGAGTAATCGTGATAGTCGCCAAAGGACACGACCCCTGCTGCATATAGTTTGCCGTCGATGGAGGCGTAGACAGGACCACCGCTATCACCGGTATCGCTGTAGCTGCCGAAGATGAAAAGCCCTTGATCACCGAATCGGTCGATGAAAGGGTCGCAGGCAATGCCTGCTGTGGAACCGGCAAAGCACAACGTGGGCTTCTTTCGCGTGATTTCTTCCAGGCTCATCCATCCGGCTAAAGGCGCATTGAGCGCCGGTGAGGTAGATACTTCGGCGTCGGGGTTGGACACTTCGATCAGCGCAATGTCGGCCGAGTTGATGCTATCTGTGTTGGTGTTGCTGGCCTTCATTACCATCTGGCCTATCTCTACCTCGCTGCCGGAGCGATCTTCGTAGTAGAAGCTGTCGCCCTTGTCCCCGCAGTGTCCGGCGGTAAGGATAAAGAGGCGCTGCCCATCGCCGGCGAAATGACCGGTAGAGCACCGGCCATCATTCGTGCGGTTATAGATGGCCGCACCCGGCGTCAATACTCCCACGTCCATGTAGTAGTCGGCTTTTAGTGCGTTGAACAAGTTATTGCGGGGCTCAAGCAGCTCTGCATGGGGGATTTCAGTGGAGTTATCCCAGAGCGCATCGCCGTCGAGGACGGACCTGACCCCTGTTTGGTAGACACCTGATATCCAGCCCAGTTGGGTTGGGAAGAAAGGTAATCTACCACCATGCCTAGGTACTCCGAACAGTTCAAA
>QWCP01000553.1_pt1 | contig 15020 bp, 12 predicted proteins | sample 1972561 | NCBI WGS metagenome assembly QWCP01 (sample SAMN09866705, study PRJNA288562) | Human vaginal metagenome isolate pre4_vaginal, whole genome shotgun... | isolation source: vagina | host: Homo sapiens | place: USA: California
CGCCGAGAGATGCAGACAACCTCTCGCTACGCTTCGAGAACGTCTGCATCTCTCGGCGAGGGTTACTCTTTTATTGCACTTCGTTTTGGAACTTGCAGCGTGCGTTTGGATATGGAAAGGCGCTTGGCAATGTCATCCATCTTAACGGCTTTGATACCTTTGGTATAAAATTCATTCATAGCTGTAGCTAAGATACGCTCACGCAACTCTTGTCTGTAAGAATTTTGACTGTTATTTTTACGCATAGTGACCAATGATTATCAAGCAAAATTAGATAAATTTTCCGAATTATAAGCCAATGAGATAAAAAAGTATTTTTTCCTTCTAAGGAAAGTTTCAAAAAAAACAATAAACCGCACCCAGTATTCATGGATTTTTACTAACTTTGCTTGAATGTTATAAATTCAATATATAAAAGGTTCAGTGATATGGAGAAAATGCGTTAGTCGTTCCTCTCTTCTATGAACCTCATTTGTTTCATTAGGAATCAAACTTTATGGTTAAAATTACAAAAGAAGCCGCTTTGGCTTATCATGAGGGTGAACGCCCTGGAAAAATAGAAGTGAAGCCAACTAAACCTTATCGCACACAGACAGATTTAAGTTTGGCTTATTCGCCAGGAGTGGCATACCCCTGCTTAGAAATACAAAGCAATCCTAACGATGCATACCGATACACCGACAAAGGAAACTTAGTGGCAGTGATTTCCAATGGTACTGCTGTCTTAGGTCTTGGCGACATTGGAGCCATTAGTGGTAAGCCTGTTATGGAAGGAAAAGGCTTGCTGTTTAAGATTTATGGTGGGATTGATGTGTTTGATATCGAATTGGATGAGAAAGACCCTGAAAAGTTTTGTGAAACGGTAGAACGCATTGCGCCCACTTTTGGTGGCATCAACTTAGAGGATATCAAAGCCCCAGAATGTTTCTATATCGAACAAAGATTAAAGAATACATTGGATATCCCAGTGATGCACGACGACCAACATGGCACAGCTATCATTTCTGCAGCAGGTCTAAAGAATGCTTTAGAGGTAGCGGGCAAGGATGTGAAAACGGCAAAACTCGTTATCAATGGCGCTGGAGCTGCAGCTATCAGTTGTACCAACCTGTATATGGCACTCGGTATACAGAAAGAAAATATTGTGATGTTAGACTCTCATGGGGTAATAACAGTTGACAGAGAGGACCTAAATCCACAAAAAGCAGCTTTTGCCACCAATCGTACTGACATACACACACTACAGGAAGCGATTAAAGGTGCAGACGTTTTTGTGGGTCTCTCGAAAGGGAAGGTACTCACAAAAGACATGATACGCTCCATGGCGGATCGCCCTATTGTCTTTGCTTTGGCAAATCCTATTCCAGAAATAAGCTATGAAGAAGCTATAGAGAGCAGACCAGACGTCATAATGTCCACAGGACGAAGCGACTATCCCAACCAAATTAACAATGTCATCGGATTTCCTTATATCTTTAGAGGAGCGTTGGATGTCCATGCAAAAGCCATTAACGAAGAGATGAAAATGGCTGCTGTTCAGGCAATAGCAGACTTAGCAAAGCAACCCATCCCTGATGTAGTGAATGAAGTGTATCACATCAATGACTTAGTTTTCGGTCCTGCATACTTTATTCCTAAACCTATCGACCCACGACTCATTACAGAAGTCAGTGTTGCGGTAGCGAAGGCTGCGGTAAAAAGCGGAGTGGCAAGAACGCCAATAGAAGATTGGGGCGCATATAGGGAATCGCTCAAGCAGCTGCTTGGACAAGAATCTAAGTTCACAAGAAAACTTCATGCTACCGCTGTGCGACATCCACAACGTGTCGTATTTGCTGAGGGAGAGCATCCTACTATGATGAAAGCCGCCTTTCAGGCGATGCAGGAGGGAATCTGTCATCCTATCTTATTAGGTAATCCCGACCGTGTAAGTAGATTAGCCAACAGACTTAAGATTGATTTAAAAGGCGTCGAAATCGTTGATATGCGCGCTGATCAAGAGCAAGGCAGACGAGCTGCTTTCGCTAAACACTTGGCAGAAAAATGCGAAAGACAAGGATATACGTTTGACGAGGCGTATGACAAGATGTACGAGCGCAACTATTTTGGTATGTCGATGGTGGAACATGGAGATGCAGACGCTTTTATTACAGGGCTTTATACAAAGTATTCGAATACGATTAAAGTAGCCAAAGAAGTTATCGGGATTCGTTCTGGTTACGACACCTTCGGTACTATGCATATTTTGGATACCAAAAAAGGTATATATTATATTGCTGATACTTTGATTAATCGTCGACCTGACGAAAAAGTTCTGTATGACATAGCTCGTTTGAGTGCCCATTCGGTCAAGTTCTTCAATGACGAACCGGTCATGGCTATGATTAGTTATTCTAACTTTGGTTCCGATTCTGAGTGGAGTCCCCTTGAAGTTCATGCGGCTGTAGAAAAACTCCAAGCCGACTTTCCAGGTTTAGCAGTGGATGGAGAAATGCAGGTTAACTTTGCCATGAATCGCAAACTTCGCGATGATAAGTTCCCCTTTACTCGTTTGAAAGGAAAAGAGGTCAATACATTAGTGTTTCCAAATATCAGCAGTGCGAATGGAAGTTATAAACTTCTGCAAGCCTTAGACACCGATACCGAAATCATCGGTCCTATCCAAATGGGACTGAAAAAGCCAATTCACTTCACAGATTTCGAGTGTTCTGTTCGTGATATCGTGAATATTACAGCAGTAGCAGTGATTGATGCGTATGTAGAAAAGGTGAAAAAAGGAGTGGAAGATTCATACCAAACGATGAGTAAAAAGTAACTGTATCACGAACTTGCACGCTTATAAGCAATAAAACAAATAAAAGAATATGGTGGTATTTCCATGTGCTAAGATAAATTTAGGACTTCAAGTAGTGGGTGTTCGTGAGAATGGGTATCATGACATCGAAACCGTTTTCTACCCTATCCCACTTCATGATGCCCTCGAGATAACTCCTATGGATGACGAGTTTCCGTCTGACACTCGATGTGACATCAAGATAACGGGCAATTTCATACCAGGCAAAGACGAAGACAATTTGGTCGTTAAGGCTTATAGACTGCTGGCTAACGATTTTGATTTACCTAAAATCCATATCCACTTATGCAAGCAAATTCCAACACAAGCAGGATTGGGAGGAGGTTCCAGTGATGCGGCATATATGCTGAAGTTGCTGAATGACCAATTCTCTTTGAACTTAACAGTTGACAAGTTGAAAGACAATGCAGCTCGTCTTGGCGCTGATTGTGCATTTTTTATCAAGTCTGAGTCTTGCTTTGCCTCTGGTATTGGTGACGTTTTAGAACCTATATCAAACTCATCGCACCTGCTCAAGGGATTCAAACTTGCACTTATCAAGCCCGACATTGCTATTTCTACCCAAAAAGCTTATCAGCAAATCAATGTTAAAAAACCGTCTGTATCGTGCAAAGATATCATTCAAAAACCGATAAAATGCTGGAAGGACGAATTGTTCAACGATTTTGAAACACCTGTCTTCCAAGAATTTCCCGAGTTGAAAGCTATCAAAGAACAGCTTTATCAGCAAGGTGCCATTTATGCATCCATGTCAGGTAGTGGTAGTGCAATTTATGGAATCTTTGAAGATGAACCGAGTCATATTCACAAACTATTCGATTCCTACTTTACTGAAGTCTTAACACTATAAGTGCTATTTTATGGAATCCAGTAATAGTATTTTTCAAGTTTGTGACAGATAGTTTTGTCAGAAATTACATCAAAAGAGGGATACGTTCGTTAATGTCTCTTAAAAAGGCACTCTCTTTTTGTATAAAGAGTACCATAACTCAATAAAAATGATTAATTTTGCAACCGATTTAGTCCGTTTTGGCAATAAGAAGTACTGAGATGAATCAGTCGCCTTGCGGAGAAACCCGTTTATAATTAATTAATAATGTACGCAATCGTAGAAATTAACGGTCAGCAGTTTAAGGCAGAACAGGGCAAAAAGCTCTTTGTTCATCACATGAAAGATGTTGAAGCTGGAAAAACTGTTGAGTTCGACAAAGTGCTCTTGGTAGACAATGAAGGAGCAATCTCTGTCGGCGCACCCACAGTAGAAGGTGCAAAAGTAGTAGTAGAAGTTGTGAACCCTCTTGTGAAAGGTGACAAAGTCATCGTTTTCAAGATGAAGCGTCGCAAAGACTATCGTAAGAAGAATGGTCATCGTGAGCAGTTCACCGAAGTAGAAGTTAAACAAGTAATCGCTTAAATTTTAGGAGGAATTCAACAATGGCACATAAGAAAGGTGTAGGTAGTTCTAAGAACGGCCGTGATTCAGAATCGAAAAGATTAGGCGTAAAGATTTGGGGTGGTCAGAGTGTCATCGCAGGCAACATCATTGTTCGTCAGCGTGGCTCTAAGCATAACCCAGGACAGAATGTAGGAATGGGCAAAGACGATACACTATATGCTTTAAGTGATGGTATCGTTTACTTCCAAAAAGGTCGTAAAGACAAGAGTACCGTTTCTGTTCTTTCAGAAGAAGCTTACGCAGAAAAAATGAAAAAAGCAGAAGCTTAACAATTTTCAAACTTATTCCAAACAAACAACAGGCAAACTACTAAAATATCTCCATTCAATGTACTGGATTCAATTAAAAATAGTAACTTTGTGAACAGAACGAAATATTTAAAACAAAATAGATATGCTTACACTTAAACTCATCAGTGAAGAAACTGAACGCGTGGTAAAAGGATTAGAAAAGAAACACTTTGAAAACGCGAAAGAGACCATAGCTCAAGTACTGGACATCGATAAAAAGCGTCGGGAATCACAACAGAAACTTGACAAGAATAAGCAAGAAGCAAACCAGCTTTCTAAAAAGATTGGAGGGCTGATAAAAGATAAGAAGATGGACGAAGCCAATGAGATAAAAGCTCAAGTGGCAACCTTAAAGAAGGAAGCAAAATCTCTTCAAGATGCAATGGAAACGGCAGAACACGAACTAACCGAATTGTTATGCACGATTCCTAATATTCCGAATGCCGACGTTCCAGAAGGAAAAGATGCCTCTGATAACGTCGTTGTTAAAGAAGGAGGTGTCATTCCTGATTTACCAGACGACGCATTATGTCATTGGGATTTGTGCAAAAAATACAATCTTATCGATTTTGATTTAGGCGTTAAGATTACTGGTGCAGGTTTTCCTATATATATAGGTAAGATGGCACGCTTCCAGAGAGCCTTAGAGGCATTCTTCTTGGAAGAAGCTCGCAAAGCAGGATATCTCGAAGTTCAACCTCCTTTTGTGGTTAATCAGGCTTCAGGATATGGAACAGGACAGTTACCAGACAAAGAGGGACAAATGTATCACGTGCAATTGGATGATTTATATTTGATTCCTACAGCTGAGGTTCCTGTTACCAATATTTTCCGTGATGTGATTTTAGACGAGAAAGATTTGCCCATTAAGCGTTGTGCATACTCCGCATGCTTCCGTCGCGAGGCTGGCTCTTACGGTAAAGATGTGCGCGGGCTTAACCGCTTACACCAATTCGATAAAGTAGAACTCGTGCGAATTGATCGACCAGAACACTCTTATCAATCTCTTCAAGAAATGCTGAATCATGTGGAAGGCTTGTGCCAAAAGTTGGAACTCCCCTATCACATCTTGAAACTTTGTGGTGGTGATATGAGCTTCACCTCTTCTATATGTTATGATTTTGAAGTTTGGAGTGCCGCACAAAAGAGATGGCTTGAAGTTTCGTCTGTATCAAACTTTGAGACTTATCAAGCCAATCGCTTGAAATGCCGTTATCGCCACACAGACGATGGAAAGATAGAACTTTGCCACACACTCAATGGCTCTGCACTTGCATTACCACGTATCGTTGCAAGCATTCTTGAAAACAATCAAACACCCAATGGTATCCGTGTGCCTAAAGCCTTGGTACCCTATTGCGGTTTTGAAATGATTGATGACCAGAACTTCTAAAAATAAGTAGAATGATGAAGTGTAAATATATTTATACTTTTCTTTTCTTATTTCTTTCAATCCACAGTGTAGCACAACATAAGGTGGGCGCAATGACCTTCAAGCCTTATGTTGGCTACAGCTTTGCAAGTATGTTTAACGGAGACCTTGACTTTAGAAAAAGTGTTATGGCTGGTGTGGATATCGAAAAAAGATATTTTAAGCACCTATCTGTCAGCGGAGGCGTAAACTATGCCCCTATGGGAGGTATTTATAATAGTTCTGGCAAAGATATGTTTGTTTGGAAACACGATTATATCGCCTTCCCTATCACAGCCAATTGGTATATCTTCAAAGGCTTCGCATTAAAAACAGGCATTCAACCTGCTATCAGTATAAGAAGCAGACAAGAAAGCATTGATGCCCCTACCATGATTGATCGCAATATGGAAGGACAATTGAATACGTTCGATTTGACCATTCCTGTGGCGATTTCATACGAATTGTATAACTTTGTGCTGGATATAAGGTGGAATATTGGAGTCACTGATACGGGAAGTGCTGAAGCATGGAAGCATGATTATCACATGGTGAACTCAAAACTACAAGGAACAAATTTTTCTTATGTGTTTTCCATTGGCTACCAGTTCGATTGGTAAATACCGCATCTCAAGCCAGCGTAGTCTACTCTTAAAACAAACTATAAAAATTGATTACTATATAACCTAAATTACTAATACAAAAAACGATTATGAATAAAATTATTCGTAAAAAACAATTTTCCGAAAAGGTATTCTTGTTTGAAATCGAAGCACCACTCATTGCTAAGAGTCGAAGAGCTGGTAACTTTGTGATTGTGCGAACAGGAAAACGCGGAGAGCGCATGCCTTTAACCATTGCTGATGCCGACCCAAAACGTGGTACCATCACATTAGTAGTACAAAAGGTAGGTAAATCTTCCTACAAATTATGTGAGCTCAACGAGGGCGATTATGTGACAGATGTTGTAGGACCATTAGGAAATGCCACCCACATTGAGAAGTTTGGAACCGTACTCTGTGCTGGCGGAGGCGTTGGTGTGGCACCTATGCTGCCCATCATCAAAGCATTAAAGAAGGCAGGTAACAGAGTGTTGTCCGTTTTAGCAGGCAGAAGCAAGGATCTTATCATCATGGAAGATGAAGTAAGAGCCAATTCTGACGAAGTTATCATTATGACAGACGACGGCAGCTACGGAGAAAAAGGCGTGGTAACCGTAGGTATGGAGAAGTTTATAGAGCAAGAGCATGTCGACAAGGCTTTTGCCATAGGACCTCCTATCATGATGAAATTTTGCTGCTTGCTTACTCAAAAGTACAACATCCCTACCGATGTGTCACTAAACACCATCATGGTTGATGGAACTGGCATGTGCGGTGCTTGCCGTCTCACCATAGGTGGAAAAACAAAATTTGTTTGTATTGATGGTCCAGAGTTTGATGGTGCTTTAGTAGATTGGGACGAGATGTTCAAACGAATGGGCACATTCAAGGACGTGGAGCGCTTAGATTTAGAGCGTTTGCAGGCACACAAGGAAGCGGTAGAGCAAAAACAAGTGAAGCCGAAACCTAACATAAAGATGGATGTAGAGCCAACCGATGATAAGTTAGATGTGCTCACTGACCGCAATGCAGAATGGAGAAAAGAACTCCGGGCGTCCATGAAACCAAAAGAACGCACCGCTATTTCGCGCGTTCAAATGCCAGAATTGGATCCTGTGTACAGAGCTACAACTCTTAGAGAGGAAGTTAACAGAGGCTTAACCAAAGAAATGGCAATGACAGAAGCAAAGCGTTGCCTCGATTGTGCAAAGCCCACCTGTGTTGAAGGTTGCCCTGTAAGTATCAACATACCTTCGTTTATCAAAAATATAGAGCGTGGACAATTCCTCGCAGCTGCAAAAGTGTTGAAGAGTACCTCTGCCCTACCTGCTGTTTGTGGACGTGTATGTCCACAGGAAAAGCAGTGTGAGAGCCGCTGTATCCACCTGAAGATGAAAGAACCTGCCGTAGCTATCGGTCATTTGGAGCGCTTTGCTGCCGACTATGAACGTGAAAGTGGAATGAGTTCACTCCCCGATTTGCAGCCTGCCAATGGCATCAAAGTGGCTGTTATCGGCTCAGGACCAGCAGGATTAAGTTTTGCTGGCGATATGGCAAAATATGGTTATGAAGTACATGTCTTCGAGGCTTTACATGAAATTGGAGGTGTTTTGAAATACGGTATCCCAGAATTCCGACTTCCCAATGATATTGTAGACGTTGAAATAGAAAACCTTCGCAAGATGGGTGTTCACTTTGAAACAGATTGCATTGTGGGCAAAACGATTACGATACAAGATTTAGAAGATGCTAATTTCAAGGGTATCTTTGTCGGTTCGGGTGCGGGTCTACCAAATTTCATGGGTATTCCTGGTGAAAATGCTATCAACATCCTGTCGTCCAACGAATACCTCACACGTGTGAACCTGATGGATGCCTCTAATCCTACATCCGATACTCCTATCAATTTGGGCAAACATGTAATGGTTGTTGGCGGTGGTAACACAGCCATGGACTCATGTCGAACCGCCAAACGACTTGGGGCAGATGTGACCTTGGTATACAGACGCTCCGAAGCAGAAATGCCTGCACGTTTAGAAGAGGTGAAGCATGCCGAGGAAGAGGGTATCCACTTTATGTGTTTACACAATCCGATTGAATATTTGACGGATGAAAAGGGTGCAGTAAAGTCAGCTGTATTGCAAGTCATGCAGTTGGGTGAGCCTGATGCCAGCGGACGTCGTCGTCCCGAGCCTATTGAGGGCGAAACCATCACTTTAGATGTTGATCAGGTTGTTGTTGCTATCGGAGTGAGTCCTAACCCACTCGTACCACGTTCTATCGAAGGACTGGAACTGGGTAGAAAGAACACTATCGTTGTGAATGAGAACATGCAATCTAATAAACCTGAAGTATATGCTGGTGGTGACATTGTAAGAGGTGGAGCTACTGTCATTCTTGCAATGGGCGATGGACGTCGAGCTGCTTCAAGTATGGACGAACAATTGAAAAAATCAAAATGACGGGTATCTATACCATTCTATTACTCATCTGTAGTAATATCTTTATGACGTTGGCATGGTATGGCCATCTTAAGTTACAACAAACAGGGGTCAGTTCTAACTGGCCTCTGTTTGCTGTTGTTATCTTCTCATGGTGCGTGGCATTCTTGGAATATTGTTGCCAAGTACCAGCCAATCGTATCGGCTTTGCAGACAACGGAGGACCTTTCTCGTTGGTACAACTCAAAGTCATTCAAGAAGTTGTTAGTCTTACAGTGTTTGGCGTGTTTTCCACTATTTTCTTTCAAAACGAAAGCTTGCATTGGAATCACATTGCTGCATTTGGTTGTCTGCTCTGTGCCGTTTACTTGATGTTCATGAAGTAATTGCATCCACAATAACAAGAGGTGTGTTAAGTTTTTCCCTGTCCCAGCGGCTTGTAGTGCAGTTTATTCCTGTCACCATATCCAAGAGCCACCTTTGTCTGAAATATCAAAATCATTGACCATTGTGCAATGATTTACAGGAAATCCTAACGAGAAAAATAAACGTTATAGCCTTAAATGTCTATAGATAAGCGAAATAACCAAATTTGTTCAATGAAAACCATCAATTGGATACTCGGCAAAAGAAATAATTGATTCAACTTTTAAGGAAAGCAAATATCATTTTGTAAAAACAAATTTGGACCATATTTTTTGATATTTGTGGAAAAATAGTTTACTTTGCATCGCTTTTTGAACCTTTATAAGGTAAGCAGATTGTATTTGACAACAATTATTTTTTATAATAACAAACGGATTAACAGTAATGAAAAAACTTGCCCTATGGCACAGCGCGTGCCTCGTGGCTTGCATCCTATTTGCGAAAACAGCCGATGCAAAGTCTATGATGCCCAAAGTTATCAACCCTTTGGCAGGTGTAAACAAAATAGAGAACAAAGACAAAAACCTCTTGGATAGCATCAATCTTAATGAGGTTGTAGTAACAGGCCAAGGCAATGCCATACGTCGCCGCCGCTTGTCGTCGTCAGTAACGAAGGTATCTGCAAGTGAACTACAGAAGACACCAGCCACTCGTATTGACCAAATGTTGCAAAATGCACTGCCCAATGTGCAACTGTCGCTTACCAACGGACAGCCAGGAACCACCTCTATCATCAAGTCAAGAGGACTGTCATCGGCTTTTGCCAACTCCACACCTATTATATATATAGACGGTGTGCGCATCGACAACCTCAATACGGGTTCTATCCTTAATTACTCAAAACACGGATATGGAGCCAATCCATACACCATTGGTGACATGCCCATGGGCGAGATGGCATCGTCGAGTACGCTCAGCGACATCTCTATTGAGAACATCGACCACATAGAATATGTACCGGGAGGAGCTGCCACCACGCTGTATGGATCGGATGCTGCCAATGGTGTGATACAAATCTTTACAAAGAAAGGTACCGAAGCAGGCTTCCGAGCCAGTGTAACAGCCGAAATGGGGTGCGATGTACCTACCACACAGTTTTATCACTTTCGACGAACTCGCGAATTACTCAACCAAACTGGTTTTCAACAGCGGTATCGCCTGTCCCTGTCGGGTGGCAATCAAACTTTCGGATATAGCTTAGGAGCCAGCATGGGCGGCAATACGGGAATCATTATTCACAACAACAACGAACAAAAAAGGTACGACATACGTTTTGGTTCGCATGCGCGATTACACCGCACTTTGGAATATCAAAACTCGTTTGGCTTTGTAGCAGAGGACTACAGGCGCAGTCGCAATGGCAATCAGGGCTTTTACACAGGGCTATGGTTTACGGAGGGCGCTGCCGCAGCCAACATGAAGTACCAAGCTGCCGACGGCACACAGCACAATTTCAATGCCGACATTGATGCCGTAGACGACTATCAGTTTGCACAAATGAAGGCTTTTGTGGACAAAGCTGAAGCGTTACAAAACTACAAGGAGTCTGTGAAGCGATTCCAAACTTCGCAAGTGCTTATTTATAAACCGATGTCAAACCTCACGTTAAAAGGCACTTTTGGATTGGACTACCGTGCCAATGGCAACAAAGAGATTGTAACCAACCAGTATTTGGTTCACACCCAAGTAAAGCCCATAGGTACTACAGACGCTGGACGCATCAACAATTTCGACCGCACTTACTTTGGACTGACAGCCGACGTGAACGCACAACACAAGGCATACTTTGAAAACGGCATTAGTAACATTGTCACTGCCGGATTTCAATACTTCAACAACCACGATCATCAGGCTATTTACAATGGCTCCAACGTACGCGACGGAGCAAAAGTGATGTCGGGAGCAGGAACACAACAAGCTGACGAATGGATGAGCTACCTGCACAGCTACGGATTTTACGTTCAAGATAACGTTGGCTTGCTAAATCGCTATTATCTTGACTTAGGCGCTCGCATCGACCACAATACTGCCTTTGGCGAGAATGTAAGGTGGCAGTTTTACCCAAAGGTAGGGTTGTCATACGTGATGACCGATGAGCCTTTCATGCGCTCACTCGTGAGTCATCGCATACTCACCACGTTACGCTGGTTTTGCAACTATGGAGTGGCAGGCAGTTACCCACCGCCCTTCGCTTATCAAAAGACTGTGGACATCAGTTCCTTCCAAGGTAAGTTAGCCGCTACATTTGGACAATACGGGAATGCCAACTTAGGCCCCGAGAAGAAACATGCCTTTGAGATAGGTTTCGAAGGCTCCCTCTTCAACGACCTTTGCTCCGTTGGCTTCACCTACTATCATGCTCGTACACTCGATGCACTGTTCAGTATTCCCACGCTCCCATCATCGGGACAAGCAGCCAACTATTTGGCAAACATCGGTGATATACTTAATCATGGAGTTGAAATCAACACTCTCATTACCCCTATCCGTACCAAGGATTGGCGTGTAAGTCTGCGCACATCGTTCAATACCAACCACAATAAAGTGCTGAGTACAGGTGGGGCAATACCCTTTGCCATAGGAGGCTTTGGTCCCAGCACCATCCAGACGGTAGTGGAAGAAGGTAAGTCAGTAGGATTTTTACGAGGAAACAAAGCCATACTCAACGAAGACGGTACGCTGAAGGAAGTACAGCATATGCAAGATTTAGGACGCACGGTGCCAATTTTTTATGGTAACATGATTTTAAATGTAAATTATCGGTCGTGGCAGTTCACTATGAGTGGCGACTACCAAGCAGGCTCGTACGTGCATTCGTTCGACCGACAGTTCCGCTTTTCCAAAGGACTGAAAGATGACGCCATACCACAAGCGGCTCTCATGGGTAAACCTCAAAAGAAAAGCTGGCTCAACTTTACCAATTATTTTGTAGAGAAAGCCGACTTTCTAAAGATAAGGAACATCGCCTTGAGCTACAAACACACTTTCGCATCGGGCAGGACACCTGTCAAGGCTGTAAACATCGGGCTGAACGTGTACAACCCCCTGAGCTTTACAGCAGCTTCAGTAGATCCCGAAGCCACTATTGCAGGAGCACGGTCGCAAGGTGCCGTAGCTACAGGTGGACTTAACTATTCCACCTATTCTATGCCTCGTCAATACATCATTTCCATTCAATTAAATTTGTAAAACATGAATAAGTTCATTACACATAGCACAGGATTGGCACTTACGTTCATACTCGCTTCTTGCAGTCTGATAGAGCCAACCAACGTAGAAAACCCCAACGTAGGAGAAGACACCTATTTAGCATCAGATCGTGCCATGGATATATGGGTGAACGGTGCAGAGAAAACCTTTGCAACCACCGTTGCCAAATTTTGTCTCCATACCGAAATTATCTCTGATAACTATTTCAACAACTATACGCGCGAGAGCAAAGTGTTTGACAAACCAGAACTGAAAAACACCGATCCCGACATTGCCGAACTGCAACGCTTGGTTGCCAATCTGCGTGAATCTGCCGATTACGGCATCAATACGGTGAGCCAGCACGACCAACACACCACCGAAGAACATCTGTTCAAGTTACATACGATGAAAGCCTATGCCTTCTTGCTGGCAGGTGAGAACTTTCGTGCTTTACCCACCACTGTAGGAGGTAATCCGCTACCAGCTAATGAACAACTGCAACTGGCGAAAAACACCCTTGACAAAGCACTGACGTATGCCACCAACAATCACGAAAAAGCATTGGTACACACTCTCAAAGCAAGAGTGTTCTATGTTATGGGACAGGCGCAAAAAGCTATTGACGAAAGCAAATTGGCACTGCAAAATAGCAACGACTTTATAGAGCAAGTAACCTTTGACGGCAAGAACAATGTGACCAACAGCATGCAAGATGTTATTTGGAAAACAATGTACCAGCCACTCCCCCGTCTCGACTTCCTCGATCCAAAATACTTCCAGCTGAAGGCAACCGATGAATGCCCTATCAGTATTGCGAAAGCCGAAGAAAATTATCTCATCTTGGCAGAAGCCTACCTGTCTCAAGGACAATCGCAGCAAGCTAAAAAAGAATTAAAGCAACTGTTGCAGCTGGTTGCTAAACGACCAGTACAACAGCAACTTAACGACCAATTGGAAGGACGATTTAATGGTGGATTCAAACACTATCCCGATGCAGCAGATTACCGAGTGGCAGCATCGCCCAAGGATTCATATCGCAGTGGACTGGTGTTAAATCGTAAATCGCCACATCTGATACAAGTTCCCACTGTGTCGGGTACATCGGTCACTGCAGAGATGATAGATGAATGCAAAGACAACAATGCTTTGTTAGAACTTATCTACCTGATGCGCCAAGAAATATTCTTGGCAGAAGGTCGACGCATGAGCGACTTGGGTATTCGGCTGCCTATTAGTGATGTCGAAATAGCACACACACCAGCTGCCAAGACCTATGCTGAACCGCTCATTCCCAAGTTCATTCCCTTGGAGCAGGGCATGGACAACTTCGATATAGACACCGAAAAAAGATTGGTGACCATACATTACAACATGAACCACCTCATCGTCATCAATAAGAACCAACCAGAAGTGGCTCCCCTTTTCACTACCTCCAGCAGCAAAGGCAAATAACTTTGTAAAACTATCTCCATGGAGTAATCGTGTTATTTCCATGGAGTAATTGTGTTATTTCCATGGAGTAATTGTGTTATTTCCATGAGTTAGTGCTGTTATCTGCATAACTTAACGCTGCAACTAATCAGCGAAAATGAAGAAATATCGAAGTTGGTGTAAACTGACTGATAATGAGTAGGAAACGGAATAATTTGCATAGAAGTGCTCTTTTCAAAAAGAGTTATAATATGCAGATTTAGGCAGAAGTTCAGTTACCAAACCGTTACCCGAATTTGCCATAGGTAACGATGGAACAATGTTCGGTAACTGAATTATTTTTACTCGTGTGGCTGTTGCTGCGGTCGGCAGTTTTCTGCGTAAGTGAGGAACGCTTTGAATTTGGTAATTTTGCCACAAAACATCAAAGCGTATGAAAACAGAAAAAATGAAGGTGTTGCTCTACCTCAAAAAGAGCGGTCTGGACAAGTCGGGTAAGGCTCCGATTATGGGGCGGATAACCATCGGACGTTCTATCGCGCAGTTCAGTTGCAAGCTCTCCTGTAATCCTGACCTGTGGAATCCCCGTGAGAGCAGAATGGACGGAAAAAGTCGTGAGGCGGTGGAAGTGAATGGCAGGTTGGAGAATTTGCTGCTGTCCATTCAGTCAGCTTATCAATCTTTGCTTGCAAGAGGTTGCCCATTTGACGCAACCGACGTGAAGGAGCAGTTTCAAGGGAGTGTGCAGACACGGTGCATGCTCATCGAAAGACTTGATATGCTCATCAAGGAGAAAGAAAGTCATATCGGTGTAGACATCAGAAAAGAGTCAATGGCAAGCTATCACTCCACGAGAATCCACTTGCAGGAGTTCATCCAAGCGAAGTATAAGGTTTCTGACTTAGCCTTCTCACAAC
>QWCP01000398.1_pt1 | contig 14719 bp, 10 predicted proteins | sample 1972561 | NCBI WGS metagenome assembly QWCP01 (sample SAMN09866705, study PRJNA288562) | Human vaginal metagenome isolate pre4_vaginal, whole genome shotgun... | isolation source: vagina | host: Homo sapiens | place: USA: California
AAAGCGGAATTGACAGGTAATTTAGAATGAATGAAAAAAATTGACAAGTAAATTAGGAAAAGTGAATAAAAACTGTCAAGTGATTTTAGGAAAGTACAATTTGCATGCTTTAATGTTGTTGTAACATGTTACTAACGGCCTTAAATGGTGTTTCTAAGTGCGTTAAGTCAATGTTTTAGTTTCAAGAGACGTTTATTTTGTGAAAATCAGCCCATTTTTGTCTGTCATTTGCCTATTGATTTTTTCTATTTTGAAGATTTTCAAGAGCCGTTTTTTGGTAAAATAATAGGACAAAAGCAGCAGTTGTCTTGACCAAGATGTAAAGGTAATCAATCTTTCTTTGTTTTGATAAAAGAACTAACAAATCTTAAATTCTTTCAACGTATGCCTCATAGTCGTGCCACTTCATACTTGATTTATATTGGACAGCCGTCTTCATCAGATGTCTGAACAAGTCATATTTTGATTACTTGCTATCCTTAAAACCAGCGATGGTTGAATTTCCAAGAATATTCGTTCACCAGCATAGGAGTTTGTTACTCTTTAAGATTTTCTCTTCGTCCTCTTCCGAAATGAAAGAAGTTGGGAAATACGACAAATCAAGTTCTATCTGCTCAGAGAGTTTATAGATACTATCTCTCTGTCCGATACTATCTCTCTGTTTCATCATCATCAACCATGCAGGAGGGTAATATTCAAGTTAAGTCGATACAGAATATCTTAAGCAGATAGGACTTGTTTTGTGGATGTTATCATGTGCGTAGTGAAAAACCAATTATATAGCGGTCATTTGCTATGTTCCATAACAGTGCCTTTGTCAAGGGAGTTCTGTTTCCACGGGTCTCGCATTCAGCCCCTTGAGATGTAGAGCCGTTGACACGATAGCTTAACCAAGATCCTTACTCTTGGTTCGCATCGTGGCATTATTTCATTGGAACTTGCGGAACATTCTGCAAACTTTGAGCAATGTCTTCGTCACTAATCGTGTAGTTGCGCAAGTCACCGCTGAGATAGCTCTCGTAGGCAGTCATGTCAATGAGGCCGTGACCAGAAAGACTGAATAAAAGTACTTTGGATTCTCCACTTTCTTTGCATTTCTTGGCTTCACGAATCGTGGAGGCAATGGCATGACAACTCTCAGGTGCTGGGATAATTCCTTCTGTTCGTGAAAACAACAGACCTGCATCGAAAGCTTCCAGTTGTGGAATATCAACGCCATGCATCAACTTATCTTTTACCAGTTGTGAGATAATGGTGCCTGCACCGTGATAGCGAAGACCGCCAGCATGGATGTTGGCAGGCTTAAAATCGTGCCCTAAGGTGTACATCGGCAATAGGGGAGTATAACCAGCCTCGTCACCAAAGTCGTATTCAAACTTGCCTCTGGTTAGTTTGGGACAACTGCTGGGTTCGGCAGCGATAAACTCTGTTTGCTTTCCGTCCAGCAAGTTATGGCGCATAAAGGGGAAGGCAAGCCCCGAGAAGTTGCTACCACCTCCAAAACAGGCGATAACTTTGTCGGGATATTCGCCAGCCATTGCCATTTGTTTCTCGGCTTCCAATCCAATCACTGTTTGGTGTAACGATACATGATTAAGTACCGAACCCAGGGTGTACTTGCAGTGAGGAGTGGTAGTAGCTAATTCTATCGCTTCTGAAATAGCTGTTCCAAGACTTCCTTGATGGTGTGGGTCACGGGTGATGATATCTTTTCCTGCGCGTGTAGACATAGAGGGCGAACCTTCTACGGTTGCGCCAAAAGTGCGCATAATACTGCTGCGATAAGGTTTTTGCTGCATGGAAATCTTGACTTGATACACAGCGGCTTCCAAACCAAAAATCTTTGCCGCATAACTTAGAGCCGCTCCCCACTGCCCAGCACCTGTCTCAGTGGTTACATTTGTAGTGCCTTCTTGTTTACAATAGTAGCATTGTGCCAATGCCGAGTTGATTTTGTGTGAGCCAAGTGGGTTGACACTTTCGTTTTTGAAGTAAATATGAGCAGGGGTGTCAAGTGCTTTTTCCAATGCGAATGCCCGTACAAGGGGTGTTGCACGATAGTAGGTGTACATTTCACGTACGGGTTCGGGAATATCAATCCAAGCATGTTGCGTATCTAACTCTTGTTTAGAGCACTCTAAATTAAAGATGTGCGCTAAATCTTCTACTGTGACAGGTTGCTTTGTTTTTGGATTTAGTAAAGGCAAAGGTTTGTTCACCATGTCTGCCTGAATGTTATACCATTGTGTAGGTATTTCGTTCTCCTGAAGTATAAACTTTTTTTGTTTACTCATCTTCTGTAGTTTTTATTTGTTCTTTATAATGTTGAAACCCTTAGTGATAAGAAAGTTATTGGGAAAATAGCTATTTGTCTTCGGGTGGTAGTTTTTGCAAAGTTAGCAAAAAGATATTACTTTTCTTGTAAGCATCCATTGAAATTATGTATCTTTGTGTCGAAATATGACGATTATTCTTACCATATTGTCTTACTTTGGGGTGTTGCTTTTGGTCAGTCGACCAACAGCAAGGCAGTCAACCAATGACACTTTTTATCGTGGAAACCGACAGTCTCCATGGTATTTGGTGGCTTTTGGAATGATAGGTGCCTCCATCTCTGGCGTTACTTTCGTCTCTGTGCCCGGTATGGTGAATACCATTGGGATGACCTATCTGCAAACTTGCTTGGGGTTTGTCTTGGGTTATGTAGCCGTAGCCTTTGTTCTTCTGCCCATTAATTACCGGTTGAATCTCACCACCATCTATTCTTATTTACAGCAACGGTTGGGGACAAGGTCGTACAAGACAGGGGCTTGGTTCTTCTTGCTGTCCAAGATGTCGGGTGCAGCGGTTAAGTTTTATGTGGTTTGTATGATACTTCAACGCTTCGTACTCGATGCCTTAGGAATCCCCTTTGTGCTAACGGTGTTGGTATTGGTTGCGCTCATTTGGCTTTATACTCGTCGGGGAGGAATCAAGACGCTGGTATGGACGGACACTTTTCAAACCTTTTGTATGTTCATGGCGCTCATCTTTATCATCGTTAATGTCATGTCAATGCTCAATATGAGTGTCAATGAGGTTGTGACAACGATTGTCCAAGATGAGAGAAGTAGGGTCTTTGTGTTTGATGATTGGGTGTCTAAGCAAAATTTCTGGAAACTCTTTGTCAGCGGAATCTTTATTGTAGTGGTGATGACAGGGCTTGATCAAGACATGATGCAAAAGAACCTGACGTGTAAAACGCTACGAGAAGCCCAAAAAGATATGTGTACTTATGGGCTTGCCTTTGTGCCTGCGAATCTCTTATTTTTATGCTTAGGCGTGTTGCTGTCGATGCTCGCACAGCAAGAAGGGATAGCGTTGCCAAGCTCGGGCGATGAACTGTTGCCCATGTTTGCAGCGACCGGTAAAATGGGAAACATGGTCGTGGTGTTGTTCACCATTGGTATTGTGGCGGCATCGTTCAGCAGTGCCGATTCTGCACTGACGGCATTGACTACGACCTACTGTGTAGATATTAAGGAAAAAGCCGATGATGAGGCGTTACGACATAGAGTGCATGCAGGAATGAGTGTGGTGTTTGTTATCTTCATACTGCTATTTAGAACCTTCAATTCAACCAATCTCATTGATGCCATCTACATACTTGTCTCTTATACGTATGGTCCATTGTTAGGACTCTTTGCTTTTGGCTTATTTACCAAATATCAAGTGACAGATCGTTGGGTACCTTATTTTGCCATTCTTTCACCGATATTGTGTTATGCGTTGGACGTTTTGGTACAACAACTGTGGGGGTATCATTTTGGATATGAACTATTGATGCTCAATGGCGCCTTTACTTTTGCTGGTTTGTATGTAACGAGGAAGAAAGAACCTTTGCACATTGGGCATTAAATGACGCTGGCTTCGCACATGACATCTGGCGCATGGCACTTTTATTTCTCGCAATTTCCTCCTTTTTCAGGTGTAGACTTTCGCATAAAAGAAAAGAGGAAACACGAACAGCGATGGTATCTATTCACTTAACCATCCCTGTTGATGTTTCCTCTCTTGCCGTGTTTGTAGGTGAAATTAGAGTTTGTCAAACTCCAAATGGAAGTTGACAACGGCTTCGATACCACGCCAAATCATGTCTAATGGCATGTTCTCGTTAGGCGAATGAATGGCGTTCGACTCTAAGCCAAATCCCATCAATATCGTTTTTACACCTAATATCTTTTCAAAGGTGGCGATAATAGGAATGCTACCTCCACGCCGTACGGGTAAAGGACGCTTGCCAAAGGCCTTTTCGAAACCACGCTCAGCAGCCTGATAAGCTGGTAAGTCAATAGGACAAACGTACGCCTGACCGCCATGCAGTGATTGGATGTCCACTTTAACTGTCTTAGGTGCTACTCGTTTGAAGTAGTCTACCACCAATTGTCCAATCTTCTCATGGTCTTGGTGAGGTACTAATCGGGTGGAAAGTTTGGCATATGCCTTTGAAGGAAGTACCGTTTTCGACCCTTCGCCTGTATATCCACCCCAAATACCACATACATCGAACGATGGACGGAAGCCGTTTCGCTCAATGGTAGAGAAGCCTTTTTCGCCAAAAAGCTCGTCTACTCCAATGTTTTGTTTGTATGCTTTTTCATTGAAGGGTATAGCTGCCACCAACTTACGTTCTTCTGTTGGTATGTCTTCTACGTCGTCATAAAAGCCGGGAATGGTTATCCTGCCGTCCTCGTTGATGACATCCGCAAGGAGTTTGCATAGCACATTGATAGGATTGGCAACAGCACCACCGAAGTGTCCCGAATGCAAATCGTGGTTAGGACCTGTTACTTCTATCTGCCAATACGCCAAGCCACGCAGCCCAGTAGTGAGAGAAGGCAGGTCGGCAGAAAGCATGCTGGTGTCTGAAACCAAGATAACATCGCACTTTAGCAACTCTTGATGTTCGGTACAGAAGTCGCTCAAGCTTGGCGAACCAATCTCTTCCTCGCCTTCTAAGATGAATTTGACATTGTGTTTTAAGAGGTTGTGCTTGACAACATATTCAAATGCCTTAGCTTGGATAAACGACTGCCCCTTGTCGTCATCGGCACCACGCGCCCAAATATGTCCATCTCTTATCTCTGCCTCAAAGGGATTGCTCTTCCAAAGCTCGAAAGGTTCGGCAGGCATCACGTCATAATGCCCATAAATAAGCACGGTTTTCGCCATTGGGTCGACCATCTTTTCGGCATAAACAATAGGATTTCCCTTGGTAGGCATGATTTCTACTTTGTCTACTCCTGCCATGAGGAGCAACTCTTTCCATCGGTTAGCGCAGGCAATCATGTCTTGGTGATGTTCTGGTTGTGCACTTACGCTGGGGATGCGGATAAGACTAAAAAGCTCATCCAACATTCTTTCTTGGTTTTCTTTGATGTAGTTTTGCATGATTGTTAAGTTGATAAGGGGGTTAGTTGAATAGTTAACGAGTGAGTAGTTCTCAAGTTGACGAGTGAGTAGTTGACGAGTTGACGAGTAGTTTGCTGATGAGCGGTGCGTTTTTGAATAGGAGTGATGGGCTAATTGTTCTATAGTCCATACAACTTGTTCGCTTGTCAGTCTCTCTATCTGTCAACAATATCCTTTAATACCATTGTATTGCATTTCCGTATCCACTGCGCTTGTCATATTTCAGCGCATCCATAAGGGTGGCAGCATTGGCACGGAACGTGAAATTATAGCTGGTGTAAGGTGCCAACACCACAGAGCAACTCATGTTGAAGCAATGTAAATCTCGTTGAAGCGAGGCAGTTGTCATGGACAAGGCTTTGTTCTCAAAGTCATAACCCGAAGAGAAACTGATGTTCCAGCCGTCGCTCAGTCGGACATTCCCACTGACATTCAGAGTCTGTGTAAACTTATAAGGATAGCGCATGGTATTATAATTAAATTTTGACACAGTGCGGTCTTCGCTCATAGTGATGCCATAACCGAAAGTGATAGACCATGGAAGTTTGAAAGGCATATAGCCGTCATCATCCGTTTCCGCTATCTCACCGCCTTTTTTGCGCTTTGCTCCACGCTGTGCGTCAATCATATCTTTGTCCAAGTTGGTATCAATATCGGTGTCGGGACCTTCTTCATCGTCTTTGTTTCGTTGCTTGTTGTCGGTCTCTTCACTCTTGCCACCGAACAGTTTTTTTATCTTTTCGGGCGTCAACGTATAGGAGATGTTTTGTGACATGCCCTGAAAACGTCCGAAACGTCCCATTCCCCATTCCGTTCGGTTACTCTCGTAAGGGACGCCTTTCTCATCAACATCGTAAGCGTATGATGCAAATCTGGCATTCATGTTAAAGGTGTAATTCTTCCACCACTTCAGACGAATGCGCATATTCAAATCGCTTAGTGGCTTTTCCTTAGCTGCCATGTTGTATGACATCTGTAGTCCAAGCTCGTCAATGATACTGATTTTCTTGATTCCCGTGGAGTCTTTGTCGCTCTTTACCTTCATCTCGATGTTATTACCCAAATCAACAGAGATGTTTCCGCTGCGTCCACGACCCGGAACAGAATACATGCCGTTTTGATAGGGTGAATAGCCTACGAGCGATACGTTGCCGTCTGCATCGGTTTTTTGATAATAATCGTAATAGCCATAACGACGACTACCAAAGTCGGGGGCATAACTAAACGACACAGAGGGCGTAATGACGTGGCGAATAGCCTGCACTTTATCACCAAAAATCTTACGGTTGGGAATAAACCTACCATACAGTTTGGTGGACACACCCAAGTTGAGCGACCAGTTATAAACGTTATTAAAGCCGTATATGGTATCAGTTTTCTCTGTTTGGGTGCGGTCATTCCACGACTTCCTCACTTTACTTGAGTACATTCTATCCGTGAAATTGAATGATGGATTTACGTTGAGATAATTGAACAAAGTAAAGTTTGCGCTGATTGGAATATCGTGTTGAAATCCGTTCTTCCAGTCTTTAATCAAATTAGATTTGAAGAGTTTGTCTTCTTTTGTGGTGATAGAGTTGGAGAAACGTCCTGTATAACTCATCGAAATCTTTTCATACCAGCGTTCATCTCCTACAAGGTGCTTGCGCTTGAAGGGGTAAAAACGGCTAATGCTGATATTCAAATCGGGCAGTGTCATGGCGATAGAAGAGTCGCGCATGTTCTGTGAAAGGTTCGCAGAACTGCTGAGTGACATGCCTATACTGGAGAAGGTGGTGCTCCAACTAACAGAAGATGTTCGGGTACTCTGTGTAAGTGATTGTGGATTATACAAGCTCGTGAGATTATTTCTCTCATAACTGGAGGATGCAAAGTTCACACTGGCTGATAAAGAACTAAATGGATTGGCTTTTTGGTCTTGTCGATGACTCCACTGCACCTTGTAGCTTTGTTGGCGAGAGAAATCTGGCAGTCCCTTGTCTCCTGTTTTTGAATCTTGATAACTCAGAAGCACACTACCATTAAAGCGGTAGCGTTTGTTATAATTGCTGGCTAAGGTGATGCCCCATGAGCCTTTGGTATAAATCTCACCTAATACCTTCAAATCGATTTTGTCACTGATAGCAAAGTAGTATCCGCCGTCTCTTAGATAGAAACCTCTATCCATTTCGTCTCCGTAAGTAGGCATGATGAAGCCTGATGAATAACTCTTGGTAAACGGAAAGAATCCGTATGGGACGGCAAGTGGCAGGGGTACATCGGCTACAACCAAGTAAGCAGGACCGAAAACCACATCCTTACCAGGACGAACTTTACCTCTTGACAGCGCAATATAGAAGTCGGGATGAGGCTTGTCGCAGGTGGTATAGCGACCATGTTCCATATATACCACGCCCGAGGAGTCGCGTTTAGAACGCTCGCTCCGCAAAAATCCATCCTCCTGTTGGGTGTATACGTTGTTGATAAGGCCTTTCTTGGTTTTGAAGTTGAACGCCATGGTGTCGCTCTCGTATGAATCTTGTCCTAACTTGAACACGGGTGTACCTTCCAATGCCTTGGTGGCGGTATCTTTTATGGCACCTGTGGCGTGTACAATGTTGCTATCCAAGCTCATCCGTATCTTCTCACTTTTAAGGTCCATGTTTTCGTATTTCACCGTTGAAGAGCCAAATAGATGGGCTGTCTTGGTCTTCGCATCGTAGATAAGAGAGTCGTCAGCGGTGTATTCTACAGGTGCATCAATGCCTTTTGATTTTCTACGGTTAAGCGAGTCCAACCGAATTGAGTCGTCAATGATTTGGTTGTGCTTCTGAATGGCAAGCTGCAACGAGTCTAAGGTGAGAGTATCTTTGGTGTTGTTGGTACGTTGTGTCTTTGCTGTGTCTGTTCGATGAGATTGCGTAGAGTCACCTACACGCAAGGTATCGCGTAAAGACGCTTGTTGCTTGGCGTAGGAATAAAAATTATTGACGTCTGCCATTACGAATACGAAGACGAACAATAGCAAAGCTATGACCGAATGAGTCCTCATTTAAGTTGCAAAATTACATAAATAAGCCTGAATAGACATGCAATTTTCTATTTTTAACTAATAGACCAAATTATGACTAATGCGTGCGTTCTATTCAAACTTTTGCATCCATTGTTTGAAGCGTTTAGCTCCTCCGTTGCCAAACCTTTCAACGCTTTTCAGTGCTTGTTCGGGCGTTCTAACACGGTCAAGATGCGTTTTTGAAAAAAACTTATCCGCATAACAAATGACTTGTTCTTCCAGTGTCTCGGGTAGAAAATTCTGATGGGGGAGTGGTAAATTTTGTTCGAGGATGTTGCTTAATTCGATTCCTGCGCCTGTATGGCGTTCACAAACACGTGCATGACGTGGGAAACCTGCCGAGCGTAGCATTTCTGCCCCAATGATACCATGCTTAATATAAGGCTCCGTACCAAAGCAAAATATACCTGGCGCATTGCACTTTACAATGCCTATGTCGTGTAACATCGCCGCCTCTTCAATGAATTGTCGGTCGAGTTGTAGCTCTGGATGACGATCCACAATCTGTAAAGCCTTATCTGTAACACTTTTACTGTGCGTTAACAGAATCTTTTTCAACTCGTTTTCTTCGGGATAATATTGATTGATAATGGAACGATAATCCATGATAAAATCAGTTTTAATTATCAAAAAACTCATCTTTCAAAAGAATTTAATGAAAGATGAGCTGTAAATATGCAAGTCGAAAACGGCATTATGATGCCTGTTCCCGTTCGATATAGCCAATAACATCGCCCTTGTTGAGTTTGCTGCCTTGCTTTGCATTCACTTCAACAAGTTTGCCTCCTAAGGCTGCAGGTATCTCTACAAACTCACCCCATGGTGCTTGTATGTAGCAAAATACATCGCCCTCTTGGTATTCTTTGCCAATGTAAGGTTCTACGGAGGGTGCACATTCGCCTTCTCCGTTGAACTCCCAGAACACTTGTCCTTTGACAGGAGCTACAATGGCATCGGCTTTGGCGTGCTTAAAGGCTGTGAGTTCTTCTTTAGACACCTTGCTACCAAGCTTTGCATCTTTTGCCTTTTGCAGGTCTGCCAAGAAGTTTTTCTTGGCTTGTCCACTCTTGTAGTTGCGATATTGCTCTGGGTGCATTGCCAATTCGAACAGCTCTTCATCGTCTTTTCCAAAGTCCCAACCATTCTCTTGCATTTCTTTCTTGAAGTCGTCCAAGTTGTTTTTGAGCAATGTATGAGGGTCGGCATCGGTAAATTCGTATCCTTTTTCCTTCGCAAGGTCAACTAACACTTGGTCTACCTTGCCAGGTACCTTGCCACTCTTGCCGAGAATCATGCCCCACATTGAGTCGTCCATCATGACAAAACGGCCTTTTCCTTGCTCTATTGTCAAGAGATTCATCAAAGCGATGTTCTTGGTATATTGCGAGAACGGTGTTACCAAGGGTGGATAACCCACGCGTGGCCATACGTATGCCACTTCATCGAACAGTTTGATGAGCATATCGTCAGTAGAAAGCTCTTCTTCTCCTTTTTTCTTTCTGATATTATTAATGGTGCTATGAATGCCTGCTAAGTCTGCCATCATGCTTCCCATCATTCCTCCTGGCAAGCCACAGCCCAACAACAATGAACTCATAATCTTGTTTTGAGGATTGATGAAATATCCCAACCAGTCGTCTATGAACTCCTGTGTCAAGGCACGTGCCTTCATATAAGCGTCCATATTGATTTCTGGAACATCGAATCCTGCGGTTTTTAGCATACTCTGAACAGAGATAACATCAGGGTGTACCTTGCCCCAAGATAGGGGTTCGATAGCCACATCCAAAATGTCAATGCCATTTTTGGCTACCTCTAACATCGACGCCATAGACAGTCCGGGACCCGTATGACCGTGATATTCGAGGATAATTTCAGGATGTTTGTCTTTTATCATCTTGGTTAACTGTCCCAAGAAAGTAGGTTGACCGATGCCAGCCATATCTTTCAAGCAGATTTCTTCTGCACCAGCCTCTATCAAAGTGTCTGCTATTTGGACATAATAGTCCAAAGTATGGATAGGAGATGTGGTGATACACAGCGTTCCTTGTGGCGTCATGCCCGCTTCTTTTGCCCACTTGATGCTCGGAATGATATTGCGCACATCGTTCAGACCATCGAAGATACGGGGGATGTCCACGCCTTGGGCATGCTTTACACGATACATCATGGCGCGCACATCGTCTGGAACGGGATACATACGCAAGGCGTTTAATCCACGATCCAACATGTGTGTCTTGATGCCTACCTTATTAAAAGGTGCACAGAAGGCACGAACGGCATCATTAGGATTCTCGCCTGCCAACAAGTTCACCTGTTCAAAGGCACCTCCATTGGTTTCTACACGAGCAAAACACCCCATCTCTATGATAACGGGAGCAATACGTTCTAATTGATCTTTGCGTGGCTGAAATTTACCAGATGACTGCCACATGTCTCGGTATATGAGACTAAATTGTATTTTTCTCTTCATATTCTTCTCTTTATCAACCTTTACACGGTGTTGCAAAATTACGCAAAAAAAATCAATTAGACCATTGCCATATTCATTTTTTAAGATTTATAGCATTTCAAGTTCTCAAAACAAGCGAGCCGAAGTGCTTATCACAATGATAGCACATCGGCTCGCTAAAGGTCTTATGGGGATAGAATGATTTGTTCAAATACGTTGTTTTACAAACTTATTCTACTCCATTACACGTTTTTTATTTCGTAGGTACTTCTTCCAAAGCTTGCTTTAAGAATTGCCAGAAAGGCTCTACAGTCTTGATAAGGCAACGCTCTGTCGAGGTATGCGGGCTGCGAATGGTAGGACCAAACGATACCACGTCCAAATGAGGATATTTGCCTAAGATGATAGAACACTCCAGTCCGGCGTGGTCTACCTGTACGATACCTTCTTCGTTGTTTTGTTCTTTATAAACTTTTAACAGCATTTTGAGCAGTTCGCTATCAGGATTTGGATCCCAACCGCCATAGCTGCCGCTGAAACTTACTTTCATTCCAGCCATATTGAAGCAGCTCTGGAGCATTTCAGACACATAGGCTTTCATCTCTTCACTGGAAGAACGAGCCAGTATCTTGAACGAAGCCTTACCTGCTTCAATATCTATAATAGCTAAGTTTGAAGAAGTTTCTACCACTGAAGGTAAAGACGGAATCATGCGCTCTACACCATTGTGGCAGGCATAGATAGCTGCTATCAAGTTGTCCTGAATAGGTTCGGGCACTTGTGTCTTTGGCGTTGCAACCTCTTCTACTGTCAATTCGATACCTTTCTCAATATCTCTGTATTCTTCAATGAATTCTTCTTTCCAGTCAGTAGCCAATTCTTTCAGCGCTTCAACATTCTCTTTGGGGAGCGTAAGAACCACTTCGGCTTTGAACGGGATAGCATTGCGCATGTTGCCTCCGTGCCATGTAGCGAGTCTTGCTTCTGTTTGGCGAATGGCATCATGCACAAAGCGCACCATCAGTTTGTTGGCATTGCCACGACCCTCATGGATTTCCAAACCAGAGTGTCCGCCACGAAGTCCAGATAATGTTACCTTTACAGCAGCATCTGTGCTATCTGTTTCTACTTCTTTATAATCTAATTCAGCAGTAATATCGATGCCGCCTGCACTACCGATGACGAATTTGCCCCAAGTCTCTGAGTCTAAGTTCATCAAGATATCGCCATCCAGTTCTCCTTCTGGCAGGTCATTAGCACCAAACATTCCTGTTTCCTCGTCAGCAGTAATGAGTCCTTCAATAGGTCCGTGTTTCATTTCTTTGTCTTCCATGACAGCCATGATAGCTGCCACACCCATTCCGTTGTCAGCACCCAATGTAGTATTGTTGGCTTTTACCCATTCTCCGTCAATATGTGTTTCGATGGGGTCGGTTTCAAAGTTGTGATGACTCTCTGGTGCCTTTTGAGGAACCATGTCCATGTGTGCTTGTAAAATCACCGTTTTGCGGTTTTCCATGCCTGGTGTTGCAGCTTTTTTCATGACTACATTGTTCGCTTTGTCGATATAGGCTTCAACACCTGCCTTTTTAGCAAAGTCGAGTAAGAACTGTTGCACTTTCTCCAGATGTCCTGAAGGTCGTGGAACTTGTGTCAATGCGTGGAAATTACGCCACACACACGTTGGTTTTAAATCTTTAATTTCACTCATAGTATTTAAATTTATGGAGTTTCAGCCGTCATGTAATTCTACATTTAGCTAACTGCTCCGGATGAAAAAATGCACTGTTTGTTATGTTTCGTCAGTAAACTGTAGGTTGCCAGCCTTCACTGATTTTAGTCTTTTTTGTGTGAATGATAGCATTATCCACGCATAAATGCCCAATACCGCCACGAGCAATGTTTGTACCGAGTGTACAATGAGTACAAAGTACAAGGCATCGGTATCGGCAACACCGTACAGAATGAGCATGGTTTTCACAGCAAAGTGCCATGGTCCTGCACCGTTTGGCGTGGGTACGATGACCGCAATCGACCCCACGATGAAGGTAACTAACGCACACGACAATCCTAAGTGAGCCGTTGCCTCAAAGCAATAGAAGGTGAGATAGTAGTGCAAGAAATAGCACAACCATATTGCCAAGGTGAAAATCAGGAACAAAGGGATGTTCTTTACTTTTCGTAGAGAGGTGATTCCTTGCCCTATATCGTGCAACGTCGTTTTCACCTTATTATATAAAGACAATTTTTTCGCTAAGAAGAACACCAATATCAATACGGCTACGGCACATATAGCCGTTACGATGTAGCCGGCAGTGGAAAACTGTTGGAGGATAGTATCTACGTTTGTACCCGTATGGATAAAGAAGGTGTCGAAAATCTTGATTTGTGCAATGAAGGTCAGCACGGTAATGAACAGTACCAATATGGAGTCAATGACTCGCTCGGTGACTACCGTTCCCAAGGCTTTGGGAAACGAAACGTTGTCGTAGCGGTTCAGTACACCACATCTGGCAAACTCGCCAATGCGTGGAATCACCAAACTAACGGCATACGAGAGAAACACAGCATTGAGTCTGACCGATGTTCTGGAACGTTCACCTAAAGGCTCTAATGTTTGTTTCCAGCGCCAACCTCTGAAAGCTTCTGCCAAGATACCAAACGGGAAGGATAGCCACATCCATGTCCAGTCCATCTCTTCAAGCACTACATTCTTGATGAGTTGGAAATCAAAATCGCGATACATCCAAAACAGAATAGCACTACCCAATAGTAAGGATAAGGCAATATTGACAGTTTGATGATTGAACAGTTTCATAACGTGCTATTAACGAATTTGGAGTAATGTGCAATTAAGCATTTTCTATTTTTTGTAATGACAGCGCAAGCCGAAACCAGAAAAAGTTTACTTATTTTGGTGAGGCGCAGCCTATCTTATGCAAAGATAGCGCAAGCCGAAACCAGAGAAAGTTTACTTGTTTTGGTGAGGCGCAGCCTATCTTATGCAAATTTACAGTAATTTGCGAGGATATCCAAATAAATAAAAAGCTTTTTACGGATGTTTTTCTACCTGTTTCTTTGATTTGTATCAACAAAACGGGGTAAAAATGGGTAGAATGTGCTAAATTGTTTGCGCACACAGTTAATTGTCCCTATCTTTGCATCGACAATAAGAAAAAGGATAACAAATTAAAAAGAAAGGTAAAAAGATTATGGTAACAATTATGACTTTAGCTGTTGTAGCGATAACTGTCGCACAAGCTATTCATTTAGGAAACAAGATTAACTTCAAGAGCAAGTAAATCTTGTCTTTCCTTTTTAGAAAGAAAAAATTTTTAGTTTAACATATCAGAGGGGTTGTGTCGGTGTCGGCATAACCTTTTTTCATTTTCGATTGTTTGGAGTAAGAAAAGGAAAAAGGTTTTTGCACGGTAGCCGACTTTCTTTTTGTAAGAAAACTTTACCATTTAACCCCCTGAATACTTGCGTTGTAATCCATTTACCCATATTTTATCTGAAATATCGCAAAATTTTAAGTGCTTGATTATCAATTGTTTGTGTTTTTATGTTGAAATTTTGCGACCTTGAAGCATTCATTTAGTGGTGTTGATGCATGGAGATAAGCTGGTTATTTGCGATAGATAGCGGTGTTGAAACATTGTTTCTGTACTTTCCTAAAATCACTTGACAGTTTTTATTCACTTTTCCTAATTTACTTGTCAATTTTTTTCATTCATTCTAAATTACCTGTCAATTCCGCTTTT
>QWCP01000401.1_pt1 | contig 14553 bp, 6 predicted proteins | sample 1972561 | NCBI WGS metagenome assembly QWCP01 (sample SAMN09866705, study PRJNA288562) | Human vaginal metagenome isolate pre4_vaginal, whole genome shotgun... | isolation source: vagina | host: Homo sapiens | place: USA: California
CCGATTGCTCCGGGTCTATTTCTCAGGATGAATACATCACGTCGATGATTTCTGCGTGCCTTATGGCTAAGAAACTTGGTGTTGATGTCTATTACAATAGTTTCTCGCACTTTATCGGCCAAGAGATTAAGATCCCTGTCCACAGGCTCAGTGTGCAAGAACTTATTGCCTTCGTCTACAAGTTGCCAGCAGTATCTGGTGGTACTGACTTCTCTGCTGTCTGGGATTATATCAACCAGTCCCCCGGGCGTTCACAGCAGTTGTCTTTGATGTTCACTGACTTCGGCTACTTGCCGTACCATAGTGATAACATCAACCACCCTCGCAATCTCTTTTATATCCCTACCATTCCTACTAATGATAGCTGGAATGCCTGGGGTGACATTAAGAATATGGCTACACAGTTCGCCAATGAAATGAAAAGCCATGAACCCCATATCACGGGGCATATGCTAGGCATATGGAAACAATAACACCCTAAAACCCCACCCAAGGCTTATAGCCTTGTGGGTGGGGTAATCTCACACCTACACACTACAAAACGTATAAGAAAGGACCATCACATGTCCGGTTTCCACGATTATCGATCGGGGAACTCTGGTTCTGGAGCACCTAACTCTCCGAATAACAACCAAGGTAACTCCGCTGGACAACCAGCAGGATCTGGCAATCCACAGTCGGGTCAAGGCTCGAACTCGCCATTGCCCCCTGGGTTCACAGGAGTGAGCATTGCCATGGTAGGCCCACAAGGCCCAGGCTCGCCTTCTGGCTCTTCTAGCAACTCTGATGTGCCAGAGCAGCTTATCAACTACAATGAGCGCTTCAAAGATGCTAATCCCGTACTTTTCCGCGACGAGGTTATTACCAGTCTAGAATCTGCACTTATTTCTCGTTCTAAGTCGAACGCACTTCTTTTAGGCCCCGCTGGTGTCGGCAAAACCGCCATCGTAGAAGAACTAGCCCGTCGTATCGCCAACGACGATCCTTCCGTGCCAGATAATCTGAAGGGCACCACCATTTATGAATTGCCTTTCGCCTCTATAGCAGCCGGCAACGGTATGGTAGGCGCTCTAGAGCAAGAAGTACAAAACATTATTACCTTCTTTACTAATCCTGATAATAAAGCTATTTGCTTTATTGATGAGATTCACCAAATGGTTGATGCTCACGACAGTATTAGTACCAAGATTGCTCAGATCTTCAAACCCGCTCTGGCTCGCGGCGATATGCACTTGATCGGTGCTACCACTACTCAAGAAGCTAAGACCCTGACTAATGACCCAGCTTTTCGTCGACGCTTGACTGATGTCATTGTCGATGAGTTGGAAGTAGATCAGACTATTCAGATTATTAAGTCTGTTGCTCACGCAGAGTATGCACACTTTAATAATCGCTTCCATATTGATGATACTATCTTGGAGGCAATTCCCAAGCTAGCAGATAAGTATCTTCCTACTGGTCACCGTCCAGATAATGCTATTACTCTACTAGACCGTGCCTGCTCGCAGCTTGTCATTGATACACAATATGCTCATATGCACAACCCCTCTATTGTCTTTCCTATGACACTAGAGCATGTAAATAAAGTAGGCAAAGCCATTGCTACTGGTCAAAGCACCCCTATTAGTATTGACTTTGACAAACTTAGTGCAGATCTCTCTCACGTTCTAGGCCAAGAAACGGTCACCTCTAAGGTTCCCGATCTTCTTCGCCGTCGAGATCTCAATGTATTATCCACCCCGCAACCAACAGTGTGGATGTTTACTGGCGGCTCTGGTATCGGCAAGACAGAAGTAGCACGCATTGTTGCCAAGCATGTTACTGGATCTGATCCTATTGTCCTCAATATGGCTGAGTACTCTGAGTCGCACACTATCTCGCGTATCCTCGGCTCGCCCAAGGGCTATGTAGGCTCCACCGATAACGATGAAAAGCCACTCGATGCCCTTATTTCTAACCCTAATCAAGTCATTGTCCTCGATGAGGTAGAAAAGGCCCATACTAAGGTCAAGAACGCTTTCTTGTCTGCTTTTGACTCTGGTCAGATGCGTATGGCTAATGGGCAGATGATCAACTTTTCTGAAGCTTTGGTGATTCTCACCTCTAATGCCGCCAAGAAGGAACTCATGAATTCTTCTCTGGGCTTTGGCGCGCGTGGTACTACTCGTGGTCTTGATACTTCTACCGCCGAGGGTAGGTTAAAGCTCAATAAGGCACTAGAGAAAGACTTCCCTAGTGAATTTTTGGGTCGTATCTCCTGGATCGTTAACTTCGAACCTATCGAGAAGGATCTCTATCGCGATATCCTTCATGATAAGTACGCTGTACTTTCTCGTAATATTTGCGATAATAACCCGCACTTTGCGGATTATCTACCCGATGAATTACCAGAAGAAACCTATGATATGCTTATGGCATCCTACCACCGTGATTACGGCGCTAGGCCTGCAGGCAGAGAAGTACTCAAGGTTATTGAAGATATTATCTCTGCCGGCTACTACGGTATGACCATTAATATCCCGGGTTTTAACACTGTTAACGTCCCTGCATATTGCCATACCAGCACTGATAATTCTTAAACCACCCGACAACCAGGTTATTATAAGTATGTAATATTACTTATAATAACTATGCGTTGTCTGTGGTGCACTGCATATACATTTTCATATTATCTGTATATTCGGTGCGTCATAGACAAAGCATATATGTCTTTACAAGGAGATCATACTATGACCACTCTCCACATCTTACTCAGAATTGAAGAAAAACTCCATAATGTCATTGATGACATTATGGATGATCTCAAAGACATTGATAATAATGCTCAAGGCAGCTACATTATCAATGCACACGGCAAGCGTGTCCCTGTATCACGTAACCACATGGGCACTGAATTAGATTCAGTGCCTGATATACAACTCTACAGCATCTCGGATGCTGTCGGAATTCGCAATTGCTTCTATGCCCATGATTACCCGGCGCAAGAAGCGCTCAAAGATTACTACCACGCGGATGCTATCAATAATGGACCTGTACCAGGTACATTTACTCTACATCGTAAGGTACATACTTACGACACACCACCCAGCCCAACCTTCACTGATTGGGAAATGAGCACTATTATTAATAATGGTGTTATTCCTACAAAGATACTGTTGAAAAAATACAAAAAGGCGGAAAGTTTTGAAGAACTTTTGCCTTATATCCCCTATGGTTGGGTCGATATCCATGGAGAATATACCCAACTCTATTCTCATAATAGAGCTTTAAATATTGAACGATTTAATCACTACGTTCACCACCTCACTGACTTCGCAGCTATGTATGAAGATAACCCAAGTGTGAAAACCACAGGTCCTCGCATAGCTATTGTCGAACTCTTTAATGACTAATACACATATAAGGTCTGTATACTTTATACAATAAATCCTTATATCTATCCAACAAACTGAAGAAAGTTGTGATCACCTCATGCCTGTTGTACTTGACGATTTCATTGAAGAAGTAAATAAATCTACCTTCTCCAAGCCCACCATCACCCCACACTATTTCCACAAGGACTTGACTGGATCGGGCAAGAAGTCTGGCCGACTCAATGCTAGTGTTCACCCGGGTAACAACAATTTCGACTACCCCATGAACACCCGTATTACCACCAAGACGCACTTTGCTGCGACCAAGGATCAGCCAGATGTGCGCTACCTTCCTACCGCACCGATCCAAGAAAAACTCTATACTGATATTGCCCGCATTAGCTGGGAAACTGCGCAGAAGCGTTATAACCAGAATCCACAGCCAAATGACCTCGATGAACACCCATGGCTCTACCAGGTTAATACCCCTGACGTAGATGAACTCTTTGATGTCTGCGGTGATGCTAACACCCCGCACAAGCTTTATGTGCATATCGAGCCACAGGTTATCGCTTTGCGTAAACAAAAAGACACCCTCGATGATGGGTCTAGCAAGATTGAGAATACTACCCACATCTACTGGCGTATTGCCTTTATTGCTTGCGCCGATAATGATACTACCACCATTGATACCGACAATGGTGAGCGTATCGTACCTAATATTGACACCCTTTCTTTGATCCCTGAGATCAAGGGTCACACTACCCAAAACTTTGGTGTCAACAGCTGGGTCACACTAGCATTTTCCACTGACCCTATTACCGCTATTAATGACCTACTCGATGATTATGACTACACTTACATCAATAGCGGTCTTAATTCTTCTCTCAAGATTGACGATGAAGAATTTACCAATTGGGCAGAAAATAACTATGTCACCGCTGACTATGTTATCCGTCAAGCTACCACCCTGGGTGAGGGACACGTCGCAGACGATGTCACCGATATGCTCGACTTTATTGTTTACAGCACCAAGCTTGTTGAAACCATTACTGGTGTAGAACATGACATTGATAATTTCTACAGCATCGCTAGTCAACTGCGTTTCCTAGAGACCTATGATGTACCTTTGGATGCTTATACTGCTATCTACAACTGCATTGATAAGCACAAGGCATTTGATAAAGATATCATGAAGGTACTCATCCGCCAGAACCTGCAGTTGGGTCTTAATTCTAACCTGCAGGCCTTGTCTCAGAATAAAGATCAGCTCCCTATTGCACTCCCTCAAGGAGCACAAAGCAATTATGTGCCTGATCCGAAGTTCTCCCAGCAACAGCTAGACGCTATCACCACCAATGAACCTATGGTTATGGTGCAAGCTGGTGCAGGCACCGGCAAGACCACGGCTATTATGAACCGTATTGACTATCTGCGCAGCTGCGGTCATGACCTTTCTACCGTCTGGGTCTGGTCCTTTACCAATGCTGCTGCCGATAACGTCACTGAGCGCAATCCAGAAGTCAATTCTTCTACGATTGCTATGGCGTATCTCGCCACCTACAATTACAACTTCCCAACTCACCGGACCTCCACTCTCGATACTATTGCTACTAGCCTGTCGATCTACTTTGGCGAGCACGTAGTATCTGATCCTATTTTGTGTGAGTTCCGTCGCGTTGTGCTCGAAGCACAGGCTCAAGATAACCCGTCCATGACGGCTCTGGCTAACTTTATTGAAAGCCACTTGGATGAGACTATCGGTATTCTTAATACCATTAAGCAGACCTCGCTGGAGATCGCACTTATTATCTCTTATCTCAAGATTGACGATCTTGTCCACTACGGTCCTGTACCAAAGTTCCTCATCATTGATGAGGTTCAGGATAACTCCGTCTTTGAGTTCATGTATGCTCTGCGCTTTGCTGCACACCATAAAGCAAGTCTGTTTATTGTAGGTGACTCCTCTCAGACTCTCTATGAGTTCCGTGCTGCTAACCCCAAGGCACTTAATGCTCTAGAGTCTTCTGGTACCTTTACTACCTACCAGCTCACCACTAACTATCGTTCTGCTCAGGCTATCTTGGACTTCGCCAATGTAGCACTCAACGATATTGAGGCAAACCAGTTTGCCAATATTCAGCTCCACGCTAATATCATTGACCGCCCTACTGCTGACACATTCCAAGAAGCAGTACAAATGCATACCGTTCATGATATTAACCAGCGTGAATTCGCTGATCGCCTTGATGTGACACTGTCCCAAAAGGATGTAAGTGACTTCATCAACGGCAAGCTCGCCCAGGGTGAAAAGGTCTGCGTATTGGCACCTACGCGCCGACTGGTGAAGGCTGCCCAGAATCACCTGGAGAATACGCACCCTAATTTGACTGTCGGTAACCTCACCTCCGATCGTCCTTTTGCTACGACACTCTTTTCTAAGTTCGTAGCGCAATTCTGGGATCTTGTTACTGCTGTTCATCCACAAAATGCTGCATTTGTGTTCCACGATCAGGTCTATAAGAAGATCTCTGATCTAGAGCCAAGTGCTCAGAATAAGCGCCTTGATACCCTCAAGAGCATTGTCGATGACATGCGTGTTAAGTGGTGGTCTCAGATGCAGGACTCTGTTCAAGGTTGGCTTAATACCTACATGCTCATTGAACAGAATCCTAATTCTACCCAGGATCAGGTAACCCAGGCACGAGAAGTATTCTTCGAACGCCTCCAAGATTGCATCCTTACCTATGAAATTGAACATAATAGGATCAATCAGTCTTTGAAGGCTATGAAGAACCAGCGTCGCCGTGAAGAGAACGAGAAGGCTAACCACCCACTCTTGGTCTCTACTATTCACGGTGTTAAGGGCCTAGAGTTCGATAATACTATCGTTCTCGTCCCGCCCTATGACAACGGTATGGCTGAAGATGTCAAGCGTCTGTACTATGTGGCTCTTACCCGTGCTAAGAATGCAGAGATGATTATCGTTGGGGCTAAACGCACGCTACCGCGCATGGTCTCTGATTATGAGAATACTGTCCTTGCACTCACCGAGCGCGATGAAAAGATGAAACAGCTTCATCAGAACCCACACATCGTTGCTGCTGTCGATGGCGACATGGACAAGCTATCTCAGCTTGACTTCCATAAGGCTCATAATGACGCTATGGATGCCTCTGGCTCTTATGTTGATTATGACCAGTTCCTTGATGCTCTGGTGCTTACCGATGAAGACGGTAATACCATCTATGGCGATACTGACTTTGCCGATGAAGGCTTCGACACTCCACTCGATGCTTATCACCACGGTGAAGAGGCCTACCAGGGCTATATCCACTCCGATGATATTATCGCCCGTGGTGCTTACCCGGAGGTAGTAGATACTACCGCGCAGGATAACACTCCAGATAATGCTGCTACACAGGCACCTGTAACTAACCGTCCGGTATCGCAGTTCTTGCCGGCAAGCCAGCCGAACATTAACACTATGCCTACCGGTCACGATATGGGTAACCTTGATGGTCGCGATCAGCAGCCACTCAATGCGACCCAGTATGGTACCCCGCAGGGTGCTAACCCAGCAGATATTGTCAACCCACACGGTGACAATCTCCCACAGCTTCCAGATAACTTCTGGGAGATGATGGGCGGCGCACAGTAATTAATTACCTATAGGTAATTAATAAACCTTGTGTTACGCTAGTAACTGAGTACACACTCAGTTACTACACACACGAATAAACCCCGAGATATGAGCTTTCATGCTCTATCTCGGGGTTTATTTTTTTTTTGCCTATTAACCCAATTCTGGGCCATCTACATCCATTTCCACTGCACCAGTCTTGATCCAGTGTTCTTGGGTGCGATTTTGAGCAGCTCGGTTATTAGCCAAATCCTCTTGCGTGTACTGACTTGTTGCAGCACCACGCATCTGCTGCTGGACTACCTCGCGCAGACCCATAGAACCATCTTGCTTGGCAGAAGCTGCCTGCGGAACACGCCGCGCTTCTGCTTGTTCAGCATCCTGTTTAGGTGCAGAGGTGGACTCATACACATCACGATGAAGCTTTCCCATATCACTCAATCCTTAACATTCACTTCGACGTATAGTTGAAAGCCGTGTAGCTCACTACACTGTAGCAAGTACACGGCCTAAATTATAACACTAAAACGTGCTTAAAAGTAGCTTGGTCCTTCCGGCCCTTGCTTGCCTTGTTGCTGTTGTTGTCGCAGAACCTGTTGCTTTTTAGCAACCTCTTCGCGATCTTGAGCAAACTTATTCGGCTCTACGTCTGGTTCATTACTATGGTAACTATCCACATAAGCCGTATTAGCGTCCTCGCCCCACTCTTTATTCATGGTCTGATTGACCACTGTACTACTCAGTCGCTTGCGCGCCTTGGTGCTGCGTGATTCACCCTCGCGAACTCGCGCCTTCTCTGTAGTCGCATAATCGCCTTGACGGAGATTATAGCTTTCTGCTTGGCGCTTCTCTAAAGGTCGCTGCGGTTCATCACCGTGCGGCTGCACGGGCTTATCACTGCGCTTTATGGCTTGGTTATCCACCTCAAAAGCTTTCTCCTTATCAGGTGTACGCAAAGTCTGCGGATCATCAATACGCGTACGATTACTGCGCGTCATACTATCTTTACCAGCCTGAATATCTTTCGGCTGTACTGCACGCATAGGTGCAGTTTCTGGCCGACGAGCAGCTTGCTGCTGCTTTTGTCGCATAACATTGGCCGTATCTGTACGCCCTTTATTTTCAGATCGCACTGTACTACCCGGGGATACTGCACCTTCTGGTCGCATAGTTCCACCAGATTGGCGCGGATGTGCTAAGTTTTCTACCTTGCGCATAGACGCTATGACCTTTTTATCCCGGTCATTAACGTTGTCTGCTGCATTTACAGATCCACCGGGCGTATTGAACTGTAAGTTACTTTGCGCTGCGCGATCTTTGCGCTGTTGCGCACGAACCTTACGGCGCTCACGCAATTCTTTTTCTCGTCGTGCCGCAATCTCCGATCGCTTATCGACAGGACTAGATTCTACCCTCTCCTCAGCGTCTACAGACTTATCTGCAGCATCAGTCTTCTTCACCTCATCCTGCTTATCAGTTTGCGCCTTCTTCTCAGCTTGAACGATTTTACTTTCAAACTGAGACTTCTTTTCAGCAGAGTCAGATTCTTTATTTTCTGGCTCAGCTGCACGTTCTGCTACTGCATCATTGCGCTGTGTACCTGTAATCTCGTGTTCCTTTTCTACAGGCGGCACAATACCACGTTCTTGATAGACTTGATTCACCGGCTGACCTGTTTCTCGCGCATGGTCGCGAGCAGATTCTACAGCTTTATTATAAGCAATTTCTTGTCGCTTACTCAGCGGTGTAGCCGGGCCTATAGGCCGGCCAGCATGAAGTGTCTTTTCTGTATCAAAGGCACTACCACGTGTAGCAGCAGTCCATACTGGAGACTCTGTCTCTCGTGCAGTAGGCTGCATCGAGGCAGACCATGCTGCAACATTGTCATTAAACCCAGCATCATATTTGCTATGAAATGTAGCAAATGCTTCTGGTGCTTCTTCGGCCATAATCTCTTGGCTTGTTGATAGTGCCAAAGAGACAATCTTATCTTGAGCACCAGCGCTTAAACCATCGACGTCCATAGCTTTTTTACATTTTGCCATGAGCACTGCTGATTCAGCGCGCACATCAGGATCAGCACCTTCGCCGGCATACTCACGTGGATCGATACCGTCTACAGCTAAATCCCAACCACCAGCAATACCGGTTAATACCTTATTGATATTTTCTGCTGATTGCTTCGGGTTATCAGGAATAATATGTCGACGCAATTCTGTCGCCATACCTGTAGCAACAGCGGCAACATGGTTATTAGCATCAACCGGCATACGAGGTTCAAAGAACTTTACACCGGCAACCATATTGCCCTGACCGCGCAAATCCCACTGTCCTTGCCACTGGGATTGAGCATGAATACCCTCGCCGTGTTGTTGCCTACGACGCGGGCGTACTACACCATTTGATCCATCCTGGAACTGATGACCATAGGAAGGGTCTTCGGCCATTTTACGTGCTACTTCATCACGCGCCATGTCATTGACTTCGCCTAAATCAAGACCTGCTTTTTCCCAGGACTCTTCGAGCTTACCCATCACCACGCGGTGCTTTTCTAGCACTAACTCTGGATTCACGCCCTCTAAACGCATAGCCTCATACGCGTCTTCTGTCAGCTTAACCTTGGTCATTGACGCTGCCATCGAAGTCATCGGAAGCTCTGGGCCTTCTTCACAGGCTTGTTGAAACTTAGCAAAACCTGCAGACATAGTATCGGCCTTGATTTTGCCTTCCGTACGTTGGATCTTCGATCCCCAGAAAGAAGAGTTCCGCACCTTTTGGACCATCTCATTATTCTTGGTCTTCACCGTGTGCGAAATCTTATCTTGGATATTGTGCAGCTGATCCCTAAATTGTGGCGAGAGCGCATACATTAAGACCACATTGGTACTCATCTGCAAAATGCTTTCTGGATTCACGCCATTCATCAATGGCATGACTGTCGACATAGCCATGAGATTAGCCATGCGGTTATGCTTGCCGCGAACCTTTTTCGCAATAAATTCGCCCGGCTCATTAATATCTTGAGCATAGACATTACCGTCAAGATAATTACGGTAATAGTCGGCTAATTTATCTGTATCGCCCTCACGCAGAGCCTTGCCCATTTCTTCTAATTGGGCGTTATCTGCGTCATAAGGCTCCGTAATACCAAAAGCCTGAGCCGAAGATTGTGCATCCTTACGGTCCGTTACGTACTCTGCAGCAGATTCCGCTTCTTCCTGCTGCATCTTCTCTTCTGCCTCGTCGGTAGCTGTAGACTCAGTCGAGTCAGTAGATTCTTCCACCATAGAGTTATCTAGGTCCTCGTCGCCATTAACAGCACTATACTGCCAATCTTGACGTGTCCACTGGTCTACATCCTTATACCACTCAGGATTATGAAGACGTTCCTGATAGGCGCGTACAACGTGATCATCTACTTCTTTATCGGCAAAGCCGAACCGAGTAGTGTGAACGTTATCTCCTGTTACACCAACAGATTCTAGAGCCTTAAACGTATTTTCTACCGTCTCAGGATCTGCTGCAAGATCTCGTTCATACTCTTCTGGGCTAATACCATCCGGTAGCGTAGTATCACTACGATCGTCATAGAAGTCCATATCGATATCAGCGTCAGTTACCTTCTCAGACAATGGACGGTATTCTATGTTATTTTCCTCGCAGTAATTCTTAAACGAGGCTTCTTGAGCATAAATAGCAGCATTATCAATACTTTGCTGCGCGCTCTTTAACTCTTCACTGCGTTTATCATTATCGGGGTCAATATCTGCAAAGACAGAATTAACTCCATATGTTGAACCATAGCTATCACGGATAGCAATGGCCTTATCAGCGCCACCCAATGCTTCAATATCTCGCGTGCTTTCTTCTTGCACGTCGTGTTCGATGATTTGGACCTTGTCCTGATCACCACGGATATCAAAGCTATTGGCTTGATTATGCAACTCTAGGAAGCGATCTTTAAAGGTATCCAAGATCCACGGCTTGCCTTCTTTTCGGGCATCATTAAACTGAGCCACATGTGTATAGGCAATCCTAGAGGCACGCAAGATATCACTAGTACGGCCTTTTTTGTCTAAAAGACCTGCTTTTTCTGCCTGATCAAAAGCCCATTCTACAGTTTCTCGACCACCGAGATCACTATAGGCTTTAGCAATAATATTGCCAGCATCTAAGACCCTACCACCCAGAGTCTTTTTTGCTGACCTATACGACTGTGCGAAATTCTTATCGCTTGATACTAAAGAACCTAATTTTTTAGCCATGATTTTCTCCTGATTTTACCCTTCTAGTATTTTTCCCACTTACAGCGACAAACCATCATCATGGCGTACAGGTTCACGTACAGGCTCAGCCATCTTATCTATCTTTGCCATAGACTTCTTATTCTTGGCCTCTTCTGCTTCTTGGGCATTGGCTTCTTCGGCAACTCGTTGCTGCATAGCCTTCTTTTCAGCCTGACTTTGCTGTTGCATGGCTTGTGCTCGGGCAACAGCTGCTGTCTTTTCTGCCTGTGCTTTATCAGCTTGGGCTTGGGCTTGTGCTTCTATTTCTTCTGCTTCCTTGCGGCGTTTCGCAGAAGCACGAGCTATTTTATCTACCTCTTTTTCCATCTCTCCCGGAGTCTTACCCCGGGTCTTCTTGGCAAAATTAATGGGCATCAAAAAACCTTTCTTACCATCTCGAAATGACTATATACCGTATCCATAATAGCATACCCCTGCGACCATAACTACAGGTCACAGGGGTAAGTTATAAAGATTATATCTACTTACATACTTAAACCACCATCACGCTCTGCTTGTCGCTGTGCTTGGTGTTGTTGTTCCACATAACCAGCTAATTGCGCAAAGCGAGAATCCATACGCTCTGGGTAATTATCTGGACCTACAGTAGCACCATCACGCTGGGCTGAATCCCCACTCATCGACGGCTCTGCTGTCGGTGTAGGGTTCTGCGGCACGGTCGGTGTCTGAGGATTGGCAGTCGGTACCTGCTGCTCATGTACAGGCTGAGTAGGCTGTGCCGGCTGCTGGTAACCAGATCCTGCAGGCTCTACAGGCTCTACTGCTGGCGCTGTAGGTACTGTAGGCGCTGTCTGCGGCATATCAGCCACAGGTGTAGCCTCTGGGTACTCAGTAGCTTGTTCTGGGTGCTCCATCACAGCTACATCACCTGGAGCAAAGGATGGATCTTGTACCAAATCGCCCTCAACTAAGCGCGGGGTGGGCTTGACCATGGGTCGCTCCAAATCATACCGACGCTCAGTGACCGATCCGGTCATAACGCGTGAATCCATAGAAACCGAACGCTGGTAATCAGCACGGGTGTCGCCTGCAGCCATAGAAAGATAATTAGCTGCATCTTCCTTTTCTAGGCCCAGGGTTACCTTGCGCGAGGTTTCAATATTCTTGCGCAAGGTAGAAGAAGCAAAGTCTTCAGAATTACCCTGCAACAAGGCTTTACCAGCCTTACTTGCTTCTACCACATCGTCGAATTTGCAGTCATAAGCAAATTGATCCAGCAATTCTGGTTGCTTATTCTCTGGCAAATCCTTCCAGTTTTCTCGCTTGAGGTCTAAAATCATGCCGTTTTCATCACTCAAGCTATCAGCAACGCGCTCTACCACGTCACGGCCTACAAAGGTGCCCATACTTCCCGGACCATCAGTAATATTCAAGTACTGATCAACCCATTCATCCCGGCTTGCCTGCTTTGGTTCACCAGTCTGCTTATCGTAGACCACCTTCCATGCATCAGTGTCTGGATCAACTTCCATCTTATGACCCAACCATTGATGCTTGAGCACGTGCGAGACCATATACACACGGCGTTGTGCGTCCTTAGCCGAGTGCTTAGCAGACAGCAAACCCTGCGTTGCCACACGGGCTACCTCATTGGCAGCGGTGATTTCGTTCTGCGAGCGCAAATACTGCACCGCGTGCTGAGAGTGCTTACCAGCAGAACCAGTGTAGTGGTCTTTCGCACACGAAGCGTACTGCGAAGCCCACTTATCATCCTCTGTCGCGAGAGTCTCGCCGTTATTGGCTTCATACCATGTACCCGACTCATCTTGCTTAAAGCCAGCATACTTCGCGTAATTTTCCCACTTCGATTCGCTACCTTTGCCACCCTTCTCATAGAGATCCTTCATAGACTCCATGAGCGCATTCGGGCTTTCGAAATCCAGCACAATCTGGTTCGACGTATCATACGCTGCATAACGCAGCTGATCGGAAAATTCATCCATCAAACCAGCACATTGCATCCGATAGGTAGCATCATCGATAAGGCCGTCGTTTTTATCCCAGGTGAGCTGGTTAACCCGGTTTTTAATATCATCAAAAACCGTCTGGTCTCCACGATCCGGGAAGATGCAATCTTCACTACGGCGCCAGAAACCACCGTCTTCGACAAAAGTCTTGTCATGAGTAGCTAACTTGATATCCAAGTCAGACGCTAGGCGCAGATCATACTCATAACGCGGCTTTCCTGTCGGATCAACCTTATCGGGACTTTGCCGACCTGTACCCTTATCGAGCAGGTTGGCTTCCATACTCATAGTCTCCAAAGCAGACTGATGCACCTCTGGTGGGAAGCCACCTACTAGACCTACAGAGTCACCGTCATAGTCACCATCGAACGCCGCCGCAATAGCCGGGTTCGATCCCACACCGGTCTGCGTTTCATCAATGACTACGCGGAAATAACCCACGCCAGAATCACGTAGCACCGGGTCACGCCATAGCATCACATGCCCAGGGTTACCCTCTGGGTTTTCAATGCTGGCATGTGGCTCCTCAGCATTATTGAAGACACCTAATTCTTTAGCCATATGAGAGTTCATCGTAATGACATCCACGTCCAAGCGTGGATCGGCAGTCCACACTGCCGTAGCGGAATTAGGTACACGGTGGCCCATAATCTCTTCTTTGAAGATATTATCCTTATCTTCAATAAAGTTCTGCACAATGTCTCGCGACATTTGCTTATATGCATCTTGAGTGGAAATCACCAAGTTGCGCTTTGCTGCATCAAGTTTTGCTTCTCGCGCCTCGGGACTAAGGCCTTGATTTTCCTTGGTGGTGGCAAGCCCATTAATCTCTAACGATTGGTAATTGCACACATTTTCATAGATGGTCATATAATACTTCGTATAATCATGATACGAGGTAGAACCATCTTTTAGCTCTTCCATGCTACGCAAGCTCGACGAAAGTACGGGAAGCTCCCAGACATTCTCCTTTGTCTTCGATACTGGTGTAATAGCACCAGATTCCAACTCCAAGGGGAAAGGTAGCTCCAACATACCACCCGAGTGGGAAATATCTTTACCAAATTCCGTCATCATTTGACGTGTCTTTGGCTTATTATCTCGGGTGATATTAGCTGGATCTGCCACATCAGGTAGCTCAAAACGAGTACGGTTATCGAGCGCATCGTCGCCTGTGCCCTCATAAAGACCGTAATTGAGATTTCCGGTCTCGGTCATATCTAATCCCGTGACCATCATCAACTCTTTGAGCTTGGCAAAACCCTTGTCGTTGCCTTCATATA
>QWCP01000402.1_pt1 | contig 14426 bp, 15 predicted proteins | sample 1972561 | NCBI WGS metagenome assembly QWCP01 (sample SAMN09866705, study PRJNA288562) | Human vaginal metagenome isolate pre4_vaginal, whole genome shotgun... | isolation source: vagina | host: Homo sapiens | place: USA: California
TTGACTGTTGTGCTGTAACGCTCACAGATGGGCTTGTGTGTGAGTGGTAAAGCTTTTACCAAGGGGTAAAAATGGCGTATTTTGGCTGTAACGCTCACACAAGTCAAGATGTGTGAATGGTAAAGCCTTTACCACCCTGATTTCAGAGGTATTTTCGGCTGTAAGGCTCACATAAGTCCACATGCGTGAGTGGTAAAGCTTTTACCACGACCTAAAAATGGTCTTTTTCCGCTGCAACTCTCACATAAGTCAGCGTATGTGAATGATAAAGCCCATACCAATTCATTTCAGAGCATCTAAGCTTTCAAGGTTCACGAATGAGAGGACACGAGTTCAGTGAATCTAAGCGAATCCAGGCGAATAATCACAGCGAGCGCAACCATAAGTTCCAAGGTAGTTGTGAGTGCATAAGTCATCGAATAAACGTAGTTATTCACATTGGTTCACAATGTCTTGAAAAATTGATTTTCTCAGAAGGAAAAACCAGTATCGATAGTATGAATAATTTACAGAAGAACATATCGAGTTTACGAGCGAATGAGAAAAGACGAGTACATTATCCCCATGTTACTGTTCTGCGGTCCGTGGTTATGAACATTGAGTCGTTCTCAGCAGAAACTCCGCGTTGGCAGATTCGTTATGCACTAAATTTGGCAAGAATTGTGGGCGTATATCGTACACGGAAAAACCTGCAATACTTTACGCATGAATCTGCCGTACTCTTACATGGCCTTTCACCGTGGAATGTAGAGCCTTCAGTTTATGCTGCTACCAATAGCAATCGGCATAAAACAACGTTACCAAAAGTTACGATTAACACAGAGGTTTTTGAACCAAGAGAATTTCGTCCAACCTTTAGCCTGCAACGCAGCGATGAGTATCTAACAATCGACAATCTTCCGGTTGAGTCTCTGGAAAATACTGCTATTCGTATGGTTATTTCTCGTCCAGCGGTTGATGCGTTGGTTGCAGTATCCCAAATTCTGCATAGGCTTACACGATTTTCGCATTTTCAATGGCAATATTCGCGTTCGTTAGAAAAACAAGTGAAACAGTCACTTCTTGTACGTTTAGACAAGATACAGAAAGAACACCCAAAGTTAGGTAATTATGACAGAGGAAGAGTACTCATAAACGTAGCCGATGCAGCTTGTGAATCAGCAGGAGAAGCAGCATTGCAACCGATTTTATATGCGGTTTTCTCAGACGCTTTGGTGAGTCAGTATAAGATTCACATGAACGGTCATGATTATTTTGCAGATTTTGCAGTTCCAGAAGTGCATCTCATTATTGAATTTGATGGCGTGGGAAAAATGGGAACAAACGAACAAGAATTTAATGATGCTCTCCACGCCCAGCTCAATAGGCAAAATGCAATTGAGTCTTTGGGATATTCATTTATACGTGTGAAGTGGAATGATTTGCTCAATCCAACAGATCTCTACAATCGCTTCGTGAGGTATTCGATGAAAAAATATTCCGATTTTCACCTGCGTAGCAGTACTTTGAAAAGCTTACTTGAATCAGAAGCTGTTATATAAGTCTGCTATATAAACCCTAAAACCTAAAATCTCTTTTATTTCGCCTATATTCCACCTTTTATTCCCCTTGCTGTATGATGTACACCACGGGGAGCTTGTGTAACAGGCTGAGAGGATGGTACGACCATCGACCCTTGAACCTGATGTGGATAATGCCAACGTAGGGAAATGCAGTGCATATCATTTCGTCGCGGAACGTTCCGTTTCAGGCCTCTCATAAATAACAGGAAACGAAGAAATGTGGCGATGTGTGCTCATACTCATACATTCGCCTCCGCGAGAACAGCTACTGCATCGCCGCATTCCTTCCCACTTTCAGAAAGTTTCGGGAACTTCAGAAACTTTCATGGAGTTACATTAAAGGGGTAAGTAATGCTCACAGAAATGCTCACGAATGTTCGAGCACACAATCCGCTCGTTCACAACATCACGAATTATGTGACTGTGAACGATTGCGCCAACATCGTTTTGGCTAGTGGTGGCTCGCCAATCATGGCAGACGGCATTGATGAAGTAGAAGAAATCACAACAATTTGCGCATCGCTTAACATTAATATTGGTACGCTTAACGATGCAACGCGCGAAGCAATGGTTCGTGCGGGTAAGCAGGCAAATAAAGTTAATCATCCAGTGGTTCTCGATCCAGTGGGCGTGGGAGCATCAACTCTGCGTAACGAGACTATCGTTCAGCTTCTCAAAGAAGTGCAGTTTAGCGTTATCCGCGGCAATATTTCCGAAATTAAGTTCATTGCTGATTTGCTTGGCCTCGATGTAAATACAGCGTCTCAAAGCCGTGGAGTAGATGCCAGCGATGAAGATAAAGTTACGAAAGATAATCTTGAAGAAGCTGCAGCTTTTGCGAAGGCTATGGCGCGCGCAACTGGCTCGGTTATTGCTATGACTGGTGCGATCGATGTAGTAGCAGATGCAGAAAAAGCGTATTGCATTTTCAACGGTCACGCTGAAATGTCTACGATTACAGGATCTGGCTGCCAGCTTTCTGCTTTACTTGGTTCGTATTTGGGTGCTAACCCAACGACTCCATTAGATGCTGCCGCTGCTGCAGTTATTGTTATGGGTGTATGCGGTGAGATTGGTCATGAACGCATGACTGATGTAGACGGTAACTCCAGCTATCGCAACTATATTATTGACGCTGTTCAGCGCTTAACTTCTCAGCAGCTTGAAAACAAGGCACGTTATGAAGTTCGATAACCGCAAGCAAGCCGTTAAAGATATGATGCTACTGTATGGCGTTACTGACCGCACGTGGTCAAGTAATTACCCGCTTATACAGCGCATTACAGAAGCTTTAGATAACGGCATGACGTGCGTTCAGCTGCGCGAAAAACATATGAGTGACGAGGATTTTCTCTCTGAAGCTCGCGAAGTGAGCGCTTTATGCAAGCACTATAATGTTCCGTTTATTATTAACGACAACGTTGATGTAGCTATTGCTTGTGGCGCTGACGGTATTCACGTTGGTCAAAGTGACGAAGCTGCCACACAGGTGCGCGCTCGCGTAGGCAGTTCCATGATTGTGGGTGTGTCTACATCAAGCCTTGAGGAAGCTATTAAAGCTGAAAAAGATGGTGCAGATTATGTGGGAGTGGGTGCTGTTTTCAGCACATCCACCAAAGCAGATGCCGACTACCTCAGTATGGATGAGCTACGTGCAATTTGCGAGACTGTGAATATTCCTACCGTTGCTATTGGCGGCATTCACGCAGGAAATATTCAGCTCCTGCAAGGCACAGGTATCGATGGCGTAGCGGTCGTCTCCGCCATTTTTGGTGCGGACGATTCGGCTGCAGCTACCGCTCAGTTGCGCGCGCTCGCTGAGAAAGTAGTGCCTGAGCATGCTTAAACGCTACGTTGTGTGGGATATGGACGGAACTTTGATTGATTCTATGGAGATGTGGACCAATTTGGTTGGCGAGTACTTGGAATCGCAAGACATTTCGCCCGTAGATCACGCGCAGCTCGTGAAGCAGTTAGATACGCTGACCGTAAGCGAGGGAACAGCTTTGTTATCCCAACATTTTCCTCGCTTAGGCAGTCCGCGCGCTGTAGAGCAGCAGATTGATGCGCTGCTAGAGCGTCATTACCGCGAAGACCTCGTTCTTAAACCAGGCGTCGAGCAAGCTTTGCGCTGTCTGAGCAGAAAAGACGTGCACATGTGCGTGGCATCCGCCACAGCAGAACCGCTTATTCAAGCGTGTTTAGCGCGCTTAGGTGTGCTGCATCATTTTGATTTTCTACTCTCGTGCGAAACATTGCAGACGAGCAAGCGCGAGCCGAGGATTTACTTGGAAGCAGCCAAGCGCTGGGCAGTCAAACCGAGCGATATAGCCGTGTGCGAGGACGCGTATCATGCGCTCGAAACCGCGCATAAAGCGGGTTTCTATACGGTCGCGGTTTTCAATCAATCAAACGCGAATCAGTGGGCAGACTGCCTAAAAATCGCGGACGAATCAATCATAAACAAAGAAGAATAAATGAAAACAGTATTATCCATTGCCGGAAGCGACTGCAGCGGCGGCGCCGGTATCCAAGCGGACCTGAAGACCATGACCATGAACGGCGTGTACGCGATGAGTGCGATCACAGCGCTGACCGCGCAAAACACGACCGGAGTGCAAGCGGTAATGGAGGTGACGCCTACCTTCCTTGAGCAGCAGATCGACAGTATTTTTACGGATATCGTGCCGGACGCGGTAAAAATCGGAATGATTTCTTCTCCTGAGCTGGTCGATGTTATTGCGAAAAAACTGCGCGAATACGAGGCGCACAATATTGTACTGGATCCTGTGATGGTGGCTACCAGCGGTAGTGCGCTGTCGACGAGCAGCACTATCGAGGGGATGAAAAATCAGCTTTTCGCGCTCGCAACCGTTATAACGCCTAATATTCCCGAAGCGCAAGTGTTGTGGGGCAAGAACATCGACACTGCCAATCAGATGGAAGAAGCGGCAGCAGATATCGCGAAACGATACGGATGCTCGGTACTGGTCAAGGGCGGTCATCGCGTAAACGATGCGAACGACTACCTGTTCGACGTGGACGCGGATAAGGGAACGTGGTTCGTCGGTCAGCGCATAAATAACACGAATACGCACGGAACTGGTTGCACGCTTTCGAGCGCAATTGCCTCGAACCTGGCGAAGGGATACGACCTCGACGAATCTATTGAGCGCGCGAAAAACTATCTGAGCGACGCGCTCGCCGCCATGCTCGACCTGGGCAAGGGGAGCGGTCCGATGCAGCACAATTTCAATCTGAACGGCACATATAAGGAAGTAAAGGAATAATAATGAACGCAACAGAACGCTTACTGGCAGACAGCAAAGATATTTGGGATCAGTACTACACACATCCGTTTATTCTAGGACTGCAAAACGGCGACCTCGATCCAGACAAATTCCGTTTCTACATTCTGCAGGACTATCTGTATCTCGAGGAGTATGCCAAGGTTTTCGCAGTGGGCGTGGCCAAGGCAAAATCGCATGAGCTTATGCAGACTTTCTCGGGAATTCTTACAGCAATTACGCATGTGGAAATGAATTTGCACAACGGCTATATGGGCAAGTTCAATGTGAAGCCGGACGAACTGGGCAATAGCGCTCGCAGTCTCGATAATCTTTCGTACACCTCGTACATGCTGCGCGTGGCATACGAGGCCGGCGAGGTGGAGATTCTTGCGGCAATTTTGTCGTGCGCGATTAGCTACGAATATATTGCGAACAATATTGTGAAGAACAATCCGAAGGCTACTGAACACGAACTGTACGGCGAGTGGGTTAGCTGCTATTCGGGCGAGGAATATGCTGCGAACAATCGCTCGCTCACCGAGACTTTTAACCGTTTGGCTGTCGATTATTCCGACAAGCAGATGGCTGAGCTCAGCGAAATCTTCCGCCGCTGCTCGCAGTATGAGCTTGATTTCTGGGAGATGGGCTGGAACAAGGCGATGGTCTAAGCTGGCGAATCGCTTCGCTGTGTGCGAAGCTTGCCTGCGCTCTGGCTTACTCTCGTCTGGCGAGGTGAGTATAATGTGTTCGGTTCTCCGGTTCACGCTTAACACAAGGTTATGCGACCCGGGTTCCTTAGATTCCCTAGGAGATATTATGAAGCAGGACATTCATCCTGAATATGTGGCAACTGAAGTTGTATGCTCTTGCGGCAACACTTTCGTTACCCGTTCTACCGTAAAGAGCGGTCATATTACTGCAGACGTGTGCTCTAACTGCCATCCTTTCTACACTGGTAAGCAGAAGATTCTCGATACTGGTGGTCGTGTGGCTCGCTTCGAAGCACGCTACGGTAAGAAGAACTAGCTCTTTTAAAACGTCATCCAGCGCTTTCGCGGGCTGTGCGGCTTTCGGTTGCACGCGCGGCGAGGCGGCTGGTTGGCGTTTTTTAATACAGATTTTTGATTGTTATTTTGTTTTAGACAGCGGCTCGTTTCGCAGGCAGTTTGATTTGGCTGGAGCGGGCGCGCAACGGACTTTGAGGAAAGGCACAGCCAGTGGCATCTGCTAATCAGTTCCCAGCAGCTCAAACTGCTCTTGAGGAATACCATAATATCGAAGCTGAGATGAGCCAGCCTGACGTGGCGTCCAATCCAGATAAGATTCGCAAGCTGGGCCGTCGCCATGCGGAGCTCGGTCAGATCGTGTCGGCTTACCAGAAGTACCTGGACGTAACCGAGAACCTGGAAGCCGCCCAAGAGCTTGCCAGTGAAGACCCTGACTTCGCCGAAGAAGCAGCGCGTTTGCAGGCTGAGCTTCCTGAAGTTGAAGAAAACTTGCGTAAGGCTTTGATTCCTCGCGATCCAGATGATGCCTCCGATACGATTATGGAGATTAAGGCAGGCGCAGGCGGCGAAGAAGCTGCTTTGTTCGCGGGTGATTTGCTACGTATGTATATGCGCTATGCAGAAAAGCGCGGCTGGGCGTACGAAATTCAGTCGCAAAATGCCACTGAATTGGGTGGCGTGAAGGATGTGCAGATTGCTTTCCGCGCCAAGGGTACTGTTGCTCCTGCTGATGGTGTGTGGGCAAGCCTCAAATATGAAGGTGGCGTGCACCGTGTGCAGCGTATTCCAGTAACCGAATCGCAGGGTCGTATTCAGACCTCTGCAGCAGGCGTTATCGTTTTCCCTGAAGCAGAAGACGACAATGATGAGATTGAGATTGATCAGAAAGATTTGAAGATTGATATTTTCATGTCTTCAGGTCCCGGCGGTCAGTCTGTGAACACAACGTATTCTGCTGTGCGTATGACTCATATTCCAACTGGAATTGTGGTGTCTATGCAGGATGAGAAGTCTCAGATTCAAAACCGCGCTGCTGCTTTGCGCGTGCTCAAGTCTCGTTTATTGGCTATGAAGCATGAAGAGGAAGCTGCGGCAGCTGCAGATATGCGTCATTCTCAGGTACGCACTTTGGATCGTTCTGAGCGTATTCGCACCTATAACTTCCCAGAAAACCGTATTGTGGATCATCGCACAAATTACAAGGCATATAACTTGGATGCTGTGCTTGATGGTGATTTGCAAGCAGTAATTGATTCTGATATCCAGGCTGATGAGGCTGCACGTCTTGCCAGCCAGAACGGCGAAAACTAAAACGATTGCTAGGGCAGTGCTGGTTGGTAGTGGCTCGCTGATATAACGGCCAGTTCAACGACAACCAGCACATCACCAGCACACCAATTGGCACACTAACGAGCACAATACTGATAAGAGTTTTCTCGTGATTGATTATGCTGAAAATGCTGATGTGCGCACTGTTGTATTGCAGTGCGCACAGCGCTTGTGTGCAGCTGGAGTAGGGCAAGATTTCTCTGATACACAGCCTGAAGTAGCCCGTCACGAGGTGACGGTTTTGCTGGCTGAAGCTTGCGGACTGAATGCGCGCGATATTCAAGCCGCCTCTTTAATGGGTAAAACGTTGGGAGAGCTGGGAACTGCTATTCAGTTGAAGCGTTTTAATAAGTGGGTAGAGCGTCGTGAGAAGCGCGAACCATTGCAGCATATTGTGGGGCGCGCTCCATTTCGTTACTTAGATTTACTTGTAGGCCCAGGCGTTTTTATTCCTCGACCGGAAACAGAACTGCTGATTGATGAGGCTTTAGAATATGTACGTTCGCTGCGGTCTTCTCAATCTTCCAGCGCAGCTGTGCGCATTGTGGATTTATGTGCGGGTTCCGGTGCTCTGGGATTAGCTGCTGCAACCGAGATTGATTCGAGTTATGTGTGGGCTGTTGAACTGTCTGAACAAGCCTTTGTGTATGCGCAGAAAAATAGCCGGCGAGTCCAAGCGCGTAATTATGAAGTTATACAAGCCGATGCCACGCTTGAACAGACTTTGCAAGATTTAAACGGAACAGTAGATATAGTTCTGAGTAATCCACCGTATATTCCTCTTACCGATATTCCTGAGCAAGTTGAGGCGCGCGAATCCGACCCTGATATGGCGCTGTATGGAGCAAGCGATGACGGTATGAAAATTCCGTCTCTGATTATTCAACGAGTATCGCAATTGCTGAAAACTGGGGGATTGCTGTTAATGGAGCATGACTGGAGTCAGGGAAAGAGTACCTGTGAACAGGCACGAAACTGTGGGTTTAGTAGTGCACAAACGCACCGAGATTTCGCTGGAAAAGAACGTTATCTGCGTGCCATAAAATAAAGACAGTGCAACGTAGCCGCACACACCTTGCGTATACCTAATACTGTTAAGGAGGACATATGAAGTATGCACAACTAGGGAAAACAGGTATTGAAGTATCACGTTTATGCGTTGGTGGAATGTCTTTCGGTTAACGTTTCGAGGATTTTCATCAATGGACGCTCGACCAAGATAGCACTACAGAAATGATTAAACAGGCTCTTGATTTAGGCGTTAATTTTATAGATACCGCTAATACGTATGCGCATGGCACAAGTGAAGAATTTATTGGTGGAGCACTGAAAACTTTAGGTGTGAAGCGTGAAGATGTGGTACTGGCAACAAAAGTGTATTTTAATGAGGGAAAACTTTCTCGCAGTGCGATTAAAAGAGAAATTGATGGAAGCCTTCAATGTTTAGGCGTTGACTATGTAGATCTCTATCAGATTCACCGTTTTGATTACGATACGCCTATTGAAGAAACTATGGAAACCTTAGACGAGCTTGTAAAAGCTGGTAAAGTCCGTGCTTTGGGAGCTTCTGCAATGTATGGGTACCAATTCCATAATATGCAGATTATTGCTGAAAAGAATGGATGGACTCAGTTTTCTACTATGCAAAATCACTATAATTTGCTTTACCGTGAAGACGAACGTGAGCTTATTCCAGTGTGCAAACAGTATGGAGTTTCTCTTGTGCCATATAGCCCTCTTGCAGCAGGGCATTTAACACGTTCCACATGGGATAATAGCGCATCTGAGCGCAGTATGAGCGATAAAGTAGCGCGTTCAAAATATGATGCATCTCGCGCTCATGATGAACAGATTATTAAGCGAGTACATGAGTTATCTCTCCGTTATGGCGTATCTATGGCACAAATTTCTCTAGCATAGTTGGCATCGCAAGGAGTGACAGCACCTATTGTGGGCGCTACTTCGCCACGTCATTTTGCAGATGCTGTGCGCTATGGTGACGTTGAATTAACTCAGACTGATGTTGATTACCTCAGTGAACCATATGTGGCACATGAACTTGTAGGCTTAATAGAACATAAGTAAGTTTACGTGTTCATTCAGTGGACGTACTGAATAAAGTGTTTAATTATTTCTTAGAATAAACACAGCAATTAGCCTATTACGGAAGTCTTTCAAGGAAGAAGGAGACCTCATGCTTCCCATTTCATGCCCATACAAAGCAATTTTTTGCGATTTATATGGAACGATTTTCGATATTTCTACGCATGAAGATGATGCCTCCGTATGGGAGAAGATGCGTGCATATATGAACGACAGGGGAACACACTATGTCAATGGAGCTGAGCTGTATGAGAATTATCTGCATGAGATGAACCAAGCGCAGGCTCGGGGCGAGCGCGATAAAGGTGTTCATGTGGAAATTGACTTCGTTCCCGTATGGAAAACACTGTATGAGCGTTCTGGAGCAGAGGTGAGTGTCGAGGAAGCCTACAGCACGTCAACGTATTTCCATCAGACAAGTATGAGTCTTCTTGAGCCATATTCGAAAGCACGTGAATTTTTAGCAGTCGTGCGGCGCTTGGGATTGCGCCCGATTCTCGTATCGAATGCTCAAGCTTCCTATACTCGCCCAGATTTGAAAGCTCATCATCTTACTGAATACTTCGACAGGATTTTCCTTTCGTCCGATTCTGGCATTAAAAAGCCTGATGCGCGTTTCTTCCAGCATGCCTTAGATGAGTGTGGGCTGAGTCCTCATGAGGTTGTGTATATGGGCAATGAAATTGGTTGCGATGTGCTTGGCGCTCGGGGCGTTCAGATGGATGCGATTTATCTGCATACGCCTTTATCTGTTCCTGGAGATCCGGCGTGTAGCGAGCATGCTACGTTGAACGTAGAGGGTGCTGATTATGAGGCTGTGCTTTCATGGCTGTGTAAGACTCCTGTGCGTATTGAGGGTGACGGTACTTCTGCGAGAATTATTCCTGCACAGTCCGCGCAGTCTGCGTAGTTTGCACACAAGCATTTTATTCATAAAGTTAGGGTGCGCACTAAGCTGACATATATGAAGAGAAAAGGAATAACGCGCACTACCTTAGCATGCTGTGCGTTACTAGGGGTTGTGCTGTCTATAGTGGCACGTGTTATAGAGCCAGATCCTAATGGGGCTGTGCAGTCTTTTGATATATGGCTGTACGGATCCGTCGCCCTAGAAGTGCTCTCATGGAGTATGGCTGCGATTCCTGCATGGTTTGTAGCTCGACGGGTGCGTGCCTTGCGTACTATGACTGTTCCTTTTCAAGTCGTGTTATGGTGCTACATTGCGGTTCTGACTTTTCTGGCTCTGTTGTGCGAAGCGCCGTACGACTATGCGCGTTCAGGTCAGTGGTGGGATTATTCATCACAAAATCCCTTATGGGCGGTGATTATTGCTCTTGTCACATGTAGCGTGTGGAATATTGAATCCGATTCTATGCCCTCCACTGTGATAGTGCGCTTAGTTTTGGTTATTGTGGCAGTTGTATGGTCCTTCGCTTTCCAAGTTCTTTTGAGTATTGTTCTTTTTACTCTGCTTCTTTTAGTGTGGCCAGTTGACGAGAAGTTCACATGGAAATCTATAAGCATCAGTAGGCAAACTGCTCTTATTATGATGGCTGTGGGCACAGGCATAACACCTCTTGTGAGCGTATGGTTAATTGGACACGTTTCTCACAGTAAAAATCAAGGCAATCAATGGCTCTTATGGTGGGCGTATCCTCTTGTTCTTGTGAGCGCAGCAGTAATACGTCTAACAGTTAATATGATCTAAACGAGGCATATATATGACGCATACATACGGTATTCAGCCGGTAAATGAGGAATCAATCGCTTTAGCAGTATCTCTTATTGAGCAAGGTGAGGTTGTGGTTATTCCCACCGATACAGTTTACGGTGTCGTTGCTCATCCAGTACACGCTCAAGCGGTAGAAAAAATATTTACTGTTAAACACCGTCCGCACGAAAAAAGTGTACAAATTCTTGCGGCCTCTCTTACTGATACACAGCGTTATGGTGTGCGTGTGCCGCAAGCGCTGAACCCTGTTGTCAGCACTTTTATGCCCGGAGCAGTCAGTATTATCGCTACCGTTAACCGTCCGGAAAGCTTGGAAACTTTAGCAACCGTACGCGAAGAAGCAGACGGTTCATATACGCAAGCGGTACGTTTGCCGAATAATCCTGTTAGCCTCAGTATTTTGCGTGCTACAGGACCATTAGCGGCTTCAAGCGCTAATTTGAGCGGTAATCCTTCGCCGTCAACCGCCCAGGAAGCATGCGCGCAACTGGGAGATACGGTCAGTCTCTATCTTGATGGCGGTTCTACGCCTGGCCCAGTGGCTAGCACAGTTGTTGCGTGGGATGAGCTGAATAGACAGCCAATATTCTTGCGCGAGGGAGCAATAACTGCCCAACAGATTCGCGCTGTGTTAGCATAGAGGCACTATGCGAATCTATATTTTTATCGCCGCCATAGCAGGAGCGGTTGTCTGGTTTATGACGCCTGTAATCCGTCAACTCGCTTTCCGTATTGGAGCTGTGGGGGAAGTGCGCGCTCGCGATGTGCACACAGTGCCCACACCACGTATTGGTGGTGTTGCCATGCTGACCGGCGTTATTGTTGCATTTATTTTCGCCAGCCGTTTGCCGTGGGTTGATAATCTTTTTGATGAATCTCATCAGCTCTGGGTGGTGTTGCTGGGTGCTGTGCTGATTAACGCCGTAGGAGTGCTTGACGATTTATTTGATTTGGACTGGATGCTTAAAATGTCTGGTCAGCTCCTTATTTCTCTGCTCGTGTCGTGGGGAGGAGTGCAAATCGTTTCTTTACCACTGGGAAATCTGTATTCCATATCTACCAGCTGGTCTATTGCTATTTCCGCGTTTTTGCTCGTTGCCTCCATTAATGCGGTAAATTTTGTGGACGGCTTAGACGGTTTAGCAGCCGGTATTGTGGGTATTGGAGGTGTGGCTTTTGCCGTGTACTCCTATATGCTGGCACGTTCCACAGCGAACTTTGCTTCTGTAGCAATTATTATTGATGTGGTGATTGTGGGCGTATGCGTGGGCTTCCTTCTGCATAATTGGCATCCTGCAAGTATTTTTATGGGCGATTCCGGCTCGATGTTGCTCGGCTATATGGTAACGTGCGCATCGATTGTTATGACCGGCCGTTTAGACCCTAATGCACATCATGTGAACGTGTATTTGCCTGTTTTTATTCCTATTTTGCTGCCGATTTTAGTGTTGTTCTTGCCTGTGCTCGACATGATTCTTGCTATTGTGCGCCGCGTAAGTAAAGGTTTATCTCCTATGCATCCTGACCGTATGCATTTACATCATCGCATGTTGAGGATTGGACATTCCGTGCGGGGAGCTGTAGGTATTTTGTGGAGCTGGGCTGCTCTTATTTCATGTTCCTCGGTTCTTTTACTGTTCTTCCGTATGCGTTATGTTTTCGCAGGATTTTGCATAGCTGCACTGATTTTGGCAGTTATTACTATGTTGCCGTATTATCGTGTACGCATTGCAGAAATTCGCGCTGAACACGCGCAACGGCATGATGTGAACGGTTCAGAACGCAGTAGTGGTGAAGGAAGTGACGCATGAAAAAATCACGTTTAGGTTTTACGCTCGGATCTGCTTTTGCGCGCACCTCTACTATCAGCATTATTATTGACGCGGTTATGCTGGTTCTCGGTCTTTTCGCTGGCTTTATGAACGCGAACTGGTCAGGCTTTTTCTCAGCTCTGTGCGGATGGATTCTCGCTATTGTTTTTTCGGAAACAAACGCGGTTATAACTGTTATACTCGATGCGCTCAAAATCAAAAGTAAACAGTATATTATTTTTCTTATTCAGTTATGGGGGCTAAAACTTATTGCTGTGTGCGCTTTAGGAGCTATTTTCTTAAGCTTCGTATCGCTGAAAACAGCTGTTTTCTTTTTCCTTCTCGTTTTTACTGTTTTTGTATGCACTATTAAAAACCTTATTATTACTGCTACCGCGCAGATCTTATAAACAGCAGTGAGATAAAGACACTCGCAGAGCGTATAAACACCCTGAAAAGTCGCGCAGACTGAATACAGTGGTGCTATGGCTCAAGAAACATACAAACCACTTCCAAACCCTTTTGAGAAGCTTGGCCTCGCCTATGACGATGTTTTGCTTCTTCCTAACGAAACTGATGTTATTCCATCAGAAGTAGATACCACTACTCAGCTCACCAGAAATATCTCCATGAAGTCTCCAGTGCTGTCTGCAGCAATGGATACCGTAACCGAAGCAGAAATGGCTATTGCTATGGCTCGCAACGGTGGTATTGGTGTTATTCACCGTAATCTGAGTATTGAAGATCAGGCAACACAGGTCGATACCGTGAAACGCTCTGAATCCGGTATGATTTCCAATCCTGTTACCGTAAACCCAGACGCTACCTTAACCGATTTGGATCGTTTGTGCGCACAGTTCCGCGTATCTGGTCTGCCAGTAGTAGACCACGACGATTGTTTGCTTGGTATCGTTACAAACCGCGATATGCGTTTTGTAGATCCAGCAGAATTTGATTCTTTACGAGTGAAGGACGTGATGACCAGCGAAGGGCTGATTACAGGTCCTTCTAATATTTCTAAGGACGATGCACACAAGCTTTTGGCTCAGTATAAGGTAGAAAAGCTGCCTTTGGTTGATGCTGAAGGTAAGCTGACTGGCTTGATTACTGTGAAGGACTTCGTGAAGACTGAGCAGTATCCAGATGCTACGAAGGATGACGAAGGTCGTTTGCGCGTTGCTGCTGCTGTTGGCTTCTTTGGTGATGCATGGCAGCGTTGCACTGCTTTGGCAGATGCAGGAGTTGATGTGCTCGTTGTAGATACCGCACATGGTCATGCGAAGTTAATGCTCGACATGATTAAGCGTTTGAAGTCTGATTCTGCATTTAAGAACATCGAGATTATTGGTGGCAATATTGCTACCCGCGAAGGTGCTCAGGCTTTGATTGACGCTGGTGTTGACGCTGTGAAGGTGGGTGTTGGCCCAGGTTCTATTTGCACCACTCGCGTTGTGGCTGGTGTGGGTGTTCCACAGTTGACTGCTGTTTACGAGGCATCTTTGGCTGCACGTGAAGCTGGCATTCCAGTGGTTGCTGATGGTGGTATTCACTACTCTGGTGATATTGCTAAGGCTTTGGTTGCTGGTGCTTCT
>QWCP01000404.1_pt1 | contig 14331 bp, 9 predicted proteins | sample 1972561 | NCBI WGS metagenome assembly QWCP01 (sample SAMN09866705, study PRJNA288562) | Human vaginal metagenome isolate pre4_vaginal, whole genome shotgun... | isolation source: vagina | host: Homo sapiens | place: USA: California
GCAAAACTCGGAGAAGAAGGACGTTGTTTCATACTATAAAGGTACAAAAATATGATGAAATGAGCAAATCTTGAACAAAGAGTTTTGCAGAGGTCTCAAAAAGTAATAATTTCAACGGTGAGATTCAGATTTAATTCTATGTTGTTAAAGCTAAAGTATGCAATTAAATGGAGGATATTTTCATCTTGAATTAGGAAAAGTACTATTAGTTGATGTCAATATCGTATAGGCTAATTAAATAATCATCTATCTCGTTGCTATTATTTAATTTATAAAGATGTATTTCCTGTTCTGCTGTCAATTGAATAACACCGAAATCTTTTATATAGTTTTTTGCTAAAGCAAAATAATCACTACCATATGGTTTGCTAGTGTGTTGTATATAATACCAAAACACTTTTGACTTTAATATTTTCTGTATAATTTCTAATGATTTCAGATTGTTAGAGACAAGGGCATAACCATTATAAAACAGCAAATCTTGTTGATTAGAGAGGACAAAATGTGGTTCATTTGCAATATAAGGGAATAAAAGTTTAGCCCCTACGATATTTAATGCTTGACTTCTCCCAAAAGCAAACCATTGTTCATATTTTCGCTTACCTTTATCCCTTGTTGATAGTACATCTTTAAAATTCAATAGATACTTATAAGCAAAAGGATAATCAGTATGGAAATCCTTTTCTGTCATTGGGCAAATTTTACCGTTAATATTGGTATATGGAAATAGTAACTTTTCTGTTTTGTCAACAATTTCTGTTTCTGATTTTAATATATTGGGTTTTATTGCATCTCTACATATTTCTTTTTCAATTTGATAGATATTTCCATCACTTGCTAATGTGTAATAATAAGATTGATTTTCTCTAACTATATTTAGAACGAAAACGTCATTCTTCAATGTGGCAAAACCATTTTTTATATCAAAACACTTACCTAAAGGCAGACCGGTAGATTCTATTTTCTTTATATTACTACCGATTAACGGTTTTTGGAGCAACCAGCCTTTACTGTCAGATAAATCGTCATAAGCCAACTCTATATAATCTGTTTCTTTAATGTTATCTAGCTCTTTGGAACTAGACTTAGTATACTTGATCGATCTTTGGTTTCTAGTGATAAAACAGATACAGGTATATGTTGAACGACCTTTAAAAACTTGTTCTGCTCCAAAATCAATCATCTTAAGATCATACCTATTTTCTGACATATATGTTCTAAATGCTCTACCATTCAGACTCCGGTAAAAATTATTTACGGTAATATAGCCAACTATCCCATTTGGATTTATACACTCTATTGCTATTTGAAAAAAAGGAATATATAAATCCGTTTTCCCAGAACGTGTTACTATCCAATTATCTAAAAGTTTTTTACTGCTATCGGCTATTTTAGACGAGCCTACATAGGGAGGATTTCCAATAACAATATCGAACCCATTATTTTGCCTAAAGACTCCTATTGTATTCCAATCAAAAGCTAATGAATTCGCTCGGTAAAGATTGAAATTAAACTCTTGTATATCTTCTCCATTCTGTATAGCATATAAACTTAATAAAATTTTTGTTCTGTCAATACTGTATTGTTCTATATCCACACCAAAAAAATTACGGTACAGTTCACTATACTCTATATTGATCTGACTTCGTATATAATCAACCAAGCTGATAAAAAAACCTCCACATCCACAAGATATGTCTGCTATTTGAAGTTCCGACCATCTTGCTACTTCAAAATTATGCAATACACCTTTGGTGATATACTGCCTAATCCCTATGGGAGTATATACAGCTCCATTTACTTCTTTTTCTGCTGGGGAAATAACGAATTCAAATAATTCAATTAGTTTTTCTATGGATACTTCTTCCCCGTATACATCAAAAAGTATATTCTGAAATTTATTTAATGCATTGAATTCCTCTATACTTTCATCTGTTATAAGCAAATTTCTAATAAGAGTATTGTGCTCAACAACTATATTGTTTATTGATACATATGCAGACACAAGCAGGCGATTGACTTTTAATATGTCAACTGGATATTTCTTTAAGAAACTTGTTATCTGTGTATTCATAAATATAGAGGAAATAAATTTTGTTTTGTAAATGATCTGTGATTATTCCCACCAGCTATCGACTGAAAGTACGGATCTAAAGTTCTATTTCGCGCTCTTTCAATAATATCTTTATAGTCATCATCTTCAAATAGCTTCTGTTTTTGTGCAAACTCACCATTGTTGACAAAGTTTTGAATAATAAAGTGGATTGCTAAAATTATATCCATTGGAGGGTGTGGTATTCTTGGCGAACCTATAAACATCAGTTCACCTACCTCAATTCCTTTCTCTATAATTTTATTTCCACCTGCATGAAAATGATATAAGGGATGAACAAAATCTCCTTCAGTATTAGTTTCTTTGTCTAAATGCCAGCAGAAGAAGTGCGAGTTATCTTCTTTCGAATCTGTTTCATTATCATATCCTTTAATATATAATTCAAAAGAGTATCTTCCAAAGATATCCTCTTCTTTGGTCATCTCTTCAATTAGAGTATAATTCGTGTCGATACTAACAGATAATTTGGCAACTTTAGGATTAGCCTTCATGCCTGATATTGACAAATGGTTAAATGTCAAATCTTTAATATCACATCCATAAGTTACATTTCCAGACTTTCCAAGGATATTCTCAAGTTGATACAGTTCGACAAAAGAATCAAAACTATATTTTCTTAATAAGCGTATCAATCCTTTAATGTCGGATAAAATCTTAGATTTATTTAAATAATGATCTTTCATTAAAACTCTAATATATCTTTTTTATCAGTAGGGGATAAATACTTTTTTTCTTCAGGATGTTCGAGAGCTGCAAAAAGAGAGATATATTCTTGCTCTTGCCACACTTCTAATTCCTTCTTAGCATATACATATCCTTCATTCGGGTCTAATGGCTGTTTAGTAATCGCGCAAATTGTCCAAAAATAAGTACTAGTTGCATGCTCTAATGGTTTTGCGGGAGCTAAGTTCAAATGATAAGCGTTATTGATTATTTCTACTCTTTCCTTCGCATTCATGCGACGTAGAGACTTGTTACCTGAAATATCATTCCAATGTTCGATTATTTTGTGAAACCACCATCTGTCATAAGAGGATGATAAAATACCAGAATATTTACAATCGCTAATTTTACATAGGAATTTCTCAAAGTCAGGTGATGATAGGTCTACGCCAAGTCTTGCTGCTAGAATATCTTTTCCAACCAATAATCCGATAGACCGAACAATAGAATAATAAATTATTCGGCAAAAGGCATATGTATTATCCTTATCCTTTGCAGTATTGAGTTTGTCTATTAAACGATAATCCAACATATCAATATTGTCAATGCCTAATACTCGGGCAATATCGAAAGATTCGGCTTTAATTTTTTTATAAGAATCGATTAATGATTTGATTCTATCACTATATTTTACCACCTCCTGTCTAAATGATTTTTTGTCCACAACAAAATCAAACAAATCCTGACTGGTGAAATCATTTTCAAATGCTGGTAAATTTTTATCGTTTGATATTAATATAATTGGTTTGTCCCTATGATTATCCCCAAAAGTTCTCAATGTCGATGCAAATGTAGGTGCATCAACTTTTCCCCTATTTGCAGTTAGCCTAAAGTCCATTAAATAGGCATCTGTATCTTTTCCCATTTCAAGTAATGCGGAATCAAAATCATTTGCATCGTTAACAATTACTTCAAAACCGCACCTCTCTAAACTGTCTTTAATACTATCTGCAGGTAAATCTTCGATGTAAAATATTTTGTATGTCATATCAAGTTTTCTAATTCTTTATCATTAGCTTTGGGTATTTCAACACGAATGCACGTTGAGTATTCATTCTTTGCAGATACTACCATTATATTCCCCTTATAACTTACTACAATATCTTTGACTATCTTTAGTCCAAGTCCTGTTCCAGTTATTTCATTTTTTTGTTCAATAGAGTCCAATGAACTTTGTGAGGTTGTAGTAAAAAACTCATCGAAAATCCGCTCCTCATTCTCCTTTGAAATTCCATCCCCCGTATCAGAGAACTCTAAATATATGAACTTGTCATTTGAGCCACATTCAATTAATATTTTTCCTGGGTCTCCAATTCTTTTAATTGCTTTTTTAGAGTTTGTATAGAAATTGAACAAAATGGAAGACCATTCAGATGGATGCATTGGTGTCGTATACAGATTATATCCGTAAAATTTTGGCTCTTCAAATTTTATTCCTGATTTGACAGCATCACTATTAAGCGATTGAATAAATGGCCTAACAACAGACCTCATTTCAATAGGTTTAAGTTCTTTGACAATATTGAGTGAGATCACATTATCAAAATATGACATATAAGTACTGAAAGAAGCAAAATTTTTATCAAGAATAGTAAGCCGGTTTAAAGCATTCATTTCATTCTTGAGATCATCCATTAAGGTTCTAATATCATCTTGAATGTTATCTAAATGATATTTTATCTCATGAACAAATTGTCCAATCGTTAGACCAACACTGCTTAGTACCCTTAGCATGGAACGTTCCTTAAAGGTTCTATCTAATTCTAGCTTTTGTAATTTTTTTACCGCGGCTATATTTCTCTTTATCTTATTTATATTCTTTCTTCTTCGTCTTTTTGTTACAATACTTTCATTTTCAGATTCTAAAGCTTTATCTAATTCTTCGAGGGTAAGAGCAATGTTTTTAACCCTTATTTCTATTTTTTCCCAATTTCCATCATCTGATTTCTCCTGACCAGAAACTATTTTTTTGTTTCTAACTTCGGCAATCTTAATCACAGCATTTACTATTGATCTATACGTGAAATTTTGTAGCTGCATCAACGCATCATTATTCATTAATCCTTCTCGACTTGAGGTCTCTTCAAAATTTCCGCTGTTGTCATTTATTTCAACAAAGCCAAAAAATGAAAGATTTTGGTGTACTGGTAAAATTGAGCGCCTACGGGTAGAAAGGTCTAAAGACAACCAGTCATCACCAGGTTCTCCATATGGTAAAACTCTAAATCCATTTCTATATAGACGAATTCCTCCAGACATGTTTGCAATTCTTTTTATTGCGTTCATGTGCATTTTAGGAATGAGACTACTCTCATAAATAAAATAATAAGCTCTGAACTTTACATTCTTAATTTGATCAAATGGCGTGTTCTTGTCATCAGGATCAACTCCAATATCATCAGAAAAGTGTACTCCAAGTTTATCACTATTCACACTGTATTTTGCAAAATGGTTGTCGTCTATTTCCCCATCTATGATTGCCACAGCATGATCGTATATCATAATCTTTTCATCAACTATTTTTCGATCACCATTTCCATCTGAAACAAAAAAATAAGTCTTAAATCCTGGATCAATATTATTAGATTGACGACTTAAACTTAGTGGAAATGGTTGCATAATATCACTAACATAGCGATAAATTCTTTTAATTGCTGCCTCTGTCCATTTATCCCTTAATTTATCAATAATTAATTTTGTACCAGAAACACCATCACATTCTATCTTCTTTATTGGATTCGTGATGTCTGTTAAATTTTTGTCACCAACATAATTATCCCAGTCTATTGTCAAACAACTAACTTCTTCAAGATTATGTGTTTTGGTAATTATCGTAAGTTTACGCCCTAATCGTTGAACAGCAAAGCGGCCAATACCCTTTTGTCCTGCTCTTTTTCGGTGATATAATTCAGAATAAGGATTTCGTACTTTATCTGTTGATGATATTCTCATAAAGCCATTAATCAATTGCTCTATGGACATACCTACTCCGTTATCCTCAATTATAAGTGTTCCACCAACAATTGAAGAGTTTATAAAGGTCAATTTAACATCTGTTGCATCTGCATCAAACGAGTTCTTTATCAGTTCAGAAACTGCCGTTTCTTGTCTTGCAACAAGTTCGTTACCTAATCTGTCAATAACACCTGCATCTACTGAAAATCGGATATTATCTTTATCAAACTTTGACAATTCATTTGACAAAGCCAGAATCTTCCCATAGTCTATATTACTTTCTTTCAACAACTTGGAAAGTTGTTCCTTTATTTGTTCTTCAGTTTTCATGCAAAAGTGATTTTTATTTCATCGCCAATTACGATTTTAGTCAAATTGAATTTGAAAAGGAGTCCCGTAAGAAACTATTCCGATTCTATGAAAAAGTGACCTTTTTAAAAGGTCTTCATGTCTGCAAAGATAAGTAAAGTCCGTGACAAATAGGAATATTTCATAAACTTTCCCATGTTCACCCGTCAGAAAACTATTCTATATTTTTTGACAGTTGTAATTATAGATAAGCTATCACTAGTGTCCGGTTAAAATTTCCAGACTATCATTTATTTCGTTAATATTCAATGAGATACATCGATTTAAAAATTTTCCGATTTGATTTCTTATCTTTGTACTGTCTCATATATAAGATAGCACAGGATATGAATGTCGGAAACACTGTACTCTCGCAACTGATGTCTCTCATCCCTGATTACGAGCTCAGGAAATGTGTTGATAGATATCGAGGGGATTTTCATGCAAGACGTTTCACTTGCCGTGATCAGTTTCTTGTCATGAGTTATGCTCAATTTACTAGCAGTGCAAGTCTTCGAAGTATAGAAGCTCAACTTACCGCATTCAATTCCAAATTGTACCATGCGGGGTTGAAAATCATGCCAAAATCTACTCTTGCTGATATGAACGAAAAGAAAAACTGGCGTATTTATCAAGACTATGCAATGATACTTGTCGATAGAGCTAAAGCCCTTTATAAGGATAATTATTACCGTCTGAACATCGACAACATGGTCTATGCTTTTGACAGCAGTACCATTAATCTTTGTCTGCAGCTTTGTCCTTGGGCAAAGTTCCATCATGATAAAGGAGCATTCAAAATGCACACCTTGGTTGATGTTAAGAACAGTATACCTAACTTTGTTCTCCTTACTCCCGGCAATGTACATGATAGCCAAGCTATGGATATGCTGCCAATCGAAACAGGCGCCTATTACCTTATGGATAAAGGATATGTCGATTTTGATCGGCTGTTCCGAATCTTTCAACAGCAACATGCATACTTTGTTACCCGAGCAAAGGATAATATGAAGTACAATGTTTTCGAGACAAGAGTGGTTGATAGGCAGACTGGTGTCATCTCTGATGAAACTATCAGTCTCACTGGTCTCTTGACTGCCAAGAAATATCCAGACGTGTTGCGATTGGTTACATATGAAGACTATGCTCAGAACGTTGTGTATCGATTCTTGACTAATGATTTCATCCTTCCAGCAATTACCATTGCAGAACTCTACCGAGAGCGTTGGACTATCGAGACGTTCTTCAAATGGATCAAGCAGCACTTGCATATCAAGTCGTTCTATGGAACAACCCAGAATACAGTCTTTACGCAAATATGGATAGCCATCTGCGATTATCTGCTTCTTATTATTGCTTTGAAGATGTATCATATTAAGCAAAATCTTTACATATTCTCTAACGTCATCGGACAAGTTCTCTTTGAGAGGACTCCGTTGAATGAACTATTTGATAAAACAATTATTAATCAAAACCCAGAAAATGATCGCCAACTTTCGCTTTGGTGAAATTTAACCGGACAGTAGTGGTTTAATATAATTTAATTGTTTTGAGCGGTTTTTGGTCATCAAGGATGGAAAATATACAAAAGTGGTAACACATTTTGAGGTGCTGGTAACACATATTGGTAACACATTTTGTTCCCGATAGGGCTTTTTAATTCCAGTTACGTCCTGTTAGTCGCAGGTTCAACATTTAGCATAACTTCCTCTAAATATGCAACTTAGCTAACAAGTGGCTTGTATAAACGGAAAAGAGGACTTCATTGCTGAAATCCTCTTTTTTAGTACTTTGTGACTCGCATGGGGCTCGAACCCATGACCCCAACATTAAAAGTGTTGTGCTCTACCAACTGAGCTAGCGAGTCTAACCATATAGCTTATTTTCTTTAAGCGAGTGCAAATGTACGAATAAATCTTGGAAGACAGTTATACAAGTGCAACAAATATTACTATTTTGTCTTTTTTTAACAATCATTGATTGGTTCTGTGCTTGATGAAATGACAGTAAGTGGAGCCGTATTTCTTGTTTTAATTAGCTGTATCACGGAAGGGAAACACGTGCAGTTGCACAGAATCCATATAAATAAGGATTGAATAAATGCTAAAATTAAGATAATTTTGCAACGTTTTTAATGGCAAAATTAAATCATAGAATATGAGTTTCTACACAAATTTTACAAGTATGTTATTTGCTATTTTAATAGCAATGCCGGTGATGGCAGAAGAGAAAGACACCATTAAAGTTGGAGACGACTTAGGAGAGGTGTCTGTCATTGGGTTCAAACAAGAGAGAGCGGCTCTGTCGCCTGTGTCACAATCTTCTGTGGGCAATCTCTACATCCAAAACAATCAATTGGATGGACTGCGAGAACTGAGTGGACGAATGGCAAACTTTTACATGCCTGACTATGGTTCACGCCAATATTCTCCCATATATATTCGGGGTATTGGTTCTAAAACCAGCACGCCTTCGGTGGGTGTGTACGTCGACGGAATGCCATACTTTGACCGGTCTGTGTTAGATATGGACTTATTTGGAATTAGCAAGGTGGAGATTTTGCGTGGTCCTCAAGGTACACTCTTTGGCAGAAACTCTACTGCGGGTCTCATCAACATTTATACCCATTCGCCTTTGGACTATCAAAACACCATGGCGAAAATAAGTTATGGCTCTTATAACGACATTCAAGCCATGGCGTCTACGTATCAAAAGCTCTCCAATTCTTTCGGCTTTTCATTGGCAGGTAACTATCATCATAATGACGGTTACTTTATGAACACCTATTTAAATAAAAAAGCGGACCCTATGGATAATGGGACGATAAGAATAGGATTGGCTTGGAAACCATCACAGCGTTGGTTGATGCGATATTCTCTCAACTTAGATGTTATCGACCAAGGCGGCTTCCCTTATGCAATCTATGATGCCAAAAAAGATGCACTCAATGAGATTAGTTATGACGAGGCATCCGGTTATCATCGATTTGTGCTTTCAACAGGCATGAATTGGAGATACGAAGGAGATAAATTTAGTTTCAATAGTCAATCTTCCTTTCAGTACAGTAAAGACAAAGTGTCGATGGATCAAGACTTTACCAAGAACCATAGTCTCTTTGTGAGCATGCCGCAACATCAAAACATGTTCAGTCAGGAGTTTACTTTTCGCTCAAAGAACGACCATTGGTACCATTGGATGACGGGCGTTTTTGCCTTTACACAGACGAAAAACTTCGCGACAGCCATCAACTATTTTACGCCTAAGCACGCCCTCCGTGCCAAAGGAACGAAAGATAATGAAAACGAAATCCCCGTTAGTGGACTTGCTGCCTATCATGTATCGAGCTTTGATTTATACAAAGGTCTGTCCGCATCCTTAGGCATTCGCTATGATTATGAAACTTCTAAGGTTGATAATCATACTTACTGGACGCCAGAAAATAATCCTTCAGGCAAATCAAAGTTATTGGTTCAGTACAATGAAAAGATGTATTCCAATCAAATTACCCCACGATTTACGCTTAAACAACAATTTACACCCAATAGAATGGTTTATCTCACGGTTGCCCGAGGATACAAACCGGGAGGATTTAATGCAGCGAAAGAGAGTGAAGCCGATCGCTCGTATGCGCCTGAATACACTTGGAACTATGAAATTGGTACGAAACTCAATTTGTTAGAAAACTGCCTTTCTTTAGAAGCAAGTGCGTTTTACGTAGATTGGAAAGACCAACAACTCTCTGTCATTGTCCCTACAGTAGGGGCTGTGATACGCAACATAGGACACTCGGACAGCAAAGGATTTGAAGTTTCCCTGTCGGGTCAACCCTTAAAAAATCTCCTTCTTTATGCCAATTATGGATATACTTATGTTCGATTTCTTGCTGCCAATACAGGAAAGAAGCGAGATTACACAGGAAACATCCTGCCTATGGTGCCTCGACATACGGTTTCGCTCAATGCTAATTACTCCTTATACCAGCTTGGCATGTTGGACAGATTGATGTTCAACGCTAATCTCACAGGCATGGGAAAAATCTATTGGCATGAAAACAACGAGAAATATCAACCTTTCTACGCTCTCCTTAATTTGAAGGTAGCCGCCACCAAAGGTCATTTTACATGGGAGTTGTGGACAAAAAACACGACTGCCACCAAATACATGGCATACTATTTCGTGTCTTCCCAAAAGATGGGACAGCCAGGAAAGCCTTTCTGTATCGGCACTTCATTGGTGTACACACTCAAATAACTACAAAAAAAGGTATTGAAATCAATTTAGAAACGAACAATTCTATGTGTCACATTGTCTGACACTTTACATCCTGCATCACATTTATGTCAACTCAAAACAAGTCACATCTATTAGGAACATTTTTTAGTTTATACATTGCGCAAGCCGTTCCCATGAGTTTTTTCTCAACGGCATTGCAAGTGTTGATGCGCGAGCAGGCATTTTCGTTGACAACCATCAGTTTGTTACAGTTGATTAAGGTGCCATGGATTCTCAAATTCCTTTGGTCTCCTTTGGTTGATAGAAAATGTATGAGCGTAAAAGACTACAAGCGGTGGATTGTTTCCTCCGAAGTTGTTTACGCTGTTCTGATACTTGGTGCTGGATTATTAAACTTAGAAACCAACATCCAACTGATTGTCGTCTTGATATTCCTTTCACTCATTGCCTCTGCCACACAAGACATTGCGACCGATGCACTGGCTATATTGTGTACACACAAGGAACAAAAGAGCTTTGTGAACAGCATGCAGTCCATGGGAAGCTTTGGCGGTAGCCTGTTGGGCAGTGGGGTGTTGTTAATCGTTTTGCATCATTATGGCTGGAACTTAGTCACCCAATGCCTCAGTGTCTTTGTGCTTTTGGCTATCCTTCCTTTAATATTGAATAAAAAGATTGCGCTTGTTCGTCCTAAAGAGAAAAGCCAGAGAGCGAAATGGACTGATTTTATTTGGTTTTTCAACCAGCGTAAAGTTTATCCACAGATTATCTTCTTACTTCTTTATTATGCCAGCATCATGGGACTGCTGTCTGTTGTCCGACCGTATATGGTAGATCTTGGTTACAACATGAAAGAGATTGGTGTCCTCAATGGCATTGTAGGCATCTCGGCAGCCATGGTGGTATCTTATCCTGCCAGTATGCTCATCCGGCGTTTCGGCATCGAGCGAGTGAAGATTCTCTTTGCAGTATTCATTCTCATCGCTACGGTCTATTTCACGATGATTTCATTTTCTTCGCCCTCGAAAGCATGGCTCATTGGAGGCATCATGTTCCTTTGGATGTGCTATGGCATGGGAACTGTAGTGGTGTACACCTCTTCCATGTTTATTGTTCGTCAAGGACGTGAAGGAACCGATTTTACCATACAAATCGTTATTACTCACATCAGTGGTTTGTTAATGGCGCTTATCAGTGGCAATATTGCAGACCGCTTAGGATATCATGGGTTGTTCTGTGTAGAGGCGGTCATTGCTGCCGTGTCTCTGCTCTATGTTATTTATCTGTTCAAACATTCAAAAAGGAGTTCACTTCCTCTCAAAAATGAAGATACGCTATGAAACCAACCATTCTCATTACTGCCCCTCAACATTATTCTTCTCGCTTAGAGGCTTCGTTCAAGCGGTATCAAGACCAAGTGAACGTCCTTCACATCCCGATGGTTCAATCTACTTTTGCTACTAACAACAGGCAGATGCAGGAGTTGTGCACTCATCTTCATGAGTATGACTTTGTGGTTTGCTTGAGTCGAAAAGCCATTGATGCCATGCATTATTATGGACACAATCACGATGACCTCACCCAAACTCAATTCTTGGCTATTGGAAAAGACAACGACTATCTTCAAGATAAATTAGGAGTCACTCCTCCTTTCATTGCCGAGGAGTCCAGTCCGCTCGGCATAGTCCAAGCGTTAGAGGCTCGTGGCTTCACTAAGGGATGCCGCATTGCTGCTCTCTCGCCTGCCTTCGTGGATTTGGAAGAACCTCAAACGGTTCCTGTTTTCATCAAACGACTCAAGGAGTTGAACATTGATGTGCAGCGCATCGATGCGTACGTCAATATGGCTTCCGAACTTTCGGAGCGTAAAAAAGCGTATGATTTAATCATCGACCAACAAATTTCTACGGTAGTATTTACCAGTGGTAGTGAGGTGGTGGCATTCAAAGAAGGTCTCGAAGAAGTGTATGGCACCGATGCCGATAGTGTTCTCGAGTTGATTGATGTTGCCTGCATGGGTCCTTATACCGCAGCGCAAGCAAAGCTGATAGACTTGAAAGTGGATAAGATTCCCGCTAAGTTTCATTCCTTTGACGATTTAACCGCCTATCTCATTGCTTCGAAACCTTAATGCGCAGGCTGCCTTCTCACTTGGTATAGGTGGTCACTAACTTTACACTCTCTTCATTTGTGCGCTTCTGAATCCATTGACGCATTTGATTATTTTGCTCGTTTGTCAATGGTTTCTTCAATTTGAATTCAGCAATGGCTAAAATGTAAGGTTTGTTTGTCGTGGTATCCAAATTAGCTTCGACAACAGGCGTCAACACAAAAGACTGCACTCCGGGATATAACACCAACATCTCGTTAAACATCTCTGTGCTCAACTTTGAATAAGAGTTCACTTTCGCCAACCTTTGCTGTAAGTCTGTGATTTCAGCTGCTTGCTGTTGCAGTACCTTGATGCTTTGTTCCTGATTCTTCGAAATAGTGAGAAGAGAACCTTCTTCTGGAGCAAATTCAGAGGATTCTGTACCTTGTATAACGGCAAGCTTGAGATGTTTTAGCCGCGAATGTTCGTTCAGTTCCTTTTGTGCTTTCTTCTTTTGCTCAGGCGTAATCTCCTTCCCTAATGCCACTATTTGTAATACGCTGTCGCCATAGAGATGTTGTGAGACCACTTGCGTTCCCTTCCAGTTTAAGTTCTGTCGAACAAAGATATTCAACTGTCTATCAAACAAGCTCGATCGCATCATTCGAACAGTCATATAAGCTGCTGGAATCATTGTTAAAACGGCAATGGCGATAATCATTCGATGTACAAACTTACACCGTTGAGGGTCCACAAAGTGTTTGCGTCTGAAACGCAACAAGAAGACACCAAAGGTGGTTGCCACAGCAATGAAGACGGTATTGATGAAGTACAATAAAGAAGCACCAGCAAAAAAGGCTAAGTTCCCCGTAGCAATACCATATCCTGCCGTACATAGCGGTGGCATCAATGCAGTAGCAATCGCCACACCGGGAATCACATTGCCCTTGTCTTTAACAGAGGTAGCCACAATACCTGCTGCACCACCAAAGAAGGCGATGAGAACATCGTATATGGTAGGCTCCGTACGCGCCAACAACTCTGATTGTACACCTTGGTAAGGTGATAAGAAAAAGTAAATGGTTGCGGTGATAATACCAATAATGGTCGCCACCATATAGTTTTTTACGGCTCGTCTCAACAGCGGTAAGTCATCTATACCCACCGCTAATCCCATACCCAAGATGGGGCCCATGAGTGGTGAAATGAGCATTGCTCCGATAATAACCGCCGTAGAATTGATATTGAGTCCTAAAGAAGCAATAAACACGGCACATATTAGAATCCAGAGGTTGGCTCCCTTAAAGGTTACTCCCGATGTTATATCTTTTACAACATCCTCTTCCTTCTCACGATTCTCCGACATATCGAAATACTGTCTCAAATATGCCTTCAACGAAACCTTTTCCATTTTGTATAATATCTCGCAGCTATTAGATGGTTCTATTTTGTGAAGTACTTCTGCTCCCGTAAGCATTGAGCGCTTTATGTGTCAATCCTTTCTTACCAAAAGCGCATCTGCCTTTGTCTAATTGTGATGTTGCAAAGATAACAAATTCAACGGAACTCACCAACAAACCGTTTCATTAACTCCTCTTCTTTCCACCGTTCTTTTTATCGTAGGGTAATGTTGTTGAAACAAAAGAGCATCATTGTTTTTTGCAACAAGCGACTTTTTGTTAAATAAATGAGTCCTGCGGTTATTATCTATACCATGCTCTTTGTGGTAATAACTTCAATGAAATGGGGGCGTAATTATTGTCAAAATATTTTCTGTGTTTTGATAAAAGGACTAATATATGTTAATTAAAATATAGCACTTTTGCAACATTCTATAAATCAATTATATTTGCTAAAAATATGAGCC
>QWCP01000721.1_pt1 | contig 14110 bp, 11 predicted proteins | sample 1972561 | NCBI WGS metagenome assembly QWCP01 (sample SAMN09866705, study PRJNA288562) | Human vaginal metagenome isolate pre4_vaginal, whole genome shotgun... | isolation source: vagina | host: Homo sapiens | place: USA: California
TATGTATCAGGACAACTTCCAATAGTTGATGGAGAATTACAAACTGATATAAGAAAAGCTACAAAAGCATCATTAGATAATATTTTACATATTATCGAATCTGAAGGCGGCAAAGTAGAAAACATCGCAAGAGTTGGCGTATTCATGCAAGATTTATCACAATTTTCTGATATGAACGAAGTTTATGCAGAATTTTTCGGAGATCACAAGCCAGCAAGAAGCGCTGTTCAAGTTGCAGCTCTTCCAAAAGGAGCTATAATCGAAATAGAAGCAATTGCTGAATTAGATTAAGAAATCTTCCTCTGAGTAAAATTACTCAGGGGATTTTTTTTGTAAAATTTTAATTTTGAAAAAAATCTTTTAAAATTATTTGAAAAATTTTCTTGATTTGTTCTGAATGTCAACAATATTCAAAATTGATACCATTTTGTAACTTTTTATGTTATTATGTATGTATATTAGGAGGTTGTATCTATGAAGAACTTAAAAGATATTGCTAAAGTATCGTTTGTAGCATTGTCTGTGTCATTAATGATCTCTACAGGATCAATGGCTCAAACAGAAAACGATAAAAAAGATGTAGAAAACGAACTTAGTTCTAGATATACATCTATTAGCACACATAATCAAAGTAAGTTGACTAAGAAAGCTAAATTGGGATACGCTAACATTAACGACTTACAAAATCAAAAACAAGAAAATGATAGTAATTTGAATCTCACAGATACAAAAGATTCAAATTATGAAATAGAAAATAAGGAAGAAAAGGAAAATTCAGTTTCTGAAAAAGATAATGCAGTAAAAGCTGAAAAAGATGCAGAAGAAGGCTTAGAAGTTTCGCCAATCAAAGCTGATGAATCTGTATCAAAGGAAAATTCAGAACAACAAATTTCGCAAGAAGAAGCTGATGGAAAAGAAGCGCAAGATGAAGAAGTCAAGGCTTTAAATTCTTCAGGACAAATCGTTCCTACTAGAATTGCAGGTCAAAACAGATATGAATCTGCTGCACAAATTTCAAGAGAACAATTTACTAATGCAAAGAAAGTTATCGTTGTGAACTCACAAAAATACGCAGATGCATTGAGTGCTACAACTTTGTCTGATGGAAGATATTCTATTTTGTATACAGAAAAAGATTCTCTTCCAACAGCTACAAGAAATGAAATTCAAAGGCTTAACCCAATAGAAGTATATCTTCTTGGTGGAAAACAATCCATAAGCGATGGAATTGAAAATATATTGAAAAAATACGCAAATAAAGTTACAAGAATTGCTGGTAAAGACAGATATGAAACAAGCGCAAAGGTTGCAGCTATGAGCAATAAAAAGAACATCGTTATTGCAAGTGGTGAAAACTTCAGCGACCCACTTTACGCATCATCTTATGCTTACTCAAATAATGCTAAGATTTTGTTGAGCTCTGGAAAAACTTTGTCCAGAGAAACTAGAGATTATTTGCTAAGAAATAAATCTAGAATTGGAAATGTGACAGTTGTTGGTGGTGGCAAATCCATCTCATCTTCTACAGTTAGATATATTCAATCAGTAACTGGAAAAAATGTCGGAAGAATTAGTGGAAGAAACAGATACGAAGGATCTGTAAAAGTTGCTAATTCTATGAACAAGAGCAAGGTGTTCATAGCAAGTGGCGAAGATTTTGCAGATGCATTGGCTATAAGTCCGTTAGCCCAAAAGCTAAATGCACCGATTTTATTGAGTGCAAAAGGTAAATTAGACACAAGTGTAATTGCGTTTTTAAATAATTTCAAGAATTCAATCAAGGATGTCTTTATTGTTGGTGGTTATAGAACAATTGATAACAACGTGTATGGTACTGTTCAAAATGTTTTGAAAAAACAAATTGCAAAACCAAAACCACAACCAAAACCACAAGTAAAGCCACAAGCAAAACCAAAACCACCAGTTGTCAAAGATGAAGTATCAGATATAATTGAAGAAGATAAGGCCATAGGATTACACGATTTCGTAGTTGCAAAGCGTTCTACAACTCTTTACGATGCTGCAGATAGTTCTGCAAAATCTGTAAGAAATATCAACACTTCAACTGTTATGCAAGTTATAAATATTTTAGATAATGGATGGATGCAATTGGATATAAATGGTTTCAAAGGATATGCAAAAGTATCTGATTTTGGAATGTTCAACCCTAACAAATACAGATTAGTATTCCAACAAGGAGCAGACCTTTCAAAATTCAACCGCTATGTAGATATGAGATTAGCTAAGAAAAACGGAATGGATTTCGTAATATTAAAAGCAGGATCTGGTTACAGTGGAGAAGATCCAAAATTCCAACAAAATTACAACAATGCAAAAGCTGCTGGATTGAATGTTGGAGCATATTGGTACTCATACGCTGTAAATGTTGAAGAAGCTAAGGAAGAAGCTGTGAGATATATGAAGATATTGGGCAAGAAACAATTTGAATACCCAGTATATTTGGATTTTGAAGATCCATCTCAACGTAAAATTCCTAAAGAAACAAAAACGGATATGGCGATTGCCTTCATGAGTATTCTAGAAAAGAATGGATTCTACACTGGATTGTACAGTTCAGGATCATGGATTAACAATCAATTTGAAAGAGAAAGATTGAAAGACTATGATATTTGGATTGCACATTGGCATGTTACAAGGCCTAACTGCTACACACCTGATTATGGAATGTGGCAATTCACAAATAAATCAAAAATAAAAGGCGTTTCAAATACTGGAGAAGGCGGAGTAGACATGAACTATTCCTACAAGAACTATCCAAAGATTATCAAAAATGCCAAACTAAATAATTTTTAAATTAGAGCTCTGAAAAGAGCTCTTTTTTGAATGCGTATAATTTACAAAAAATATGGTATATGGTAAAATTTGAGTTAGTTAAAAGGAGTGAATGATATGAAATTAGGTATTGTGGGGCTTCCAAATGTAGGAAAATCTACACTTTTTAATGCGATAACGAAAGCGGGTGCAGAAATGGCTAACTATCCATTCTGTACTATAGATCCTAACATCGGACTTGTGAATGTTCCTGATGAAAGAGTGTATAAATTAGCAGAACTTTTCAATTCCAAAAAAATTATTCCAGCTACTATTGAATTTTACGACATTGCAGGTCTTGTAAAAGGCGCAAGCAAGGGTGAAGGTTTGGGAAATAAATTTTTGGAAAATATTAGAGAATCCGATGCAATTGTTGAAGTTCTAAGATGTTTTGAAGACGAAAATATAGTTCACGTTGACGGTTCAGTTGATCCACTTAGAGATATTGAAACTATAAATTACGAACTTATTTTATCTGATTTGGAAATGGTCGAAAGAAGATTGGAAAAATCCAGAAAAGCTTTGAAAGGTAATAAGGATTTGAAAGAAGAAGTGGATCTTCTTGAAAAAATCTACGAAGTTTTATCAGAAGGAAAATCAATCAGAATTTTGGATTTGGACGAAGATGAAATGAAACTTATGAGAAGTTTTAATCTTTTGAGCGTAAAGCCAATAATTTACGTTTGCAATGTAAGTGAAGATGAAGTAGCAGATGCTTACGAAAACAACGAAATGGTTCAAAAAGTAAAAGAGTTCGCAAAATCAGAAGATGCAAAAGTAGTTGTAATATCTGCACAAATTGAATCGGAAATTTCTGCGTTGGATAGCGAAGAAGACAAGAAAGAATTCTTAGAAGCAATTGGTCTTGAAAAATCAGGAATCGACGATTTGATTACACAAAGCTACGATTTATTGGGACTTATGAGTTTCTTGACAACAGGAGAAGACGAAACACGTGCATGGACAATCAAGAAAAACACTCCTGCAGTACAAGCAGCTGGTAAAATCCACACAGATATTCAAAGAGGATTCATCAGAGCAGAAATTGTAAACTACGACGATTTGATTGAATTAAAATCCATGGCTGCAGTCAGAGAAAAAGGCCTTATGAGATTGGAAGGCAAAGAATATTTGATGCAAGATGGAGATGTAGTTCATTTTAGATTTAATGTTTAGAATAGAAACATATCTTAAAACATCAGAAACCAGTTAAAGGTTTTGGCTTTTTAATTAGCATAATTTTCAAACTAGGTATTAATTTACCTAGTTTTTTTGTTAGCGTGAAAATAAACATCGTTAAAATTTGTGATATAATTATTGTAACTACGAGGAGGTAATTATGATTAAAGAAAGATTAGAAAAGCTAAGAAAAAAAATGAGCGAAAGAAATATCGATGCATATGTTGTATTGTCAAGCGATCCTCATACATCGGAATATTTAGCAGATTACTATAAAACTAGAAAATATATTACTGGATTTAGTGGTAGTGCAGGTACTGCTGTAATTTTGAAGAAAAAAGCAGCTTTGTTTACTGACGGAAGATATTTTATTCAAGCTGCAAAAGAACTTGAAGGTTCTACTGTAGATTTGATGAAGATGGGAGAACCTGGTGTTCCAACTTTGATTGAATATTTGAAAGAAAATGTTGGTGAATGCGGAAAAATCGGCGTTGACGGACTTACTTTGGACTACAATGATTATTATAGATGGTTAGAAAATCTTGGCGATAGAATGATAATCACTGATGTTGATTTTATTGGTGATATCTGGGAAGATCGTCCTGAAAAGCCAAACTCAAAAGCTTATGCATTTGATGTGAAGTACTGTGGAAAAGATACGAAGACCAAATTAAAAGAGTTGAGATATTTCATGGATTGCAATGAATGTGATTATAACTTTATCGGTTCTTTGGATGATATTTGCTACCTTTACAATATTAGAGGTAACGATGTTTTGTATAGTCCGGTTATCATAAGTTATGCATTAGTTGGAAAAGATTTTGCTAATTTGTACATTGAAGATGAAAAAATAGATGATGATTTGATTGAATTATTGAAAGAACAAGGTGTTACTGTAAAATCTTACGAAAAAGTGTTCGAAGATTTGAGCGAACTTCCTGGTAAGAGCGTTTTGTTCTTGGATCCTTCTAAGACAAATGTTAGAATTTACAATTCAATTAATTCTAATATCAGAATTTCAAAAGGAATTCAACCTACAACTTTGATGAAGGCTCACAAGAATGAAACAGAAATTAAAAATCAAAAGAATGCCTATATCAAAGACGGTGTTGCATTGGTTAAGTTTTTCAATTGGGTAGAAACAGGTACTCCAACTGGAAATGTTACTGAAATGAGTGCAGCGGATAAGTTGAGATATTTCAGAGAACAAGGCGATTTGTTCATGGATTTGAGTTTCGGTACAATATCAGCTTACGGAGAAAACGCAGCACTTCCTCACTACTCACCATCAGTAGACCATCCAGTGACATTACAACCAAAAGGATTGTACTTGGTTGACAGTGGTGCACAATATTTGGATGGAACAACTGATATTACTCGTACGGTTTCTCTTGGTGAGTTGACAGATGATGAAAAACTTCACTATACTTTAACATTAAAATCACACATCAATTTGATGACAACAATTTTCCCTAAAGGAACAAAATCATCAAGCTTGGATCCAATTGCTAGAAGACCAATTTGGCAAGAATTGTTGGACTTCAGACATGGAACAGGCCACGGTGTTGGATTCTACCTTGGAGTTCACGAAGGTCCACAAAGAATTGCATCTGTAAACAATGATATCGATATGGATGAAGGAATGGTTACAAGCGACGAACCAGGAATTTACATCGAAGGTTCACACGGAATCAGAATCGAAAATATTATGCATTGTATCAAAGTTGGAGAATCTGAATTCGGCGAGTTCTTGGGATTTGAATCATTATCTATCTGTCCAATTGACACAAGACCAGTTATCAAAGAAAAATTACTTCCTTTCGAATTAGAATGGTTGAACAATTACAACAAAGAATGCTACGACAAATTATCACCTTATTTGGAAGGATCTGACTTAGAATATCTTGAACAACAAACAAAAGCAATATAGAAATGTTTGATATTAAAAAAGAACTGCAAAAAGTACCTCACAAACCAGGCGTGTACATTATGCACGATAAAAACGATGAGATAATCTACGTTGGTAAGGCGATTGATTTGAGAAGACGTGTGGGTCAATATTTCGATTCATCAAAAAAACTCGCAAAGGTCGCTGCAATGGTAAGCCACGTCGAGTATTTCGAGTATATTATCGTAAATAATGAATGTGAAGCTTTGGTTCTGGAATCAAACTTAATCAAGAAAAATAGCCCAAAATACAACATCGTTTTAAGAGACGATAAGCAATATCCATACATTAAAATCACGAACGAAAAGTTTCCGAGAGTTTTGAAAACTAGACGTGTACTGAAGGATAAGGCGAAGTATTTTGGGCCTTTTCCTAATGCTTATGCAGTTAATGATATTATAGATTTAATTCACGAAACCTACAAAATCAGAACGTGTAATTTGAATTTTGATAAGGGTCAAAAGCTTAAGAGACCTTGTTTGAATTATTACATCAATCGTTGTGATGGAATGTGCGTTTACGATGTGAACGAAGAAGATTACAACAAAGAATTATTAGAAGTGGAAAATTTCTTGAATGGTCGTGAAGATGAATTGACTAAGAAATTGACCGACAAAATGATGGATGCATCTAAAAATTTGAACTTCGAATTGGCAGCGAAACTCAGAGATTCTATCGCAAATATTCAAGTGATTTTGGAAAAACAAAACATCACCAACACCAAGGGGTTGGATTTGGATATGATATCCATGGCGAGAGAAGCAGAGACGGTGTGTGTTCAAGTATTTTTCATGAGAAATGGCAAAATCATCGAAAGACAACATTTCATTATCGACAATAAGTACGAAGAATCAAACGAACACATTGTAGGAGAATTTTTCAAACAATTCTACATTGATTTGACTTACGTTCCGAAACAAATCCTAACTGATATTGAAATCGAAGACCGTGACCTTATCGAAGAAATGCTGACGGAGAAAAAAGGTTCCAAGGTCGAAATCAAAATTCCTAAACGTGGTAACAAGACTGACCTCTTGGAAATGGTCAGAGTAAACGCAAAAGAAGGACTGGACAAATACATTTCCAGACATTTGAAAAGAGAACGTAATCGTGAAAATGCAATTCTTGATTTACAAGACATCACAGGAGTTAAACCAATCGATAGAATTGAATGCTACGATATTTCCAACACAAGTGGTGTTGATTCTGTGGGAAGCATGATTGTGTTCAAAAACGGGGCTAAATCTTCCAAAGATTATCGTAAATTTAAAATCAAAACTGTAGAAGGTGCCGATGATTACTCATCACACAGGGAAGTATTGACGAGAAGATTCAGAAGACTTTTGGATTCTGATAAAAAAGACAACAGCTTTGATGAAATGCCATCTATTATTTTGATGGACGGTGGCAAAGGTCAAGTCAACATAGCAAAGGAAGTTCTCAACGAATTCAACTTAGATATTCCGGTTCTAGGACTTGTAAAAGATGATAAGCACAGAACGCGTGGAATAATTTACGAAAACGAAGAAATCAGACTGAAAGTAAACACTCCTTTGTACAGATTGTTGTTCGCAATTCAAGAAGAAACACACAGATTTGCCATCAATTATCACAGAAAACTGCACGAAAAAAACTTTAAAAAATCAGAGCTGGACAATATAGCTTTAATAGGAGAAAAAAGAAAAAAAGCTTTAATGAAACATTTTAAAACGCTTGATAGAATAAAAAAAGCCAGTGTAGAAGAGCTTTGCGAAGTTGATGGAATGAATGAAAAAGCGGCAGAAAATATAGTGGATTATTTTAAGCAATAATTTGCTATATTTTTGGTGTTGTAATATCTCCGATTTTAAGAGTGGTTGGATTTTGTCCGACACAACATTTTGTAAATATAGTGTGTGCGGTATTTTTGGGACCATGGTATGCATTGTTGTGCGCAACGTTGATTGGAATAATCAGAATGTCACTAATGGCAATACCACCGTTAGCGCTAACAGGAGCAGTGTTCGGGGCGTTCTTATCGGGTGTGCTATATAAGAGAACGAATAAATTGATTATGGCTTGTATAGGAGAAGTTATTGGCACAGGAATAATAGGCTCAATCGTAAGTGTCCCTGTCATGAAGTTTTTCTTCGGGAAAAGCAATTTGACGTTGTTTTTCTACACACCATCATTTGTGCTGGCGACTTTAATGGGAGCGACTGTAGCATTCGCATTTTTAAAGGCTATGCAAAAAAATAAAATGCTAGATAAATTAAAGGAAAGTATCAATGGATAATTTAATACAAAAAATGTCAGAGATTTACTCTGATTTGCACAACAGTAATAATCTGATCCATTGCCTTACAAATGCAATATCTATCAATGATATGGCAAACGCTGTTCTAAGTATAGGTCAAAGCCCATTTATGGCAGATAATCCTAGGGAAGTAGAAGATGTTACGAGAAAATCTGATTCTCTGTTGGTAAATTTAGGTAACATAACGGATTATAGGATAGAATCAATCAAAAAATCTGTGCGAATTGCAAATGAAAACAACATTCCAATTACTTTGGATTTGGTTGGAGTGAGTGCATCAAAATTAAGGTTGGATTTGACTTTAGACATTTTGAAAAATCATACAATAACTTGTATTAAAGGAAATTACAGCGAGATAAAATCACTGTTTATTAAAGATTTAAGTACAAAAGGTGTGGATTCCAAAAGACTGGAATTAGACGATGTTATTAATTATTGTAAAAATTTACGCGAAAAATACGATTCGATAATTGTAGCAACAGGACAGACCGATATTGTGTGTGCAAATGAAATTTATCTACTAAACAATGGAGATGATAGACTTTCGAAAATCACTGCTACAGGTTGTGTTGTGGGAAGTTTAATTGCTTGTACACTTAGCGTATCTCAATCGATAGAATCATGTGTTCTAGCAATTAGCATGATGAATATTAGCTGTGAAATGGTGGATAAAAGTGTTGGACTTAGTTCGTTTAAAATAGGTTTGTACGATAATTTATCCAGAATAAAATGGGAACAAATAAAGGAGAAAATAGATGCGAAAAAAGTTGAATCTTAGCTTGTACTTGGTTACTGATAGGACAAATGTAGCTTGTGAAGAGGAATTTTTGACAAAAATTGAAGAATCTCTCAAAGGTGGAGTAACACTGGTACAACTTAGAGAGAAAAATATCTCCACAAGAGAATACATAGACTTGGCGAAAAAAGTGAAGATAATTTGTGATAAATTCGAGGTGCCGCTTTTAATTGACGACAGAATTGACGTTTGCTTGGCAAGTAACTGTGCGGGAGTTCATCTTGGAGATGAGGACATGGAAATAAAAGATGCAAGAAGGATTTTGGGGGATAATTACATTATAGGTGCAACTGCAAAAAGTGTTGAGAGAGCTGTCCAATGTGAAAAAGAAGGCGCAGATTATCTTGGAGTTGGCGCAATTTATCCAACGAAAACCCACGTTAAAACGAAAATAACATCGGTTGATACCCTAAGAGATATCAACAATAGCATAAACATAAAAACGGTCGCTATTGGCGGTTTAAATGAGGATAACATGGATGTATTAAAGAATAGTGGTGCAAGTGGAATAGCTGTTGTAAGAGCGTTGATGAATGACGATAATCCACAAGAAAAAGCACACAGATTATTAGAAAAATCAAAACAAATTTTAGAATTGAGGTAATTATGAAAAAGAAATTTAAATTAGTATTGTTAGTTTTTGTGTTGATGTTAGTCATGGTATCTTGCAAAAAAGCAGATCCAATAACACTTCCAAACGCCAATGATTCACAAGTAATCACAGTTACAAAAATCGAAGAAAACAAGGAAGGACCAACGGCTTCTATCACTTCGAAAAAAGATATCGTGGACACGATCAAATTGATACAAGAAAAAGCAAAACCAACTAGAAAACAATCAAACAACGACACACCAGCGAATACAAAAGATTTTAGAAAAATGGAAATTTTCTACGGAAAAGACGAAAAAATGACGTTATATTTGTACCAAAACAAAAAATTCTACATCGAAAAACCATACGAAGGAGTGTGGGAAATCGACAATGATACGTTTAACAAATTAATCGGTGCGATGTAGTTTTATATTACTAGTTATTACAAAAATTTAGAGTGCATTTCGATGCGCTCTTTTTTTCTTTGAAAAAATATTGCATTTGTGTCTAATCTGTATTATAATAAGTAATACAAGGAGGACAGAATGATTAACATAAATACGACGAGTGATGTTCCGATTTACACTCAAATTCGAAACGAGATTATTAGAGAAATTGCCAGTGGAAATTTGCAAAATGGCGACGAACTTCCTTCTGTTAGACAATTTGCAAATGATTTGGGAATAAATCCTATGACAATTAGCAAGGCTTACAATATTTTGAAAGACGAAAAAATTATTGTAATAGATAGAAGAGTTGGGGCGAAGATTTGCGTGGACGAAGATTATTCACGAAATTCATTTGAAGATGAATTGAAACTACTGTTAATGGAAGCGAAAATTCGCGGCAAATCACAAAAGGATATTAAAAATATAGTGGAGGAAATTATAAAATGATTTGGCAATTTATTTTATTTTTTAGTTTGGTGTTTATTTTGTTCATCATAAGAAGAGTGAACATATATACATTGAAAATAAACGATACTTTTATGTTGTATACAAATTTTCCAAAAGGTTATGAAGATGATGAATTCATCGTCGATTTGCTGGGTAAAACTAAGAAAAAATTGAATATTTTATTTGCGGTGAGCATTGTTTTATCTTTTCTTGTGTTACTTGATTATGATTGGATAATGCTTGTGTATTACAATTTAATAGTCGTTTATCTTGTGAGTGCAAATATTATTGAATATAACGCAATGAAAGTAATACGACAATACAAAAAGGACAATGATATATCTACTGAGAGTAGTATTTTGACGTATGATTTGAAGACTTCAAGAGATATTGAAAAAAAGAAAATCAAACTAAAAGCCTGGATAATTCCGCTGGTAGTTCAAATCGTATTGTTGGTAGCTTTTTTCAAAAACAGCGAGATGTTCTTCGGCTACATTTTGTTGCTAGTCACAATGAGTGTGAGTACAATATTAACTGGATGGTTTTTGGGAAGGAAAAACACCAAAGTTTATTCGACTAATTCTGATGAAAACTTAAAGTTGAATGAAGAAAGCATCATAAAAGTGCAACAAACAATGTATGCGATATATATTATGTTTATCGTTTTAGGATTTGTTGTAGCTTATTACTCATCAAAAGATGTTTACAGAATTTTCCCGATTCTTTCATACATTGTTTTGTACACGTTAGCGATAATATTGGCTCTTTTTAAATATCAAACCATAGCAAAAAACTTAACTGCGATTAATAGCGACTTGTATAATGGGGACTTCTTTGATCCGTGGGGATATTATAATCCGAAAGATGACAGGCTCATGGTTGAAGATGTAAGCGTAAGAAATGGTAATATGACATTTAATAGGGCAAAATTATCAGGCAAAATACTATATGCATTGACTGCAGTATTATTGATTTCAGTTGAATTTTTGATGATAAATATGAGTTTACCAAAAACTTACACTGTAGATAACACACCAAGCACTCTTACGATTTCTGAATCTGTTTATACTACTGTAATCGACAAAAAATCAATCGAAAAAGTTGAGCTAATCGAAGATATCAACAAAACAGATGGCGTTAGATTAAATGGAACATCACTAAAACACAACTCTTATGGAAAGTTTTCAATAAAAGGAATTGGAAATTGTGATGTGTACATTCATAACGACAATCCAAGGGCTATTTGGATTAAGACTAAGGATAATAAAAACCTTGTGTTTAATTTCCCAACCGTAAAAGAAACTGAAAACTTTTATAAAAACTTACGCTAAGATTTGTATCTTGTGAAATAAAATAGGCAATAAAAAAAGCAATGATTCGCCGTGAATCATTGCTTTTGAATTTAACCTAATAATCTTCTTGCTGTAACAAATGTTCTTTGATAATAGCTTGAGTTGATATCTGATAAGATAACTCCTGTTGATGGGGTAGAAGCGTGGATTAATTTGTTGTTACCAACATAAATTCCAACGTGACTTATTCCGCCACCACCAGTTGCGAAGAACATCAAATCACCTTTTTTCAAGTTTGATTTGGAAACTTTGTATCCGTAAGAAGCTTGCGCTCTTGAGCTTGTGCTGATTCCAATACCATAAGCTTGCTTGTAAAGGAAAGATGTAAGTCCTGAACAGTCGAATGATCTTGGACCGTGAGTTCCCCAAACATAAGGCTTGCCTAATTGTTTGTATGCAAGTTCTACGATTTTGTCTAATTTATTAGTTTCTTCTTGAACTTGTTGTTCTTGTTTTTTAGGTAAATTTACAAGTGCGTCTACTTTTGGTTTTGCTTGAAGTGATTTACCAGCCAACAAATCTTTAATTCCATTAACTACGAAATTGTCGATTGTGTTTTTTCCACCAAATACCATTGTGTACATGATGTTTGATTTGTTTTGTTTGAAGAAAGATTCCACAGAATTTGATTTTTGTTCTTGAGTTTTGTAATCTTCATTTCTTGGAACATCCATCTTCTTAACTAGAACTATTGGTGCGTTGTATTTTTGAGCTACAGGAGATGCAGCAAGTACATCTACAAATTTCTCTCCACTAGCAACAATTGTTCTTTCAGAATTTACACCTACATGTTTTGCAACTTTTACAGATGTTTGATATCTGTCGTCTCCTGCAATTCTAGTAACTTTTGCAAGCTTGGAAAGTTCGTTTTCGACAATTTTTGAAACGGAATTTTCTCCACCTACTATAGTAATGTCTCCTAAAAGACCTTTCTTTCTGAAAGAGTTTAAGTATTCTTTGATTGATTTTGGAACTTCATTTTTCTTAACTAATAGAACTGGTGCGTTCTTTTCCTTAGCCAAAGAAGTAGAAGAAATCGAATCTGCAAAGTTTTCTCCAGATGCGATAACCACGTTTTGTTTCTTGTTAGAAACTGGGTGAGATGTAGTAGCTGATTTTGCATTAACATCGTATCTGTCTTTGCCTTTTACTCTGATGACTTCAATTCCCAAACCATTTAATTCGTTAACTACTTTTGAACTAATAGTTTTTTCGCCACCAGTTATGTAGACTTTTTTGACACCTTTCAAGGCTTCTTTTGTTAAGTTGTCTAGTTTGTTTGAATCAGTGTAAAGAATAGGTGATTTACCATTTGAAATATTCGTTGCACTGATTGAATCAGAAAATTCATTTGAATTTACAATTACTGCAGTATCTGCATTTTTGAATTCTTTTTCTTTGATTTTCTTAGCTGTTTCAAATCTGTTTTGTGCGTCAATTCTTTCTGTCTTGGCGCTTTTTTGTGATTTTACTTCAGCTTCTTTTTTCTCTTCTTTATTATTTTGATTTTTATTAGATATTACTTTATTATTTTCATCTAGCTTTACTTGTATTTTAGTTGTTTCAGTTTTACTTGAATTATCTAATATAGCTTTAACGTTTGTTTCTGACTTGTTATTTTCATTATCTGCAAATGAAACATTTGCTCCCAAAGATAATGATACAGCCAAAGTCATAACAAGAAGTGGCTTCTTAAAATTATTCATGTATCCTCCTAATATAATTCGATGAACAAATTTTAATTGCTCATTAAATTTGTAACCGATTTGTAACTTATTTAAATTACTCTAATAGTTTACAAGAATTTTTCATAACTTTCAAACAAATTTGACATTTATTAGCTTAATTTGCTCAATATTTGAGAAACTATGTAAAATTTGCCCAAAACTATTTACAAATCTGAAAATTTGTGAATCAATCAAAAAATACACATCGCATAAAATAGGGAATAATTTGTAACCAATTTGTAACTTTTATAAAATTTACCAAAAACTACCGCAAAAAACTCAAATTATTAAAAAAATGTAACAAATTATAGTTTTAAAGATATTTCGTAGATTATTGTTGGGATTATTAGATTTATTATCAAAAAAGAGCAAATAAAAAGCACTGATCAATATTAACCTGAACCCGTAAACACGGAATAATTTAATAATCTTTTAAGCGGAATGTAATCTGTACATAACAGGGGACATTCCGTTTAATTTTGTTTTAATCCT
>QWCP01000410.1_pt1 | contig 14054 bp, 9 predicted proteins | sample 1972561 | NCBI WGS metagenome assembly QWCP01 (sample SAMN09866705, study PRJNA288562) | Human vaginal metagenome isolate pre4_vaginal, whole genome shotgun... | isolation source: vagina | host: Homo sapiens | place: USA: California
GGCTCATATTTTTAGCAAATATAATTGATTTATAGAATGTTGCAAAAGTGCTATATTTTAATTAACATATATTAGTCCTTTTATCAAAACACAGAAAATTTTCTTTACAAAGTGCCTCTCATAACTCGCGTGTAAACAACCAACAGCAAAGTTGGTCGCAAATACGCGAGTTATGAGCGAGGTTCATAATCGCTTGTTATTGAATATGTTACGAGCAAAGTCTCTCCTTTTACTCCCTTTTCCCCCTTTTTTCTTCGGCTAACCCATTGAGATAAGCTAACAATTTGCATGCTTTAATGGGGTTGAAGGATGTGAATAACACCGCTAATGTATGTTTCCAAGCCCGTTAAATCAATATTCCAACTTGAAAAGACAGCTTTTTTGGTAAAACCAGCCCATTTTTGTCTTCATTTGCCTATTGATTTTTTCTATTTTGAAGATTTTAGATGGTCGTTTTTTAGTAAAATAACAGGACAAAAACAACAAATTCCTTTACCAAAAATAAATTTGTTGTTGAAAAAAGAAAAAAGATAGTTTTTCATCGTCAACCAACCTTCATGCATGAAAAATCTATGAGATTTCAGTAAAAAAGCCCCCTAAATGATACAACCTGTCATTAAATTCATTATATTTGCAAACAATCTTAATAAAAACTTTAAACATAACACTATGAACATTCCATTTATTTTTTGGCTTGTGCCAGTGGCCTCTGTGGTTGCATTATCCATGGCATGGTACTTCTTTCAAAGCATGATGAAGTATGATGAAGGCACACCTCGTATGCGAGAAATTGCGCAACACGTGCGCCATGGCGCCATGGCGTACCTCAAACAACAGTACACCGTGGTGCTGTATGTATTTATCGCATTAGCTATCCTGTTTGCTTTTATGGCTTACGTGCTCAAAGTTCAAAATCCATGGGTACCGTTTGCGTTCCTCACTGGAGGTTTCTTTAGCGGACTCTGTGGTTTCTTTGGCATGAAAACCGCCACTTATGCATCGGGTAGAACCGCCAATGCAGCTCGCAAGAGCTTAAATCAGGGTCTGCAGATTGCCTTCCGGTCGGGTGCTGTCATGGGACTCGTTGTGGTTGGTTTAGGTCTGTTGGACATTGCCATGTGGTTTATACTCCTCACCTATCTTTATCATGGCAGCAACATGGCACTGGTTACCGTCACTACAACAATGTTGACCTTCGGCATGGGTGCCTCTACACAAGCACTGTTTGCACGTGTTGGAGGAGGTATCTACACCAAAGCAGCCGATGTAGGGGCTGACTTGGTGGGCAAGGTAGAACAAGATATCCCTGAAGACGACCCTCGAAATCCCGCTACTATTGCCGACAATGTAGGCGATAACGTGGGCGACGTTGCTGGTATGGGTGCTGACCTCTATGAAAGTTATTGCGGAAGTATCTTGTCTACGGCTGCATTAGGTGCCACAGCCTTTGTGGCAAGCGGTGACATGCAACTCAAAGCCGTGGTAGCACCTATGATTATAGCTGCAGTAGGTATTTTTTTGAGCCTGATTGGTATTTTCTTGGTACGTACCAAAGAAGAGGCAACGATGAAAGACTTGCTGAAGTCTTTGAGCCTTGGTACCAATGTTGCTGCGGTGCTTATTGCCATCGCCACCTTCCTCATCTTGTATTTCTTGGGCATCACCAACTGGTTGGGCGTTAGCTTCTCGGTAGTAACAGGATTGGCAGCAGGTGTCATCATCGGTCAAGCCACCGAATACTACACCTCACATAGCTACAAGCCAACCAAAGAGATTGCAGCTTCTTCGCAAACAGGTGCAGCAACAGTCATCATCAAAGGTATTGGCACGGGAATGATTAGTACTTGCATTCCTGTGGTAACCATATCTGTAGCCATTATGTTGAGCTACCTCTGTGCCAACGGTTTTGATATGAGTATGAGTGCCAGTTCGATTAGTCGTGGACTTTATGGCATTGGCATTGCTGCCGTGGGTATGCTTTCTACACTGGGTATCACCCTCGCTACCGATGCTTACGGACCTATTGCCGATAACGCTGGCGGCAACGCTGAGATGAGTAACCTCGGCGAAGAAGTGAGAGAACGCACCGATGCACTCGATGCCTTGGGCAATACCACCGCTGCTACTGGTAAGGGCTTTGCCATTGGTTCGGCAGCACTAACCGCCTTGGCACTGTTGGCATCCTATATAGAAGAGGTGAAAATAGCCATGGTTAGAATGGTAGAAGATGGTCATCAGTTTGTCAATGCGGCAGGAAACGTATTCAATCCTATGAATGCTACCATGTCTGACTTCATGGACTTCTTCCAAGTGAACGTGATGAATCCACGCGTTTTGGTAGGTGCCTTTATCGGTGCCATGGCTGCGTACTTGTTCTGCGGTCTCACCATGGGTGCTGTAGGTAGAGCAGCAGGTGCAATGGTGGATGAAGTAAGACGCCAATTCAGAGAAATCAAAGGCATATTGGAAGGCAAAGCCACACCCGATTATGGACGATGTGTAGAGATTAGTACCAAATCGGCACAACACGAGATGATTTTACCTTCACTCTTAGCCATTGCCATTCCTATTGTTGTGGGAATCATTTTAGGTGTTGCAGGTGTTCTTGGGTTACTCGTAGGTGGCTTGGCAGCAGGATTTACCCTCGCCATCTTTATGGCAAATGCCGGTGGTGCATGGGACAACGCCAAGAAGATGGTGGAAGAAGGCAACTTCGGTGGTAAAGGTTCGGCATGTCATAAGGCTACTGTGGTTGGCGATACCGTAGGCGATCCATTTAAAGACACCAGCGGACCAAGTCTGAATATCCTCATTAAGCTCATGTCCATGGTGAGCATTGTCATGGCAGGACTGACTGCTGCGCTCATCTAATACGAACTTAGAACACTGATAGAGGCAATTACCTCAACCTCCAAATCTGCATACGCAATGAAAGAAAAATGCAGTTGGAGGTTGAGGTAATTTTCATTTCATCCAATAAGGGAGCTGTCGTTGTTCCAAAGAAAAAGCACTTTCTTCACTCTATTAGCTTATAAATCATAGTTTTTATGTAATTTTGTACCCAAAATAATGACAACGACAATGACAGAACAGCAGCCCTCTCATCACCAACATGCGACGGAACATCACCACAACACAGAGCATCATCACCACAGCACAGAACATCACCACCATCATAGGAAACATCCTCAGTTCCAAAATACCCATGCGATGCGGAAGAAACGTAGGAAGATAGCGAGCAACGTATTGTTCTTTTCGCTCTGCATCATTGCTGCACTCATCATGATGGCGGTCATTTGGATGTACACCGCTGAGTAGCAGAGCAGATAAAAATCATAAAAGGCGTTTCGAGTACGATACTCGAAACGCCTTTTATGATGAGGGATGTCCCAAAAGTGGGACACCCGTCGTAGGATTTAGCAAACTTTCTCTAATCGCTTCATTACAGAGAACATGAACAAAGCAGAGAGTAAGCAGACTCCAATGAATACAGACCATACAGCCCATACAGGTAAATCACCCCAAAGGTATCCACCTACGCTCACCAACAAGTTACCAATGGCGGTAGCAGCAAACCATCCACCCATCATGGCTCCCTTGAGTTTAGGAGGTGCAACCTTGCTCACAAAGCTGATTCCCATAGGACTCAACAGCAATTCACCAAACGTCAGTACCAAATAAGTACTAATCAACCAGTTGGCAGATGCGTAGCTGGCTGTTCCAGCCTCGGCAGCTAACGCCTGTTCATTAGGAGTAAGCAAGCCTTGTGAACCAACAATCATGATGGTATAGGCAAATGCAGCAATCACCATACCATAAGCTATCTTGCGTGGAGCCGAAGGTTCTTTGCCCTTGGCAGCCAACGAACCGAAGATCGCCATACTGACTGGTGTCAACGCTACCACATAGAATGGGTTGAACTGTTGGAAGATAGGTGCACTCACATCAATCGCTCCTTCTACTTGAGTGTACTTATAAATCAACACAGCGATTGCTGCTACGATGACAGCCAAAGAAATTCCCTTAGCTTTCTGTGTTTTTGACTGGAATAATGAGAATCCTGCATAGACAATAAAGATAATCATCACAAGGTTCACTACATCGAAAGCCATGCTCTGAACACCAGAAGAAGTCTTTTGAGTAAACTCGTTAGCAAAGTAAGTCAGGGTGAGTCCGTTCTGATGGAATGACATCCAGAAGAAAATAACCACTGCAAACACCAACAATAGTGCCACTACCCTATCCCTTACATCTTTTTTGCTCAACTCTTCGGTCTCGATAGCTTTACCATCGTCTGTTTTGGCTGCCGTGCCATTTCCTTCCACATGACGGAACGTTGAACGGAAACCGTAATAAATAGCCATAGAAATAATCAAAGATATACATGCTACGGCGAAGGAGAAATGGTAAGCATCGTTCTCAGCATAACCAACAGATTCTGCCCACTCCTTAATGCGTACGGCTGCCGTTGGTGCAAACAAAGCACCAATGTTAATAGCCATATAGAAGATGGAGAAAGCTGAATCGCGCTTGTCGGCATACTTCGGATCATCGTAAAGGTTACCTACCATTACTTGCAAGTTACCCTTAAACAAGCCTGTACCAAAGCTGATGAACAGCAAAGCCAGCAACATTACCAAGAGCGCAAACGTCTCACCGCCCAACGGGATGGATAAGAATAGGTAGCCCAAGAACATCACCACGATACCAATGGTGACCATCTTGCCAAAACCAAACTTGTCGGCAAGCACACCACCCACCAATGGGAGGAAGTAAACCAGTCCAAGGAACACACTGTAAATCATACCAGCCGTACCAGGATCTAATCCAAAGTTAGCTCTTAAAAACAATACAAACACGGCAATCATGGTGTAATAACCGAATCTCTCGCCAGTGTTGGCCAATGCCAAAGCAAAAAGGCCTTTAGGTTGATTTTCAAACATAGTTTATTAATTATTTAGTTGTTGTAGTAATATCAAACAAATAGGACAGTCTTAACTGAATATTCGACAGATTAGATCTGGCAAAATAATCGCGCTTCGTGTCCCCGTATAGGTTCCCTAATCCAAAGTAATACCGAGCATCTAAGAGCAGATGCCCCACCTTAGGCAACGAATATTCCACTCCGATACCTGCCACAATACCATAATCAAACTTGTGCTCCACGGGCATCTTGTATTGGGTCGTCTCGGTATTGGCTCTGTCTTGCACGTTCGCCTGATTGAGTTCAAAGTTCATTTGGGTGCTTTCATTCAGCATATAGCCAAATTGTGGACCTGCTTGAAAGAAGAACTGAAAGCCTCGTTGTTCTTTTCCCCAAGCCAAATGTGCGAAGACGGGTACTTGTATATAATTAATGGTGCGGCTGTATTCCTCCGCCAAACCAGTGTTCTTATTGAGTACTGGCTCGTTTTGAAGATTCACAATGTCTTCTTTCCAACCAGCTTGCACATAATTGATTTCCGCATGAATAGAACAAAGGGTTTGAAAATATTTCTCAGAGATATACCGAAAAGACACGCCTCCCGTCATCCCTCCATGAAACGTTTGCGTCACTTTGGGCACAAACCCGACATTGCTCAGCACATAACCTCCATTCACACCTACGGCAAACTCGTTGCGATGACTCCCTACCTGCGCCGTAAGGAGCAGCGGGTAAAACAATAAAAAGAGGGAAAGAAGTGGATGTTTCATTTTTTACGCTAACACATGGTTTGTAGTAGAAAGGCTTAATACGAGATGCTCTCTATCCCTCCGTTACTCTTAAAGTGAATCAACATGAACGTGGAGTTCTGCCATCCAGCCTTTTTTATGCGTCGAAAGTCCAAAGGAGTCTGTAAGGCGGTATAGGAGTTTTGTTTTTTCAGTCCTGAAAAGGCTTTCCCATATTGGTGCAATCCACGACAAAAGAATTGTGCATGGTCGTAACCTGTCAAGGCAAATCGTGGAATGGCGTATTGCATTTCTTCTTTGAACCACAGACGATACTTTTGCTCAAACTGCTTGGTTTGTGGAGAGAGCGCATTATAATACGCCACGGTAGGTATATAGGTGGGGTATTTGCAGAAGTATTCGAAATATACTTTGGTGTACATCAACCACTCTGTATAGCCAAACAACGACACCGACAGTGTAGGATTGGCTGCCTTCAGTCCATCTATCTTTGCCAACGCCACGTTTAACTCGGGCGATTTACCTGTATTCAGCACCACCACATTGGGTTTCGACAAGGTAAACGATTTGGCGAACTGTTCCTCGCTGGATTTCAAGTTCGTGATGTTATAAGCGATTTTCTTATCCTCTAATTGTTTCCGTAACGTGAAAGTAAAGATGCCTTTCTGACTATCTCGATCGTTGCAATCGATGAACACAGGATGATAGTTGGGGAAACGGTTGAGGAAAGCATGAATGGCATCTTCATTCAGTTGGTCGGCAGACTGATAAACTTGGTAGACCTGTGGATTGGTTGCCACTTCCCCACTCTCAATAGAGAAAGGAATTACCAGCTTGATACCAAAGCGTTTGCAGAAGTCACCCAAGTGGGCAACCTGCTTGGTGTACAAGGGACCAAAGATAATGTCGCACCGTTGCGCATTCACATCTAAGAGTGTTTGGCGAATGTCGGCATCAATGGGCACATTCCACGCATACACATCGGAGGAGATGCCTTGACGCTTCAAGTCGTCACACGCCAACAGCAAACCGCGATAGTATTCTACCATTCTGCGACCATCACCGTCTACGTTGTGCAAAGGCAACATCACTCCTATGCGAATGGCACGCTTGGTAATGTCTAACTCTTTTCCCTTGACCAGTTGTGTGGTGACAGGTTGATTCTTGTCTGTCTTGGGTACAACGGGGACTGCATTGGGTTTCTTCCCCTTTTCGAACGGAATAAACACGGTGTCACCTTTCTTTAACTCATATCCCTCCACTTTCATTTCTGGGTTAGCATCCATTAAATCGGGAACGGAAATGCCATATTTTCGGGCAATCCCAAAGACGGTGTCTTTCTTTTTTGCCTCGTAGATGTCTCGCCACTGATTTACTTGCGCTGTGGCTTCAAGACAAAACAAGAGTGTTAATAATAAGACTATATAGTTAAAGATTGGTTTCATGTCACAAATTGTCTTTTTCTGTTTCATTTGCAAATTTACAAAAAAATCTCTAATCGCTCCTCTTTAATCATGAATCTTTTAGTATCTTTGCAAAGATAGAAAGCTCCAAGCTTTCATTTTTCGTATAGTAAGGTGCAGTATAGCACCACATTGGACAAACAAAACAACGGAATGAAAATAAAATTCATTATTTCTACACTGACGCTTTTATTCCCACTCCTCCTTTCTGCTCAAGAGCAACCCACCATCAATCCACATGCTGTCTATTTTTCAGACAAGGGTGAGCCCAGTGAGCCAACAACTTCTATCAGTGGTTCGGCTCCGTTACGTGTACTACTGACAGCAAACGAGAGCCATACAACTGGCTGGACAGCTTACTATGAATGGAGAATTACCATGGAAGGAGAAAAAGCTCCTTACCTTGTTCGTTATGAGAAAGATACAGAGGTTCGCTTTACCAAAGCTGGTGCGCATCGCATTGTACTGTATGCCATCTTCACCCAAGGTCAGGACTCGGTGAAATATACTCAAGAGTATTGGGCAGATGCACAGCCTATCACCGTCTCTATCTCGGAAAGCAAGCTGGAAATGCCCAACGCCTTTTCGCCCAATGGCGATGGCATCAACGATGTTTACAAAGCCAAAGAGGGCTGGCAAAGCATCATAGAATTTAAGGGGTACATCTTTAATAGGTGGGGACAGAAGCTCTTTGAATGGCACAATCCTGCCGAGGGGTGGGACGGAAAGTACCAAGGCAAAGACGTGAAACAAGGCGTTTACTTTTGCTTGGTAAAGGCAAAAGGTGCCGACGGACAAGTGTTCAACATCAAGACGGATGTCAACCTGCTGCGCACCTACCAACCATGAAATTAGAAAGAAAGAAGAACCATCAACCTCTCAATAGAAAGCAAACTACTCATGCCTCGCGAAGACGATAAAATTAATATATTTGGTGCGCGCGTGCACAATCTTAAAAACATAGATGTAGAAATTCCGCGAAATGCCCTTACCGTTATTACGGGCTTGTCGGGCTCGGGCAAATCATCCTTGGCGTTTGACACCATCTTTGCAGAAGGTCAACGAAGATACATCGAAACCTTCTCTGCCTACGCACGCAACTTCCTCGGAAACATGGAACGACCTGATGTAGATAAAATCACGGGGCTGTCTCCTGTCATCAGTATCGAGCAGAAAACCACCAACAAAAATCCACGCTCTACGGTTGGTACGACTACCGAGATATACGACTACCTTCGCCTACTCTTTGCACGTGCTGGCACAGCCTATAGCTATATGACGGGCGAAAAAATGGTGAAATACACCGAGGAGAAAGTCATTGATATGATTTTGCACGATTATGCCGACAAAAAAATATTCATCTTATCGCCCTTAGTCAAGCAGAGAAAGGGACATTATCGTGAACTTTTCGAGAGTATGCGGCGCAAAGGCTACCTCTACATGCGAGTGGACGGAGAGATAAAAGAGGTGGTGCGCGGCATGAAGGTAGACCGATACAAGAACCACAACATTGAGGTAGTGATTGATAAGCTACAGGTGCGAGGAAATGACGACGAACGATTGAAGAAGACCATACAGATAGCCATGAAGCAAGGCGACGGGGTTATCATGATTATGGAGAAGGACTCGGGAATTATTCGCAATTTTTCCAAACGGCTCATGGACCCCGTCAGTGGCATTTCGTACGGTGAACCCACACCCAACATCTTCTCTTTTAACTCACCAGAAGGAGCTTGTCCACATTGTAAAGGCTTGGGAACAGTCAACGAAATCGACTTGAAAAAAGTCATACCCAATGACAATCTCAGTATTTACGAGGGTGCTATCGTGCCCTTGGGCAAATACAAAAAACAAATGATATTTTGGCAAATCGATGCCATCTTACATCGATACGATTTGAATATCAAAACGCCATTTCGAGAAATTCCGCAGGAGGCGGTAGACGAAATATTGTATGGCAGTTTGGAGAACATTAAAATCGCCAAGGAGTTGGTACACACCAGCAGCGATTATTTTGTGACCTTCGATGGCATCATCAAATATTTGCGCACCGTCATGGAGAACGATGACTCGAGCGCAGGGCAAAAGTGGGCTGACCAGTTCTTGGCTACAACTACCTGTCCCGAATGCAACGGCATGCGATTGAAACGTGAGTCGCTCTCCTATCGCATTGGTAACGAGAATATAGCACAGGTAGCCAATTTGGATATGAGTGAGCTAAAGGACTGGCTCGAACATGCGGAAACTCATTTGGATGAACAGCAAAAAGTGATTGCTGCCGAGATTATCAAGGAATTACAAACTCGTGTGAGCTTCTTACTTGAAGTGGGTCTCAACTATTTATCGCTCAATCGACAATCGGCTTCGCTGTCAGGAGGCGAGAGCCAACGTATTCGGTTGGCTACGCAGATAGGTTCGCAACTGGTCAATGTGCTGTACATCCTTGACGAACCCAGCATTGGATTGCACCAAAGAGATAACGAGCGACTCATTCATTCGTTGAAGGAGTTGCGAGACCTCGGTAACTCGGTCATCGTGGTAGAACACGACAAGGATATGATGTTGGCAGCCGACTACATCGTAGACATTGGTCCAAAGGCAGGACGCAAGGGAGGTGAGGTGGTATTTCAAGGCACTCCACAACAAATGCTTCGACAATCTACCATTACAGCCGACTACCTCAACGGCAAACGCAGCATTGAGATTCCCTCTAAGCGGCGCAAAGGAAACGGCAAGAGCATTTGGCTGAAAGGGGCAAGGGGCAACAACTTGAAAGATGTAGAGGTGGAGTTTCCGCTCGGAAAACTCATTGTCGTGACGGGAGTGTCTGGCTCTGGCAAGTCCACTCTCATCAACGAGACTTTGCAGCCCATCTTGTCGAAACATTTTTATCGCTCGTTGAAGAAACCGATGCCGTACGATTCTATAGAGGGTATAGATAATATTGACAAGGTAGTCAATGTAGATCAAAGTCCATTGGGGCGTACGCCACGCAGCAATCCAGCCACTTATACTGGCGTGTTCAGCGATATTCGATTCCTGTTCGTCAACCTTCCAGAGGCAAAGATACGGGGTTACAAGCCAGGACGCTTCTCGTTTAATGTAAAAGGTGGGCGATGTGAGGCTTGTAATGGCAATGGCTACAAGACCATTGAAATGAATTTCCTGCCCGATGTCATGGTGCCATGCGAGGTATGCCATGGCAAACGCTACAACCGAGAGACACTCGAAGTGAGATATAAGGGCAAAAGTATTGCCGATGTGCTGGATATGACGATCAATCAAGCTGTGGAGTTCTTCGACACCGTACCTAATATTCTTCACAAAATAAAAACGATTCAAGATGTTGGCTTAGGCTACATCAAATTAGGACAGCCCTCCACAACCCTTTCGGGCGGTGAGAGTCAGCGGGTGAAGTTAGCTACCGAACTCTCGAAACGTGACACAGGAAAGACATTATACATCCTTGATGAGCCAACCACTGGACTGCACTTCGAGGACATCCGCATCTTGATGAATGTGCTGCAACAATTAGTGGATCGTGGTAACACAGTGGTGATAATCGAACACAACTTAGACGTCATCAAACTGGCTGATTACATTATTGACATGGGACCAGAGGGAGGACGTGGCGGCGGAAAAGTTTTAAGCGCAGGAACTCCCGAAGAAGTAGCGCAAAGCAAGGAGGGCTATACCCCCCGTTTTTTGAAAGAAGAACTAAAACAAACAAGGAAAAAGAAGTAAAACTCTTTCTTCCTCTTTTCTTGAAGCAATGAGTGAAGGCGGTTATTGACTGTGGATGACCGCCTTCACTCGTTGTCATAACTGCCTCAATTCATTACTACAACAAAGCCGGCAACTGTTCGTAGCGTTTTTAATATCGCTACACCTCAACAAAAACATCCTCCGCCTGACGTGCAAAGAACACAACTCAGACGGAGGATGTTTAGTATCATTTTATATCTTAGAGCGCTACCGAAGCCGCATGTATCCAGTCGAACACCATGTAGCACACACCAAACAACACTACACCGGCTGTGCATACAGCCAATGCCAATTTGGTATTGGTGTGGCTCTTGAACGTGGGCAACGGATTTTCACTTTTCTTGATGTACATCGCCTTCACAATCAAGAGGTAGTAATACAAGGAGATGACCGTATTGATTAACGCAATGAACAGCACGATGTATGCCCATGCCCCTACTGAAGTACTTAAATCAGCATCCTGCACGGCTGCCATAAAGATAAAGAACTTAGAGAACATTCCCGCAAACGGTGGAATACCGCCCAACGAGAACAATGCCAAAGTCATGAGGAAAGCCAGCTTGGGATTGGTTTGATAAAAGCCATTGTAACTGTCCATCATCACCGTACCATTGTTATGTTCTTCTACCGCACTGATAATGGTAAACACTGCCATGTTAGCTACCACGTAAATCAGCACATAGAAGCTCAATGCAGTGACACTCAACGCCGAGTTACCAACAATCGCCAAGACAATATAACCTGCCTGAGAGATAGAACTGAACGCCATGAAGCGTTTCAGGTTGGTTTGACGAATGGCGAACAAGTTGGCTACCGTGATTGACAACACAATAACGATGTACAACAAATATTGCCAATAGATGACCATGGGGGCAAAAACTTTCATCAAGATAGTGCAAAGAGCAAAAGCTGCTGCACCTTTACTCACTACCGAGAGATAGCCCGTAACGGTGGTTGGCGCACCTTGGTACGAGTCGGCTGTCCAGAAATGGAAAGGCACCAAGCTAATCTTAAAGCCCAATCCGCTGAAAAAGAATACCATGCCAAGAATGGTAAACGGTGTGGCAGTGAGCTGAGTGGCAATGTCTTCAAAGTAAAGCGTGCCTACCGCACCATAGATAAAGCTAATACCGTAGAGCATCACTCCACTTGAGAAGGTGGCTGTCAATATGAACTTGGCTCCTGCTTCGGCCGAGTCGTGACGATATTTGTCAAACGCAACCAAGCAAGCCATAGGTACACTCGCCATTTCCAAGCCCAAGAAAAAGAGCAAGAAGTGGTTGGCACTCACCATCATATTCATTCCCAACAGCGTTGCTATCACTAATAAGTAGAATTCTCCCTCCTTAAAAGCGGTATCGGGACGTGACAACCATTCTTTTGACTGAATGAGAACGATGAGCGTTCCAAAAGCCAAAATCGTCTTGATCACCCCAATGGCAGGTGTAGCGATGTACATTCCCCCAAAAACAGTGTGCGTCTCAATGGGGAACAGGTTGATGAGGATGTGCGCAAACATGAGCAGACAAATCATGGGATTGAACCATGAGCGACGCTTGTCGGTGGGCGAAAGCGTCCTAACCTTCTGCGATGTGGCAAAGTCGGCAACAAACGTAACCAGCAAAAGCACCACTAAGGTGACCTCTGGCATCATATATAGGAATTGACTGTAATTCATCTTCTTCTAAACTTTAGTGTATTATATTGAGTAGGATAGGTCCTACGGCATCATTGATGACATTGCTTGCCCACAAAGGTGCGATACCTAAGCCAGCTACACAGAATATCAAACACATCACAGCCACACGCTCGTCCCATGTAGCATCTGTGAGTTGCTCAAAATGAGGATTGGCTACCTTCTGATAAAGTATCTTTCCAACAACACGCAGGATATAAACTGCGGTGACAACAATGGAAGTACAAGCGATAATAGTAGCGGTGCGGTGGAAGGTGTCGTTGTTGGCAAACGAGCCTACAAAGATAGTCATCTCCGCAACAAAGCCCGAGAAACCGGGTAATCCCAGGTTCGCCAAACCTGCCACAACATATCCCACGCCCAAGAAAGGCATGATTTTCATCAATCCACCCAACTGACGGACATCACGAGTATGTGTACGTCCGTAAATCATACCGATGAGCGCAAAGAACAAAGCGGTCATCAAACCGTGCGAGAGCATTTGGAGAATGGCACCCGTACAAGCGGTTTTGGTCATCATCAACAGAGCGAACAACACCAAACCACAGTGACTTACCGAAGAATAGGCGTTGATATATTTCAAGTCGGTTTGCACACAAGCCGAAAGAGCACCATAGACTACAGAGATGGTGGTAAGGATAAGGAAGATCCAAGCCAACTCTTGCGCTGCCTCGGGCAACAAGAACATGGCGATGCGGAAACAGCCGTAGCCTCCCAACTTCATCAACACGCCAGCATGGAGCATAGAGACAGCGGTGGGCGCAGAAGCATGTCCATCGGGTGACCATGTGTGGAAGGGGAACAAGGCACCTAACACACCGAAGCCAATGAATATCAATGGGAAAAATATCTTCTGAACATCAACAGGGATGTTGTGCAGGGCAGCAATCTCAAGCACGTTCATCGTGGTGGCTCCACTATAGAAGTAAATGCCCAAGATACCGATAATCAGCAAGGCACTTCCGCCCATGAGCATCAACGTCAACTTCATAGCAGCATATTCTTTAGGACCACTACCCCACACACCTATGAGCAGATACATCGGGATAAGTGCCACCTCGTAGAACATGAACATGGTAAATAAATCGATAGAGATAAAGAAACCAAACACACCAATGCTCAACAAGGTAAACCAAAGGAAGTATTCTTTGGTCATGGGTTTGAGTTGCCAAGAGGCAAAGGTACCCGTAAAGACGATGATACTTGATAAGAGCAGCATGACAACTGAAATACCATCCACTCCTACCGTATAGGCAATGTTGAGCGGTTTGAACCAAGGTGTACTGTACATAAACAGCATAGCTTCGGTATGTCCAGCCTGGCGCATTTGGATAAACGCAATAGTAAGCCAAACAGAGAGTGCCAGCAAAGCGGTAGAGCCAGCCACCATGACGCCACGTACTTGACGGATGTTGCGAGCCAACCAAAGCCCGAACAACATCAAGACGGGAATAACG
>QWCP01000416.1_pt1 | contig 13842 bp, 8 predicted proteins | sample 1972561 | NCBI WGS metagenome assembly QWCP01 (sample SAMN09866705, study PRJNA288562) | Human vaginal metagenome isolate pre4_vaginal, whole genome shotgun... | isolation source: vagina | host: Homo sapiens | place: USA: California
CCGAGCACCAGATGGAAGGCTTCTTGGAAGCTTACCTGCTCACTGGTCGTCACGGTATCTGGAGCTCCTACGAGTCCTTCGTACACGTAATCGATTCCATGCTCAACCAGCATGCTAAGTGGCTTGAAGCAACTGTTCGTGAGATTCCATGGCGTAAGCCAATCTCCTCCATGAACTTGCTTGTTTCTTCCCACGTATGGCGTCAGGACCACAACGGCTTCAGCCACCAGGATCCAGGTGTTATCGACATCTTGCTCAACAAGAACTTTAACAACGATCACGTTGTTGGCATCTACTTCCCAGTTGATTCCAACATGTTGCTTGCTGTTTCTGAGAAGGCATACAAGTCCACCAACAAGATCAACGCGATCATCGCTGGTAAGCAACCAGCTGCTACATGGTTGACTCTTGACGAAGCTAAGGCAGAACTCGAAAAGGGTGCTGCTGAGTGGAAGTGGGCTTCCAACGCTGAAGGCGATGACGTACAGATCGTTCTCGCTTCCATCGGTGACGTCCCAACTCAGGAACTCATGGCAACTGCTGACAAGCTCAAGGAATACGGCGTAAAGTACAAGTTCGTCAACGTTGTAGACTTGCTCGCTATTCAGAATGCTTCTGAGAACGACGAAGCTCTCTCTGATGAAGAGTTCACCGAGCTCTTCACTGCAGACAAGCCAGTTCTCATGGCATACCATGCATACGCTCGTGAGGTACGCTCCCTCATCTGGAACCGTCCAAACCACGACAACTTCAACATTCATGGTTACGAAGAGCAGGGTTCCACCACCACTCCATTTGACATGGTGCGCGTGAACAACATCGATCGTTACGAGCTCACTGCTGAAGCACTCCGTGCTGTAGATGCAGACAAGTTCGCTGCAGAGATCGAGAAGCTCGAAGCATTCCGTACCGAAGCATTCCAGTTCGCTGTGGACAACGGTTACGATCACCCAGACTACACTGACTGGGTATGGTCCGGCGTTCAGACCGAAAAGCCAGGTGCTGTATCTGCAACAGCTGCAACCGCAGGTGACAACGAGTAGTTCTTCTTATAGAAACTATTCCTTAATTACTTAAGGTTTAACGAGGGGGTTTTCTTCATGTGTTTTCGCTGTGAATTCACATGAAGAAAACCCCCTCTTCATAGCCGTGTTGGAACTTCCAGCCACATGCCTACAATAAAAATGTTTGCGTTAACCGCCCAGTCATAAACAAATAATAAACAGCGCATACACACTGTAACGGCGTTCAACGCACTTACACACTCGTCACAAAGGAGTATTGAGAGTGAAAACAGTATTTATTGCTAGCCCTGAAGGACAGAACGGTAGAAATGTTGTAGCGGCAGGTGTTACTGCAGCATTAACCACACGATACGCTACAGCAACTTTCCGCCCAATTGTATGCCATAAAGACACGTTCACTAAGCAGCTCATTGCTTTGGGCTCAGTCGATCAAAACTTCGAACAGTCCCGAGTGTTATGTCCGAATCGAGCAAGCGATGATCATGAAGCAGCACGTGGGGATATTTCGCGTGCTTGGGAGAACTTCACTGCTCAGACTCAGCCAGACGCAGTGGTTATTACAGGTCAAGATCATCGTAGCGCTTTTGATCCAGAAAGCTTTATCCTCGACCTTGAAATCGCTGCTGATGTGCAGGCTCCAGTCTTCTTAGCTATCTGTTGTATTCCTCGTACTCCACGTCAAGTACGTTTAACTATTGATTCCTGCGTAAAAAATACGCTCAAAAAAGGCTGTTCAGTAGCCGGCGTTTTCGTTACTGGCTTAGATATTGAAGATAGCGAAAAGGCACAGGGATTACGTGATGTTTTGGCTGATTTAGAGTATCCTCATTGGATTATTCCTGCTCATTCTTGCAAGACTTCAGAAGATATTCCTGGAGCATTGGAGGCGTTTGCTTCAGCAGCTTCTACTGACGAGGTGCTGGAAGCATTAGATAAGTCTTTTGCTACTCCAACTACCCCATTCGCTTTCCAAGCACGTCTGCTCACCACAGCTGCAAACAACAAGAAAACAGTTGTTTTGCCAGAAGGCGAAGAAGACCGCATTATTCAAGCCGCTGATTATTTGCTTGAACGCGATATTGTGGATTTGATTATCGTCGGTAACCACGATGAGATTCTCCAACGCGCTCAGGCTCTTGGGCTAAATAATCTACATAATGCTCAGTTCCAAGCAATGGATGATGAAAAAGTATTAGAACCGATGATTGCCAAGCTTGTGGAATTACGTGGGCACAAAGGCATGACCGAAGAGAAAGCACGCGCAACGCTAAGTGACCCATCGTATTTCGGTACTATGCTTGTGGTTCTTGGACAAGCCGACGGTTTGGTCTCTGGCTCAGTGAATTCCACAGCGAATACAGTACGTCCGGCTTTGCAAGTTATTAAAACAAAACCAGGTCAATCTTTGGTCTCTGGTGCTTTCCTTATGTGCTTTGACGACCATGTGGCTGTTTTCGCTGATTGTGCGATTAACCTTAACCCGAATGCTGACCAGCTGGCACAAATTGCTCTGCAATCTGCTCAAACGGCTCGTGCTTTCGGTATTGAGCCTCGGGTGGGTATGCTCTCCTACTCCACTTTGGGTTCTGGTTCAGGGCCAGATGTCGATTTGGTGAGCGAAGCAACAGACAAGCTGTCGCAACTCGATCCTGATTTAGCAGTAGTAGGACCTATTCAGTTTGATGCAGCGTGGTCCCCACAAGTTGCCCGCATAAAGGCAAAGGGAAGCGATGTAGCTGGCCATGTGAATGTTTTCGTCTTCCCGAGCTTATCTGCGGGAAATATTGGATATAAGGCTGTGCAACGTTCCTCCGGGGCTTTGGCTATTGGTCCTGTTTTACAAGGTCTCAATAAACCAGTAAATGATCTGTCTCGCGGAGCAACTGTAGACGATATTATTAACACTATCGCTCTGACAGCAGTATACGCTCAGCAAGATTAAAGCACAGACATAATAAAGAAATTAAGCATTTTTCAACATAATTCATACTCTATGTCTTCTGCGTAAAAGTAGGCGGCACAGAGTAATCTCACTAATGGGTAACTAATATATTTGATGGGAGGACGAGCAGTGGCAAAGACTGTACTCGTTATTAATTCTGGTTCCAGCTCTATTAAGTATCAGCTGGTTGATTTGGAAAGCGGCGAAGGTCTCGCTTCCGGTCTGGTCGAGAAAATCGGCGAACCTGTTAAGGGTATCTACACTCATAAATTCAATGGCGATAAGCACGTTTTCGAGGACGAAATTATCGAAAACCATGAACAGGGTCTTAAGCGAGTTTTGGCTTTCTTTGATGAGTATGGTCCAAACTTGAAGGAATACGATCTGGTAGCAGTTGGCCACCGCGTGGTTCAGGGTGGTTCTGTATTCCCAACTCCTGCTTTGGTCACTGAAGAAAATATTGCGAAGGTTAAGGAATTAGCTGTTTTGGCTCCTCTGCATAACGGACCTGAAGCTGTTGGTGCTGAGGTTATGACTCGTCTTCTTCCAGATGTTCCACAGGGCTTCGTTTTCGATAGCTCCTTCTTCTTCCAGCTTCCAGATGCTTCTGCAACATACGCTTTGAATAAGGAAGTTGCAGACAAGTATCAGATTCGTCGTTATGGCGCTCATGGAACCTCTCATGAGTTCATTGGACAAGTTGCGCCTGAGGTTGCTGGTAAGCCTTCTGAAGGTTTGAAGCAGATTGTTTTACACATCGGTAATGGTGCTTCTGTATCCGCTCAGATTTCCGGTAAGCCAGTAGAAACCTCCATGGGATTGACTCCTTTGGAAGGTTTGATGATGGGTTCGCGTACCGGAGACATTGATCCAGCAGCTGTGTTCCATTTGATTCGTAACGCTGGTATGAACGTTGACGAGCTTGATACTTTGTTCAACAAGAAGTCCGGTTTGATGGGTATGACTGGTCATGGCGATATGCGCGAAGTTTTGGCTTTGCGCGATGGCGGCGACGAGACTGCTGCTTTAGCTATTGACATGTACGTCCACCGTATTGTTGGATACATTGGCAACTACACTGCTCAGATGGGTGGTTTGGACGTTATTACTTTCACTGCTGGCGTGGGTGAGAACTCTGACCCTATCCGTGCTATGGTGTGTGAGAAGCTCGCTCCGTTCGGCGTAAAGATTGATGCTGAAAAGAACGAAACCCGTTCTTCTGAGCCACGCGTGATTTCTACTCCAGATAGCTCGGTAACCGTCTGCGTTATCCCAACTAACGAAGAGTTGGCTATTGCTCAGAAGGTAGCACAGTTAGCTGTTGAAGGCGATGCTTACGGCAATAAGTTCAACGCTTAATAAGCATTATTCGTACTAAAATAGTCCTGGACTTTATATCGAGTCCAGGACTATTTTATTGCAATTTTTCTAAGACCTGAGCATGCAATAAACCATTTGTAGCTAATCCACATCCACCCCATGGTCCTGGATTACCATTCAAATCAGTAAAAGAACCGCCGGCTTCAGTAATAATGGGCACAAGTGCAGCCATATCATATAAATCGAGTTCTGGTTCTGCAGCAATATCCACTGCTCCTTGAGCTACCAGCATGTACTGCCAAAAGTCGCCATAGCCGCGTAAACGCCAGACTTGATCTGTTAAATCAATAACTTTGTCACGATTGCCTCGTTCTTTCCATCCCGATAAGCTCGACAGAGATAAGGAGGCATCTTCAAGACGAGATACTTTCGACACATGAATTTGCCGAGCATTATTCATATCTGTGCCCATAAATGCACCTGCTCCCTGAGCTGCGAACCAGCGCATGCCCAATGCTGGTGCAGAGACAACAGAAGCAACCAGATTCTCTCCCACTTGTAACCCAATTAAAGTTGCCCATACAGGAACTCCACGCACGAAGTTCTTCGTGCCGTCAATCGGATCAATAATCCAACGACGTCCTGTGCTCTCCTGCTTTCCTAATTCTTCACCATAAATCGAATCACTAGGATTGTGAGATGCAATCTTGTTACGAATAGCACGTTCTACTGCACGGTCAGCATCAGTAACGGGCGTATTATCAGGCTTCGTATCTATATGCAAATCCAAAGCACCAAAACGATTCATACTTATCTCATCTGCAACATCTGCATATTCAAGAGCATGAATCAAATCATCATAAAACTCAGTCATTTGAACCTTCTTCTAACATCGCCGTCCATAAACCCACGAAATCAGGAATCGTTTTGCGCGTTGTAGCCACATTGACCACATCAATTCCTGGAACAATTAAGCCGATAAGAGCTGCAAAGGTAGCCATACGATGGTCTGCATAGGTTTCCATCACAGCTCCGTGCAGTGCAAAACGCTTAACAGCATGGATAGCTAAACCATCTTGAGTTTCTTGAGCTGAACCTCCACAACGCTGAATTTCCGTCGTTAAAGCAGCTAAACGATCTGTTTCGTGCCCGCGCAAATGAGCGATGCCCGTAAAAGTGGAATCAGATTGAGCAACAGCCGCTAAAGCAGCCAGAGTGGGTGCAATCTCGCCTGCTGGAGATAAATCAAGCTCTCCTGCACCATCAATAGTTCCTGAACCGTGAACCGTCAGAATCTGAGTGGAAGAATCATACTGAACTTGCGCTCCAAACGAGCGTAAATAGTCAGGTAATAATGCGCCTGGCTGTGTAGACTGTGCCGGCCAGCGTGGTACGCGCACAGTGCCACCTGCAATCAATGCCGCGCACAAGAACGGAGCAGCATTCGATAAATCAGGCTCCACCACAACTGTGTGAGCAAGCTGCACCTCATGTGATGGCACAGTCCATACAGCTTCGTGGTACAGAACTTGACCTCCTGCTCGAGAAATATCATCCATAGTCATGCGAATATGAGGCATACTAGGAAGAGTATCGCCCGTATGCTCAATCTCTAATGTATCCGACCATTTTGCTGCAGCTAAGAGCAGACCAGAAATAAATTGAGATGATTGCGAGGAATCAATACGAATATGGTGTTGTCCTTCACGAGCACGTGGAGGCGTAATAGTAAAAGGTAAAAAGCCTTCAGCACCTTCATACTCAATCTGAGCACCTAATTGTTCTAATCCATCGAGCACAGGCTTCATCGGCCGCTTATACGCCTGCGTATCTCCGTCAAAACGCACAGGAGCATCAGCATAAAGCGCTAAAGCTGGAACAAAACGCATTACTGTTCCTGCTAAACCGCAGTAAACAGTACAGTTACCAGTAAAAATACCGTCTTGAGGGGGATAAACAGTTACTGTTGTTTCTACCGTTGAATCTATCTCACAGCGCACACCTAGCTGGTCTAAAGCAGCCATCATCAGCTCAGTATCGCGCGAACGCAACAGACCTTCTAAACGCACAGGTTGAGAGCCTAAAGCAGCTAAAATAATATATCTATTCGATAATGATTTACTGCCAGGAACATCTACTGTAGCGTTGAGCGGATGTTGTGCTTGTGGAGCTGGCCATGGATCGGGAAGGGTAGTCATACTCCCTATCGTAACCTATGGGCAGCTTAAGCTTCATGATCCAAACGGGAATGTCCCATTTCCTGAACGATGTCTGCAGGCAAATTCGTTAAGGCTTCGAGACGATCGGATTCCAAAGCAGCAATTTGGCGGGAAAACAGGATAAACCATCCCATAAATAAAATAGCTGCCAAAGCCTCGACATTAGTTAAGGATGTATATCCTTGATACCAATAGATGTATGCCGCCACAATAACTGCCAAAATAAAATCGGACACGAAGTAGAAAGCAACAGACATCTGACGAACAAGCCACGGCATGCCTATCATCAGTAATGTCATGGGCAACGCAATACCGCGCGCAAAAACATTATGCAAAATAGGATGCGGTGAATACCGGAACAAACCAATACCCATAAACATAATCCCCGCCACCGTCAGCAAAAGAGCAAGAACTGCGCGACGAGCTAAGAACTCGTTATTTTCAGGAAGCTCTTTGAAATGCCGTTCAAATAAGCGATGTTGCGTAGTAATTTCTGAAACAGCGAAATAGCTGATAATCAGCATTGTTGCGCCCGCAAGAATAACCGTGAAGTTAAAAATATTTGCTGCAAAAGTGGTGCGATCTCCCAGCTGAGAGAAATTATTCTTCCACCACACTGGATCATCGCTGGTCATACCAGCTAAGGTCACACCAGAAATCACGAAAACAGGTAGTAAGGTGGCAATAGTTCGAGAGGTCATTAAAGCCGCCTGTACGAAAACCGTATACCCTACAATACTTGCCATAAAAGCTACAACAGGCAGCTGGTAGCTCGCAAAAGACTTACCGAGGATTTGAGCTACGAACATTTGCAAAGCTGCAGAAATAAGACCAATAGACACCGTATATACAACGGTTAAAGCGATTAGCTCACCACTGCGGCGTACTAAGCGCAGAAAAGTTTTCTTCTCGTGACTAAAACCGTTGCGCGCATACCCGCAGATAAAAACCACTGCTGTGCAGCATGCCAGAAAGACAGAAGTCATAATAATGCGACGACTGGTAAGCAACCAAATTGCTTTCGCTGATTGAGTATAAGCATATGTTGCGTACGATACGCTGGCACACGTAGCAATGGACGTAAAAATTCCTACAGTTTCGGCGCGCTGATGACGGCCTAATACATTCATGGACAACACTCTCCCTGTTCGTTGTTCCATTATTTCGTAGGCTTGAGACAGCGAAACACTCGTGGGATTTCGATGGTCACTATATGAGCCCTGCTATTTTTGGCGTATTTCCAAGGCAACACGCCCATGTGCAAAAGTTCCCAGATTGTTGTATAGTTTTCTCTTGTTGAGCTTGGCTCAGCACAGACTCGGGCTGTAGCGCAGCTTGGTAGCGCGCTTGTTTTGGGTACAAGATGTCGTGGGTTCAAATCCCGCCAGCCCGACTCAATAATTAAGGCAGATAGCTTAGCTATCTGCCTTTTTGCTACTCGCACTGTTCTCTGCTAGAAACGTACATTCCAAGGATCTGTGTTAATGCTCGTTATGAGCATCTCAATCTCCTCGTTATAACGGGCGCGTACAGCCGCTGGCACGTCCTGCACCATGAGATTGAATACGAGTTTCTCGATGGCTGCGTGCGGCGTATTAATAAACGCTAATCCTGTTTCCTGACGTGCATCCAAAACTGGATGATGACGCAAATCACTCGTCACATACACATCAGCACCACTACGAGCAGCAGCCATGATTTCAGAATCTCCCGATCCAGGCAGCACAGCTACACGTGAAATCTCTTGAAAAGGATCGCCACTGACCTGCACACCAGACTCAGTATGTGGCAAATTATGAGCAATATCTAACGCAAAATCACCCAACAGTATCGGCGTATCAAACTTCCCTATACGCCCCAATCCACGAGCAGGATTATCACGGTGAGGAACGAGAGGACCTTGATCTTTCAATCCCATTACATCGATAAAAGCAAAACCTTGACCGCGCTCAGCAGAATCCACATTCGTATGCCCCACCCACAATGCACAATGGTTTTCAATAAGCTTTGTAACCAAGGCACCGCGGAAAGTGGAGCCTGCAACGGTATGCGTAGCTTTAAAGTACAGCGGATGATGCGTAATCATAAGCTGCGCACCATGAGCAATAGCATCGTTCACAGTTTCTTCTGTAGGATCGACCGCACAATATATCGTGCGTACACCCCATTGAGGATTGCCCACAATAAGACCTGGCTCATCCCAATCCTCAGCCAAATCCAGAGGATAGAGTTCTTCGAGAACATCTACAATCTGCCCAACATTCATCGCGTACTCCTCTTAATCTTAATCTTAGTGAGCTGCCTGCTGCCAGTCCGGACCTAAACCGGTAGACACATCTAATGGCACCGCAAGATCAATAGCATGTTCCATCGCATCACGGACTAAATCAGGTACAATTTGCTCTTCCCCTGGTGCAACCTCCACCACAAGTTCATCGTGAATCTGCATTGTTACGCGAGAGCGTACACCAGCCTCATTCAAAGCCTTATCGGCCTTAATCATAGCGAGCTTCATAATATCGGCTGCAGAACCCTGTATAGGTGCATTCAGCGCGCCACGTTCAGCAGCGTCACGCACCTGACGGTTCGTAGAGCGCAAACCTGGGAAGTAACGGCGACGTCCGAACATTGTTTCAGTATATCCTTTACGCTTCGCCTGTGCTACCAAAGACTCTAAATAGTCGTGTACTCCCCCGAATGTATCAAAATACTTCTTCTTGAGAATATCGCTTTCTGCAGGAGAAATCTTGAGCTGTTGAGCCAAACCATATGTGCTTAACCCATAAGCTAAACCATAGCTCATCGCTTTAATATGTGAGCGCTGGTCACCACTAATCTGGTTAACAGGAATGCCATATACCAAGGAAGCAACGTAACGATGGAAATCTGCACCAGATTTAAAAGCGTCGATAAGCCCCTTGTCTCCAGATAAATGAGCCATCAAACGTAGCTCTACCTGTGAATAATCAGCAGAGAGCAGATATGTGAAGCCTTCCGATGGTACGAAAGCAGCACGAATTTCTCGTCCAGCAGCATTCCGGTTAGGAATGTTTTGCAAATTAGGCTCTGTAGAGCTTAAACGTCCAGTTGCTGCCACCGTCTGTTCGAAAGTCGTGTGAATATGACCATCACGTGGGTCAATGGATTCTGTAAGCGTTTGTACGATTTGCTTGAGTTTATTCATTTCGCGATGTCTCAATAAGGCCCCTAAGAACGTGTGCGCACGCTCATTGTTGAGAGAGCGTACATAAAGATCTTGGAGAGCAGCTGCATTAGTCGTATATCCTCCGGTTTTTGTTTTCTTTGTTGGAGGCAAACCCATGTCGTCAAAAAGTACGCTTTGGAGTTGTTTAGGGCTTTGCAGATTGATTTGCGAACCTGCCTGCTCCCATGCAATATTTTGTGCCTGAGTAGCATCTGCAGTAAAAGTTTCAAGCATGGAGCGTAAACGAGCACGGTCAATAGCTGCACCTGTTTTTTCCATAGCAAAAAGAACTCGAGATACAGGTAACTCAATATCTTTGAGTAGGCTGTGCTGATTGCGTTCTTCAAGAGTTGGCATATATACGTCATATAGCGCAAGTAAAGCAAGAGCGCAACGTGCTGACTGAGCAGCTATATCTTTTTCACTCACATCATTAAGTGGTTCGTCGCTATCGAAATCAAAAGCTCCCTGTACTTCAGTAGCGGCTTGACCGGTAATATCGTCCTCCTCAAGTTGGGCATCATGTCTGAGAAGAACTGGCAAAGAATAATCATCGTCATCAGGCTTGAGCAAATATGCTGCTAGTTCAGTATCTAAGACTGGCTGTGGCAGTTTAATACCGAGTTTATCCATCACATGTAAGCATGCTTTGAAACCATGGAGCACGCACTTGTGACCATGTTCAGTAATGAGCGTGTGTAGAGCTTCACGCACTGTATGACTGTTCAATACATGCGCCGGTAGAGATAGTGCTGCACCCGAGCGTGCTGCTAGGCTAATACGGCGTACGTTGAGCTTTTCTGGGTGTGCATCGCCTTCAACATACATACCCCATTCATGATTATGTTCTTTGCTCAGCTGAGTAGACCATGATTGAATGGCTTGTACAACGTCTTGCTCTGCTGTGTGTGCATCGATAACCACGTTAAGATGCAATGAGTTAAGGAGGTCGTTAACATGCGATGGAGCTGACTGACTCATATCGTCTGCGTTACTGGCTGCACTACTTGAGGAGGCGGTACGACGTGCAGGAGTAAATTTTGTAGCAGCAGTAGCAGATTCATCATGCGTAAAACATGCGTGAAGAGCATTATAAATGCGACGCTTAATAGTAACACCAAATTCGAATACACTCAGAGCAGTATCAATTTTTGACGCATCTGGCTGTTGAATTTCAAAATCTTCTAAACTCACATCCAGTTCTACATCGCGAACCAAAGCGTTAACGCGACGATTGAGCTGAACTTGCTCAATATTCTCGCGTAAGGCCTCTCCTTTTTTGCCTTTAATCTCTTGAGCGTGCTCAATAATGCCGTCTAAGCTGCCATATTCATTAATCCATTTTGCAGCAAAACCATCACCCACTCCTGGAACTCCAGGAATATTATCGGCTGTTTCACCACGGAGCGCAGCCAAATCAGGATATTGCTGTGGATATACCTTATACTTCTCGAAAACAGCTTCGGGAGTCATATGCTTCAAGTCTTTAAAATGATGCCCCGGATACAGCACAGTAATTTTATCGTCAATTAACTGGAAAGCATCCCTATCGCCCGAAAGCACGTAGGTGTGATCGAAGCCATTATCTCGTGCCACAGTAGCTAAAGTGGCTATAATATCGTCACCTTCATATCCCTGACGTTCTACATAAGAAATATCTAAGGAATCCAATAAATCATGCAGAAGAGGTAATTGAGTCAGTAAATCTTCTGGTGCAGCATCGCGCGTGCCTTTATACTGCTCCAATAAATCGTTTCTAAATGTTCCGCCTTTTACATCGAAAGCAACAGCAATATGCGTTGGCTGTATTTCTTTCAGTACCTGAGACAGCATGGTAGTAAAACCGTAGACAGCGTTTGTTGTTTGCCCGGAAGCGGTAGAAAAACCGTCAGCAGGTAAAGCAAAATATGCGCGGAAAGCTAATGAATGACCATCGATAACTAAAAGACGTGAAACCATAACTTCTATAGTACTTGATGGCTAACAATTATGGCTAGGAATTACAATTCCTAGCCATAAAAGTATGGAGAAGAGTTTAGCCTTCAATCTGAGCAATCACAGCATCAGCCACTTCCAACATGGTTAAGCGGCGATCCATAGATGTTTTCTGAATCCAGCGGAATGCTTCCTGCTCAGACAAGCCCATATTTTCCATGAGCAAGCCCTTAGCACGATCAACATGCTTGCGAGATTCCAAACGATTCTTCAAATCCTCTACTTGTTCGCGCAATGCTGCTACTTCATCATCAGCAGGAGCTTCGTGTTCAACAAAAGCTCCAGTGCTAATACGGCTACGTAAAACACGCATCTGCTCAAAACGGCTGAAGGCAACGTCTAAAGCTGGGAAAAGCTTATCTGGCACGAATGGCTTAATCACATAAGCCATAACACCAGCATCAATAGCCTCGGCTACAAGATCTTTTTGGGAGAAAGCTGTGAGCATAACAACAGGAGCAAGGAACTCCTCATTAATTTCACGAGCAGCGGTAATACCATCTTTTACTGGCATCTTAATATCCATAACAACGATATCTGGATGCTTAGCTCGCACAATATCTACAGCCTCTTGTCCATTAGCTGCTTCACCGATAACTTCGTACCCACCATCATTGAGAGATTCAATAATATCTAGGCGGTTCAAAGCTTCGTCTTCGGCAACAACAACTGTGCGCTTCGCGTGTGAATCATCTGCCATAATCGTTCACCCTTCCTAGTTTGAACACTGGGAAGTTACTGAGAGCTCCCCGTTGAGACCTCACATTTTGTGCCCCGGGTGGGACTCGAACCCACACTGCACAGATTTTGAGGCTGTTTCCTCTACCAATTGGGATACCGGGGCGGTACTTGTAAGAATATACACGCTATTGCGGACGATGGCAAATATTTTTGTTTTTGGGCGTGTTCCCTGAAATTTCAAGAGCTCTCGATATATATTGGCTCTTGGGGTTTTCGTGGGGTTTTGGTTTGTCTTATCTGGTTATTATTGCGGTGTGTAGGAGCCCTAGGGTGGTTCGTGAAGCGTGACTTGGTAGAGCGTTCCATGATTCACGAGTGTTCTAATCATGTTCACAGGGGTAAAACACAACGTGAAACATGCTTCACTCTAGCACTCCATAGTTCACGCATATGGTTAAACGCTACACCTATCTCAGATGAGTTCGTCAATCATGCCGTGCTCTAGCATTCCATGATTCAAGAACCCGTTTCTATCTGGTTAGGCGTATAACCCAAGACGCGAAACATGACTTGCTCTAGCAGTCCACGATTCACGCACAGCACGAAAACTGAAAACACTCTCAACGATGACCGCGAAAGTTGTTAGCGTTGTGCGCTCACAACTTTCAGACACCTGCAACCTACACAAACCCCCTAAAAAACCGAGGCACCTATATATTTCACACACAGAAAACGAAAAAGTGGATTGTAGCAACAGCTACAACCCACTTTTCAGTAGATTAATTCTTAAGAATTAATCGCGAGCACCTACGGTGTGTACGTAAACGGAGTCGGTAGAACCAGCTTCGTTTGCGGAAGGAGCAGAAGCGATGAGTACGATGGTGTCACCATCAGCAACAGCACCCTGTGCCTTCAAAGTGTTGTCTGCGAGAGTCATCAGCTCGTTGCGAGACAGACCGTGGTATTCAGTATCGAGCTTAATGCCCTCAACACCCCAAGACAGACCAAGCCAGCACTTGGTGTGCTCATCAGTGGTCAAACCGAAGATAGGAGTCTGTGGACGCTCAGCAGATACACGGTGTACGGTTTCACCTGTCTTGGTGAAAGCAACAATAGCCTTAGCTTCAGTCTTCTCCGCCAAGCTTACTGCGGAGTGAGCCACAGCTGCAGTGGTGGAGAATTCTTCATCCTTGATGCCTGGAATACGATCGTAGCCGTGCTCAGTTGCATAGCTAGACAAGCGAGCCATGGTGTTGACTACTACTACTGGGTAATCACCAACAGCAGTTTCGTTAGAAGTCATGGTTGCGTCTGCACCATCGAGAACTGCGTTAGCGCAGTCAGATGCTTCTGCACGAGATGGTACTGGAACCTTAACCATAGAACCGAGAACTTCAGTTGCTACGATAACTGGCTTACCGTATGCACGAGCGAGCTCGATGCAGCGCTTGGTGA
>QWCP01000440.1_pt1 | contig 13680 bp, 11 predicted proteins | sample 1972561 | NCBI WGS metagenome assembly QWCP01 (sample SAMN09866705, study PRJNA288562) | Human vaginal metagenome isolate pre4_vaginal, whole genome shotgun... | isolation source: vagina | host: Homo sapiens | place: USA: California
TAGGGGGGCTTACTTTTGAAAAAATAAACCTAAAAGTCCTATTCTACGGGGCTTCGAGGAAGATATTTATGCTCTTTTGAGTTTTACCGGACAGCAATAGTTCGGATTTTTTTCAATTCTGTTTCAGAAAGCGGCTCACGTTCTTTACATTTGCCTCGCTTAAATTTAACCAAGTTGTAAGGATCAACGTCTATAACATTTTCTGTAGCAAGCCTCTTTGTATAGATACGAAAATTCTTGTGATAGTTATTGATTGCAACATCAGAGCGGGTGCCATCTCTAAGCCATTGGTCAAAGGCTACCAAATTTTCCCGCGTTAAGTCCTTTGTGGTTTTTATCTGACCAAAACGCCTGATAGCTTCCAATGTGCAAATCTTGTGTTTGCGTGTACCCTCACGTATGTTTTCTTGCTTAATGGATTGTTCCATATACAGCAAGAAATTTACCGAGCCTTTACTTTTGGCAAATGGATTGTCTTCTGTTTCGTAATAATAGGAGTCAAACTTCTCAACGGATAGCTTATCGTCAAGAACATTCATTGCAGCCAAAATCTGCTCACATCTTTTCTTGATAGCACATACCTTAGGAGAACTTATGAAAGTCTCCAGTTCATCAGGAGCTACATCACCAAGAGAAATATATTTTCTCTCGGTTCTACTGATATAGACACGGACCTCAACTTTTCCTTTGCCGCGTTTGTCGGCTACCTTTTTTCGGTCAAAGATGACCACAACTTCCTGTTTTGCCATATTAGCATCATTTTTGTGGAGAAGGGAGGTTGGTGGAAAAAGTGGTAACACATTGTGTATTCTGGTAACACAAATTGGTAACACATTTTATTCCCGAGAGCTCCTTTTTGCTCTCATTACTTCCCATTTCCACGGGGTTTTACATTAAGTATAAACACCTCTAAATGTGCTAATTAGCTTACAAGTGGCTCATTCTAAACGCAAAAGAGGATTTTGTTTCCAAAATCCTCTTTTTCTTAGGTTGTGATTCCGTTGGGGTTCGAACCCAAGACCCACAGCTTAGAAGGCTGTTGCTCTAATCCAACTGAGCTACGGAACCATAAATCGTTTGCAAAAGTAGTCATTTAGAATGAAACAGAGGGGGAAGTTAAAGACGGATTTCGTTTTGGTTATAATTTTTTAACAAATTTAGAATTGAAATGCGACTTTTCGAAATAAGACAGTCTTTCAAAACCTTTTATTGCGTTCAATGGGTGAGAAGGTAAATGCTAATAGTGGGGTTATATCCCCTACTTTCGCACAATGTTATTGACAGTTACTTTACTATGGCATCTGCTGACTTATCATAACAAGCTTTTTTCACTTCGTAAAATGAAACTCCTCCATAACTTCCGCAACATAAAACTAATTGCCATGTCCGTAAGCTCTCTTCGGATAAGGACATTGTTTATCCAACTTATATTGACTTCAGTTTTTTCGCAAAACTCAAGATAACTCCATCAGCCATTCAGAATAGCTAACGAGCTTAAAATAGTAATTTATCTACAAACCTGTTCCAAGAGAAAAGAAAAACAGTCAAAGCTGTGAACTTCTTACCACACGGCAAGCGTTTAGGACAGTTGTTCACCCTTTCTTCCTGCATCACTTCGACACTGATCGTTTACCAAATCTTCTAGCACTGCCGCTTCCTCTTTTCCTACATGATACTGACTGAGTAAAGGAGCATCCAAGTTGAAAACATCGTGTAAACTTTCATCGTTGCCTTGCGCAATCCCCTTTTCCTTCCTCATTATTTCATAATGGGCGAACTTCTTTACTGCTTCTTCTATCTTTGAGTCGAACCAAAGACAATAACCCGCATTCAAATAATCTGAAGGAATATGGCTTTTGTGAGCCATTAGCTGATTGTATAATTGCAAAGCCTGCTCATTTTCATTCTTTCGCAAGTAGCCCCATGCCAATGAGCGTTTGACGGACAGATTTTCAGGGTATTCGTAACTAAGCTTAAACAAATATTTCATCCCATTCTCTACTTGATTGTCATTGATGTAAGCAACGGCTAAGTTAAGCTGAACTCGTGCACTATTTGCATCTTTTTCCAAAATACGAGAATAATATTTAATCGCTTCAGAAAAATTGCCTGAATAAAACAGGGAATTAGCCTTACCTCTTAAAGCCTGCTCGTTATCACTATCCACAGCTAACAACTTATCGTAAGCCAACCCTGCCCGCATATAATCCTTTTCCTGATGGGCTAACATTGCAGACAATCTCCAATATTCTACGCTATCGATATTTACGCAAGCATCTAACAAGCGGTGCAAGTCATCATAGAAATGGTGCCTGTACAAGAATTGTCCAATCTCGAGACGTCTGTGTGACAATGCGGTATTTTGAAAGAGATTGTTGAGAACAAAAAAGACTGTATGATGCGACAACTCTGTGGAAAATGGGTTATGAAAGTGATTTTTGTCCTTGTAAAGCCGATAAAACCGGTACAAATTCTGAAGATACATCCGTCGGATATAGGCTGGTTTGTGATGCTCTTCCTTATTAACTGTTGGTCCTAATAACTCTTGGCTATTTAGAAGTTCCCGCATCTGTGACGGAATTTGGTTAAGAATGGAAGACGCAGCCAACGCAAAGGAGTATTTGTCAGAATCACAGAATGGACCATGCTCCAACAAAACGTTCATAAACTGTCCGTCCCTTAACTCATGATTCATCTGACTAAGTCCAGGGTGTTGAGGATAAAAAGGTACGAACCAATTACTCAATTCCATAAAGAAACCAAAACGTTTCATTTGAGAAAAGCCTCCAAAATAGATGTCAGACCCCGCCCTTTGCATGTTCATCATCTTTTGGAAATTCTCTTCCATGGCTTCCATGGCACGGTCCGCAGTACCCGGATTGAGCATTTCTTCCAGTGGGTCTTCCTCCTTTTCTATAATTCCCGTGCGTGTGAATTGGATGTTTTGTCCTTTCATCAGCTGAGGAATGATGTCCTTTTGTAGCTTTTCATTGTCTGCATCCGCATTCATGCAATAAAAGAATTGTATTTGTAGTTCCAGCAATTCCTGCAAGGTTTGCTCATTTTGACAGAGTGCCGTAATGGATTTGCTTACTTCGGGGTAGATGTTTGCGTCATTATCTGGCAAACACAATACAAGACCCACCAAAGCTCGTTGTCGTATTTCCTCATCTGTTGATTTTTGATAGATAGCTATCAATACCAATACCTTACGATAGTCAAAGAGTTGAATCGCTGATAACATCAGCCCACTCAACAATAATTGTATGTCGTTGCTATCAACAGTTGGTGACAAAAACAATTCTTCCACAAATTTTGCAACACTTTCCGTCCATTGAGGAGAAACCAAGAAAGCATTGAAAACCTGATTGATGTATTTTTGATGCTCTTCATACAACTGATTTGTTTGGAGTGTTTGTTCTCTTTTTGGTTCCAAAGATAGCATGGCAACATCTTGAACAAATTTCTCCATTTGCGCTTTAATACTTATATCTCCAAGTGCAACAGATTTCGCTGCATGATGAGCCAACTGATATGAGCCGTTTTCATGAATCATTTTCTCCAACTGTATATCACTATTCAAGGCATACAATTCACGCAATAAATTATGATATACCACATTAAACTGTGGGTCTTTTAATCCACGTCTAAGAAAATCCTTCATTAAAAGATAGTCACCGTTCAGCTGTTCCCACTTCAGTTGAAAAGTGGTCAATTCGTGTTTGGAAATATACTCCTGCAAGTTCTCTATCGCCTTGGGTAGATTCTGCTTGCAAGTAATCAAATTCCGAATCTGTTCTAAATCAAAATCAGTATAATTCAAAATATTGGAGAGATTTGGTCTAACGTCAATTTACAATTTTGGTATAAATGCTTTCGCTTTCTGAACATCCTTTTCCAACGGAGCTGTAGCGTGCTTGAAGGTTACATTTGGTATCGCCTTTATGGTTTTTTCATCTGTATGACAATACTTAGTAACAAGCCCTGAATAATGGGAAAGTCCGTGAGTATTGAGTGAGTCTACGGCATTGTTGTACGCCTTGATAAAAGCTTGCAACTGCTTTTTGCGGTTTTTGGTTTGGAGCATATCCGTCCGAAACGCTATCACTCCCAACTGCTCTTTGGTCTTTTCACTCGATGTGATTACCCGATGTTTATACAATCGTGCCGTAGTAGCTTGTGGCTCAGGCAACCACATGGCATCCATCTCATTATTCAAAAGCATGTGCAGCCTCACTAAGACATCATTAATTTGCACCTTAAACACCTTGGCACTTGTCTTCACCCCAATAAGAACTTGATCGGTCAGATAATCTGTTCCCGAATATCTTGTCATCGCCACCATTTTGTCTCCTAACTGATTCAACTGTTTGAGACGAGCTGTCTTGTTAGTTATCAACTGCCACTGCAACGGTGTGGTAATGGGATATTCTAATTTCAAACCTTTTCGTTTGAGTCTCTCCGTCCGAACCAAATCCGATACTACCCCTTGGACGCTTCCTCCTATGATAGCAGTGTCGCAATCCATTTGTGCAGTGAAAGGCAAAAGTCTCACATCTACCTGTGCACTATCAAACAAATGACGGTCTTTCGCCATATAAAGTGGAATGCAATCTAAGGTTGGCAAGACTGCAATCCTAAGTGCTTCCGCATACGCCTTTTGCTCACGGGCGTTATTGGCTTTCGTTTTCTTTTCTATTTCCTGACTTTTCTGCCCACAAGCAGACAACAGTAGGATAAAGAGAATGTTGATATACAGAATCTTCTTCATATCTTGCAAAAATAATCATAAATTTTGATTCTCTGAAAATAATTCTTACTTTTGTCCCTATATTATAGCAACAATATGGCAAAAGATAAGATTGCATACGTTTGCTCCCAATGTGGGCAAGAGTCAAGCAAGTGGATTGGCAAATGTCCTAATTGTGGTGAGTGGAATACTTTTAAGGAGATTAGGATTAGCAATAGTTCTCAACCTTCCTCAATAGCCGTATCAACGGCTCACAATCTCCATGGTGAGCAAAAGAAAAACAAACCCTTACACCTACAAGATATTTCTGCCCAAGACGAACCGCGCATCAATATGAATGATGATGAGCTGAATAGAGTCTTGGGAGGAGGACTCGTTCCCGGTTCTATTGTTTTATTAGGAGGCGAACCTGGTATAGGAAAAAGTACGCTAACCCTCCAAACGATACTCCATCTTCCCAATAAAAAGGTGCTATATGTCAGCGGTGAAGAAAGTGCGCATCAGTTGAAAATGCGTGCTGACCGTATCACTACAGAGCAAAATAATAATGTAGAGATTTTGTGTGAAACCTCTTTAGAACACATCTTCAATCAAGTACTTGAAGTAAAACCAGACCTACTGATTATCGACTCCATTCAAACGATTGCAACCAATCACGTGGACAGTTCCCCTGGAAGTATCGCTCAAGTGCGAGAATGCGCAGCACTCTTGCTCCGTCTGGCAAAGACAAGTGGGATTCCCATTCTCCTCATTGGGCATATCAACAAAGAAGGCACACTTGCAGGTCCTAAGATTTTGGAACACATGGTTGATACAGTTATCCAATTTGAAGGAGACCAACATTATATGTACAGAATCTTACGCTCCATCAAGAATCGATTTGGCAGCACATCAGAATTAGGAATCTATGAAATGCAGCAAAACGGATTGCGCCCTGTGAGCAACCCGTCAGAACTTCTGCTCACACAAGATCATGATGGACTGAGTGGCATTGCTATTTCGTCTGCCATTGAGGGGGTACGCCCTTTCTTAGTAGAGACACAAGCTTTGGTATCTTCTGCTGCATACGGAACGCCACAGCGTTCTGCAACAGGCTTTGATCAACGCCGACTCAATATGCTATTGGCTGTTTTAGAGAAGAGAGTAGGCTTCAAGCTCATGCAAAAAGACGTCTTTCTCAACATAGCGGGTGGTTTACGCGTAACCGATTTGGCAATGGACTTGAGCGTGATAGCTGCAGTGTTATCCAGTAATGTAGACACTGCCATTGAAAACGGATGGTGTATGGCTGGCGAAGTAGGGCTTAGTGGAGAGGTAAGACCCATCAACAGAATAGAGCAACGCATAGCCGAAGCTGAAAAGTTAGGATTCAAACACATGATTCTTCCAAAGTATAATTTGAAAGGTATCAATCCACAAAAATATCATTTAGAACTACATCCTGTCCGTAAAGTGGAGGAAGCTCTACGTGCGCTCTTCGGATAGAAACGTTTTACGAAGCAAACTTTATGGCAACTATCATAAAAGTAAGAAATAAACGTCCCAACTGGGGCAAAAACTGTTTTATTGCCGAAAATGCAACTTTAGTAGGCAACATTATCATGGGTGACGACTGTTCCATCTGGTTTTCAGCCGTACTTAGAGCCGATGTCGATGCCATACACATAGGCAATAGAGTGAACATTCAAGATGGAGCATGCGTACACCAGTCGCATGGCACTCCCGTCTGGATAGAAGACGATGTGTCGGTAGGGCATTTGGCTAATGTTCACGGATGTATAATAAGGCATGGCGCATTGATTGGAATGGGAGCTACGGTACTGGATGGTGCAGAAATCGGGGCTGGTGCCATTATTGCTGCCAATGCTTTGGTGACACAGGGTACTCATGTAGGCGCACACGAAATTTGGGCTGGCATACCTGCACGCTGCATCAAGAAGGCAATGCCTGGACAGGCAGAGGAATATGCCAAACATTATATGGAAGCCAAACAGTGGTATCTGTAAGTCTATCTCCCAATATTGAAACAGTTTTTTACGCTTTGGGCTAACAAATTCCTATTAGACGGGTTAAGAAGTTATTAGCAAACGGCTAATTTACTTTTTTGCTTATCACCTGATCAGGAACTTGTAATTTGTTTCTTCACAATGTTGACGTTTTTCTTATCAAGCCTTTTCACAAGATTTTTGTTACTTTCGTGCTTTTCTTTGTGAAAACATCATTCTTCATGAAAGAGCCATGTGGATGATACGTAATTTTCGGTTGAACGCTTGTGGGTTTCTTTAGTTTCTGCTACCTTTGCATATCTATGATAGTTTGTATTGCAGAAAAACCCAGCGTAGCCAAAGACATTGCACGCATCATCGGTGCCCATAGCTCAAAAAACGGTTATATGGAGGGCAATGGTTACCAAGTAACTTGGACTTTCGGACATCTGTGTTGCCTGAAAGAGCCTAACGACTATTGTGACAATTGGAAGCACTGGAGCTTGGCAGCTCTGCCCATGTTGCCGCCTCGCTTTGGCATCAAGCTCATTGACGATGAAGGCATCAAACGCCAGTTCGCTATCATTGAGCAACTCATGCAACACGCCGACAGCATTATTAACTGTGGAGATGCTGGACAAGAGGGAGAACTGATACAGCGATGGGTCATGCAAAAGGCTCAAGCCAAATGTCCCGTGAAGCGGTTGTGGATAAGCTCTATGACCGATGAGGCTATTCGTGAGGGATTCAACAAACTGAAAGAGCAATCGGCATACGAGCCACTCTATTTGGCTGGTCTGTCTCGTGCCATCGGTGACTGGATATTAGGAATGAACGCAACCAGACTGTACACACTGAAATATGGCAAGAACCGACAGGTGCTAAGCATAGGACGAGTACAAACACCCACCTTGGCTCTTATCGTTAATAGACAGAAAGAAATAGACAACTTTAAACCAGAAACATACTGGGTTTTGGCAACTATCTACCGCGACACAACGTTTACTGCTACCAAAGGTCGCTTTGACAAAAAAGAAGAAGGCGAAGCTGCTTTCAAGACTATCGAAGGTGAACCATTTACTGTTACCGATGTGCAAAAGAAAAAAGGCACAGAAGCACCGCCAAAGCTCTACGATCTCACCTCGCTGCAAGTAGATTGCAACAAGAAGTTTGGCTATTCGGCTGAGATGACACTCAACCTTATCCAAAGTTTATACGAAAAAAAATATACCACCTATCCACGTGTAGACACCCAATATCTCTCGGACGACATTTATCCCAAATGTCCGCAAACCATGAATGGACTCTATCAAACGAAGATACAAAGCAAGACGGTCTATGCTGAACTGATAAAACCTTTGGGCGGAAAGGCTCTGAAGAAATCTAAAAAAGTATTCGATTCCTCAAAAGTCACCGATCACCATGCCATCATCCCCACAGGCGTACCACCCATGGGACTGTCGAATATGGAAGAAAACGTGTTCGACCTCATTGCTCGGCGCTTTATTGCAGTGTTCTATGATGATTGCAAATTCGCCACTACTACCGTGTTGGGGAAAGTAAAAGAGATAGAATTCAAGGTAAGCGGCAAAGAGATATTGGAGCCAGGATGGAGAGATGTGTACGCTAAAAATCAGAACGAAGACGATGACGCTGATGAGAAGACTACCGATGAAGAACGCACTCTACCCACGTTCGTAAAGGGTGAGAGCGGAGAACACATCCCTACGCTGACCGAGAAGCAAACCACTCCGCCGAAACACTACACCGAAGCCACCTTGTTGCGTGCCATGGAAACGGCAGGAAAGTTTGTAAACGATGAAGAGTTACGTGCTGCCTTGAAAGAAAATGGCATTGGACGCCCCTCATCACGTGCCAGTATTATTGAAACACTATTCAAGCGAAAATACATCCAACGCAACCGCAAACGTATAGTAGCAACTCCCTTAGGAATACAACTCATCGATATTATCAAAGAGAAACTGCTTACAAGCTGTGAACTCACCGGCATTTGGGAAAAGAAATTGCGCGACATAGAGCACCAAAAATACGATGCTGCACAGTTTGTAAACGAATTGAAAATACAAATCAACCAAATAGTAAACGACGTACTTCGCGACAACAGTCGGCAACTGGGATAAAAGGATATGAAGAAACAAGCATTACACCATTTTTTATATTTATATCAGACTGTGCTCATCGGACTGTTATTAGTGAGCTGTGGTGCCGAACGAAGTATGAAAAAGGGTGAACAGTTCTTGACGATAGGTGAATATTATGATGCTGCTGCACAGTTCAAGAAAGCCTACAGGCAAACCCCTCCCAAGGAACGCACCCTGCGAGGACAGCGAGCCAGTCGTATGGCACTGTGCTACGATCGCCTAAACGCGACCCCACAAGCCATAGCTGCCTATCGCAATGTTATCAGGTATCAGCAAGACAATGTGCAAACACATTTTGCATTGGCTCAACAACTCTTGCGCAATGGCAATTATAAAGAGGCTGAAAAAGAATTTGCCTTGGTGTTAGACAGCATACCCAACCACGTCTTGGCACAAGAGGGATTGCGCTCTGCCCAGCAAGCTCCAGCATGGAAAGAAGGCGGCAGTAGATACACCGTGAAGAAGATGAACGTGTTTAACTCTCGACACGCAGACTATTCGCCCATGCTTTGGGGCGATGATTATAACCAATTATATTTTACTTCGACCAGAAAAGAAGCTACAGGAAACAATCTGAGTGGCATCACGGGATGCAAACCTGCAGACATATTTGTATCCGTAAAGGACGACAAAGGAAATTGGAGCAAACCCGAAGTAGTGCAAGGTGGCTTGAACACTGATGCTGAAGAAGGGGCTTGTGCCTTTAGTCCTGATGGGCGAGAAATGTACCTAACGCAATGCACAACCGATGCTACACACCCACGCTATGCAAAAATTGTAGTATCGAATAGACAAGATGCGGCTTGGGGAAAGGCGAACGAATTACCTATCACGCAAGACACTCTTTCGAGTTATGCGCATCCAGCGGTTTCACCCGATGGGCAATGGTTATATTTTACCTCTGACATGCCGGGAGGAATGGGAGGTATGGACATTTGGCGAGTACGCTTAACGGCTGCAGGGTTGGGAGGTGTCGAAAATCTTGGTGCACCTATTAACACACCCGGCAATGAAATGTTCCCCACATTCAGACCTAACGGCGACCTTTACTTTTCAAGTGACGGGCATCCTGGCTTTGGAGGATTGGATGTATTTATTGCCATACCCAATCACCAACGCTCAGCTAACAATGCTCTGAAAGACAGTTTACAGCGCCATGCGCCAACTAAAGATAAGGATGCAACTGCGCCCTATCGCTTGGTTCACCCAGGATATCCTCTCAATTCAGAAGGAGACGATTTTGGATTGACCTTTGAAGGTCCTCACAATCGTGGTTTCTTCTCGTCTAATCGGAATAATGGACGTGGATGGGATCAAATTTATTGGTTTGAAAATCCTGAAATCATACAGAGTATTAAAGGTTGGGTGTACGAGAAAGATGGCTATGAACTCCCTTCTGCTCAAGTGCGTATTGTGGGGAGTGACGGAACAAACGAGGTGTTAAGCGTAAGCAGTGACGGCTCGTTTAGCTATGTGATACAGCCAAAAGTTGATTATTTGCTGCTCGCCACCTGTAAAGGTTTTCTTAATCACACCGAAGAATTGCAGGTAGAACCTGTAAAGGAATCGAAAGAATATACCCTACAATTTCCTTTAGCATCAATTACTGTACCAGTACTGATAGATAACATCTTCTACGACTTTGACAAAGCCACGCTGCGTTTGGAGTCTAAAAAAGCCTTGGACGATTTGGTAAAGCTACTCAATGAAAACAGTCATGTGACTATTGAACTAAGCGCACACTGCGATTATAAGGGTTCGAAAGAATATAACCAGCGATTAGCGCAAAGACGTGCCGAAGCTGTAGTTCAGTATCTCATTGACAAGGGCATTGCAAAAGACCGCTTGAAACCAGTAGGGTACGGCAAGGAAAAGCCAAAGACTATTCGCAAGAAACTCACTGAGCGTTACCCTTGGCTGAAAGAGGGTGATGTACTATCTGAAGAGTTCATCAAAACATTGGATGCAGAAAAACAGGAGATATGCAATCAACTGAATCGTAGAACAGAATTTAGTGTGCTACGGACTACCTATAATATGTTTGACGAGCAAGGTAAGCTGAAAAAACAATCCAAGAATAAACAACAAAAACCTTCACTGCCGAAAAACGAAGATACGCCTATCATCTTTGTGGAATAGCGTATTCTAAGCGCACCAATAAATATTCAAACGCACGATAAAGAAGAGTGTCACACTTTCATTTCCTGCGATTAAAGTCTTTTGTAATTTACGGTGCTTTCATTGAAGGATGATTTTTCACAACAAAATGCACCAACAATGCAGCGAATGTAAAATTATCGGTATGCTTCATGGAAAGCTCACCAATGCTGAATTTTCTTTACAAAGTGCCTCTCATAACTCGCGTATTTACAACCAACGTCAAAGCTGGTCGCAAATACGCGAAAAATGAGCGAACTTCATAACCGTTTGTCACTAAACACATTACGTTTAAGTCTTCTCTTTTTATTGCCATTTTTACCGTTTCTTGGCGACTAAAGCATTGAGATAAGCCAACTATTTGCATGCTTTAATGCGTTTGAAGCATGTGAATAACACCGCTAATGTATGTTTCCAAGGGCGTTAAATCAACGTTCTAACTTAAAAAGACGTTTATTTTGTTCAAATCAGCGTATTTTTGCATGTCGTTTGCCTATTGATTTTTTCTATTTTGAAGATTTTAGATGGTCGTTTTTTGGTAAAATGATAGGACAAAAAGCAACGAATACTTTTACCAAAAATCAATTCTTTATGATAATCTTTGAATTTAGAAAAAATATCCATATATTTGTATGAGTTATTTGAAAGGGATTCTCGATAAAAAATATGTTTTTTGGGTAATTGAGTCTTTTTTCATAAATCCAGTTGAAAACAAAAAATATTTTTATAATGGAAAACGAAGTTACAAAGTGGAATAAAATAATATATTCTATCATGAACTTACCGGGAATCAAGGTTGATAGGGTGGCGTTTTTGGTGGAGGCTTTGAGACCTCATTGTACGGAAACAGAAATAAAGAAAGCAGCCTTGCAGCGTCCTATTGATGTTATTCCTCTAAAATTAATCAACCAATTGGCTAACGAATGTATCAATGAACATACTAAAAAAGCAACTATTTTTTCTGCCGTAACGGGTGTGCCAGGCGGTATCGCTGTCTTTTTTGCTATTCCTGCGGATTTATTACAATACTTTTGTCAAACCTTAATTATTGCTCAAAAGTTAGCTTATTTATATGGTTATCCTGATTTGTGCGACCAAAAAGGGCATTTAACAGAATCTTCTTATGATGTGCTGACTATCTTTTTGGGTGTCATGCTCGGTTCAAGCACTGCTAGCGAGGCTTTTAAGCAACTCTCAAAAACGTTTGCCGAACACACAACTATGCGTATGCCGCAGGTGGGCGTGACGGAAACTATGTGGTATCCATTAGTAAAAGGGGTGTCCAAATGGGTTAGGACGAAATTCGTAAAAGGTTCTGTGACAAAGCGCTTGAGTAAGGCAGTACCTGTTATCGGTGGTGTTGTTGCTGGTTTTTTAACTTATAAAACGTTTAAGCCAAATGCGAAACGGTTAAAGAAACAAATGCAAGCAAATGCGATGTTATTCAAATCGGTATGACATTTATCAAATGCTTTGCATTAATTTATGATGTTAATTGGCATAGGTTAGTGACTAATTGTTTTTCTCACACTTAAAAAATGTTTATAGTTATATATAAGATTTAAATTCTTGAATAAAGTTTTCGAAATTAAAATAAAAATTTTATATTTACCGTAAATACAAACAAAATATTAACCTTTTTGATGAAAAAACGAAAACTGGCTTTGTTTATTAACCTTAAGCATTAAATCGTTTTATCCATTAAAGATAGTTATTAACTTTTATAGAATTAAAGTTATACGTATAATAGTACCATAAATACTCGTGTGATATGAAAAAACAGTGTTATTTGCGACGTATTGAACGAATCGTTTTATTCATTTTCTTTCTTTTATTTATGGGTCAGTCGTAAAACCCAGTTGCATCCCTCCTCTCTTCATGCACATAATTTCATAAGTATTTGTTATCTTTGCATCATGAAGACCGAGCAATTGTTGTATCCAAGAGAACATTTCCCAGATAGACTTCTGGTTGGATGAGCGTAACTTTATGGAAAAAGCAGACCGCAAGGCCGGCACGGTAAGCAGTTACGGCTTTACCGCCGAACGGGTTGTCCAAGACTTTCCCCTTCGTGGCAAACCCGTTTACCTTCATGTCCGCCGTCGAAAATGGCATGACAGTTCCACGGGTGAGATATTCAGTTATTCTTACGATGACCTGACGGCTGAGGGCAGCAAACTATCCCCTGAGTTCGTTTCTTTTTTAAAAGAATAGAATTGAGTCTACTGCGGAGAGCATTACAGGTATCGGCTCTCATTATGGCGTAGACGGTAAGCAGCTTTCCACCCAATACAAGGAGCATTTCAGCGATTATCGCCGGTGGGAGCAGTTGTCGCATGCGGGAGACTGGCTGCTGTTTGATGAGAACCTGGGAGAGAGCCTGAGTATCGATGAGACTTGTCTGAGCAGCGGTGAGGTCTATACGTTTCTGACCAACAAGGCTGGCAAAGGTGGCAGGGGTACTCTGGTAGCTGTGGTCAGGGGAACAAAAGCCGAGGATGTAATCCGTGTTCTGGAAAAGATTGACCTTTCCAAAAGAAAGACTGTCAAGGAGATAACGCTCGACTTGTCTTCCTCTATGATGATCATTGCGCGCACGGTGTTCCCCAAGGCACTCATCACCAGT
>QWCP01000422.1_pt1 | contig 13573 bp, 20 predicted proteins | sample 1972561 | NCBI WGS metagenome assembly QWCP01 (sample SAMN09866705, study PRJNA288562) | Human vaginal metagenome isolate pre4_vaginal, whole genome shotgun... | isolation source: vagina | host: Homo sapiens | place: USA: California
GGTATGCCGTGCGCTCGCTTTCGTAATACTCAAGTGCCACTTGCGCTGCTCTGTCTCCATATTCACGCACTAAAGCAGGATATAATTCGCGCAAGTTTTTCTTTATGTCACGCACACTCATATCGCTTGTAAACGTGTTAAAAATACTCGTAAGCGTTGCTTGAGCCATCTCAACATTATGGTCGAGTGCAGATGAGGATTCCCTAAAATGCTCTCTATTTGCCATCTTTTACGTCTCCATTTGGCATAAGTGGACTAGAGTCAACGCTGCTTGCAATACGATTAAGCGCGTCGATTGCTCGTAATTGGCGCTTTTCACTAAAAATACGATCGATAGTAGCCTGCGCAAACCCAATATTTTCGTAGTAAACGCGTGTGCCAACAATGCTTTTATCTTGAGAACCAATCTTGCACCATGCATCGGCTCGCGCGGAAATAGTAGGCATAGACGGGTCTTTAAAGTACGCTTGAACAGCTTTTTGCTCGGGCGTGAGCTTATCGAGCGTTGTGTTGTCCTGTATTGCCATCATCATGCGCGCCACATTCTCAAGCACGCAAGCATTAGCAAGGTTAGAGTCTTGAACGTCTAGTATCAAAGGGTCATTAGCCGCGCCAAGTGCATCAGATGAGGTGTAATTATTCCCAAGAACGCCAAGCTGAGACAGCGGAACACATGCGCAGCCACTAAAGCGTTGAGCATCGTTTTCAAACACACGGGTAAAGTTTTCTGCTTGCGCTGGTGAGAACTGCCCAACTTGAGGTACATCACCATCATCATCTTTTGTAATGGACAAATACGCGCCAATGTATGCTTGTATTTTCTTTGCAGGGGAAGCAGCGTATATATCGTCTCCATCTTCGTCTTTTTGGCCTGTTTTAACGCCAAAGAGGTCTTGAGAAGCACCAAGTATATACCTTTGCGGAAACGTAAAGAATTCTGCTCCTACTTCCATGCGTTCAACATCGCGCATCGCCTTATCAACAATTCCTAAAAGTTCAGGAGATAACAAAGAATGCCCAAGCGGTCGGTCAACGTCTGCATCGTGGACAAATACATCCATCATAGGAATACCTAAAGGATTAGGCTCTACCGATACACTCCAGTTGTCCTTATGTTCTAGTGTGTGACGCTCAATAACTAACACTGCATCGGGGAAGTGGGCTACATAGCGAGATGCTTTGCCTTTTATATCGGTATCTGCTAACACAATACCTGCGCCAACTCTGTTTTCGTCTTTATCCCAAATGCAACAGAACTGATTAGCCGAGTACACGCGAACACGTACGGGGTCATCGGCGCTTGTTCCTGCCATAACGGTAATAGCTGAAACACCGTGAACCAAACTCATGGTATAGGCTTGTTTGTAGAGCGTCTTAAGCTTATTTTTTGATACAAGGGCATCTAAGGTATCGTCTTTAGTACCTGAAAACACAAAGCCATCGAAAATAGAGCGTACAGCTCTAACCTTTACGGCTTTATGACACCAACCAACACAACAATTAAATGCCCTAAATTGTTCTGGTATTGCAACGTTTAGTTCTTTTACTGCCTGGTGAAGGTTGTAATACTCGCTTAGGATATGGTTTCGCTGTCTTACTGCTTGCCAGCGCGAAAAAAGCTCCTGAATGCCACTTTGGTACTTATCAGGAATAATTTTTAAGTCTGGAATCGGTAAGTTTGTTGATTGGATATAACTCATAATAAGACCTGCTTTCGCTTAGGATTTCTTTTCGTTGTTTTCACTACAAACACAGCCATTGCTGCAGCTTCAATAGCAATGGAAGAAGCAGCGTCTGTTGAGCCAAAACTCCAACCTCCGTTTTGCCCTATGATCCTTCTAGTGCACCCTAGAGCACTTGCAGCAAGCGTTTTTTGGTGAGTATGCTTAATCGTTGTGTCTTTTAGACCAGAGATAAGCGTTACTGCAGCACCTATAACATCGCGTGCGTTTGGTCTCATTACATACCCTCGTTTAACACCTGCATCTACCAAGTCATTTACAAGCGCTTCTGCGCCTGCCTGCCCATCGATAGAGACACATGCAACACTTCTTTGTCTATCTGCTAACTTTTGTGCAAGCTCGCGCGTACCTTGAGCTGTTGAGTCTACTGCAATCAACTCAAAGGCAATTTCATGGTGTTTGTTCATCTTTGCGCCTGCAAGTGCGTATTGAGAACCGTCCACGCTGAATTTAACGGCCAGTGCCGTCTTGTATCGGTATTTGTTACCTATGCTCTCAATAGCAGAAGCGTCCCATAGCTGTTTGGGTATTGCTGCATTGTTTGCAGATATATCTTCCCAATAACCAAGAGCCTCTCTACAAAAACCTTTAAGGGATGAGCTCGTAAAAGCCTCTCGGCCAAACTCAAAAGATAGGCGCTTACCAAGAGCTGGATTAGTAAGATACAGCTCTTCGGTGAGCTCATCGTAGGTCACATCTTTTTTAGGGAGAGTCTCTATACTCCATTCATGCCAAGAAGAATGTGGCGTAGGATGCTCTAAAATACGCTTTCTCATACGAGGGAATACCTCTGCGTATACTTTTTCAGGGTCAGGAGGCGTTCCTGTGTAAATCATTGCGCGATCTGTTTCAGAAGCTCCAAGGGTAAACAAAAGCGCTTCTACTTGCTCGTCTAGTAACTCTTGCGCCTCGTCGAACACAACAAGGGAGATCTTATCAAAACCACGAGCAGCACTGCGTGAGCGTGCTGAATACTCAATTGACGCGCCATTGGTGAGAAATATTCCTTCTTCACCGTTGGTTGAGCGTATCGTTTCTACAAATGAACAGATTTCGGGGTAGTCGGTGTTAGTAAACGCTTGTTTTAGGCGCTTAAATGCACGCTTACATGTTTTTACCTGGTGCGCGGTATGCAAGATATGCGTATTTGGGTCGGTTAAGAGAAGATAGAACTCAAGAGCCTCAATGCATCCGTTTTTACCGTTTTGACGCGGTACAGATAGCCCTGCTGTAATGGTTGCAAGGTGACCATCTTTATCACGACCGAGCCAGTCTTTTAATATGTTCTCTTGCCATTTGTCAGGAGTGAACCAGTATTCACTGCACAGTTTGGCCGCGTCATGGCCATCTTGGGTGTCAACGATACTTGGAGGAGTCACTCTAATACGAGGAACCTGAGAACCGACTCGCTTTTTAGATTGAGGCATGCTTTCTCTCTTGTCTTCGAGTTTGTACGAGCTTGAGAACAGAACTTGTCTTACCTTGAGCGGGAGTGGCGGCTACATCTTTTCCATCTGCAATGCCAAGCTGCTTATTGAGTGCGCGTATTTCTGCGCTTGCTTGTTTCATTACACCAATTTGCGGCAAAGGTTTGTAATCGCCTATCTTGTTTTCGTAAGCAACCGAACCCTCTGCTTCGCTGATATCGGTAATACAGCGCTCAAGAACGGCATACCACTGAACAAGCATGGTAAGCGTAGGAATGTCTACGGTCGTAAACGCACGGCCTTTGACAAGCTCATCCCATTTCTTTGCTTTCCATGTATCTGCCTTTATGCTCTCAGGCTTTTTAAGACCTGTTGATTTTTTACTTGCCATGGTGTTTTCCTAATAAAAAAGCCACCTATAAGGCGGCTTCTCTGTGGTTAGCTTTGAAAATAAGATTAGATAAGTTTTTGTGTGCTTCGTATCGTACACGTTACTTTAAGGCGCGGGAATACTTTGTCACAATGAGGGCAACGCGCAACTTTACCATACATTGCAATATAGGATATATCGCCTGTACGCTCATAACATCTATTGCATATAGGGTGTTTTGCGTCTATCCCGCTTTTAGGATCAATATACCAAGCACCACCCTTAAAAATGAGCGCTTGTTTGCGCGCGTAAAGTTCTTTGTATTCGTCTCGCTCTTTTTTCACGTCGGCTAATTCGTCTTGCAATTTTTCAACCTCGCGATAAAATTCAATTGCTTTGAGTTCAACGTCAAGGCTCCCTGCTAGCTTTATTGCTTGCATAAGAGTATTAAACAGCTTTGGTATCTCCATGCTTTTCTTTCATCAACCGTAAATCTTCTTGAGTAATCTTTTCTTTCAGATTATCAATCTCTTGGTGCGTGTTTGCAAGCTCAACCAATGCGCTTGCGGTCTCTGCTACCAACTTTAAGAAGCGCACGTCATTACTATCGCGCAAATACCATAGGATTTTAATATCTTGGTTGGTCATTATGTTCTCCTATAATAAAAAACCGCTCCAAAGAGCGGCTAATGTAATGAGCGCCCGGATTTGCACCGGAGTCTCCTCCAACAAGGCGTACTCCTCCTATACGACAACCCATTACGATGTATAATTTTGCCATTGTTCAAGAACTCTGTCAACCATTTTGTGTTCTTCAGTCGTTAAGCGGGCTGCACCACTCTTTGAATCATTTTCGCTATGAAAATATCCATGATGCGTATGTGGTTGTAACCCTTTATGTGGGTGCATTAGGTCAATTTGCTTACTTCTTTTGCCTTCATTGTCAAAGTAAACTATAGACTGTACTTCATTTGTTTTTCCGACAACGGCATATACTCTTCCTGGAGTCATGGTTTCCATTAGCGTTTCAGAATCAGGGTTATTCTTTTGTACAAATTTAATATTCCCATACGTTAATAGCGTATGATATTGCGTCCCGTAGGCGTTACCATAAACGCTACTTCCGCTCCGCGCTCCTCTACCGCCCATGCTTTAGCCTTTCTGTTACACCGTTTTTGTATTCAATAACTTTTATCTGCCCAAAATCAAAATCAATGCGTCCGCCGTACAGCAATATGCAGCGAGGTTGTAATCTTTTGATTGCTTCTTGCATGCCGCTTTTCCAAATGGTTAGCTGCTCTTGTGTGCTTTTAACGCCTACACTTGAGACGGCAACTACTGAATGCTGCGGAATGCCTTCAAAGCAAAAATCGAACGTGTCAGGCGTTGCCCATGAAAGCGTTGGAATGACTCGTAAGCCTTTCTGCTGCAAGAATTGACCAACGACTTGGCTGCGATAGTGATTCCATGCTTGCATCGGTAGCGGCATATCGAGATACAGTGAAAAATCAGGCGTAAGCACGCATTTAAAGCCTTTGAGAACGTCTATATACTTATCAGGAGCAGCCCAAATCCGCTCAAACTGGTAATCATCGACAAAGAAGTGGCAACCTTTGTTTTTCTTTTCGTCATTAGATAGCGTCTTTGCATAGTTAAATCCAATAAGCTCATCAGGAACGCTAAAGCAGCGTTTAAGCTCTGGATAGCCTTGTTTGTTACACGTTTCGCGGTTACTAATCTCTAGATTGTAAACATGGTCTGTTCGCAGGCGTTCAGCGCCATATGTTGCCGCCTTTGGCACTGGCACGCACTTAAACTTAGACATATCAAGCGTTTTAATGCCTTTAAGCTCACTTTTGAGTAAAGCGATGTTCCAAGTTGCAACTTCTGCTGTTTTATTGTCTGCAATTCTAAACGCTTTAATCTGTTCTTCGGTGAGGTCGTCGCAATATGCGATGTTTTCGTCGGGGATTTCAGTCCATCCAAGCGACTTACACGCAAGAACACGGGTATGCCCTGTTACGATAACAGGGTTGTCTTTGCTTTCTAGAATAATTTGGCCGCGAAGCCCAAACTCTTTAATGGATTCAGCGACCACGGGCACTGCACGAGCGTTGTGACGCGCGTTTTTGGCGTATGGAATGAGACGCTCAATATTCATACACAAAGCCCTTCTCAAGAAAAAACATCTCGGGGGTATTAGCCCCGTGCTAGGAGGGTGGCCAGTGCAAACCGCATAAAAAGACCCCCCTACCTGCATAAACACAAGTTTTTACAGGTAAAAAGCATAGTTACCAATCAGTTGAAACGCTTTCAAAGATTGAATGAGTTTTAATATTTCTTTTTTCGATTAACTTTGCACAATTGACGAAGTCATAAGGAGTTGAACACGAATAATGATAAACGTTATAGACCATGCTATATATAACGCTTACATATTGAGGTGGTTTTGTACTTCTCCACGAGTTACATACCCAATGCGCAGCCCGCACATTACTACGAGTGTATGGACTTCCACCCATTGAAACAGGGACTAGCTCATCTGCTACCATAGCCAACTTGTTAGGTGCCCCTAGGCTATAGTCAATAGGTAGCTTACATATCCAGCAAGGTTCCTGGCTCGTCTGTAAATAAGCTCTGATTTTGCGGCGTGCGTTACCGTTTTGCTTTCTTGGGTTAGCGTGTGAGGTGTGATCATGCATGTGTGCCGCTTTCAGGTATATCTATACGGTTATAAATAGAACCTATGCCCTATGAATAGACGTAGTGCTTAGGCGCTTGTACATTAAAGCCCCTTGTATATTAAAAAACGTACGAGAGTTTGGTAACCCCCGTACGTTTTGCCACTTTATACATTAGCATATAAAGCCTGCTCAAAGCTGCTCATCGTTGCTCAAAGCTGCTCATTGCTGCTCATTTTGATTGTGAGCTTGCATGTCTTTGCGGATGAGGTTTCGCAAGTAGGCCGTTTTATTGTCTTGCTTACAAAACCATGCATATATATCCGCGTCATCTGGATAAAATGAAAGCGTATGTGTTTTAACATTGCGCTTACGATAGTTTGAATTAGCGCGCCTTTGTGCTTCCGTCGTTGCCATGGTTTACCCCCTTATATTGTTTATAGGCTCGATAAATGATGTGTGTTATAAATGCGGTCACACATATAATGATTGCTTCTTGCATATTTATATCCCCCTTGCTACTATAGGAGTTCAAGGAGCGCAGAGACCGAAACGCCCCTTGAACTTCAAGCCTTTTATTGTTTAGGCTTTTGTTGTTTTAATCGTTCTCGTATTTCTTCGGCTGCTGCTGTTAACACCGCCGTTAAAATTGCGAGAACGATTTGCCATATCTTCTCTTCCATATTAACTGCACCCCCTTTCTGATTACGCCTAATATTATACATCGGTTCTCTATATATTGCAAGCTAGATATATATTTTATTCACATTACATACACAAACAAAAAGGATGAACGATTGCGACCGTCCACCCTCTCTATAAACTTCCTGTGCGCTCTATGCGCTTATACAAGCTTCCTTAATTCTTCCGCCGCTATGCTTTGTATGAGCGAAACACTGAACGCGCCTGCAGTCTTAGCAAGCCTGTGCATCGTTTCTTTGAACACGTTCTCATTGCGCAAGCTTTCTAATAGCTCCGTTCCCGCCCAAGTCATGCGCTCAATGTACACCGTTATTGCGTGCCCGCTTGCCGTACACTTAACGTTAGCGATGATGTAACCTCCATCATCTAGCAACCGAGCGTGATAAGCGTATGAATCCCTTTCATCTTGCGAAACACACCCACTAGACAAATCGAAGCCTGAGCGCGCTTGTTCACATAACAACAATATCTCTCGTATAATTGCCATATCACGTTTCATGTTAACGGCCCCTTTTTGCTTGCATATCCTTTTCAGTTGTTCGTTTTTTCCGAACAACTCACGCCATATAATCATCTAGCGTTGCCTGCCCGATGCCTGCTATTGTTTTCTCAAAGCCAAGCGAATCAATCACATCGAATGCGTAATCACACATGCGCCTCGCAGTTATAACAGGCGCATTAAACAGCGCTGCTATCGCTACCCATTTCATATCATGCAAATACTTGTACTCAATTGCCTGTACAGCTCTAAAGTCCACCAGCTCCGATAGCCCGTGTGACTTATCGCGACCATACAACACCTCATAGCAATACCTGATGAGCTGCATATCCTGATCGTACAGCTCCTTTTTACGCTCCTCTAGCTGCATGCGCGCATCTGTTGGCTGCATAACGTCTCTAATGCCGCACGATGAATGGATACCGTATGATTGTGCGTGTACTTGCTCACGTGTGCGTGCGCGCTCTAACGCTTGTTCGATTGTCTTGGCTTCCAAGGATGCGTCATGTGCTGCACAAAATAAATCACGTGCACATATAAAACTATCTGGTTTAAGCGTCTTTACCTTAAGCACATAGCCCCCTATGCGGTACTGTACTATGATTTTTTGTCTATTATACCAGTTATAGGCATATATTACGCCTTAGGCACAATATATTGTGGGTGTTTTCAACAAAAACGAAAAGTGTTTCTACCGGCTCGGTATCTCTAAACTGTTACGGAGCATGTCGGCATATTCTTTAATTTCTAAATCTCCTGTAACAATATCCAAAATTGCTCGGTATAAGTGCATATCACCAATATGTAAGCTATAGCCTGGATAATGAACGTCCAGAAGATGCTGGGTTACGAGCACTGCAACCCTTTTATTCCCATCTAAAAAGGCGTGGTTCTTTGCAATTTTTGCTGATAGCGTAGCTATTTGTTCTATAAAATCAACCGATGAAATGAAACCAAAATGAGAACACATTGAAGCTGTTACTGCACTCTCAATAAGCCCACGAGCTTCGGGCGGCTCCTCGTTTATCCCTTTTTTAGTGCTTGTAACAGAAATGACCTTACTGTGCAGGTCTAGGATCTCATCGCACAATAAGGTCACATCGTCTTGTGTAAGCTCTACGCAACTAAGCATTTTCTAACATCCGTAACAGACCCATACGCTTTTCGATAAGCTTATCCATTGCGTACCCGCTTGTCTGTTCTTTTATAGGTGTTTCTTTGCCATCTGTTGATGCGAGGATATCGCTATCGTTGATAGTCGCGTGGTCTGCCCCGTTGTACACGGCTTTCCATGCACTGCCGCCTCTGTGACAAAAATTCATGATATCAGATGCCGTCATATACCCATATAAAGCCCATGTCGCTTTGGCTGTACATAGCGCTTTATCTGAGGTTGCTATATCCGTCGTAGTAATCCCCATGTTTTTATGGGCTTTGAGCGCATGATACACCGCAGGTATAACCGCACCGTATTTCCAAGCCTCTATTTTGTCGTCAAACAGCTTGTCGCCGCGTTGAATAGCGTGAGCGTATGCAAAGTAAACTAGTTTATTTATCTTCATGTTAGTTAGGTAGCTGCTATTGCCATACAGCTGTATAAATGCGCTTGCCAATTCAACTGCCTTCATAGCGTTCCCCCCTATACACATATTTTTACGCTCTATACGATTATGATAGATTAGCGCATGCCAATCCGCAAGCTGTACACATACAATAAAAAAATACTATAAAAAGCTAAACCCCATAAAACCACCGAAAAAACGGAGGGCAGTAGCTGCTAATTGTTGATAACTCGATTAAAAATGTTGATATCTTTAAAATAATTGTTGAAAACTTTTTTGGAAAAAGAAAAATATATAGAAAAATACGTAAAGCTTCCCCTCAGGTAAGCAGCAAAAATACAATAAGTAAAATAAAATAAGTCAGCCGCAAAAAAATTAAATCCTAACGGATTTTTTTGCTGACTATTTATTATTAGTTAGCTTACGTATTCGCGAGCTACTTACGCTGATTATACCAAACTTGACAACCCTCAAGTAAAAGTGCGCTAAGTGTGTCAAAGTGTGAATTACCGTACAGAGCCCCAGTTAGTTTCTACTTGAGGGTTTGCCTTAAAAACGCCGTCTTCACAAACAAACCACATTTATTTTAGCACATTTAGAATGGTATTTCTTCCCCATACATAGAATCTTGTGCTATTGGCTGTGGCGCTGGCTTAGGCGCGGCTATGGTTGTTTGTACGTCGATAAGCCTGTTTGATTGCGTGGCTTGTACTGGCTGTGCTGGCTGCGTTGGTTGCGGCGGTTGTGTATAGTCTCCATAGCCTTCGCCTGTACCTTGTGGCTGTGATCGTGGTGGCAGCTCTATGTCTTGGACAATGATTGATACGCGGCTTCTGTTCGTGCCGTCTTGTCCTTGCCATCTATCTTGATGAAGTCTTCCATTAATCGTGAGCTTGCTGCCTTTGGGAATATATTGTGCTAGACTCTCTGCACGCTTACCAAACAGCACACAATCAAAGAAGTTGGCGGTTTCTTCCCACTCGCCTTGTGCATTCTTCTTCGTATCGTTAACAGCTAACAATAAACTAAGAACAGCTGTTCCGCTCGGGGTCACTTTAATCTCGGGGTCTTTAGTGGTTCGTCCTGCAATAACCACGGTGTTTATATTCTTACTCATGAGCTACCTCACCTTTGTCTTGTACCTGTGCATCAGAATCCAATACTTCGCCTGTTTCAGAATCAACTGTGTATGGTGTAGCGTCCACTGCTGCAAACGGGTTTGTAATGGTTGGCGTTGCTTCGTCTGTTGCTGCTGCTTTCTGAGCTTCAACGGAGACGGGCAAGAACTTAAACGCGCGGCGGATTACGGTCTTGCATGCCATAGCCTCATAGTCTGTGCTCCATGGGCTGTATGCGCTAGAGCCTGCCTTTGAGCGGCTGCGAATTGCGTCTACTTGCGAGCGCGTCATAACGTCGATATAATGCCCCCCGTCTTTGAAATGACACACCATGTACACGTGCGTTAGCTTGTTAGGCGTGCGTTCGTTATCTTGAGCGGGAACATGCTTAAGCTGCTCATTTAACCCAAACTCATACTGGAAGAAATCCCCTTCATATACTGCACGCGCTGAGATGTCTTGAATCTCGCCTGAGCGTCTAGCTAAGTCAATCATGCCCTTATAACCCAGTATCATCTGTGCTTCGGTGGCACCTGTTTTACGGTTGTTGTACGGCAAGATATAAGCGCGCCCAAGGTTATCTACGGCGCTTGGCTCTACTCCAAGGGCTGCACACTTGAGAATGCACGATAGAACGCTTACGGGCGTACATTTGGCAAGTTCAGGCGTTTGATTATATGCGCTCACTGCAAGTTGAAACATGCGCTCTTGTGATACCTGCTTTGGAATAACGGCTGATATTTTGTGCCACTCTTGGTGCAAAATGTCCTTGAATGTGGTTTGTGGTTTGGTGATTGCCTGTGCCTTCTTTGTTTCTGCTAAAGCTCCCATGATTATCCTTTCTGAACGGTGACGCGAATGCCGCCGTCACGCTTGTACTCTGTCATGTATTTGTCTTTGAGGTCTGCATGCTCTGCGCTAAACGCCTTCATATCGAACTTGGTGCTATTGCCTCTAACCCACGTGAACTTGCCGAGCGGCGTATTTACGCCTTTGCTATCCCCTATGAGTTTCTTTACCTTGTTCCCTGTGAGCTTGTAATACTCGTCTGCCCTGTCCTTGGCTGCTTTTGCCTGCATGAAACGCTCAAAGGGTGTTATGTCGTCTGTATAGTCAATAATCTCGCCTGTGCTTGGCGTTCCTGCTGCAAGAACAGCCTGTGCGTCTGCATAGGTGGCGTCTATATCTGGTACAACTCCTGCTTCGACGTTTTGGTGCCAAAAATTGTCTACGTCTTTTACAAGGGCGTTTTCATCTTCAATATCGCGCATATATCTAAACTCGCGATAATCCTGTCCGCCTATGAGAACTGCAACATCTGCAAATGGTCTATTAAGAACGCTTAAATAATGGATAATCTGCGTTTGGTAGTACAGTGGTATCCCGTCTTCCCAGTCTTTGGCACGGTTAAGTCCTGCCGTTTTGATTTCAAGAACTCCCCAGCCTAGCTCTTCGTCTTTAACTTCATAATCAAGGCTCGCTTGTGCCCAGGGGCGTTTAATTGACTTACAGATTGCGTTCACACGGCGTACTTCACGTTCTGGGTGGTTCTTCTTGTACTCCTCGCCTACGATAGGCTCAAGCACACACCCCCAATGAACAGCGGGCTTGTCTGAGATGTCCTCGGGCTGTAAAAGCCCCACTTTTTCCATGTATAGCGCGTATGCGCTCTTATACTTTGAAATGCCCATAATTGCTGCTACGTCACTACCACCAATGCCGTGCGTGCGCTGCTGTAACCACTCTGCGTTGTCCTTGCAGCGTATAAGCGTGAAATCCTTGTTCTCGCCTGTCAGCATAATTCTCCTTTCCCAATGATCGTAATCATTGAGTCGTGATTTTTATTAACTTTTTTTGGAAATGATTTATTAAAAAGAAACGGTGACTTGAGTTGTATCTTCAAGAGCCCTTGTACGAGGCTTTTTTGCACACTGCAAAATTACTACCTGCGCGTCGTCTTCGTATGCAATGCCGTTAAGCGCGTCTAATATAAGCTTTGCGACATTATCTATATCAGGCTTGTATATGTCTTGTTCGGCTTCTATTGCTTTAGGCCTCGATTTAGGAAGCCTACGTGTGGTTTCAATACGTATAGTCACGGGTAATGGTTTATGCGCTTTTCTAATAAGCCCATATTTGCACCTGCTTGCTTGTACATACATAAGGGCAATTGCCTGCTTGGCGCTCTTGTTCTTTGCAGGCTCATACGTCCCCCACTTCGAAAATCGTGGGCGCGCAAGACCGTACACAAATGGAACTGTAAACTCTAAATGCACACTATCTCCCTTCTGTATCAACGGCTAAACTGCTAAAATAATCTGTGAGCAGCTCCCTTGTGTACTTCGGGTACTGGCATCCGGGTATATTTATGTGTGGTAGCGGATTATATTTGCGCCTTGTAAGGTCGCGAATCATGTTCTCGCCTACGCCAACATATGCTGCTGCTTGGCGCGTGGTGAGCAGATAGGTCTTTTTCTTATTTTCGTCTTCCATCTGCTCTCCTATGCCACCATGAAAAGCGCTGCTAAAATGTAATAGACGACAAAGACAAACAAAAACTTAATTACCTGCATAGGCGTTATAGTCGCTAACCACTCTTTAAACATTTCAATGTCGCGTTGTGTTTCCATGGTCTTTTTCTCCCTTCGTTTTGGCGTATTGTTTTTTCAGGTAATAGTTTTGTTTAATGCGTGACAAAAACCTTTTCTTTACCTCTTGCTGTAAAGTCGCAATATCCAAACCCTGCTGTGTCGGCTACTTGATCAAACCAGTTACTATAGACAAAACGTTCTACGTCCGTTCTTAATTTGCCGTTTTTCTTATCAATTGCTTTTTGGTAATCTTTAATCGCTTGAGCTATGATTGATTGCGCAAGGTATTTATAAAATCCATCTGTTGGCATTACTGTATTGCTCATGATTGGCTCGCGTATCGTTTCATAAAGTAACATTGCCCTTTACCTGTGCATTTAGGCGTGCGCTGCAGCGTGATGTGTCCGTCGGGGTGCTGTATCGTTGATTCCTTGATGCGGAACAGTCCTAGCTCCATTGAGCGCTGCGTGGGTACGTTGTAATTGCTGCCGTACTTGCCGAGAAAGCCTTCATTGCGCAGGCGTTTAAAAAGCCTATTCGCTCCGATGTCCACGCCGTTTTGCCGTAACATTTTTGCAAGCTCGCCCACAAGGCAGGTGTTGTCTGATGCGCCAACTGCGTCTGCAAACATTGCCTTGGGCTTCATTTCCTCAATGAGCGCGTCTTTGCGCTTGAGCGCTTCGTCTGCAATCTTGAGCGCGCGCGCCATAATCTGCTCGGGCGTTTCGTTTGCGCCCGTTAGCATGTATCCGCCTTGACGACGGAGCGCGGGCAGTACTTCGCTTGTTACCCAACGTTTGAACCGTTTGGCGCTTGGCAACTTTGAGGAAAGAACAAGGCTGTATAGACCGGACTCGTTGATAAGCCAACCGCCGCGCTGT
>QWCP01000426.1_pt1 | contig 13401 bp, 10 predicted proteins | sample 1972561 | NCBI WGS metagenome assembly QWCP01 (sample SAMN09866705, study PRJNA288562) | Human vaginal metagenome isolate pre4_vaginal, whole genome shotgun... | isolation source: vagina | host: Homo sapiens | place: USA: California
AAGACGGAGGTGTCTTCATCCACGCCGTCGGCCAGCAGCATAGACAAGCACATGGAGTCAGAAACTGACTCCTCATGGGGCTTAATCAAGCCGCGCTGCACGGCCTCCTCGCGCAGCTCCAGGTAGTTGACCAGGTTGCCGTTGTGTCCAAGGGCGATGTCTACCCCGGTGGAGGAGGTAGAAAACATCGGCTGGACATTGGACCATTCCTTGCCGCCGGCGGTGGAATAGCGCGTGTGGCCCACCGCTACGTTTCCTTGGAGGGCGGACAGGGTGGACTCATCAAAGATATTGGCCACGAGGCCCATGTCCTTGAAGACGACGATGCGGTCATCATCGCCCACCGCAATGCAGGCAGCCTCCTGGCCACGGTGCTGCAGGGCGAAGAGACCAAAGTAGGTCAGCTTGGAGACTTCCTCCCCGGGAGCCCACACGCCATAGACGCCGCACTCTTCGCGGGGCTCCTGCTCATTATGATCGTCAAGATTGGTGATACTAGGAGTATGTACTTCTACCACGGCGTTTATATTAGCCTGTCGCGCCGCCGGAAACTAACGGAATAAGCGGCAACCACTGCGCAATTTCGCCCGCGCGGGAGCCGGAAGCATCGACGCGACCAGTGCTTACGACCTCTTCCCAGTCCGCCAATCCGGTGGCGAGGCGCAGCCAGGTTTCCGGGTCGGTCTCCACCACATTGGGTGGGGTGCCGCGAGTATGGCGGGGCCCTTCAATGCATTGCACCGCAACAAATGGGGGTACGCGCAGCTCCACGGAATGGCCCGGCGCGTCGGCCTCGAGGGTGCGGGCGGTGCGACGTACGGCGTCGGCAAGCAGGGCCCTACCAGGCTTATCGTGCTCCGCCGGGGCGGCAATCCAGTCTTTGATGGCCATGACGGCCGCGCGGGTGGCTGCGGGATCGACGGGCTTTTTCATAGCTACATCATAGCTACTGTTATCTTGTTGTTTATGTCACCTACGCCTTCCGTTGCGGAAAATCAGAAATCGCCGGCGCTGACGCTGCGCTTTATGGCATCGCCAACCGACGTCACCATGGCCGGCGCCCCCGGCATCAGCGGTGGCCGCGTCCTGGAATGGATTGACAAGGCGGCCTATGCCTGCGCCGTGCAATGGTCCGGCCAGTACTGCGTGACCGCATACGTGGGCCATATTCACTTCACCCGGCCGATCCCTTCCGGTCACATCGTGGAGGTGCGCTCCCGTATCGCCATGACCGGCCGTTCCTCCATGCACATCGTCAACGAAGTGCTCTCTGCCGACCCCCGCGAAGGCATTTTTACCCGCGCCTGCGATTGCCTGGTCATTTTCGTGGCTAAGGACCCAGCGACCGGCAAGTCCACCCCAGTGCCGCCCTTCGTTCCGGAGACCGATGAGCAACGCCGCGTGGAAGAGGCCGCCAAGTCCCGCATTGAGCTGCGCAAGGCCATCGAGGAAGAGATGGAAAAGCAAACCTACAACGGGCCTTCCGACGCCCCGCGCATGGTCAACCGCTTCCTGGCCAAGCCCACCGACGTCAACTGGGGCGGCAAAGTCCACGGCGGCACCGCCATGCAGTGGATCGATGAGGCCGGCGCGGCCTGCACCATGGAGTGGTCCGCCGAGCGCACCGTTGCCGTCTATGCCGGCGGCATCCGCTTCTACCGCCCGATTTCCATCGGTGACCTCATAGAGGTCGACGCCCGCATGATGCGCACCGATACCCGCTCCATGCAGATGTCCATCCACGTCCGCTCCGGCAACCCTCGCGGCGGCCGCAATAACCTGCAAACCGCCATCCATGCCACCGTGGCCTATATCGCCCTGGACCACGATGGCCAGCCGCAGGTGGCCCGCCCCTTCCACCCGCACACCGAGGAAGACAAGCGCCTGGCCGAGCACGCCACTCTCCTGCGCGGGCTGCGCGCCAAGTACTCGCCGAAGCCGCTAGTGGTGGCGCCGTCGAATCAGCACATCGACTAGCCGCTCTCCCCTCGTTTCGGTGTTAGCAAGTCCATAGTGGCAGCGGGCTCCCCGTCTTTCTGCGTTAGATAGACGTATATGCGGCCGACGATTCCCGCCGCTCGCTTTCGCCTCCCACACACAGAAACGAGGGATTATGCACACCCCAACAATGCGTCGCTCGGCCCGTGCCGGCCTTGCCTTAGTAACTTCCGCATTCCTCTTGGCGTCCTGCCAGAATCCGGATAACCGCCCGGAAGAGGAGACTTCGGCCGCCACACCCGAGTCTTCCGCGCCGCAGAGCGCCACCAGTTCCACGTCTGCAACCACGGAAGAAACTACCGAAACCTCTGCAGCGGAACACGAGGGTCCACGCGCCACTGCCGAGGGCCACGTGGTGGTCCTTTCTACCGGCGGCACCATTGCCAGCACGCACGATAAGACAGGTGCGGTGGTTCCCACCGTTACCGGTTCCAAGTTGGTGGAGCCTCTTTCCGGCACCTTTGACAAGGACAAGCTCACGTTAGAGGTCAAAGACATTGCCAAGCTGGATTCTTCCGCGATGACCTTGGACGATACCGACACCATCATCGAGGCCGTAAATAAGGAACTACAGCGCGATGATGTCGATGGCGTAGTGGTCACCCACGGCACCGATTCCATGGAAGAGACCGCCATCGCCGTCGATACCTTCCAGGACAGCGATAAGCCGGTGGCCCTTACCGGAGCGATGCGCCCCTTTGATGACCCGGATCCGGATGGTCCGGAGAACTTGGCGCTTGCGGTCAAGACCGTAACCGACCCTTCCAACAAGGGCCGCGGTACCTTCATTGTCTTTGCGGATCACGTTATCCCTGCCCGCGGCGCTTTTAAGTCCGATACGACCAAGGCCGATGGCTTTGCCAATAACAATGGCGAGAAGCAGCCTAAGCGTCCAAAGTCCCTGAAGCATCAGCCGCTGGGCAATACCCGCGTCGATATCATCGCCGCCTACCCCGGCGCGCCGGCTGACCTTATCCAGCGCTCCTTGGACAGCGGCGCTGAAGGCATCGTGATTGAGGGAATGGGCGCCGGCAAAATCGGCGATGAGCTAGCCCAAGCCGCTAAGGCCGCGGCCAAGAAGGTTCCGGTTGTGCTCACCACCCGCGTGGATCACGGCCCAGTGGAGGGCATCTACGGCGGGGCCGGTGGCGGTGCCACGCTTGCCGACGCCGGCGTTATCTCCTCTGGCACCCTACGCGCTCCCCAAGCACGCATGCTGCTAGCCGCTGCGATTACGACCGGCACCGATGCTGAAGATCTCTTCGCCCACGCTGAATAAACACTCGCCTTAGAGCACCGGCTGGTGGAGACACAACATTAATGAACGAGTTTTCATCAGCCACGCTTAGTTTCGACCTCGTCCCCGTGCGCATAGTCCGCCAGGAAGCGAAGAAACCGGTGAGCCGGCTCTGGGAGTCGGTTCTGCGAGCTCCACACCACACGTAGGGGCCGGTCAAACTTGATCCCAGCTACCGGGACCTCTACATACTCGCCGGTAGACAACTGCGACTCCACTGCTCGCCTTGCTATAACCCCTGGAGCGCCTAAAGCGCCTATAGCAGCGCGTTGCGCCCCCAGAGATCCAAATTCTCCTGCAGGAGGAGCGAGTGACCCCAGAATGTCCTCTACTACCTCCCGCGTGCCGCTTCCCTGCTCACGCAGAACCAAAGGAGTAGTCTGCAGCTCCTCTTTAGATACCGCAGCCACCCCCTTCAATGGTTCGGATACTGTAGGAGCCCCAGATCCACTTCGGCTATCCGCGCGAGCCCAATAATGCCCTGCAGGGACGACAACAACGAGTTCGTCGTGTCCGGCTACGCGCTGGTGCAGTTCATGGGATACCCAGTTACCTTCCACAATGGCTAAATCCGCCAATCCCTGTACGACATGGCGCTGGGCCTCCCGGCTATTGAGCTGGCGCATACGCAGAAAAGTTTTCGGGTGAGCACGTTGAAACGCCGCAGCCCAGCGCGGGTAATCTACCTCGGCGACTGTATGCGAGACCACCAATTTAATTTCCTCGGTGACGCCTTCACCGATGGCTCTCTCAAGACCCCGCGCGCAGTCGTTCAAGGCCCCCTCTAGCACCTCGAGTACCCGGACAACCTGGGAGCCGACTTCCGTAGTAAAACTACCCGCAGCTCCACGCCAAAAAATGCGTTGATTTAGATGCCTTTCAAAATTGGCAATGCGATTACTCACCGACTGTTGGGAGACATTCAGGTGTATGGCGGCCTGATTCATACCCCCATACCGTGCCACAGCAAGTACGGCGTCGACTGTCTGGGCATCGGGGACAAATCCGCGCCGAACTGGTAAAAAGTCATCACTACTACCGATTCGCGAGGGGTACATATTTTCATTGTAACCCCGTCCAGAATGAACGCCCTCCCGCAATTCTGCCGTAAAGCATAGCCTCAAGCGCATGTTAAAAATTCAGAACGAGATAGACCTTCCCCCGCTCGGCCCAGGCTGGGCCGGGGCCGTTATGGGCCTCGGAATCTCTTCTACTCTTATCGACGTACACGTAACTCCCCTATTAGGCTCGGCCCCCTCGAAAGCCATGCTTGGGGCTGCAACAATTCTTGCTATATCGCTCGTATTTGGGTTTCTAAAGCACCACAATCCGGGATTTCGCGCCGCCGATATGCCCGCTTGGGGCATGGTATCTATGGGCATACTTTCTTTGGGTAGCGCCTACTCCCTCATTTATGATTCCTGGTCGGTTCATACCTTGTGCTGGGCAATAGGAACGGTTCTCGGCGCGGTGACGTGCATCCGTTTTCTCATGTTTCTCATCTGCGATCGCCCGTCAGCCCCCGCTTTCACCTGGGGACTACCACTGGTCGCCCCCATGGTTGCGGCTACCTCCTCAGCTCAGTTGGCACCGCATGCCGGCGAGTGGGGATCGATAGTCCACAGCATCGGCGTAATCAGTTTTGCATTGGCATGGCTTACAGGAGTGCCTACATTCGCCTTCGTTTACCTGCGTACCATTCCGAAAGTTCCTACCAGCTTCGCTGCTACTGCTTGGATCCCGCTCGGGCTGGTAGGCCAATCTACCGCGGGAGCACAATTGCTTGCAGGTGAACAATGGCACTTCCGCGCAATGGTCTACGGTGTAGCGATGCTCGGACTTGGCATCCCGCTGGCCATTTACGCCATCAGCAAGCACTGGGGAGCGGCCCTAGGAAGCACCCCCATGTCTTATAACCCCACGTGGTGGGCTAGCACATTTCCCGTAGGTACCTGCTGTCTTGGCACTCATACTTTGTCCACCCAACCTGCAGCACTGACGTTGGGAATGGGCTGGATGGGTACCATCAGCGTCGCCCTTCTAGTGCTGCTTCTTGTCCACGTCATGTGGGCTACTATCGGCGCAGCCGTGATCGGCTGGGCAAAAGCACGCTGAGTTTTCGAGTCTCATGACTTCTAGGTGAATACCCACCGTAGCGGCGTCAGTATGTGTACCCCCTTTCCACCTAAAAAGGAGTTTACAGGCAGTCCGGCAATTCCTGGGTGGAGGAGATAGACGTGCTAATAGTCGCCCTATCCCTAGACGACGACCATCCACACCGCCACGAGGTGTACCACCGCAGCCGCGATGGTCGCGGTGTGGAAGTGCTCGTGGTAGCCGTAGTAACGCGCGTTGCGCCCCGGCCACTTAAAGCCATAGACCAGCGCGCCTAGCGAGTACACCACACCGCCGGCAAAGAGCAGCCAGACCACAGCGGCCCCCGCCTGCGTCCACAGCGTGGGCAGAAGCGGCAGCACCAGCCACCCCAGTGCTAGGTAGACCACCACGTCCAACCAGCGCGGGTGGTTGATCCACACTAGGTTCAAAATCACACCGAGAATCGCTCCTGCCCACGCAACGCCTAGCATCCATGCCGCCTGTACCGGCGATAACACGATAAGGCATAGCGGCGTATATGTCGCGGCAATAAATACCGAGATGGTCGCGTGGTCCGCTCGCCGCCACCACTGCACCGCACGCGCACTGGCCCACGGGTAGCGGTGATACAGTGCCGAGACGCCAAAAAGCCCCACCAGCCCCACGCCGTAAACAGTTACACCAAGCCCCTGCCACCAGTGCAATGTCATCCATGCATAGGTAATGAGCACGGTGGAGGAAATCACCGACAGCAATGCTGCAATCGCATGTCCCCAGCCACGGCTTAGCGGCCTGGGCCCGCGGTCGGCCATCCAATAAGTGCGCTGGACAAGGCCCGGCCCCGGTGCGCCATTCGCATGGATCTGTGCCACGGCGGTACTTCCCTTCCACTGACCTGAAACGGATAACTTACGATACCGTAAGTGTACGGGCACAGGCAGAAGCCTTCAAGGACCTCATTTCGAAACGCTCGACGCATGCTGCGGTTGCAGCGGCGGCTTAAAGGAACAAAACAAGAAAAGCCCAGCCGAAGCTGGGCTTAACTTGTGTCCGCGTCGTTGTGCGACGGGGGTGCGGGCGGCTTACTCCACTACGGAGTTAGCGCCCACAGCGTGGTCGAAGAGGTCCGGCAGGGTGGCGGACCAGGCGGCGACCAGCTGGGAGATGGCGACGGACTCGCCGCCGAGGGTGAGGGCGCCGGTTTCGGTGGTCTCACCAACGATGGCGGCTGGGATGCCCAGCTCGCCGGCGCGGGCCAAGACCTGATCGGCGCGGTCGGCGGTGGTGGCCACGAGAACGCGGGAAGCGGACTCGGAGAAGGCGGCGACAAACTCGTCCTCGTGGACCGCGGTGAGGTCCAGGTTGAGGCCGAGGCCGGCGCCGTCGGCAGTCGCACCGGCGCGCTTTGCCATCTCAAAGGCGGTGACGGCAAGGCCACCCTCGGAGATATCGTGTGCCGCGGTGAGCAGCTCATTGCCGTGGAAGAACTCGGCTAGGCGCTTCTCGTTGGCCATATCCACCTGCGGCGGCAGACCATTGAGAGAGGAAGCATCGGAGGTATCGGCGCTGACCTGCTGCCAGATGGAGCCGCCGAACTCGTCCTTGGTCTCACCCAGGGCGATGAGCACTTCCTTCTCGCCCACGGTGCCCAACTCGTTGCCGATGGCCTTGTGCACGTCATCGATAACGCCCAGCACGCCCACCACAGGGGTAGGCAGGATCGGCTCTTCGCCGGTCTGGTTATAGAAGGAGACGTTGCCGCCGGAGACGGGGATGGAAAGCTCCACGGCGGCGTCGGCAAGCCCATGCACAGACTCGCGGAACTGCCACATCACGTCGGGGTTTTCCGGGGAGCCGTAGTTCAGGCAGTTGGTAATCGCGACGGGCTTGGCGCCGGTGACGGCGACGTTGCGGTAGGCCTCCGCCAGCGCAAGTCGGGCGCCCATGTTCGGATCCAGCTTGGTGTAGCGGCCGGATGCATCGGCGGACACGGCCACGCCACGGCCGGTCTCTTCATCGATGCGCAGCACGCCGGCATCCGCATGGTGGGACTGGACGGTATTGCCGCGCACGTAGCGGTCATACTGGTTCATGATGAAATCCCGTGAGCACAGCGCCGGGGAGGACACGAGCTTCTGCAGGGACTCAACCAGGCCGCGCTTGTCGGTGCCCTGGTACTTCTGCAGCTCATCCTGCCACTCCGGGCGGGCATACGGGCGGTCATACTCCGGAGCCTCATCCGCAATGGTGCCGGCCGGGGCATCCACGACGACCTCGCCCTGGTGGCGGATGACCAGGTGGTTGCCCTCGGTGACCTCGCCAATCTCAGCACAGGTGACGTCCCAGTGCTCGCAGATTTCGCGGAACTTCGCCACGTTCTCCGGAGCCACAACGGCGCACATGCGCTCCTGGGACTCGGAGGCGAGGATCTCGGCCGCAGTCATATTCTGCGCGCGCAGCGGCACGTTATCCAGGTTGACCTCCATGCCGCCATCGCCGGAGGCAGCCAACTCGGAGGTGGCGCAGGCCAGGCCCGCGCCGCCCAAGTCCTGAATGCCTACGACCACGCCGGCGTGGTAGAGGTCCAGGCAGCACTCGATGAGGACCTTCTCCGCGAAGGGGTCGCCCACCTGCACGGCCGGCAGCTTGCGCTCGGCGCCGTCCTCGAAGGTATCGGAGGCCAGCACGGACACGCCGCCGATGCCATCCAGGCCGGTGCGGGAGCCAAAGAGCATGACTTTATTACCCTTGCCGGAAGCGAAGGCCAGCTTCAGGTCATCGACCTTGAGGGTGCCCACGCACAGGGCGTTGACCAGCGGGTTACCGGCATAGGTCTCATCAAAGACGGTTTCGCCGCCAATATTGGGCAGACCCAGGGAGTTGCCGTAGCCACCCACGCCGGAGACCACGCCGGGAAGGACGCGCTTGGTATCGGGGGCGTCGGCAGGCCCAAAGCGCAGCTGGTCCATCACGGCAATCGGGCGAGCGCCCATGGCCATGATGTCGCGGACGATGCCGCCCACGCCGGTGGCCGCACCCTGGTAAGGCTCCACGTAGGAGGGGTGGTTGTGGGACTCCACACGGAAGGTCACCGCATTGCCGTCTCCGATATCCACCACGCCGGCGTTCTCACCGATGCCGGCGAGGATCTTCTCCCCCATCTCCTCGGTCATGGTCTCACCAAAGTAACGCAGGTGCGTCTTGGAAGACTTATAGGAGCAGTGCTCGGACCACATGACGGAGTACATGGTCAGCTCCGCATCGGTGGGGCGACGGCCCAGGATATCGTGGATGCGCTGGTATTCGTCATCCTTCAGGCCGAGTTCCGCGTAGGGCTGCTGCTCGTCCGGGGTGGACTGCGCCTGTTCTACGGTGTCATTATGAACGGTCATGAAAATGGCCTCCTTAAACCGCCGGCGCCTGGGCGACGGCCTTGATGGCGGATACGAAAAGTCCCAGTCCGTCGGTGGATGGGCCGGTTAGCGTGTCAATGGCGTGCTCGGGGTGCGGCATAAGGCCGACGATGCGGCCGGACTCATCGCTCACGCCGGCAATGCCGTTGACGGAACCGTTGTAATTATCGGTATAGCGGAAGACCACGCGGCCCTCGCCCTCGATGCGGGCGATATCATCATCACCAGCCTGGAAGCGGCCTTCGCCGTGCTTGGCCGGCACCAGGATCTTCTGGCCCTGCTCAAACTCGCTGGTCCATGCGGTGGTGGAATTGGCCACCTCGAGGTAGGTATCGGTGCAGTGGAAGTGCAGGCCCTTATTGCGGGTCAGCGCGCCTGGCAGCAGGCCCGCCTCAGTAAGGATCTGGAAGCCATTGCAGATGCCGAGCACCGGCATGCCCTGCTTCGCACGATCAATAACGGACTGCATCACCGGCGCGAGCGCGGAAATAGCGCCCGAACGCAGGTAGTCACCATAAGAAAAACCGCCCGGCACTACTACCGCATCCACGCCGTGCAGATCGGTATCTGCGTGCCAGAGGCTTTTCACCTCTGCGCCGGCGGTGCGGGCAGCGCGAGCGGCATCTACATCATCCAGGGTTCCGGGGAAAGTGATTACTCCGATTGTGGCGGTCACTTACTTGACCTCCAGCCCAACAACCTCGTAGTCCTCGATGACGGTATTGGCCAGCAGCGTGGCGGCTACCTTCTCCAAGTCCTCTGCGGTGACGGAGTCATCGACCTCGAGCTCGAAGCGCTTTCCCTGGCGCACATCGCTGACACCGGATACACCGATGCGACCCAGCGCGCGGACGACGGCTTGGCCCTGCGGATCCAGAATCTCCGCCTTGGGCATGACATTGACAACTACACGAGCCATGAAATATTTGCCTTACTGTATGGGGCTTTGGTCTGCGCGGCTTAGTTTAGTTGGCACCCCCGCCTTTTACCTAGACTCACCCCCGCAGTGTGGGTTTCACCCCGGTCGAGCAAACTCTACGTGAACCCCAAACGACGCTCTGGCAAACTTCGGCGTGCGCTCCAGCCTGGCCCGGCGCGGTGCTCTACTAATCGACGACGCACACTGTCGCTCTCTGTTTAAGGTTGAATCTATGTCTTCTCGCCGCCTCGGCGCGCTGGCACTTGCCACCGCCTTGTCCTCTGCCGCCCTTGCCGTTCCTACCGCCACGGCCGCCACCGATGGCTCCGCCGCAGTCATCTCCGAGGTCTACGGGGGCGGCGGCAATAAGGGCGCTGCCTTCACCCATGACTTCATCGAGCTCTATAACCCCACCGATGCCCCGATTGACCTGACCGGCTACACCGTGGAGTACTTCTCCGCCTCCGGCAATACCGGCGGCAAGGTGGAGCTTTCCGGCACCATCGCCCCGCACGGCTACTTCCTGGTGCAGGGCGCGGCTGGCAATGGCGCGGGCGAGGCCCTGCCTACCCCAGACGTCGAGGGCAACCTCAACATGTCCGGCTCCAAGGGCTCCGTGCAGCTTGCCGACGCCACCGGTACCCCCATCGATACCATCGGCTACGGCGCCGCTTCCCTCAAGGAAAGCACCGCCGCCGCGGGCCTGTCCAATACCAAATCCGCCTCCCGCGACGCCGAGGGCACCGATACCGATGACAACGCCGCCGACTTCACCACCGGAGCACCTACCCCGACCAACTCCGGTAACGAGGCCCCCACCCCGCAGCCCGAGGAGCTGGTCGAGCCCGAGCAGCCGGCTCCCGAGGGGGTCACCGCCATCGCCGATATCCAAGGCACCGGCGCCGAATCCCCGCTCAAGGACCAGACCGTGGCCACCGAGGGCGTCGTCACCGGCGTGTGGTCCGAAGGTGGACTCAATGGCGTCACCATTCAGACCGGTGGTACTGGCAACGAGGCCACCGATGCCTCCCAGGCCATCTTCGTCTACATGGGTAACAAACCAGCCGATCAGTACCCTGCCCTTGAGGATTCCGTCGAGGTAACCGGCAAGGTCTCCGAATTCTATGGCTCCACCCAGCTCACCGCCTCCGCGGTCACGCAGCTCGATACCCCGCTGGAGAAGGTCACCCCGCTCAAGGTAGACCAACTTCCCGATGGCACCGAAGCCCGCGAGCCCTTCGAGCACATGCTCATCCAGCCAGCCGAGCACACCGTGACCAATAACTACTCGCTCAACCAGTACGGCGAGGTCGGCCTCGCCCCGGGCAAGGAAGCCCTGCGCCAGCCTTCCGATATCTTCTCCCCCTCCACAGATCCCAACTCCGATATCCAGAAGCTGACCAAGGACAACGCCGATAAGCTGGTCACCCTGGACGATGGCCGCACCCGCGACTATCTCAAGACCGACCAGAATACCCCGCTGCCGTACATCGCCCAGGATGATGCCCAGACCATCAAGTCCCTGCGCACCACCGATACCGTGACCTTCCAGCACCCGGTCATCGTGGGCTTCTCCCACGACCAGTGGCGCTTCCAGCCCACCACCCCGGTCACCGGCAACACCAAGGGCGCAGACCTGCCCATCTCTTGGGAAAACTCCCGCGAGGCCGAGCTGCACGCCATCGATGACGTCAAGGGCGAATACACCATCGGCGCCTTCAATGTGCTGAACTACTTCACCTCCCTGGGCGAGGAATTCGGCGGCAGCGCCTACACCGATCGCGAGGGCAATAAGGTCACCGTCAATCGCGGTAAGACCCGCGGCGCCTATACCCAATCAGCACTAGAAGACCAGGAGCGCAAGATTGTCGCGGCCATCAACGGCCTCGATGCCGACGTCATCGGCCTTTCCGAAATCGAAGATGGCTACGCCGTCACCGGTGACTTCGCCCAGCGCGATAAGGCGCTCAAGCACCTGACGGAAAAGCTCAACGAGGCCGCCGGTTCCGAGAAGTGGGCCTTCGTCCCCTCTCCTTCCGAGGACGCCGTACCGGACTCCCCGGATGTCATCCGCACCGCGTTTATCTACCACAAGGATGTGGTCAAGCCCGTCGGCGAATCCCGCATCTTCCAGGATGATCGCTTCACCGGCACCGCCCGCGAGCCACTCGCCCAGGAGTTCCAGCCGTTAAAGGAGGGCGAGGAATCCTTCGTTGCCGTGGCCAACCACTTCAAGTCCAAGGGCTCCGTAGCCAAGGGCGACGCCGACTCCGGCGACGGCCAGGGCAATAACCCGAACGTCCGCAACGCACAGGCCCAGGCCGTCCTCGATGCGCTGCACAAGCAGGAAGACTGGAAGGACAAGCCGCTATTCGCCCTGGGTGATTTCAATACCTACACCCACGAGACCGCGCTCGATGTCTTCCGTAACGACGGCTTCACCGTCCCCGCCGAAAAGTACGAGGCTGACCCTTCCTACCAGTTCTCCGGCCTGCTTGGCACCCTCGACCACGTGCTGGCCAATAAGGTTGCCACCGGCACGCTTGACGACGCCCAAGTGTGGAACATCAACGCCGACGAACCCGTCGCCTTCGAATACTCCCGCCGCAACTACAACATCGTGGACTTCTACGATGACTCCCCATTCCGCGCCTCCGACCACGATCCGGTCAAGGTCGGATTCACCCTCGGCGCGGACGACTCCGCCGGCCAGCCAGACGATCCTGCGGATGATCCGGCGGATAAGCCTTCCGATGAACCTTCCGATAAGCCAGAGGACAAGCCCTCAGAAAAGCCCGGTAAGCCTGGCTTCGGTTCCACCTCCAGCACTAGCTCCGTCGGTGCCGGTATCGCCGCTGCCATCGCGGCCATCGCCGGCCTTATCGCCATCCCCGGCTTCCTCGCGGTGACCGGCAACCTCCAGAAGACCATCCCGGCCCCCATCTGGGGCATGCTGCCGCAGGAGGTAAAGAACTTCATCACCGGCCTGCAGCGCTAACCGCCCGCAAACGAAGACCCCGCTCGCTTTTGGATAAATCCCAGGCGAGCGGGGTCTTAATTTTTGTGATTTCAACGCCTAACCGCGTTTTCTGCCTACAGATGCGTGTTTCTTTCCAGCATTAGACAGAGGATTTAGGCCTCAAGCTTTGGCTTAGAGCGGTCAAACGCTAGCAAGAGCAAACCGATGATGACCCACGCAGCGAGGACACTCCACGCGCGAGTTGCCCCAGCGCCGTCAAAGTAGGAAATCGAGCGGATCAAGAAACCCGTGGAGCCGATGGGCATCAGTTGTCCTAGCGTGGACCATCCCGCAGGAAGCAGCCACGGTCCAGTAGCGAGACCGGACAGAGGATTACTCACGAAGATGGTAAGAACTACACCGATTCCAATGCCCGGTGTCCCGATTAGCGCAGCAAGGCCCGCTGTAATTGTTGATGTCGCCAATATGCCCAGAGCAATTCCTAACCACTCCTGAAAAATATTTCCATCCAGGGTCCCATAGACTCCGTGCAACATCCACACCACAAGCCCAGCACCGAGGGCAGCAATTCCGGCAAGAGCAAAAAGCTTCATCCACTTGTGCCCGCGCAGCAGGAAGGCAGACAGTACAGCGGAGATAATGCCACCAATGGCAAGGGGCAGCCCAAGCATTGAAATGCCACTTGCCTGCGGATCAT
>QWCP01000427.1_pt1 | contig 13367 bp, 18 predicted proteins | sample 1972561 | NCBI WGS metagenome assembly QWCP01 (sample SAMN09866705, study PRJNA288562) | Human vaginal metagenome isolate pre4_vaginal, whole genome shotgun... | isolation source: vagina | host: Homo sapiens | place: USA: California
AAAGTGTACGTCAATATGGGAAATGGCAAAGGAGAAATCAGTGATATCAAGCTATTAGGCGAGGATAACAAAGTGATTATCTCAAAACCAAGAGACATAAAGAAGAATAATACTTTTGGTGTTGTGTGTACTTTTTATGTGAGAATTCAAGAGATTGAGGATATCAAGCCAAACACTATTTTTGATATAGAAGGAGTTAGAGAATGAGAAGTTTTAACTTAAATGATTACTACACGAAAAAAGCGGAGGAATTACTCAAAGGATACGACGAATACGAATATGATTTAATCAAATGGAAAGACCATATTCCAGAGTTCGGAGATACGAAAAAAGAGATAATTCTTAAAAAAGACAAAGATGGACACGAAATCGTAAAGCATGAAAGATTTGACGGCAATGTATTCCAAGAGGGTACAGCAGTAAACGCTGAAAACCTTGGATACATGGATTACGGAATATTCATGATGCACGGGAAACTAAAAGAGTTGTATGAAAAAATGACAGCAATGCAACTACAAATGGCTACGATGTTGAGACAAAATCAAAACAACATGGCACACAATATGTTCTATGCTAATGCGAAAAACATCGGCACGGACATTGTGATTGTTGAAGGATACTACGATGAAGTTAACGCGAGAGGAGTTGTATAATGAAATATTTTTTCAAAAAATATAAAGTGGAGACAGTGCGTTCAGATGAACACGAAATAAAAAAGGTGAAACGTAGTAGCATAAAATATAATAGTGGAATGGATCGCTACAAAGCTTATTTTTTCGATCCATATGAAGGAGAATTTTATTTAAAAGAGCGTACAAACTCTATCGATGGGGAATTTTTTCAGTATTCAACTGAATCTAACGCTAAAAAAACAATACATCGATTTGTAAACTACTCATCATCAAGCGAACCACAGTACGCAGAAACGTTATATTCGGCACAAGCTTTAAAACAAATCAGAGGAGACTACATCGAGGAAGTGATAGCCGAAGATTGGTATTATCCTCTCAACGGAGAAGAAGGTGGATACTGGTATGTTAGAGGCGAAAAAGCTAACGAGCCACCAGTTTTAAGTAATTATCTTAATACAAGTAAAAGTAGATTAAACGGATATTCTGACAGTGTTACTGTATCATGGAGAGGTGCTGTGGATACTGATGGAAATTTAGAAGGTTACAGGCTATATGTAACTAAAGAAACTTACTCCAGTTCAGGATCTCCTGAGCTAATATATACTGGAAGTAATACAAGCTATACGTACAGAATTAGCGGTGTTACAGAGCCGTGCGACTTGAGATTTTATGTAGAAGCATTCGACAGTGAGGGCGAAAAATCAGACAGAATTCAAAGTTCTACTGTAAGCGTGTTCGTGCCAAGCGCTCCAAGGATAAGCGGTAACGATTCAGACCTAGGTACAAAAAACAATCCATTCGACATCTCATACATTGTAGAAGATGACGACGAGGATGATAGCATATCAGTTACTATCCAGGTTGATGACAATGTTGTTAAGACTGAAAGCGCAGTGTCAACTGGTTTTAAAAAGACTTACACTGTGAACACTAAGCCATTGTCATTCGCAAAACACACTGTAACAATAATAGCGAAAGACAAGTATGGTGGAACTGACACAAGAACTTACACGTTCACAAAATCCAACAAAGCGCCAACGATAAGCGGATATGATACAAATCTTGGAGAAAAACGTTCGGCTTTTAGTGTTAAATATACAATTCACGACGATGACAACGACAGCGTAACTGTAGTTGAAAAGCTTAACGGCAGCATCAGACGAACATTATCAAATGTTCAAAAAGATACTGAAATAAGCATAAACATTTCAGAAAGTGATATCAAGAGCTTAAAAGTTGGCGATAAAAACACTATCGAAATCATGGCAAGTGATAGCCGCGGTGCTACTGCTTTTAGAAGATATTACTTCACTAGAAATAACCTTGCACCTACGATCAGTGGTACGGATAAACATATGGGAGTTGTCGGCGATAAGTTTGAGTATGTATTCTCAATTAGTGATGTTGAAAAAGACACGATATACTACTCAACATATTTGGATAACAAGCTTTTGAGTAAGCAAGTTGAAGCAGTAGACGGCAAAAAGTATGCAACTGTAATCGAGGGAATGGATATGATTAAGCTTGAGCCAGGGAGGCATACTTTTAAGATCGTTGCAGTGGATGCTCAAGGTTCAAAAAGTGAAAGAATAATCACATTCTCAAGGGATGTGCAAACACTGATTATGATGTTGAAAGAGCCATTTGCAACAGATGTACAAAGCAAAAAGGTGTTAGTTGCTCCAGGATGGGACGTGGCGAAAGGTGCAGAACATAGAGTGGAAGTATGTAACAATGGATTCGACGAAAATCCAACTTGGGAAGATGCTACTGCGATGGTTGATCTGGATAAGGCTTATGTGTTCCAAAACAATAGAAAAACTGCTGAGAAATGGGGAGTAAATATCAGACTAATGATAGAAAGAAAAGCTGCGAAAACAAACAGCTACATCACTGGAATCGGAGGTGCTTTTGAATAATGATACTATTTAATCCAAAAAATGTTAGTGAAATTCAAAAAGAAAATGAGTTGAAACAGTTTGACAAGGCGGATGAAAAATACGCTTATGTGTTGAAAGTAATGGAAGATATCAAGTACGAAAATCAAAGCGTATCGGCTGAAATGAGTGTACTTGTGAGTGATGCCGTTGTGGAAACTCAAAAAGCAATTGCAGAGTTGATGATGATGTTACCAGGTATGGGAGGAATGGATAATGCTTAAATTAGATAAGAATAGTGCGTTGGTTAGAGTATGGGTTAATCTTATAATTCAAGGAGAAAAAAGAATTGAGGATTGTCCTACATTTTTTAATCTAAGAAATGCAGTTGAAGAAGTATTGAAAGAAGAAGAAAAGGAGGATAAATAATGTTTAAATTAAATAAGAATAGCGCTTTGGTAAAAGTTTGGGTATCGTTGATAATGGCAGGAACTTACACAATTCAACAATGTCCGACTTTTTTTAATTTACGTAATAGCGTAGAGGAAGTATTGAAAGAATTAACTGAAGAAAAAAAAGAAACACACGAAGAGCCTAGTTTATAGGCTCTTTTTCTTAGGTGGATATTATGAGCATTATTAAATTAGGACGATATCTTTTTGAAAGAGATACAAAGGACAAACTGCTTGAAAAGGATGCTGTACTTCTCAAGGGCGAAATGGCGATAGAAACAGATACTATGCTTGCTAAAGTCGGAGACGGAGTGCGTACTTATAGCCAACTTCCTTACGCCTTCCGTGGAGAAAAGGGCGAAAAGGGAGACCAAGGAATTCAAGGTATTCAAGGTAAAGTAGGTGCTACTGGACCTCAAGGAAAACAAGGTATACAAGGAAATCCTGGACCACAAGGAGAGCCTGGACCAAAAGGGGACAGAGGACTTAAAGGCGACAAAGGAGATATCGGAAAAACTGGTGCAAAAGGAGACAAGGGAGATCCTGGAACTGGTATAAAGGTGCTTGGTGTTAAAAATAGCGCTGATGAACTTCCAAAGACGGCAGCAGATGGCGATTGCTACTTCGTAAGCGGCCATTTGCATGTATATGCTTCCAATAAATGGACGGATTTGGGAAATGTCAAGGGAGAAAAAGGAGACAAAGGAGAACCTGGAGCTGATGGCGCACGTGGCGAGCGTGGGCTTAAAGGTGACAAAGGAGACCAGGGAGAAGCTGGGCCAACTGGACCTCAAGGACTTCCAGGAAAAACTGGACCAACTGGACCGCAAGGACCTCCAGGAGAAAGAGGATACATTGGACCTAAAGGAGAACCTGGACCACAAGGGCCTAAGGGAGACCGAGGACTTCAAGGCACTCAAGGATTCAAGGGTGACAAGGGAGAACCTGGGGAACGAGGAGAAAGAGGACCTATTGGACCAAAGGGAGACAAGGGCGACTGCGTGGAATTGACTGTTAAGTTTGATGGCTCGATGGAACAAGTTGCTAAAGATTGTGCAAGCGTATCAAGTGATGTGAATACTCTTAAAAAGGATGTACAGACACTGGGAACGTACAAAGATAAATTAGATGGTTTAAGCGATTTTGGCGGTAGAAATTTGATTAGAAACTCAGATAAAATCACTGATTGGACTAAATATGATGGTGGCAATCACTTAATCATAGATGAATTTATGGAAGAATTTCGTATTCAAGGTCAAAGAATAAAGTCAGACGCCGCGAATGCAACGGACTTTATAAAATCGTATGTTAATTTTGATTGTGAAAATTTAGTGCCAGGGAAGACTTATACGTTTTCAATATATGTGAAAAATAATCGTGATGTGCCAGCACACTTGAGAATACAAGGTTTTGATTGGAATTTTGCATATGAATTACAAGCCAAAGAATATAAAAGATTTGTTGTAACTGGTAAAAGAGAGAAAGTAGACGGATATTGGCTTAAAAGGTTTCAACTTCAACTGAGAAGTGCAGACAAAAGTCAATTTGTTGATATGACTGTTGCACGCCCACAATTAGAACTAGGCACTATTGCTACAGACTGGACACCAAATCCCGAGGATTTAATTAGCAGCGATGTCGTCAAGAATATAGCTGTAATCCAAAGCGGAACAAGTACAAATAATATTGCTCCAGGAACTTTGATATTTGAGGTGTAGCATGAAGAAGATAACATTTGATGAAAAAACTGTAAAGAACGTGTATTTCAAGGACGAAAAAGGAGTTATGCACAAGGTAGTTAACATTTATGTCAAAAAATAGCAACAAAGGAGTTAGATGATGGATGATATAAACGAAAAAGTTGGAAGGCTAGAAACTATAGTAGAGGGTCATAGCGGCGACATAAAAGATATTAATTGCAAGATTAAAGATATGGAAAGTGATTATGATTCCATAGATAGGAGACTTATTATAGTTGAGCAGAACATTTCAAGTATTAATGCTAATACTACAGAAATCAAGATTGATGTAAAAGATTTGGCAAGGAAAAGAGAAGAAGACCATTATATTAAACCAATTCAAAAAACTGAATCGTACAAGGATAAGGTAATAGCGGCGGCAATTACAGGGGTGGTCGCTTTTATCATAGGTATGATTTTACCTAAAATTTTTAGTTAAGGAGGAGAATTTATGAAACTTGTAGGTGTGGATGTATCAAAGTATAACGGATATCCCGACTGGAAGAAAGCTAAGCAAAGTGGAGTGCAATTTGCGATATTACGTCTTGGCAGTGGCTACGGCGGTGGATATGTCGATAAAACATTTGAATACAACTACAGAGAGTGCAAGAAAGCTGGAATCGGTGTTGGAGTGTATGTTGCAAGTTATTTGAACATTAGTTCCGAAATTGATATGACTTTGAAAGCACTAAAGGGTAAACAACTTGAATATCCTGTTTACTTCGACATTGAAGATTTTAGCCTTGGTGGACGTAGCTACACGAACACACAACTAACTAACTACACCGTGAGATACTGTTCAGAGGTTGAACGTGCAGGGTATTATGTTGGCATTTACAGCAATAAAGCATTTCTTGATAGTCGCTTGTACTGGGAGCGTATCAAGAAGTATGATATTTGGATAGCTCATTGGAACAAGGGCGTTAATTATGCTGGCAAATACGGAATGCACCAATACACTAACAAAGGTCAATGGCGTGGCATAGCATCGACTGGAGAGGGTGGAGTTGATACAAACTGGTGTTTTGTGGATTATCCAAGCTTAATGAAGAAGTTAGGGATAAATGGTTACAAGAAACAAAAAGCAGAGGTGAAAGGATTATCAAAAATGGAAGAAGAGAAATTACTGGATCAAATCAAACAGACTGTAGTAACTTATGAAGCAAAGGACTACGAACTAGCTGTGAAGATTGCTAAACAGCACAAGGCTATATTGGTTCCTGCTGAGCTAAACATGGATTTTGGAAAGATGAAACGCAGCAAAGACACGATCATCGGGATTGGCGATAAAACTGGCAAGATTGATGGCGAAAACTTCGGGATTACTGGATACTGTGACTATTTAGTAAGTGCCGATAGGGTTGATGAATTTTTGGAAGATAGAAGTAAGTTTTTGAGGAGAAAATAAAATGAAGTTAGATAACAAAACTTATGATGTGTTGAAATGGATAGCGATTATCTTTTTGCCTGCGTTGACTACCCTTGTAGGTGGTATTGGCGGCAAATTAGGATACGAGCATATTGATTTGGTTGTGTACTGTATGGCTGCTGTGGATACATTTTTAGGTACGATACTTGGAATAAGTACAATTAACTATAGTAAAGAAAAGTAAAAGTTGAGTAAAGTTGAGTAAAGTTGAGTAATCACTTTTAGTGATGGTATGTACTAAGAAGATTACTGAAGTGATAAAATAAAATTATTGCTTTGGTTTGTAGGAATGTTGAAAGAACAATGTATAGATTGATTAAATCATTTTGTAACTTATTTTTTACTACACAGGGTAGACTTTTTTAGTCTACCCTAATTTTTGCAACATAATTGACAAAGCAAGTAGTAAGTGATATTATAAAGTTGCAGATAGAAATATGCTGTATACTTGTGTAACTGAATTAACGTTTAAGCGATATGTAATATCGTCAGTCACAAGGCCGTCGAAAGGCGGTTATTTTTTTATGGAGAAATTTTAGAGTGGATTTATACATATATACTGATGAATCAGGTGTTTTTGATTATGTACATAATAATGTTTTTGTCTTTGGTGGAGTAGTTTTATTTTCCAAAGAAGAAAATGAAAGAGAAAATAGAAAATACATTAATGTTGAAAATAAATTAAGATTGAATACTAATTGTTTAGGAGAGTTAAAAGCTTGCAAAATTTCTAATAAAGAAAAAGGTAAAATATTTAGGTCTTTAAACAATGTGTCGAAATTTGGAGTTATTGTAGATCAATCAAAAATACATAAGAGAATTTTTGACGACAAGAAATCAAAACAACGATATTTAGACTACGCATATAAAATAATGATAAAAAAGATTTTAGTTAATTTATGTAAAAACGGAAAAATAAAGTTAGAAGAAATTAGAAGAATAAATATTTATTGTGATGAACACACTACAGCAACAAATGGAAAATATGAACTTAGAGAAGGATTAATTCAAGAGCTAAAAACAGGAACTTTTAACTATAATTTTGGTTGTTTTTATCCGCCGATATGCAAAGGATTAAAAAGTTTAAATTTAAATTTTTATGATTCTAAAAATAAAGCATTGATAAGGGCAGCAGATATAGTCGCTAATAAAATATATTATAGTGCTGTAAAAAATGACTACTCTAAAATTGAAGACAAAATAAATTTAATAATGTTACCTTAATTTTTAATAAGACAAATAATCTTAGGAAATATATTTTTTGGTGGGGGATAATACCCCACCATTTTTTATGTGTAAATTAAATTATTAAACGAAAAACCACTTCGTCAGACGAAATATACAAAGAGTTTTTGATAATAGTAGTATAATCACATGGCTAAAGTTTAAAAAGCTTGTAAAACGGATTTGAATGGGTGTATAATAAAACCATAAATATTTAGCTTGCCTTTATCACAAATTCATTATCAGAAATATAAATAAACAAATGTTCGTTTGATGTTTTTAGTACCCTGCCACTAAAAGTAGTAAGCGAACACGCTTTTAATGTTGATAATTCAACGTTTACTTGTGTGTTGCTTGCTACTATTTTTTTTATTAAAGTTTGGATAACTTTTTTTTGATGTTTTCTGTCTTTAAACAAGTTATTTTTATTTATATAAAAATATTCTCTTACTTCGTCAAGTGTGATGTGTTCTTTATCACTTATTTTGGATAGGTTAAATTTAAGTTCTTGTTTTTGTTGTTCTAATGAGTTTACTTTTTCTATTATTTGATCACTTATTAATCCTTTTGCTATTGCTTTTGAGTATTGATCTATTTCTTTTGTTATTTCTTTTATTTTGTTTTCTAATACTTCTTTTTCATTGTTGTCTTCTGTAAAATCATTAATTGATTGGTATGTTGATTGTATAAACTGTTCAATGTTATTTTTATAAAAGATTACATCTGTTAGAAATTCGCATATTTGTTTTTCTAATTTATCGGCGCGTTCCCAAGTGTTACAGTGTTTACACTTATAATAATAATATTTACGTCCACCTTTACCACGTCCAGATGATCCAATCATTTTATGAATTGTTCCATCTTCGCACTTGTGGTAAATAATTCCCGATAGGAGATAGTCGTAATCCGATTTTTTGCTTGATCTGATTTGTTTTACTTTCATAATTTCTTGCACCTCTTCAAATGTTTTCGAATCGATTATAGGGTCTATTACATTTTCGGCTATAAATTCTCTTTCTTTACCTAGATTTTTAACGTAATCGCCTTTGTAAAGACGTCTTTTTAATATTGAATATATTACTGAGTTGTTTGTGAATTTGTTGCCTGCTTTTGTTCTGTATCCGTTTGTGTTTAGGTATTTCATAATATCCGCGTATGTGTAATGTAATAGATACATTTCAAATATCTTTTGTACGCCTTTTGCTTCTTGCTCATTTATTGTATATTGTCCGTCGACTATATCATATCCATAAGGGACGTTTCCGCCTATGAATTTATAGCTACGCATGTTTTCGTCGATTCCTTTTTTTACTTCACGTGATAGGTTAGCGGAGTAGTATTCTGCCATACCTTCGAGGACTGATTCCATTATGATTGATTCAGGGGAGCCGTCGATGTTTTCTAATACACTTAGTAGTTGTTTGCCATTCTTTTTGAGTTTTAGTTTATAGCTTGCGCTGTCGTATCTATTTCTTGCAAATCTATCTAGTTTGTGGACTATTACATAGTCGTATTCTTTGTATCTGCTTTCTTTAATCAGTTTTAAAAACTGTGGTCGATTGTCTGTTGTGGCGCTTTTTGCGTGGTCTTCGTATGTTTTTATTAGTTTGATGTTGTTTTGTATGCAATACGCGTTTATTGCTCTTTTTTGTGCTTGTATTGATTCTTCTCTTTGTCCAGCGCTTGAGAATCTAACATAAGCTACTGCTGTTTTCATATTTTAACTCCTTTTTATGTTAATTAAAGAGCTTACGTGATATAATAAGAATGTGAATTGTGAGTATATACGTATGCTCTAGTATCCCTGTGTTATACACGGGGGTATTTTTTTATTATCTTTTAGCAGGACGATATCCTGCTGCTTTTGCTTCTTCTTCTGTTTTAAAGTAGACTACATTTCGCTTCGAAATTTTGTTATAACTTCGTTGTCCTGGCATGTGATAAATTCTTGAATTTTTGTTGCCTTTTATAACACCTTCTTTTGTGTCTGCAACGTATCTTTGATTAATTTTTTCGTTTACAACTATTTCTTTTGAATTTTCGGTGTCAGGGTTTTCATTACTCCATAGTCCGATGTGCTTTTCTCTTGCTTCTGCTTCCAATTCTTTAAAGATTTCATTGTATTTGACATCGGGTGGATATGTATACGCGTGGGCATATCCATTTTTGACAAGTTCCGCGTTAAAGCAATTTGCTATTACTTCTTCTTTTGATGGCTCATTTTTAGAAGGTTTTACAAGCCATATATATCTAAGCAAACGTCCATATTTATCACGGTCGGATACGTCTTTTTGTAGATATATTGTTTTATTTGTCAATTGCTTTGTAGTATAGTCGGATGCTTCTTTGCCGAAGTATTGAACAGGCTTGTTTGGATGGTGTGTTTCAGGTGTGTCAATTCCTATGAATCTTAGTTTTTCCGTTTTGCCATTTATATCCACAACAATTGTATCTCCGTCGGTTATGGATACTACCTTAGCAGTTTCAAATATCGATGAATCGTCATTGCTAATAACGGATTCTTTTTCTTCTGCGTTGTCTTTTGGTTCTTCCTTCTTATCTTCAGTTTTTGGATTGTTGACAGTGGATACTACGCTATTAGTCTTTTGTAATTCTCGTTTCTTTGCTGTTTGTTCGCTACTTGACGAGAACCAAATTATTAGTGCTATTCCGAGAACTACGGCTAATAAAGAGCCTCCAGAATACATTCCATACTTCTTTAATTCCTTTGTCTTAAAGTACTTAACGGCAGAATAAATTAATCCGCCAATTCCTGCGAAAATTAAAAGATAAGGAACTAAAGATATCACGATACAAACAAGTATTATTATTCCTATTATTTTAAAAAATGTTTTCAATTTTTATTTCTCCTTTTTATTTATCAATGTGTAGTGTAGCTACGAGTTTTCCAAGGATTCTTACCTCAGAATCGGAGTGATAAACTTGTGGCGAATATTCAGTATTAGCAGGTTGTAGAACTATGCTTTCATTTGTTTTGTAAAATCTTTTGAGAGTTGCTTCATCACCAATCAAAAATGCTCCAATTTCACCGATTTCTAAGTTTGGCTGTTGACGGATGAAAACTATGTCTCCATCGTAAATTCCTGCGTCAATCATACTTCTTCCTTTAATCTTTAAACAAAAATCAGATTTAACTCTTGCATCTATGTTGAAGTAATCTTGTATATTCTCTTGAGCTAATATAGGAGTTCCTGCTGCTATCTCACCTACTAAAGGAACAGATATAGTTTCTATTTCCTTTTTTACTTTATGTTTAGAAACTGGATAACCCATCAACCACGCTTCATTTACACCTAATATTTCTGCTAGTATGGTTAACTTATCTTGTCCAGGATCATTTCTTCCAGATAAATATTGAGATATGTCTGGCTTGGAAATACTTGTGCCGTATTTTGGTTCCAAATATTTTGAGCTTCTGACAACGTCTATTTGTTTCATTCCTTTTTCTTCCATTGCCTTCTTGATTCTAAAGGCTGAACTTTCTTTTTTATCCATTATTTCACCTCCACGTTACACCTATATTATAGGATAGATTGAACAAAAATTCAAGTGATTTGAACTATATTTTCAATTATTTGAAAAAAAGTTCAAAAAAAGCTTGACATAAAAATTCACATAATGTAAACTATATTTGTGATGAGAAAGGGGGCATAAAATTTGGCTTACGATTTATCAAAACTAAAAGGCAGAATAGTAGAAAAATTTAAAACTCAAATAAATTTTTCAAAAGCTATGAATTGGTCAGAAAGAACTACTTCTTTAAAGCTAACAGGAAAAATATTTTGGTCACAGGAAGAAATTTCGAGAGCTTGTAATATTTTAGGTATTGAAAATGAAGAAATTATGAGTTATTTTTTTGAAGAAAAAGTTCACAAAATGTAAACTAAAAAGGAGAATAAATGCAAGAATTACAAATTTTTAAAAATAGTGAATTTGGAGAAATAAGAACGAAAGTTTTAAACAATGAACCTTATTTCATGTTAAGTGATGTTTGTAGAGTCTTAGAAATAAAAAACTCAAGAGATAGCAAGAATAGACTTAATGAAAAGGGTGTAGCTACTACCGACATCCTTACAAATGGTGGAATACAAAAAGCAGATTTCATTAATGAGTCAAATTTATACAAACTTGTATTCCAAAGCAGAAAGCCACAAGCAGAAAAATTCAGTGACTGGGTTACATCAGAGGTGCTACCGTCAATCAGAAAGCATGGAGCGTATATGAGTAGTGAGGTTATAGAAAAGACTCTAACAGATCCTGATTACTTGATACAACTTGCTACTAATTTAAAAGAGGAAAAAGCTAAAAGGGCGTTGGCAGAGGCACAGATTGAAAGAGATAAGCCGAAGGTGTTATTTGCGGATACTGTATCTGCTAGTAATAAGTCGTGTTTGGTAGGGGAATTGGCGAAGTTGATTAGTCAAGAGGCTATCAGACGTGGTGAGATTAGCAAGAAGATTGGGCAAAATAATTTGTTTGCTTGGATGCGTAGTAATGGATATTTGTGTAAGAGTGGAGAAAGAAAGAATCAACCGCTGCAACAATATGTTGAGCAAGGGTTGTTTGAGCTTAAGAAGGGAACTTATGTTGATGCCAATGGTGTAAATGTTCTGACTACTACAACGAAGGTTACGGGTAAGGGGATCATTTACTTTATAAACAAATTTTTGGGAGCGTAGGTATGAACACGGAAATAGTAATAAATGACATAAATTTGAATGAACAAGCTATTAAAGAGGTTAGCAAACTAATTGCTATTAAGTTTATGGAAGATAGGGCGGAAAAAAGAAGAGAAGGGGTAAGAAGGGAGTTAGGTTATGGAAAAAAGAGTATCAGATTTTAATGATGAAGTGTGGACGAAATTTAAGAGAGCGAAAGATGTAGGTAAAAAAAGAAGTCTTGGGAATAGCAAGAGAGTAAAGGCTAGAAAAATTGCAAAATCAGACAGATTAGATGACATGAAATTGTTAATGAATATTTGTATTCTGCTTTTGAAGTTTTTCGTACTTTTAAACGTTTTGGTGATTACTTCAAAAATGCTTTAGGTTATGAAGAAGAAATCAAGAGAATTAGTAGCAGGAGAAATTATTACAAAAAAGGATATACATCGTGCTTGGCTTAAAAGTATGGAGAAACGTGATGATGATGTGTTATTCAGGGCAAGACTTTTTAAAAAGATGGCAAAAAGAGGTGTAAAAAATGGCAGTAGGTAGAAAGGATTATTTCGAAAGAAAAGAATTAAGAGTTGAAAGATTAAGAGAAAAAGCAGATAAGATGAGAGCGGAAAGCGTAGATGCTTTTAGCGATGCAAGAAAAATACAAGATAGTATTCCACTAGGTCAACCAATTCTGATAGGGCTTCACTCAGAAAAGAGATCGAGACAAGACAGAGACAAGATTGATGCAAACATTAAAAAGAGTGTAGAAAAACAAGAACTAGCTGAGTATTACGATGAAAAAATAAAGGCAGCTGAAAAGAATACGAAGATTAGCAGCGATAATCCACAAGCAATCGAGCTTTTAGAAGATAAGATATCAAAATTAAAAGCAAGACAGCAAAGGTACAAAGATATGAATAAGTATTACAGAAAACACAAAACAATGTTAGGTTTTGAAGATTTAAGCGACGAAAAAGCAGCAGAAATCAATAAAAGAATTGATGAAGACTATAGTTTTAATAAAAAACCTGCACCAAGCTATATATTGAGCAATTTAAATGCAATGATTAAGTCAGCTGAAAAAAGATTAGACCAATTAAAACAGCTTGATGAAATGGAATATGAAGAAATAGAATTTGATAATTGTACGGTCATTTCAAATGATAAAACAAATCGTGTAGAAATGCATTTTGGATATAAGCCAGGCGAAGATGTCAGATCACTATTAAAAAGAAAAGGGTTCAAGTGGTCTAGAAATAACGGATGTTGGCAAAGATTGAGAAACAAAAATAGCTTGAATATAGCTACTAATTTAGCTAAAGAAATAGATGAAAT
>QWCP01000428.1_pt1 | contig 13356 bp, 10 predicted proteins | sample 1972561 | NCBI WGS metagenome assembly QWCP01 (sample SAMN09866705, study PRJNA288562) | Human vaginal metagenome isolate pre4_vaginal, whole genome shotgun... | isolation source: vagina | host: Homo sapiens | place: USA: California
CGCTTAGCTCAAGGCCTCACTGACCAAAATCCTCCCCCCCCCCCAACAGATTTGGTCAAGTGCTTTTTAATAAATTGCCGGACAAATATTTTTGCGATTTTTGAACTCAATTGCTATATAAACGATTTAGGAAATATATTTAAAAAAACTCCCAATCTTATCTAGGATTGGGAGACTCTAATTAGATATCTACTATGTAGACTTATTCGCCTAAAAAGCGCACTTCGGGCTCAAGGTCAACATCAAATTGACGTTTAATTTCGGCTTGAACATGCTCAATAACATTATGAACATCACGCGCGGTTGCGCCGCCTAAATTAATAACAAAGCCAGCATGCTTAGTTGAAATTGCTGCATTTCCCGATTGATAGCCACGCAACCCTGCCTTGGTTATTAAAGGACCTACAAAATGGCCAACAGGACGCTTAAACGTTGAACCAGCACTGGGGTACTCAAGTGGCTGTTTTTCTTCTCGTTTTGCTGTTAAATCGTCCATTTTTGCACGAATTTCAGATGGATCGCCTTCACGAAGGGTAAATGTTGCTGACACAACCACTAATCCATCATCTTTTACGCGAGACTGACGATAACCTAAATTAAGCTCTTCTGCTGGAATAACACAAAGGGTTCCATCGGGCATAAGCACTCGTACAGAGGTTAAAATATCGGCAATACACCCATCATACGCACCTGCGTTCATAAAACAGGCACCACCAATAGAGCCTGGAATGCCACAGGCAAACTCAAAGCCAGTGAGCCCTAACTCACATGCCATTTCTGACGCCTCGCGCAAACTCACGCCTGCCTGACAAGTCATTTGACATTCGTTAATGGAAACATTAACTAAACCATCTGCAATTGCAATAATAACGCCGCGATAGCCAGCATCTCCAACAAGCAGATCTGATCCACGACCTAAAATAAAATAAGGAACTTGTTCGTCTTTACAAATCTTAACGAGTGATTGAACATCTTCGGGCGTATCGGGAATAACAAAAATATCAGCAGGACCACCTATTTTAAAGGTTGTATGTTCGCTCATGGGCTCATTACATACAACGTTGTCCTCGCCTACAATAGCTTGAAATTTTGCGGCTAAAGCCTGCAAATGATCGGCACTGTCAGACATGCCTTTGTCACACTCCTATCTTTGGTGGTTTTCACCATCGGATATACAGTTATACGCATCCTCACAAGGCAACAGACGCTTACCGTATAAGGTCAAACACAGCCTCGAACGCGACACATATTTCATTAAATTTTAGTATAAATATAATCCTGGGTAAATGCTTATACCGATAAAACATGTTCTGTCGCCTTGTAAAACATACTAACCGCGCAGTGCACCGTGCTCCTTTGTGGCGATATACACCCATAAAACCTTTATGGTTGCGTGATTGCATTTCTTACAACAATTTGACAGCAGGTTTATGGATGTATTGACATGTAGCGTTTCTATGACTTTACAAACTCATGATATCCGTGATAGGGTAAGACCGTAAGTTTCAGGGCGGGGTGCAAATCCCCACTGGCGGTATAGTGTGCAAAGCACTAAGCCCGCGAGCCTTTGTGGCTGACTTGGTGAAATTCCAAGGCCAACGGTTATAGTCCGGATGAAAGAAACGAGGATAGCGCTATGCGTGATTTTATAACACCATCTCAAGGTACCGCAAACAACAAACAATCTGTTCAAGATACACAACAGACGTATTGCAATTCAAATTTATCAGAATCTGCCTATGCTGAATCGGCACACAATAGCACCTATAGAGGTCAAGGTTGGTCAACGCAGCGCATTGCAATTACAGCTCTTTTATGTGCTGTTTCGGCAATTTCTACGCTTGTTTTAGAATTTCCTATTATGCCTGGAATCGCGTATCTTAAATACGATCCATCGTGCGTTATTGCGGTGCTTGGAGGATTATTATTTGACCCCGTTGTTGGCTTAACTATAAGTATTATCCCCTATCTTGTACACGTTGCAACTTCATCGGGCATATACGGAACGATCATGGCAATTATAGCTGCGGTTTCATATGTCATGCCGCCAGTTTTGCTCTATCGTTGGCACAAAACGCAGCGTAGCCTGATAGTTGGATTACTTGTGGGAAGCATCTGTTCAATTATTGCATGCATTATAGGTAATCTGCTTATAACGCCACTCTATACAGGTATGCCCATAGCAGCAGTTACAGGTCTTATCGTTCCTGTGATTATCCCCTTTAATGTCATAAAATCGGTGCTTAATGGCGCACTGACGTTGGCTCTTTTTGTCCCTGTGTCACGCGCGTTTACACGCAGTATCAAACACTAAAGGCTAAGCGTGTGCACATGCAAACTTATCAACATACCAAGCGCAATAATATGAACACACCAATCATTCAGCTTGAACGTGTGTCTGTTTGTTATAACAAAACGTTTTATGCACTAAAAAACATCAATTTGTCGATCAATGCAGGAGAACGTGTATGCATTCTGGGTGCAAATGGTTCGGGAAAATCAACGCTTGCGCGCGTTATCGCTGGACTTATGGCACCTGATCAAGGTCATGTTTGCCTGCTTGACCATTGTGTTTTTGCGCAAGGAGCCAAAAACTTGTTTGCCTATGCGCACGCACAAGAACGTTTGGGATATGTGTTTCAAAACCCCGATGAACAGATCATTAACAACGTTGTTGAAGATGACATTGCGTTTGGTCCAGAAAATTTAGGCGTTTCACCTCTCGAGATTGACCGTCGTGTACAACGCGAGCTTTCTCGTTTTAGCCTCGATGATCTGCGGCTTAAAAATCCCCATCAGCTCTCAGGCGGACAAAAACAAAGACTCGCACTTGCAGGCGCACTCGCTATGGATCCTTATGTTCTTATATTGGATGAGCCAAGCGCGCAGCTTGATATGGCAAACAGAAAAACACTCAATAGCCTGCTTAAACAGCTTTCATGTGAAAAAACCACCATTATTCATATCACGCATTTTATGGACGAAGCACTTGAGGCTGACAGGGTTGTGGTTTTAGATCATGGTCACATTGTTGCAGATGATTCTCCGCGTAAAGTATTTTCTCATGACAAGCTTCTTCGCGATATAGGTCTTGATCTTCCCTTGTCGGCACAAATTTCTAACCTGTGTCATGCTTTTGGCTACCCAAGCGCTGTCGACATAACGCCTGATGACCTGGCAAGACTACTGCATACATGCATAAACACTCATGATCAAGCAGACACGGCGGGATGTGGAGATGCGCGTACATACCAGCATGCAAACGCAAATATGCAAGAAACAAATACACAAACCCTGACGCATAGCTCTTTAGAAAGGCAAGGGTTTGCCGTAGAGGCGCAATCACTTGGCTTTTCTTATCAGCAAGCAAGTAAAGCGACACTATGCAACCTAAATTTTAAGATTAGATACGGAACACGCGTTGCGTTTATAGGACAAACAGGTTCGGGAAAGTCAACGCTGCTTCGCCTGATAAGCGGTCTTGATAAACCAACACAGGGAAATATATTCGTAGGTGCCCGATCTCTTAAGTTGGCGCGTGAGCGTCGATATGTTCTAGGACGCGTTGGGTACGTTATGCAAAATCCCGAATTACAACTTTTTGGCCAAACGATATACGACGACGTGGCGCAAGGTCCGCGCAATCAAAAACTTTGCGCGGCTGTTATTGAGAGTCGGACAAACGAAGCGCTTGAGGCGGTAGGAATGGCACACAAAAAAGATGCTGCACCTGACGAACTTTCGCGTGGTGAGCAGCGCAGATGTGCAATTGCTGGCATGTTAGCAATGAAACCTAAGCTCTTACTTATGGATGAGCCAACAAGTGGTTTAGATCCCCATTCGCGCGGATGTATTAACGATTTATTAGACCAACTCAAAGGTTCGTTTACTCTTTTGGAGGCCACGCACGATATGAACGAAGCCGCACAATGTGACTATGTTTTGGTGCTTCATCAAGGGTGTATAGTAGCTCAGGGCGCGCCCTCAGAAATTTTTACCTATGAAAAAGAAAACATGTTGAAAACATGGGGGCTTGGATTACCAGATTCCATGATTTGGGCAAAGCCATGCCTTACTATACTTGACCATGACAAAGAGCACCTACGCACCACCGCAGGCTTTATGCACGTGCTCAAGTATCTTTTGAGCACAAAAAGCGCAAGCTGTGAGAGCAATCAGACAAATACAGATTCATCTACATGCACCCATGCGATACTCAACGAAACGAGCATGTCATGATACATGCTAATGATAATCACCAACCAGATACGTTCTCACGTATACACCGCTTGGATCCGCGTACTAAAATTCTTGCGCTGATTATACTTACATTTTCAATTTTTAGCATATCAACCTTTACCGATTTGCTTATACATGGTGCACTCATCGTTGTTATCACTTTGTTGGCACATATTTCACTGTTAGAGCTTACGCGCTCATGCAAACACTTCCTAGGAATTATTATCGCTGTTGGTATATGTAACATGATTTTTATCCAGCAAGGAGAAACGCTGATATCCTTGGGGTTTTTTACGCTTACACGCGGCGGAATTGCACTTTCGTGTTTGTATTCACTACGCATACTATGCGCGCTCACCCTAGGCGCAGTTCTCATTCGCACCACGTCTACCGTGCAGCTATGCAATGCATTTGAAACCTTTTTGACACCACTTGCACGCATTGGTCTTCCCGCGCGTGAGATCGCCATGGTGTTTTCGCTCATGCTGCGCTTTATTCCGCTTATTGCATTTGAAGCCACTTCTCTGAGCGAAGCTCAACTTATTCGCGGTGCGCGCTGCCAAAAAGCCACCCTCAAAACCCAGTTTCATATCATGAGTTCTACGTTAACTGCTTTACTGACTAAAACGTATCAACATGCACAAGGCTTATCACAAGCATTAGATGCGCGTAATTATCGCGCGAGCGCTGCACGAACGCAATGGCACCCTCTACATTTTGCACAACTTGATATACAATGTGCTGCATTTCTTATAGTTTTCATTTCCTTGCGCATTACATGCATATTCATGAACATATTTCCTCTGTAGCCTCTTCATAGCTCCTTTGTAGACTCTCAAGCGCGCAAACACGTAACACATGTTTGTTCAAAGAACTTCTGAACTGATCACTTTTTCAATCGTTGCGTACAAATGGACTCTTCACATGTCGTTGGTGAAAGCACTCACACATGCACATACAAACCCATACCATTAACGGAATACCGCGTATCGTTTACCTAAATGCACGTATATCTTATCGGCACAAAAATATAATTAATCTCGTATACAAAGGGCATAAAGAAGGAGGGGTACCCATGAAGGGTTATGCTATGCTCAAAATTGGAGAGTCTGGATGGATCGAAAAAGACGCTCCCAAATGCGGGCCGCTTGACGCAATTTGTAAGCCATTAGCTGTTGCGATATGTACGTCCGATGTGCATACGCTTTGGGAAGGCGCTATTGGCGATCGTCACAACATGATCTTGGGTCACGAATGCTGCGGCGAGGTTGTAGAAGTTGGCGAACTGGTAAAAGACTTTAAGCCTGGTGATCGAGTCTTGGTTCCTGCAATTACACCCGACTGGAATTCCCTTGAAGCACAAGCAGGTTATGCTATGCATTCGGGAGGCATGCTTGCAGGTTGGAAATTCTCCAACTTTAAAGATGGTGTTTTTGGAGAGCTATTCCATGTTAACGATGCAGATGGCAACCTTGCGCATCTTCCTTCAAACATTTCTCCTGCTGACGCATGCATTTTGTCAGACATGGTTCCCACAGGTTTTCATGCAGTTGAGCTTGCAGATGTCCAATTTGGCGATACGGTTTTAGTTATTGGTATTGGTCCAGTAGGCCTTATGAGTGTAGCAGGTGCTGCCCTTCGCGGAGCATCGCGTATTATTGCTGTTGGAACTCGTCCAAAATGTGTTGAAGTTGCTAAAGGTTATGGCGCCAACGAATTTATCAATTATAAAGACGGCTCTATCTCTGAACAAGTTCTCAAAATGACCCAAGGTAAAGGCGTGGATCGCGTTTGTATTGCAGGCGGAAATTGCTCCACCTTTGAAGAGGCTGTCAAAGCCTTAAAGCCTGGTGGAAAAATTGGCAACGTAAACTATCTTGGCTCAGGTGAATTTGTTACCATTCCTCGTGTTGAATGGGGTGTTGGCATGGGTCACAAAGATATTCGCGGTGGTCTTATGCCTGGAGGTCGTTTGCGCATGGAGAAGTTAAGCTCACTTGTTTCTGCAGGTAGATTGGACCTTCACCCCGAAATAACGCACCTTTATCATGGTTGGGAACATCTCGAAGAGGCAATCTTTACTATGCGTGAAAAACCAGTAGACCTCATTAAGCCTGTTGTTGTTTTGGAAGACTAAAACAGACAAGCTTTGCACCATTTAAGGCCATAATGCCCACAAACTGCCCAGTGCGGTTTGTGGGTTTTCTTACCGCTTACACAATCCAATTTCTTATTACTCACAGCACGGGCGTATACTATACAAAATGATTGTTTACTAACGTCTTAACGTACAGAAAGCGGTGTGACTATGGAACAGCATCAATGTGTTCTGGTAACAGGCGGAGCAGGATTTATTGGAAGTCATACCTGCGTTGTCCTTTTAAGTGCGGGATATGATGTAGTTATCGTAGATGACTTATCAAACGCTAACATACATGTTCTTGACCGTGTTCACACCATCGTAGGCGATGAAGCATTTGCACATCTTACGTTTTATCAGGCAAATGTTTGTGATGCAAACGCACTTGATTCGGTCTTTGCCAAACATAACATCTCAAGCGTTATTCATTTTGCAGGATTTAAAGCTGTTGGCGAATCGGTTTCTAAACCGATTGAATATTATTCAAACAACCTTATGTCCACGCTGGTGCTTACCCAGGTAATGAAAAAACATGGCTGTCGCTCTATTATTTTCTCAAGCTCGGCAACGGTCTACGGCGACCCCGATTCGCTTCCTCTTACCGAAGAAAGTCCAAAGAAAAATGCAACCAATCCTTACGGCTGGACAAAATGGATGATTGAGCAAATTCTAAGCGACATCGTTGTAGCCGATCCTTCGTATAATGTTGTGTTGCTTCGTTACTTTAACCCCATTGGCGCTCACCCATCAGGACTTATAGGCGAAGACCCACGCGGCATTCCCAATAATTTGTTGCCTTATGTAGCTCAAGTTGCTGTTGGTAAACGCGAATACGTGCATGTTTTTGGCAACGATTATCCAACGCCCGATGGAACAGGTGTTCGTGATTACATTCACGTTATGGATCTTGCAACAGGTCATCTTGCAGCACTTCGTTGGATGCAAGGTAAACAAGGCTGCGAAGTGTTCAATTTGGGCACCGGTAAGGGAACGTCTGTGCTTGAAATTATTCATGCATTTTCCGAGGCGTGCGGCAAAGAGCTCCCCTATAAAATTGAACCCCGTCGACCAGGTGATGTTGCAACTAATTATGCAGATTGTAGCAAGGCGTATAAAGAAATGGGCTGGAAAGCGCAATACGATATTAAGGACATGTGTCGCGACGGTTGGAAATGGCAATCAAGCAATCCATCGGGTTACGAATGTTAAATACACAACACAACAAGGGCACACATGAAAGCTTAACGTTTACTACGTTTTTGCAGGAAACGCTGCCTTATATTGTGCACGCGCTTACACAGAGTCTGCAAGAGCCCTTAGGCTCTCAAGCACAAACAGATTTGAAAGCATACCTCTACCAGCCTCTTGCACACTTTACCGTGAACGGCGGAAAATTAATTCGCCCAGCGCTGTGTGTATTGGGAGCTTATGCATGTGGATATGAAGGTATACTTAAAGACAACGGACGTATACAAAAGTCTGTATCAGATACACTCCTTCAGATAAGTTGCGCGTTTGAGCATTTTCAAGCGGCAGCGCTTATTCATGATGATATAGCTGATGAGAGTCTTCTGCGCCGTGGTAAGCCATGTTTGTATCGAGTACATGGAACAGGTCTTGCTACTAATATGGGTGATAGTGCCCTTGTGCATGCACTAGAATGCATAAATTCGCTTTCGAGCATTTCTGATGAATTGCGAGCTCGGCTCATACAAGAATTTATTACTATGGAAAAGCACACCATAGAAGGCCAAGCGCTTGATGTGGGCTGGTCAAACGAGAATCGTTGGGATATTTCGCTTGATGATTATCTCTATATGGCAACATCAAAAACAGCATATTACTCCGCAAGCACGCCTCTTGTTATAGGAGCACTCTTTGCTGGCGCAAACCAAGAACGCAGCGAGGCTCTGCGAGCTTATGGGCTACAAGCAGGTTTAGCATTTCAGTTGAAAGATGATGAGCTTAACCTTTTTGGCGATGCAAACAAACTTGGAAAAGACCTCCGAAGTGATATCGTTGAAGGCAAACGAACCTATTTAACACTGTATGCACTCTCGCACTTGAACGCACTACAAAGTGCGCGACTCAAAGAGATTTTAACCAAGCCCCATAATTCGCCAGATGAACTAGACGATGCATGCGCACTCATAGAGTCATCAGGCGCGCACAAGCACAGTCATAACCTTGCACGTTCTTTAGCGCAACAAGCAGACGCATGTATAGATGAAAATCTTTTTTCTAAAGAAACCGTTGCCATTTTGCATGCAATGACCGCATTTTTTATTCAGCGGAATGCATAGGGAATGCATAGGGAATGCGTAAAGGGAGGTTTAGTCGTAAGCTCGTGTTCAACCGTGCCAAATTGCTCAGGCAAAACATGTACACATCCACAATCACACATGAACACGCGTACACTTGGAGCTTGTTTCGTTGTTTGTTCGTGAAAACGTTCGCAAATTCTAAAACTTTCGTATATATCATGGAGTTTTTTTATACAATACGAATTGGTTATGTTGAACTATAACCCACACTATTGCTCGCATGAACACTACCAAGCTGAATGCCTGCGTCTATAAAGTAGCATTGAGCTCATAAAAGCATGTTACAAGGAGGATCTATGAACCCGATTCGTGAAGGGTCAACGGGAGCGGCTGTTGAGGATATCCAAAGCCGTCTAACACGCCTGGATTACGCTATCGATTCATCTGAAATTAAACAACAGCACTTTGGCGCGTCAACTGCACGAGCCGTGGGAAAATTTCGCCTAGATCATAATCTTTCGCTGAGCTCAGACGTAGACGAGCAAATGTGGTCAGAACTTGTGGACGCATCATATACCATGGGCGACCGCACGCTTTACTTACGTTTGCCAAACTTTCACGGAAACGATGTTAAACAGCTGCAAACATGCTTGAATATCTTAGGTTTTTCCTGCGGAGAGGCCGACGGATATTATGGTGTCCATACCGAAGCCGCAGTTAAAGAATTTCAGGAAAGTCAAGGCTCTCTTGGTGATGGCATGGCATTTCAGGATACCTTTGATGCCATAGAACGCCTTCATCACGTATGGGAGGGACAAAAAAGCACATCGGTACAAGTGATGGGCAAGATGACATTTTCTCGTGCGTCCGATGTGCTCGAGCGTATACACATAGGTCTTACCGCACAGGATCCCATCTCAAGAAATATTGCTGGTAGAATATGGAATCTTGCTTCGGCAACAAGCGAGAAAAGTGGTATTACCCTGCTTGAAACTATTGATAACGCTCCTCAAAATTTAACGAGCATCTTTGTGCTCTCCACCGAAACCCCTGCAAAAGATTCTCATGTGCAAAGCGTGCCAACACTTTCGTGCGATAATATCGAAACGCTGCCGCAACGACTTCAAGCGGTTTGTTGTGATGAGTGCACAAACGCGCGTGTTGTTAGGCTGGAGCTGCCCGAAGGTTTAAGCTATGACGGAACGTTTACCACCTCGGATGCACAAACTATTGCTGTTATGCTTCTTGATGCGCTCTGTGCAACGTATGCACTGTAGCAAGCTGGCAAGGTCTGCAAAGAAACTCTAACAACATACAAAGTGCATGATTATAAACGAAGGAGCAAGCACAACATACGACCCTTTTGTGTGCGCCTCTTGAGATATAGAAATGTCGCTACTTCCTACTTGCACGCTATACAGAAATATGATAGTCTACTAAAGCGCACAATGGAGCATCGTCCAATGGTAGGACACAGGTTTTTGGTACCTGGAATGTAGGTTCGATCCCTGCTGCTCCAGCCATTGTTTATGAATAGTCAAGCTTTTGCTTGGCTTTTTTATTAGCTTTGTTGCTACAAAGCCTCCACTCTCGATTTTTTTATGAGGTTTTTTATTAGGTTTGCTTTTATGCCGCTTTATACACCGCTTTATATTCCGCGTTACTCTTGACTTTTTTGTTTTATTTTCTTCTCTTTTATATCACTCTTTTATAAATCATAAAATGTGAGATACTAATGATGTTTCTATACACAATGTATTGAAAGGCACGTCGTATGCCCATGACTGCAATCATCCTTGCTGCTGGCGAGGGTAAACGCATGAAATCTCACCATTCCAAAGTTATGCATAAATTACTTGATAAGCCACTTATTTGGTGGACAGCTCAAGCAGCACAACAAGCAGGAGCTACTCACATCATCATAGTAGTTGGTCATAAAGGAGAAGAAATACGTTCGTATTTTGACAAAATTAACTTTAAAGACCAGGTGCAACAACTTACTTTTGTAGAACAGCGCGAACAACGAGGAACAGGTCACGCTGTTCTTTGTGTAAAGGAGCAATTAGGCGGCTTTCAAGGTCCTGTTGTCGTACTTTACGGCGATTCGCCTTTAATTACTCCTCAAACTATACAAAATCTTGTTTCATTTAATAAAGAGCACCATAATGCCTGCTCTGTTATAAGCATGACACCTCCCGACTGCACGGGATACGGTCGCCTTACCTTTGAAAACGACCAAATTTCACAGATTATAGAAGATAAAGATTGCACCCAAGAGCAACGCGAACAACTTACTGAATGTAATTCGGGTGTGTACTGTTTTTGCGGTGGACGTCTTTCTCAACACATAGATGAGCTCACCTGCGACAATGCCCAGCACGAATACTATATCACCGATATGATTGGGCTTTATCGCAAGCTTAAACAACCAGTAGCCGCGCTTCATATCAAAGATTATCGTGAAGCTTTAGGAGTCAACAGTCGCATACAGCTGGCGCAATTAACTAAAATTATGCAAATGCGTATCAACGAACGTCTTATGGAACAAGGTGTAAGCATGCTTGATCCGCAACAAGTATGGGTTGGTCCCGAAGTATGCGTTGGCCAAGACTGCGAACTTTTACCTCAAACGTTTTTATGGGGCTCAACACATATAGGATCAGACTGCGTTATTGGCCCTCAAAGCAGGCTGACAAATGCAACCGTAGGAAACGGGTGCGTGGTAGACGAAACAGTTATTGTGGACTCATGCATTGACGATGGTGTGGTTTGCGGACCGCGTGCATATATTCGTGGCAATGCTCATCTAAAACATAATGCTAAAGCAGGAACTCATGTAGAAATTAAAGGCTCAGAAATTGGGGAGCGCTCAAAAGTTCCTCACTTATCCTATATCGGCGATGCCCGTTTAGGATCTGACGTTAATATTGGTGGCGGTTCTATTACCTGCAATTACGACGGCAAGCACAAAAGCCATACCGAAATTGGCAACCACGTATTTATCGGCAGCGATACTATGATGGTAGCCCCTGTTACTATTGGAGACAATGCACTTATTGGTGCAAGTTCTTGTATTACCAAGGACGTTCCTGCAGGATCACTTGCAATAGAGCGTTCTTCGCAGCTCATAAAAAAGGATTGGGCAAATCAGTATTGGGATAAGCTTAAGAAAGAGGACTAAGCATGTACGAAAAACTATGCGAGCCAACTGCGTATCAAAAAGAGATCAAGTTGTATGCCGGTCATGGTGCAACCGAGCTTTCTGAACGCATTGCAAATGTTTTACATCTTCAGCTTCAAGGTTTGACGCTTAACCAATTTGCAAACGGTGAAATTTACGCACGTTTTATGGAATCCGTTCGCGGCGATGAAGTATTCTTCATTCAAAGTATTGCAGGTAAAAATGTTAATGATTTGCTGATGGAAACCCTTATTGTTGCAGATGCCGCTTCACGTGCATCGGCCGCAAGCTTTACCGCGGTTATCCCCCACTACGGATATGCACGTCAAGACCGTAAAGCATCCTCACGCGAGCCTATTACCGCGCGTTTGGTTGCTAACCTGCTTGAAGCTGCAGGAGTCGATCGCATTATCACGGTTGATTTACACTCTGGCCAAATTCAAGGATTCTTTGATATTCCCGTAACGCACTTAACAGCTCTGTATCTGTTTGGTGATTACTTTAAGAAAAAAGATTTTGACTGGAACAACACCGTAGTTGTATCGCCAGATATGGGTCGCGCTAAAGTTGCCAAAAAATTGTCTGATTACTTGGGCTGCGAAGTTGCCATTGCGCATAAAAGTCGTCCAAAGCATAACGCCGCCGAAGTTATGGGTATTATTGGTAACATTAAAGGCAAAACGTGCATTATTAACGACGACATGATTGATACCGCAGGCACCTTAGTAGGTTCTATCACCAAGCTTAAAGAAATGGGCGCAGGAGATATTTACGTTTCTGCAACACACGGTGTGTTCTCGGGAGAAGCTATTTCTCGTCTTGAAAATGCTCCTATTGTTGAATGTGTGGTAACAGATGCAATCCCTTGTCCAGTAGCCAACACACCTGGTTCTAAAATTAAATCAATCACCGTTGCAGAAACTGTGGCAAATTGTATTTACAACGTTTATACCAACCATTCAGTTTCTGAATCGGGTGCTGGAAACTCAGAGATGTAGCTCGTTTGATGTCCCGCGACAATCTTTTTACACCAAAACATATCCCAACACAGATATCATGCATTATTGGTTTGGGAAATCCTGGAGCAGAATATGCACACACGCCTCATAATATTGGCTTTGAGGCGTGTGATGCTCTCGCACGAAACTTGCATGCCAGCTATTGGAAATCTCAAGCAGGATGCTTAGTAGCTGCAGCTCCACGCGGTGATGGCTCGATGGTATATATCGCAAAACCACAAGGCTATATGAATACTTCTGGAGGTCCTGTTTCAAAACTTTTGCGAGAACTTAAGCTCACTACACGTGATATGCTTGTGCTCCACGATGACTGTGATATGGATTTAGGAAACGTAAAGCTCAAATGGGGCGGCGGACTCAACGGGCACAACGGTTTACGCTCGCTTGCACAGAAGCTTCAAACTTCTGATTTTGCGCGCCTTAAATGCGGCATTGGCAGGCCATCGGGGCGTATGAACTTGGCAACCTATGTTCTTACACCCGTGCGCGGCAAGCAGCAAGAACTTTTTGACG
>QWCP01000436.1_pt1 | contig 13143 bp, 9 predicted proteins | sample 1972561 | NCBI WGS metagenome assembly QWCP01 (sample SAMN09866705, study PRJNA288562) | Human vaginal metagenome isolate pre4_vaginal, whole genome shotgun... | isolation source: vagina | host: Homo sapiens | place: USA: California
AGGGGGGCTTACTTTTGAAAAAATAAACCTAAAAGTCCTATTCTACGGGGCTTCGAGGAAGATATTTATGCTCTTTTGAGTTTTACCGGACAGCAATATAAAAAAATCATTTTGATCGAATGTGATGATGAAATGCTAAGGACACTTGTTGTCAGGGAAGGATGAAGGCATCTTGTTCGTTCCAAACAACATAGATAGCCACATAACTGCGCTATCGGATTGGCGAGCTTTTTTCTCATGACAAAAAATTGTATGACTCCTTATAAGTTAGTATATTTGCTGTCATAAATGTTAGATGATGATGAATAAGCAAGATTTTTTAGACATATTGGAAGAACATAGGAGATTGAGATTCCAAGACCAGATAGACTATGAAAAGTTCTATCTCTATTCCATCATAACTCATTCAACTGCTATCGAAGGCTCTACCATGACAGAGGTAGAGAACCAGCTACTCTTTGACGAAGGACTTACTGCCAAGGGCAAAAGTATTATTGAACAGAACATGAACCTCGACCTGAAGGCAGCCTATGAAAGAAGCATGGACATGGCAAGGGAACACACCCCTTTCTCCATTGACATGCTAAAAGAACTGTCTTCAATTGTAATGAGACGCACAGGAGGGGTAGTCAATGTACCGGGTGGTGTATTTGACTCGTCAAAGGGAGATTTACGCCGGGTAAACGTAACGGCAGGAGCAATGGGAAAGTCTTACATGAGTTACCTAAAGGTTCCACAAAAGTTAGACGATTTCTGCAAAGAAATGAATGAGAGACGTACAAATCTCATTAAAGAACCTGATGTATATGAGCAATACCGTCTGAGCTTTGACGCACATCTGAAGCTTGTAACGATTCTTCCATGGGTAGACGGTAATGGAAGGATGTCGAGATTGATGATGAATCATCTTCAAACAGGGTTCGGTTTGGTTCCCAGTAAGGTATTAGTGGAAGACAAAGCCGAATACATTGAAGCCTTGGTAAAATCAAGAGAAGAAGATTCATGTTTGCCATTCCAAAACTTCATGTTCAAGGAACATGCCAAGAATCTCCAACAAGAAATTGATAATTACAAGTTGTCTTTGGGTGAGGAGGAAGAAAAATAGAATCCCCTTCGCCATTTCAGAACATTAAATCAATGAAAGATTAAAAGAACAAAAAATCAATGAAGGGGCATCGGATCTTTATCGTTCATTGAGTGAATAGCCTTGACACGATGTTTTGTACGATTATCTCATTCGAGTAAACCGATTGAAGCTTTGAAATAATAAAATTAATCGATAAATACCCTAAAATAATGATTGATATATTGTAAAATATATATATATTTGTACCCAAATATTGTTATAACAAGATTGAAGCAATGAAAGTTCATAAGATGTACGAACCTGAAGATAAGCTTATTTCCATTATTGGAGATAACTATAGTGTTCTTCAAAGCCTTGGATCGTTTGGCATCAACTTAGGCTTTGGTGACAAAACGGTTCGTGAAGTTTGTGAGAGTCAGAATGTGGATACTTATACTTTTTTGGCGATAGTGAACCTCACCATAAATGGGTATAAGGGGGATGAAGATTCAAATGAACTGAATATTCCTACCCTGATTCAATATTTACGCGCAAGTCATTCGTATTATCTTGATTTTCAATTACCATTCATTCGAAAGGAACTGGCAGGCGCTTTGGACGAAACCAATAACTTGGCTCGACTCATCTTGAAACTATATGATGAATACGCACATTCTATCAGAAATCACATGCGGTATGAGGAGAAGAATGTTTTTCCGTATGTTGATGATTTATTGAATGGTAAAATCGACGAAACATACGATATTGAGACCTATTCTAAACACCATGGACAAACAGACTTAAAGCTGAAGGAGTTAAAGAATATCATTATTAAATATTTACCTTCTAATGGACTGATGAACAATCAGCTGACAGCCACATTGTACGATATCTATAATTGCGAACAGTGGCTTACGCTTCATTCTATGGTAGAAGATGAAATATTTATCCCTGCCATTCGACATATAGAAAAGAAGTTAAGACAAAGTGATGTTTCCATTAAGATATCTTCGATGCTCAGTCAGGTACCACATAGTCAGGAAATTTTAAGTGAGCGCGAAAAGGAGGTTATCGTCAGTTTGGTTCAAGGTATGACGAATAAAGAAATTGCCGACCATCTATTTATTTCTATCAATACGGTGATTACACATCGCCGAAATATAGCACGAAAGCTACAGATACATTCTCCATCGGGTTTAACGATTTACGCAATAGTGAATAATCTGATAGATATTCGCAACGTTAAGTTATAAAGTGCTTTTCAAACTTTCAAGGAGTAATTTGTTTCCGCTTTTCTTTTTATTTAGTTTTGGGTTGTGGTGAGTTGTCTGGAGTTTTTGTTTTGACTTTTTTCTGACGTCTCCTTCCAAACAAGTCACGTAGGTTTGTAAAGTCTTTCTTGATAATTAAGCCCACTCCTTGTGTTGTTAAACTATTGCGCGTGAAATATCGGTCATTGGTCTGATTATAAATCTTTACCGCCAAATTGCCATTCGGATAGAGTAAGTATTTGATATCAAAATCGCCAATAAAAGTAGTGGTCGCATTTGGATTATCACGATATCCAAATTGCCCATTGATATTTAGGCGGTTATCTAATAATCGTCCAGACAAGCTCCCTTCATATTCTGCATTGTTAAATCCTTCTGTTCCGGGAGAAATATTCGCACCGAAGTTCCAATTGGTATTGTCGATCACAGAATTTAAGACCGTATTTATCTGTTGACTCAATGTTCCACTCAAAATGCTTTGCATGGCTAACGTTGCTTGACTGGGTTGAGTGGGGTTGTTGATAGCTGCATTTTTGGTTTCTTGTGAATAAAATCTGCCTACTGCGAGAAGATACAAAACTTGTTGCTTCGTTTCTTCTTCACTATTCATCAAACTATATACCATTTGCTTTGCATCATTGTTAATGGTTGGCAGGTCTAAGTTAAAATCAATTTGCGGCGTATCGGGAGTGCCAGTGATATTCATCAAACAGTTGACACGAGTATTATTCCTTGTGAAAGACTTGCCGATATTTAAGTCAGCTAAGCTAACACCATTCACTGTGTAAATGGCATTTAGGTCTAAGGTGGCAAGGTATGGATTTCCACCAAATGCAATCGTTCCTCCTTGTCTAAACTGGAAATCTTTCTTGATGATATTTTGAACCGTCAGACGATAGATGCCATGATCCACCACGTAGTTGCCATAAATATCAAAGGTTCCCTTATTATAGTAATTGGTTCGTAACACTCCATTTCCTCTCAAGGAGATGTAGTCGCCTGTCTGGTTGTCCATAATAAGTTTAATCTCCATGTTTGGCGTACAATTGATAAGGAAGTTAAGTCGGATGTCACTTGGGATTTCTCGCAGGAATTGTGTTGTTTGTTGCAGTGGTTCGAGTTCATTCGTCGTACCATTCTTCATAGAGTCAGCTTGTGACGTCCATTTGATAAACTTTTGTGTATCTAAATGCCCATAGCCAGCAACATTGTAAACAAATTGTGAGCCTTTTTGCGGAGTCGCATCCACATCTATAGTCAGTTCACCGCTTTTTGTTTTTATGTTACAATCTCCTGTTAAATAAGCGGTTCCATAAAAGTTTTCCTCTTCAAAATCGTGTGTGTCATAAGCCAACAAATGGTCTGCCTTCACATGCAAATCACATTGTATATCACTGAGGTGGTCATGTTTTAATGCACCATTAAGGATTCCGGTGTGTTGGTGACGATCGTAAATGATGTTATGATTAAAAATAATTTCGTTAGGGACTAATCGAATCGTATCGTTCTTTAAGGTATAGGTCGTATGAATGGGCGTAATTCCAACGGTTCCATCTGCTACTACCTGTCCCGTTAAATTCAAACTACCTAAGTTTCCAAAGAGTCGAAGCCTACCACGACCATTCGCATCTACCTGTTGCATAAAGCTATCACAAAAGCCCTCCAAGAACTCTAAGCGAGTGTTGTTGGCTAAGATGTCTAAATCCAAGTAATCACGTTCAGGAGAAACGTACCCATTAATTACTGTTTTACGATGTTCATCATTGGCAACAGCGTTAATGTCAATCTGTTTAGTCTTTTCGTTCCAAGCGACGTGCGCATCTAAGGCGCCCATTCTTCCTGTCTCGAACTTGAATTGATTTACCAGCACATCGGCACGACCTCTCGGATTTCCAAACAATCCAGACGCAACAACCTTGCCAGACAGTAAGCCGCCAAACTCTACAGCATGAAAGTTAAGAAGATTCAGAACATAGCTAACGTCAATATCTTTTAAGTCTATCAAAAGCGAATCATTAGGATTGCGGGTTGCCAATCCACTGACAATGATGTGCTGATCGTCGTGGTGAATAGAGAAGTAGTCTACATTCAAATGATTCTTACTATAAATAATGTCAGAGGGTTCTATTCTCCAAATACTATCTTCCACTAATATTTCAGAAGGATGTATGCTGATATGGGCAGCCGCATCGCCTTTGTTATTCTTGAAGAATTGTGTTTCAGTGTTGACTGTGCCTCGGAAGGGATGCGCTTCATGATTATCAAAAGAGAGTTTTGTCAATAAATGATTGTTGGCAGCTGCAGACTTTACCGACCATGACCATTTCTTGTTTTGCTTGTTTAAGCGATTCAGTTCGGCATCTATACAAAGTGTATCTTGGCGTGTTTGAAGGTGAGCATAGCATTGATAATATTTCTTACCCTCATAAGTAAAATCTGGTGCTGTGATATGGACATTCATCAAATTCTGTGAACTCTCCATGGTTCCACTAATTTGTAGCGGTTGATGTAACACAAATGGAATATCAAAGAAGTAGGGTGCCCAATCTGTATTGCGAATATCTGCATAAAGTCGAGCATTCGTGGGAGCGGTATGCCGTTGACGTATTGGGGTTAAGTGCTGCAAACTGGGTAACTTCTCTATCAAGATGTTAGCAACGTTTTGAGAAAGCGCATCGTAATCGAATGTGCCTACTATCATAGCACTTCCAAAATCCCCATTTAGAGATACAAAATGTTCATGCTTTTCATCAAAGCCAGTCTGCAAATCCAAATGGTTAAGTTGGTATTGAGAACGCTGATCGACAATTCTAAGTTGATTTAAGTTCAATTGACCTGTTGCATCCTTTAATGATTTACCAGATACATTTGCACCAGCTTCAAAACTGACTTTACGGTGAGGAAATTTCTTAGAAATATTGAGCGCTGCTAAATGTAAATCTTTCGCCTGCGCATCTAATTGCACTTGGTAAATTGTTTGATGACGATTTACTTTTCCTCTAATATGAAGTTCTCCGTTGGGATCATTGAGATTTGCAACTCCCTCAAAGCTTGTAAGTTCATTTTTTGGATTGAGTAGACCGTTGCCGTCAATATAAATATGGTGATAGGTGTAACCCTTATAGTCAATTTTCGATATATCTCCCTTCAATAGGAATTTGGAATGGTTCGAGTATCTTTGAAAATCTTTCAGTTCTAATGTTGAAGTAATTTTTCCTAAGTCTTTTCTTTCCAGTAGTTTATCAAGACTAAGCTCAATGGTTTCCAGAGTTCCATTGTAGTTGTTTTTCTCTTTATGGAAACGAAACTTCACTCCACCAAGGTTTGATGCCAGTTGACCAGCAATGTTGAAGTTTTGCTGTGCACCGCGAGCCATACCTTTTAATTTCAGATTTGTGAAGTGTTGAAAAGGAGACTGTTGCGCTATCTTCGGGAAAAATGCTGTCAACATTTTGTTGGTTGCTTCCAATTCTTTAAGCTCCAACATCCATTTCAGTTTTTTATCCAAGTCCTGCAGTGTTGCGTTTGCAGTAGCTTTGAACATCTTGTCTGCTTGTACCTGCAAGTTAGACAGCGTTAATGAACTTCGATTTCCATGAAACGAGGTTTTGATGTCAAACGGAGTAGTATACTTGGAGAGTTCAGCATCTAAGAAAGAAAAGTCGGCTAACGTAAGCTTTGAGTTTTTGATTTTACCTTTGTATGAAAGTGTAGATAAATCAATGTGATGATTCTTTTGATGATAGTTTGTCCGAACCTCATCGACATGAAGCATCGAATGGGGGAGAGAGAGGTTGAAATTCTCTAAAAAACATGAAGAAGAGTTTGCTATTAACTTAGCAGTTAAGGATTTAACATGCAATCCAGACTTTTCCTTGAACGATAAGTTTTTTAATTTAACGTTGAGAGAGTCATTCGAAATATGATTAAAAACGATGTGCGAACTTATCTCTGTTAATGCCAAATCATTGAAAGAAAAATGATTTTCTTTGGGTTGATCAAGAACTTGATAACGGATGTTTCCACGACGGATAATCATTGAGTTTAGATTGATTGGCGTGGATTGCGAAGTAGTGTCTTTAGATGCAAGTGAATCAATAAGAAATTGAAAGTTTGTTTGTTCATGTTTGTTCGCCTGATATAAATTGGCTTTTATGCCAAATAACTGTGCAGACGAGATGTTGATTCCTCCACGCATCAATGAGAATACATCAAACTTTACCGAAAGACGTGAGGCCTGAAGCATGGGGACTCCTTTTTGGTCGTTCATGAATAACCCGTCTATAACCAATCGATTCAAAAAACCTAAATAAACTCGTTCGACACGAACTTGTGTTCCAAAACGTTTGGATAAATAGCTTCCAGCTTGTTGCCCCATTAAAGTCTGAATTGCTGGAATGTGCAACAAAATAACTATTGTAAGATAAAATCCTACAATGCTCCATAAAGCAATATTTAATATATTTTTGAACTTTCTCAGGGCAATCTTTATTAATTGGATGCAAAATTACATCATTTTTCTGTACAAAGTAAATAAATGCCTGGAATTTCTTTTATTAATCAGTAAAAGTTACTAATTTTGCCAAACAGATAGCGTTTATAAAATTTGTATATACTTTTTTATTCGAACAAGGTTTAATTTATATAATTTATGGTAAGTGTAATTAAGTTACGTAAGGGCTTAGACATTAATCTTAAAGGGAGAGCCAAGGAAGAAAAAACGTCCTTGAAACTGAGTCATGAATATGCGCTCGTTCCAGACGATTTTGTCGGCGTAACCCCTAAAGTGATTGTACACGTTGGTGACGAAGTGAAAGCTGGTGAAGCACTCTTTGTCAACAAAAACTTTCCCGAGGTGAAATTCTCATCGCCTGTGAGTGGGAAAGTAAAGTCAATCGTGAGAGGTGAAAGGCGCAAGGTAATGGCTGTTGTCGTGGAAACTTCACAACAACAAGAGTTTGTTGATTACGGCAAGAAAGAGGTAACCCAACTTTCTTCCGAGCAAGTCATCGAATCATTGTTAGAAGCAGGCATCTTTGGTTATATCAACCAGTTGCCTTATGCGGTATCAACTAACCCAAAAGAAAGTCCGAGAGCTATCTTCGTATCAGGATTTAGAAACATGCCTCTGGCAGGAAAGTTTGAATTTGAACTGCAAGGCAATGAAGAAGCTTTTCAGACTGGATTAACGGCTTTGTCGAAGATAGCGAGAACCTATCTGAATATTCATGCGAATCAGAAAGCAACAGCATTGACGCAAGCAAAGGATGTTGAAGTGACTGTTTTCGATGGTCCTTGTCCTTCGGGTAATGTTGGTGTGCAAATTAACCACATCGCACCTGTAAATAAGGGAGAAGTAGTTTGGACCGTTGAGCCTACTGCCGTGATATTCATAGGTCGTTTGTTCTTAACAGGCAAAGTACAACTTACACGAACAGTGGCTGTGGCTGGCAGTGAAGTGAACGAACCAAAGTATGTTGATGCTTTAGTAGGAACTCCGATATCTGACCTCTTAGCTGGACAAGTGACCAAAAAGATAAATCCAGAAGATGGAGAATGTCTTCGTATTATTAACGGAAATCCTTTGACAGGAAGACAGTGCCATCTGAATGATTTCTTGGGAGCTCATACTTCAGAGGTATGTGTCATTCCAGAAGGTAATCAAGCTGACGAGTTATTTGGATGGATTTTGCCAAGAACCAATCAATTCTCTGCTTCACACAGTTATTTCTCTTGGTTAATGGGGAAAGACAAGAAGTACGATGTGGATGCTCGTATTAAAGGAGGAAAACGCCACATGATTATGAGCGGCGAATATGATAAGGTGTTGCCAATGGATATCTTTGGTGAATATCTGATAAAAGCTTTAATAGCTGGAGATATTGACAAACAGGAACAGTTAGGTATTTATGAAGTTTCACCAGAAGACTTTGCCGTTGCTGAATTTGTTGATTCTTCTAAATTAGAACTACAGAAAATCGTACGTAAGGGATTAGATACATTACGTAAAGAAAACGCATAAGGACATGAGTTTGAAAAAATATTTAAATAAAATCAAGCCACACTTCGAAGAAGGTGGAAAACTCCACGCTTTTTGGAGTATTTATGACGGTTTTGAGAGTTTCCTTTATGTTCCGAACACAACAGCCAAGACAGGTGCACATATCCATGATGCCATTGATTCCAAGCGAATCATGAGTTTAGTGGTCATTGCTCTAATGCCTGCGCTTTTGTTCGGAATGTATAATATTGGTTATCAAAACTATTCTGCTGCAGGCCAATTGGCAAACGCTTCCTTTTGGGAGATGTTTGGGTTTGGATTTCTTGCACTGTTACCAAAGATTTTGGTTTCTTATATTGTGGGATTAGGTATTGAATTTGCCTGGGCACAATGGAAAAAAGAAGAGATACAAGAAGGATATCTTGTTACAGGTATGTTGATGCCACTCATTATTCCAATAAGCTGTCCATTATGGATGTTAGCTTTATCCATTGCATTTGCAGTTATCTTATGCAAGGAAATATTTGGGGGTACAGGCATGAATATTTTTAATATTGCTTTATCTGCTCGTGCCTTTTTGTTCTTTTCCTATCCAAGTGAAATGACAGGAGATACTGTTTGGGTAGCTAATCATTCCATTTTTGGATTAGGAAATACATTACCAGATGCTACTACGATGGCAACTCCTTTAGGTGAGTTGGCGCAGCACACGGACATCCCTTATACCATCAATGAAATGATGATTGGATTAATACCCGGTTCTGTTGGCGAAACAAGCGTCATTGCGATAGCTTTGGGTGCGATACTTTTACTTCTCACAGGCATTGCTTCATGGAAAACAATGTTCAGTGTTTTTGCAGGAGGTGGTATCATGGCTGTGCTTTTCCAATCTCTTGGAATGACTCCAATTGAATGGTATGAACATTTAATTTTAGGAGGTTTTTGCTTTGGTGCTGTCTTTATGGCCACTGATCCTGTGACATCTGCACGCACAGAGACTGGTAAGTACATCTATGGAGCTCTGATTGGAGTAATGACAGTGATTATTCGTGTCATGAATCCGGGATATCCAGAAGGTATGATGCTCTCCATATTGTTTGCAAATATGTTTGCTCCACTGATTGACTATTGTGTAGTTCAACACAATATTAATAATAGAATGAAACGTTTAACTGCTGATAATAAATAAGACAATGGCTGAAGAAAATAAAAAAGGATTGAATACCAATTCTAATTCCTATACGATTATATATTCAATCATTATCGTGATTCTTGTTGCGTTCTTGTTGGCTTTTGTATTCCAGGCTTTGAAACCTATGCAAGATGCTAACGTTGCTTTGGACAAGAAGAAGCAGATATTAAATTCGTTGAATATTAGAGATTTGAATAATGAAGAAGCTGCTGCAAAGTATCAAGAAGTTGTACTTGCTGATGAAATTATAGATGAGCAGGGGAATGTTCTTGAGAAAGGTGAACATGGTGGAGAAAACTACGGTTTTAAGCTCAATTCAGCAGACTTTAAGAATGGAAAGTTAGCACTCTTTGTTTGTAAGGTTGATGGACAAACCAAATATGTGATACCTGTTTATGGCATGGGACTATGGGGAGCTATCAACGGTTATATTGCCATTAATGCAGACAAGTCGACTGTCTTCGGAACTTACTTCGACCATGAAAGTGAAACAGCTGGATTGGGAGCTGAAATTAAAGACAATCGCGCATGGCAAAACCAATTCCAAGGTAAAAAACTATTTGCACAAGATCCCCATAAAATCGCATTGGCTGTTAGTAAGAAGGTGGAAGACCCTTCCACGCAAGTCGATGGTATAACGGGCGCTACGCTCACTTCTAACGGTGTTACTGAGATGTTGCAGACTTGTTTAGGTGCATATATGAATTTCTTAAAAGCTCATTAAATTGATTTATAATTATGTCATTATTTTCAACACAAAATAAGAAAGTCTTTACAAACCCTCTCAATTTGGATCATCCTATTTTGGTTCAAGTTCTGGGAATCTGTTCGGCTTTGGCAGTAACTTCACAATTAAAGCCAGCTATTGTCATGGGATTGGCAGTGACGGTTATTACTGCATTTTCAAATGTAATTATTTCGATTATTCGCAACACCATCCCAATGCGAATCCGTATCATCGTGCAGCTGGTTGTCGTTGCGGCATTAGTGACGATTGTCAGTCAGATCTTAAAAGCTTATGCGTATGATGTGAGTGTTCAACTTTCAGTATATGTGGCTTTGATTATAACCAACTGTATTCTGATGGGACGTTTAGAAGCATTTGCGATGATGAACAAACCTTGGCCATCCTTCCTTGATGGAGTAGGTAATGGGTTAGGTTACGCAATGATTTTAGTTATTGTGGGAGCTTTCCGTGAATTATTTGGTAGAGGTACTTTATTAGGATTTACGATTATTCCATCGTCTTTCTATGACTTTGGATATATGAATAATGGTATGATGGCGATGCCAGCCATGGCATTGATTCTTGTAGGATGTGTTATTTGGATTCACCGCGCATATTTCTATAAAGAAGAACAGTAACGGATACTAAATATTTTAATTAGAATTATTATGGAACATATCATATCATTATTTTTTAGATCGATATTTGTCGACAATATGATTTTTGCATTCTTCTTAGGAATGTGTTCATTTTTGGCAGTATCGAAGAATGTGAAGACCTCGTTTGGTTTAGGAATGGCTGTAACGTTTGTACTGTTTGTTACCGTTCCAGTGGATTATCTCCTACAAACCAAAATACTCGATCCATTAGGGTTAAGCTATCTTAGTTTTATCATCTTTATTGCGGTCATCGCAGGTATCACTCAATTAGTTGAAATGTTGGTGGAGAAATACAGTCCTTCATTGTATTCATCTTTGGGTATATTCCTCCCACTGATTGCCGTAAACTGTGCCATCATGGGTGGCTCCATGTTTATGCAACAGCGTATCAACTTGGATCCAAGCAACACCCAATACATCGGTAACATCGTCGATGCCATCGCTTATGCCGTAGGTAGTGGATTAGGATGGACACTCGCTATTGTGTTAATGGGTGCTATCCGTGAGAAATTAGAATATAGTGATGTACCAAAGCCTTTGCAAGGACTCGGTATTACATTTATAACAGTAGGACTAATGGCTATCGCCATGATGTGCTTCTCTGGATTAAAAATATAATCAGCTATGAACTTTAGTTTTATATTAACAAGTATTGTTGTTTTCTTGAGTGTAATACTCTTACTTGTCATTATTTTGCTTGTGGCAAAAAAATATTTGTCTCCAAGCGGAAATGTCAACATCATTATTAACGAAGACAAGACACTCAGCGTTCCACAAGGTGCTTCTATCATGAGTACCCTCACTCAAAATGGTATCTACTTACCCTCTGCATGTGGCGGAAAGGGCAGTTGTGGACAATGCAAATTACAAGTGATTGAAGGTGGAGGTGAAATCTTGGATTCAGAGCGTCCTCACTTTTCAAGAAAAGAGATAAAGAATAATTGGCGTTTGGGATGTCAGTGCAAGGTGAAAGGTGACTTAAAAATCAAAATACCTGAAACCGTTTTAGGTGTTAAAGAATGGGAATGCACCGTCATCAGCAATAAAAACGTGTCGAGCTTCATCAAAGAGTTCAAAGTGCAATTGCCTCCTGGCGAGCATATGGACTTCATCCCAGGCTCTTATGCTCAAATATCTATTCCTGCGTTTGATGTTATCGACTACGACAAGGATTTCGACAAGGATGACATTGGCGAAGAATACATTGGCGCATGGAAGAAATTTAATATCTTATCACTCAAGGCTCACAACCCCGAACCCACCGTTCGCGCTTACTCTATGGCGAACTATCCTGAGGAAGGAGATATTATTATGCTGACGGTACGTATTGCATCCACTCCATTTAAGCCACGTCCACAGGTAGGATTCCAAAATGTTCCTACGGGAATTGCTTCCAGTTATATCTTCTCTTTGAAACCGGGTGATAAGGTAAAGATGAGTGGACCTTACGGTGATTTCCATCCCATCTTCGACTCTAAGAAAGAGATGATTTGGGTCGGCGGTGGTGCTGGTATGGCTCCTCTACGAAGCCAAATCATGTATATGCTCAAAACGCTGCATACAAGAGATCGCGAGATGCATTATTTCTACGGTGCTCGCTCTTTGAACGAAGCCTTCTTCTTAGACGACTTCCACGAGTTAGAAAAAGAATATCCTAACTTCCACTTCCATTTGGCTTTGGACAGACCTGATCCAGTAGCTGATGAAGCAGGAGTAAAATACACGGCTGGTTTTGTTCATCAAGTAATGTATGATACCTACTTGAAGGATCATGAGGCTCCCGAAGACATAGAATACTACATGTGTGGTCCTGGTCCTATGAGTGCCGCTGTACAGAAAATGTTAGATAGTATTGGTGTCGATCCTGAATCTATCATGTTTGATAACTTCGGATAAGTTGGTACAAACCAAAACAAACTTACATATAATTATAAAAGTCGCTGAATATCAGCGACTTTTTTTTATTCTGAATATCATTGTTGCAACATGATTATTGATAGGATTTGCAATACTTCTTATGAATATGAGAATGTAAACTAATTCTGTCCCTAAGCATGATTCCTATTCATGCTATTGTCAATCACTTTCACAGATTTTTGTTGTCCGCCTCTCTTGATTAAAGGTGTTTACGGCTCAGTAGAAAATCAATGGGGATAGGCATATAGTTTTGCAATTCTGAATAAGAAGAACTTCTTGTCTGCCACTCCTCTTAGATTGGCTCGGAAAA
>QWCP01000439.1_pt1 | contig 13085 bp, 10 predicted proteins | sample 1972561 | NCBI WGS metagenome assembly QWCP01 (sample SAMN09866705, study PRJNA288562) | Human vaginal metagenome isolate pre4_vaginal, whole genome shotgun... | isolation source: vagina | host: Homo sapiens | place: USA: California
GCGGCAAGTGCGAGGGCGACATCGCGCGGGTCGCGCACGCCGCCGTCGGCCCAAACGTGGGCGCCTACCTCGCGGGCGGCCGCAGCACACTCTAGGACGGCCGAGAACTGCGGGCGGCCCACGCCTGTCTGCATGCGGGTGGTGCACATCGCGCCCGGGCCCACACCGACCTTGATAATGTCCGCGCCGGCCGCGGCCAGCTCGCGCACGCCCTCGGCCGTGACGATATTGCCGGCAGCGATGGGAAGCCCCAGTTCCAGCGCGTTGACCTTGCGCAGTGCGGTGAGCATGCTTTCCTGGTGGCCGTGGGCGGTATCGATGACGAGGACGTCAGCACCGGCCTCCGCCAAGGCACGGGCGCGACCTTCCACGTCACCGTTAATGCCCACCGCAGCACCGATGTGCAGGCGGCCTTGCTTGTCGACGCCCGGCCTGTACATCTTCGCCCTTACCGCACCCTTCCTAGTGAGGATTCCAGCCAAGGTGCCATCCGGGTTGACCACCGGGGCTAGCTTGCGGGAGGTTTTGCGCAGCTTGGTAAAGGCCTCCTGTGGGTCAATGCCCACCGGCAGCGTGACCAAGTCGGTGGTCATCAGCTGGCCGACGGCGGTGAAGTTATCCTGTCCGCGCAGGTCCTTCGGCGTGATGATGCCGATGGGCATGTCCCCGTCGACCACGATGGCGGCACCATGGGCGCGCTTGTGCAAAAGGTTGCTGGTATAGCCCACGGTGTGGTGCGGCTTGACGGTAATTGGGGTGTCATAGACCAAGTCCGCCGCCTTCACAGAGGCGATGGTTTCTGCGGCCGCGTCTAAGGAGAGGTCCTGTGGCAGGATGGTCAGGCCGCCGCGCCGGGCGATGGTCTCGGCCATGCGGCGCCCGGCCACGGCGGTCATATTGGCCACGATGAGCGGGATGGTATTTCCGGTGCCGTCCTCAGTGGTGAGGTCTACCGACTGGCGCGAGCCCACCTCGGAGTGGCTCGGGACCATAAATACGTCGGAGTAGGTCAATTCGTACGGCGGATGGGAATCGTTGAGAAAACGCACTGGGGTGTACCTCGCTTTAGGCTCGGGTGGCGCGGTCTCACCGCGCGGATGAAGACACTAAAATTATACTCCTCGACTTTCCCCGCACCCGCGGCCTCAGTATCCTGTCTGGGTGTCTCAGAAACCAGATCCCCACATTTCCGCAGAGGTAAAAATCAACCTCACCATTCTCGTCCTCGGCGCGATGGTGATGATCCTGAACGAGACCGCCCTGTCGGTGGCGCTGCCCACCATCATGGCGGACTTTGGCATCCCCGCTACCTCCGCCCAGTGGCTGCTTACCGGTTTCCTCCTCACCATGGGCGTGGTTATCCCAACCACCGGCTTTCTGATGGATAAGTTCACCACCCGGCAGATCTTCTTGGCCGCCTCGGGCGTTTTTCTTGCCGGTACGGTGTTGGCGGCGCTCGCCCCGGCCTTCGGTGTGCTGCTGGTGGGCCGCGTATTCCAGGCGGCCGGCACCGCATTGATGATTCCCACCCTGATGACGGTGGCGATGACCCTCGTCCCGCCGCAGCGCCGCGGCAGTGTCATGGGCATTATCTCCGTGGTCATTTCCGTGGCCCCAGCACTCGGACCCACGGTAGGTGGCTTCGTGTTGGGCATGTCTAGCTGGCACGTCATCTTCTGGACCATGGTGCCGCTGCTTGGCCTCATCTGCGCCGCCGGCTATTTCCGACTGGTCAACGTGGGAGATAAGCGCGATACCCCGCTGGACTTCCCGTCTGTCGTCCTGTCCGTCATCGCCTTTGGCGGATTGGTCTACGCCGTATCGTCCCTGGAAAACATGCTGGAGGGCGATGGCCTCGTAGACATCGTCGTTCTCATCGTCGGCCTCGTGGTCCTGGCGCTTTTCACCCGCCGCCAGCTGCGCCTGGCCAAGGACAATCGCGCTCTTTTGGACATGCGCCCGTTTACGGTTCCCAACTTCACCGTGGCGGTACTAGGCATGCTGCTCATGTTTGGGCTATTGCTCGGCGTGGTCAATATCCTGCCCATCTACCTGCAGACCTCTCTGGCGGTAAGCTCCCTGGTCACCGGGCTCGTCGTCATGCCTGGCGGTTTGCTGCAAGGCGGCATCTCGCCGATGGTCGGCCGCCTCTATGACATCCACGGGCCCCGCCCGCTTATGATCCCGGGCGCCCTCCTCCTCGCCGCGGGCACGTGGCTGATGACCTTGCTCAACGAGGACAGTGCGGTATGGATGGTCATTGGCATGCACGTCCTTTTTGCGCTGGGCATCGCGCTTATGATGACGCCGCTGATGACGACGTCCCTGGCCTCCCTGCCAGACGAGCTCTACTCGCACGGCTCCGCCATTCTCAATACCCTGCAGCAGCTGGCGGGCGCGGCCGGCACTGCTTTCCTGATGACCTTCCTGACCCGTGGCACCAAGTCCGGTGCGGCCCAAGGCATGAACGAGGCAGCCGCGACGGCTCACGGGGCGCACTGGGCCTTCCTTTTTGCCGGCGTGCTTTCGCTGGTGGTCGTTGTGCTCGCTCCGTTCCTCAAGCGCGTGCCCTCCGCGGAATAAGCACAAGGACAAAATAAAGGCCCGCACCAGCGGGCCTTTAACTTTCGGGCGCGAGTTAAGAGGCGCACAGCGGCAGGTTCAGCCGCTCCTCTTCAGCCTTATCGCCCCACACCAGGAATGCGGACTGGGTGCCTTCCACGGCCATTACGTAGGTCGGAACATCCGCGGTGGTCTCAAAGCTTTGGATGGTGCACTGGTCATTGGAAAGCTCGACCGGTTCGGCGTCGGGAAGCATGGCATCGCGCTCCTCCACGCTGGGGTAGTAGGTCACGATGTAGTTGAACCCATCGCCCACGCAGGAAATCTTGGCCTCTTGGCCAGGCTCCGGGTCGCGCGAGGAGCACTTAGCCCCATCGAAGCCGTCCTGACCGCTGCGGGAGCCCACCAGGTCCGGATACGCATCCGCGAGGTTTTGCTCCTTGTCATTCCAGCTGGGGTAGGACAGGAAGAACCACAGCGCGGCTGCAGCAGCAATCGCGGCCACCGCCAGCACCGTGATGAGCGCAATGAGCCCGCCCTTGCCCTTCTTCTTCGGCGCGGGTGCCATCGGTTGCTGCGGCTGCGCCATGGGTTGGGCCATCGGTTGCGGCTGTTGCGGCGGAGCGAACTGCTGCTGGGGGCGCGGTTCTGGCTCCTGCACGCGCGGAATCTGCGCGGTATCGAAATCGCGCTCCGGGCGCAGGTGCTCCACCACATCCTTGGCGCTCTCTGCCGTGTTAGTGGGCTTGTACTCCGGGCACTTGTGGGCGACGAGCTCTTCAAACGCCGCTACCGCATCGCCGTGCTCTTCGCCGGACGGACCGGCCGCAGCCAGCACCGAAACCTGGCGTTGCTTATCGACGCCCACCCGGGCCTCCCTTAGCCCATGCACCGCAAAATCTGCCCGATTACGTGACACCAAGAAGTCCACCGCACCCGCCAGCGGACCAAAGACGTCGGCGGCCTCTTCGCGGCTGAGATTATTGGGCAGCTCAGAAAGCTGGGTTCCGGAAGTCCCTTCGCGCACGATGAATTCCTGCCCGTTCGCGGTGGTGCCCGTGCCCACCAGCGGCGCGATGGCTGGGTGGCGCAACCCATGCAGTGCCGTGGACTTGTCCACCACTCCGGTAATTTCCGGCGCGAAGATTTCCACGCTCAGCTGCTGGTGCGTGTTTCCATCTTCGACCGCAAAGAGGGTAGACGATGGCGCCTCATCCAACACGGCCACTTCGTGCAGGTTGTGCTGGGTGGCAAAGAACTCAGGAAGCTGGGGCACGGTCGCGACGTCCTTAAATAGTGGGGAGGGGAGGGAACAAAAACGATTCTAGATTACATGCCCATGCCCCTGTTCGCTACCGGCGTACACCCGTGTGAGCTGCGAATATGGTGGATTCTGGCGGTATTGCGGGCATCTGGGAACAAAACCGGAAATTATCGGCGGACTGCCGCGTTAGAGTGGGTATCACATTAGAAGCGAAAGTATAGGGGAATCATGTTCGAGAGGTTTACCGATCGTGCTCGCCGCGTCATCGTTTTGGCGCAGGAAGAAGCACGCATGCTTAACCACAATTACATCGGCACCGAGCACATCCTGCTCGGCCTTATCCATGAGGGCGAAGGCGTGGCCGCCAAGGCGCTGGAATCCATGGGTATCTCCCTGGAGGATGTCCGCCGCGAGGTCGAGGAAATCATCGGCCAGGGCAGCCAGCCGCACACCGGCCACATCCCCTTTACCCCACGCGCCAAGAAGGTCCTGGAGCTTTCCCTGCGCGAAGGCCTGCAGATGGGACACAAGTACATCGGTACTGAGTTCTTGCTATTGGGCCTCATCCGCGAGGGCGACGGCGTTGCCGCCCAGGTGCTGACCAAGCTCGGCGCCGACCTGCCGCGCGTGCGCCAGCAGGTTATCCAGCTGCTGTCCGGTTATGAGGGCGGCCAGCAGGAGGGTGGTTCCTCCAACGGCCAGGGCTCTGGTCCGGTTGGCGCGGGTGCTGGTGCAGGTGCCGGCGCGGGCGGCCGTGGTGGCTCCGGCGGTTCCGGCGAGCGTTCCAATTCCCTGGTGCTCGACCAGTTCGGCCGCAACCTCACCCAGGCCGCGAAGGACGGCAAGCTCGATCCGGTCGTTGGCCGTGAGTCCGAGGTAGAGCGCATCATGCAGGTGCTGTCTCGCCGTACGAAGAATAACCCGGTGCTCATCGGTGAGCCGGGCGTTGGTAAGACCGCCGTCGTTGAGGGCTTGGCGCTCGACATCGTCAACGGCAAGGTTCCGGAGACCCTCAAGGATAAGCAGCTCTACTCGCTGGACCTGGGTTCCCTAGTAGCTGGCTCCCGTTACCGCGGTGACTTTGAGGAACGCCTGAAGAAGGTGCTCAAGGAGATTAACCAGCGCGGCGACATCATCTTGTTCATCGATGAGATCCACACCCTGGTTGGTGCTGGTGCTGCTGAAGGCGCTATCGATGCTGCCTCGCTGCTCAAGCCGAAGCTGGCTCGTGGCGAGCTGCAGACCATCGGTGCTACGACCCTTGAGGAATACCGCAAGCACATCGAGAAGGATGCCGCCCTGGAGCGCCGCTTCCAGCCAGTCAAGGTGGAGGAGCCTTCCCTGGATGACACCTTCTTGATCCTGAAGGGCCTGCGCGATAAGTACGAGGCACACCACCGCGTGTCCTACACCGATGAGGCGCTGCATGCTGCAGCTTCCCTCTCGGATCGCTACATCAATGATCGTTTCTTGCCGGATAAGGCCGTTGACCTCCTCGATGAGGCTGGCGCCCGCATGCGTATCAAGCGCATGACCGCGCCGAAGGGCCTGCGCGAGGTCGATGACCGCATCGCTGAGGTCCGCAAGGAAAAGGAAGCGGCCATTGATGCCCAGGACTTTGAGAAGGCAGCCGGCCTGCGCGATAAGGAGCGCAAGCTGGGCGAGGAGCGCGCGGAGAAGGAAAAGCAGTGGCGCTCCGGTGACCTGGAGGAAATCGCCGAGGTAGGCGAGGACCAGATCGCCGAGGTTCTGGCGCACTGGACCGGCATCCCTGTGCTGAAGCTGACGGAGAAGGAATCCAACCGTCTGCTCAACATGGAAGAGGAGCTGCACAAGCGCATTATTGGCCAGGACGAGGCGGTCAAGTCCGTCTCCCGCGCCATCCGCCGTACCCGTGCAGGCCTCAAGGATCCGCGCCGCCCGTCCGGTTCCTTCATCTTCGCCGGCCCGTCCGGTGTGGGTAAGACCGAGCTGTCGAAGTCCCTGGCTAACTTCCTCTTCGGTTCGGATGATGACCTCATCCAGATCGACATGGGTGAGTTCCACGATCGCTTCACCGCTTCCCGTCTCTTCGGTGCGCCTCCGGGATACGTTGGCTACGAAGAGGGCGGCCAGCTGACCGAGAAGGTTCGCCGCAAGCCGTTCTCCGTTGTGCTTTTCGATGAGATCGAGAAGGCCCACAAGGAGATTTACAACACCCTCCTGCAGGTGCTGGAAGATGGCCGCCTTACTGACGGCCAGGGTCGCGTCGTCGATTTCAAGAACACCGTTCTCATCTTCACCTCGAATCTGGGCACCCAGGACATCTCGAAGCCGGTGGGCTTGGGCTTTACCGGTTCCTCCGAGAACGATGCCGATGCTCAGTACGATCGGATGAAGCAGAAGGTCAACGACGAGCTGAAGAAGCACTTCCGGCCAGAGTTCTTGAACCGTATCGATGACATCGTCGTCTTCCACCAGCTCACCCAGGAGCAGATTGTGGAGATGGTCGAGCTGCTCATTGGCCGTGTGGCCAAGCAGCTGGATGAGCGCGATATGGGCATTGAGCTCACGCAGAAGGCCAAGGACCTGCTGGCTAAGCGCGGCTTCGACCCAGTATTGGGTGCTCGTCCGCTGCGCCGCACCATTCAGCGCGAGATCGAGGACCAGCTCTCTGAGAAGATCCTCTTCGGCGAAATCGGCGCCGGCGAGATCATCACCGTCGACGTCGAAGGTTGGGACGGCGAGTCCAAGGACAACACGGGTGCGAAGTTCACCTTCAGCCCGCGCCCGAAGCCTCTGCCGGAGGATACCGAGGAGCCGCAGCTTGACGACGCCGAGGTGCGCGAGAATGACGCCGACTCCACCGATGCCGGCGAGCCCGACACCATCACTCCGGACGTTCCGGGCGATGGCGGCTCCACCGCCGCCGGAACCGACCTAGAGTCCGGCTCTGGTTCCGACTCCGATGACGACGGCCACAACCCGCCGCCAGCAGGCGCCGGCCAGCCGATGTAATTCGGTCCAACGGTTAAAGCCACCCAACACTTCGCTTTCTGCGAGATTGGGTGGCTTTTTGTGTGCCGTTCCGAGGGGTCGGATGCCATTTAGCCAGCACAATTAGATGGCGCCGGTTTTCCGTTGAAGCGATCGAAGAGGTACTTCAAACCCACCGGGATATTGACGTAGAGCGGCAGCGCGTGGTCGGCGCCAGCGCCCGGGATGGTCGCGGTGCCGGGTGCGGCCATGAATTCTACGGTTCCGCCCACCTGGCAGTAGGCTCCTGCGACGGCGCGGACCTGCTCGTGCGGGATGAGGTCATCGTGCGGCGAGCTGGCGATCATCGCCGGGCCCTTGAGCGGGTGCTTGCCCTGATTCTGCCGCAGCAAGGTTTCCTTGATGATGGGCTTGCGCTCTACGAGCTCGGATAGCGATTCCCCGGTGCGGGTGAGTTGGCGGGTGTTGGTAAAGCCCCACATGAGGATGGAGTCACCCGTGCAGCTGGTGGCCGCAGAGCGCAGGAAGTCGATGCCGCGGGGATTTAATTCTCCAAGGACCGCTTCGCGGAATTTGGGGTCGCGCTCAGCAAAGCCGTTGATGGCGTAGCCCAGCACGTGGACGATGGAAGAGCCGTCGATGGCCTTCATGACCTTGGGCAGGTCAGCCGGCGGGGCGCCGGAGTAGGTTCCGGCCACGTTCAATTCGGGTGCATAAGAGTCGGCGAATTCCGCAGCGGCTAGCGAAGCGCCGCCGCCCTGCGAGTAGCCCGCAAACCCAATAGGGGAGTCCTGCGGAGCGCGCGCCAGCTCCAGGCCGGAGCGGGCGGCATCAAGCATGGCGTGTGCTTCTTCAATGTGATTGACGTAGGTGTGGTGCCCTGGCATGCCGAGTCCGATAAGGTCCGCGACGATGACGCGAGCGCCATGCTGGAGTGCACCCATATAGAAGCCGTATTCGTAGTTCGCATTGATGGTAGGGGAGCCGACCTTGCTTAGTCCCACTGAGCCCAGGCCCATGCCGGCGCGCGATGGTGCACACTGGTCTCCTGCGCCGCGAGTGCCGGGCGCAAAGATGATGGTGGGCCGCTCGCCCTTGCCGCGCCACGGCGCATTTGGCTCGTACAAGGTGGCTGAGGCCTGAACTGGCTTGCCGCCATCCGTGGTGGTGTCGTAGGTGAACGCCTGGCCGCGGCCGACGCCATCGAGTACGTGCGGCGAAGGCCGAGTCGAGGTTACCGCCGCATTTGCGGCCGGCGGCAGAAGGAGGGAGCCGAGGATTAGTGAACAAACTGTGAGGAGTGTCAAACGAATCTTTTCCATGCCCAAAACCTACTGCGCAGTAGGAACGGTGGAAGTGGAATTGCTAAAATATATGCTTATGGGACTTCAGTATCGTTCAAGAAAAAAGACCGGCAAGAATAGCTGGATCAACGTCTCCGGATCCGGCGCGTCGATGTCTACCAAGGTAGGACCGGTCACCTTTAATTCCCGCGGCGGCATGTGGGTGAACCTGCCGGGCGGATTCAATTTCCGCGGCCGCTGGCGTTAACCAGATCACACACCCTGGAGCGCGACCTGCGATTATAGCCGGCCATTATTAACCTCCTAAATAGGGAGGTGGAACAGGCCGGCGTCGTTTTGCTCGGCGAGGCCGTCGGTAAGCAGCGAAGCCAACGCCCGGGAGCGCTGCGCCGCATCGGGCCAGACCACATCAATCTCGGACTGCGGCACCGGCCGCTCCGCCGCACGCAGTACGTCCAAAATCTTGCCGCGCACCTGTCGGTCCGTGCCGACGAATTTTTGTACGCGCTTTTTTGCCCGTGCCTGCTCCTCTGCACTGGGCTGCGGCCGGCCAGCGAGCTGCCATGCACAGCTCGCGCGCAGCGGGCACTGCTCGCAGGAAGGATTCTTCGCTGTGCACACCAGCGCGCCCAATTCCATGAGCGCGGCCGAAAAACGCGGCCCATTCTCGGCCGGCAACAGCTCCGCCACGGCCGCTAACTCCCGCTTCGACGGCTGCGGCGCCAAGAACCTGCCCTCCTCCGCGCGCGCATACACCCGGCGCACATTGGTATCGACCACCGGCACGTTGACCCCATAGTGGAAGCAGGCCACGGCGCGCGCGGTGTAGTCACCGATGCCCGGCAGGCGCAGCAGCTTATCGACGTCCGCCGGTACCTCGCCCTCGCCAATGGCCGCCGCGCACTCCCACAGGCGCAGCGCGCGCCGCGGATAGCCCAGCTTGCCCCAGGCGCGCAGTACTTCCGCCCGGGTGGCCTGGGCAAAGTCCGCCGGGGTGGGCCAGCGCCGCATCCATTCCTCCCACACCGGAGCCACGCGCGCGACCGGCGTCTGCTGGCTCATGACCTCGCTGAGCAGCACGCCCCACGCGCTCGTGCCAGGCCGGCGCCACGGCAGGTCGCGTTCATTGGCATCAAACCAGGAAAGAAGAGCTTGCGAATCCATCGTGGGAGATAGTCTAGGGCATTAGAATGTGGCCTATGCCTTTACGTAATGTTGCCCACGAACCGCAGGCCGTATGGGAGGCCCTTAAAGCGGGAAATCAACGCGTGCTGGACGGCGAGACCGTCGACGTGCGCGAGATTTATAACCGCGAGGGCCTAACTCACGGCCAGGATCCCCGCGTGGTGGTCATTTCCTGTTCCGATTCCCGCGCCCCTATCGAGCACGTCTTCAATATCGGCTTCGGCGATGCCTTTGTCATCCGCACCGCGGGCCACATTCTTGACGACGCCGTCTTAGCCTCCCTCGACTACGCCCTCGCCGCCCTCAAGCCCAACCTGCTGGTGGTCCTCGGCCATCAATCTTGTGGCGCGGTCGGCGCGGCTACCGGTTTCGTGGCCGGCGGCGAACTGCCCACCGGCCTGCAGCGACCCATTATCGAGAAGGTCGCCGCCTCCGCGCTGGTGGCGGGACCGAATGCCACGACTGACGACGTCGAGCGGGAACACACCCGCCAGACCGTCGCCCAGCTGGTGGCCAGCGTGCCCAACGTGCGTCGCCTATTAGACGAGCGCGTTTTGGGCGTTATCGGCGCGCGCTACCTGCTGGAGGACTCCAGCGTGGAAACCCTGCAGACCTTCGGGGTGGAATAACCCAACCTGACACGCGGCGCGGGCTTAGCGCACCGGCCCGCACCCACCGCTTAAAATTGACAGCGTGACGCAGAAAAAGCCCCTACCTGAAGAGATCTACAAGCGCCGCCGCGTGGCGGCGCTCATCATCGTGCTCGTGCTGGCCGTGGTGCTGATCTGGGCGGCCGTGGCCGCCTTCGGGGGTAGCAGCGATGAGCCGGCCGATACTGCCGCCCCTGCGCCCACGCCGGAGCAGACCTCGTCTTCTGCCGCCCCGGAGACCTCTGAAGCTGCCTCGGAGACGGCTGCGGAGGCTTCGGCCGAGGGGGCGTCGGAAAGCAAGGCGGCCGAAAGCGAGCCGTCGAGCGCGGCGCCTGCAAGCTCCGAAGCAGCAAAGAAGACCTGCGACCTCGCGGACCTCGATGTCCGCACCTCCATGCTGAACTACTCCGTTCCGGAAGGCGAGCTGCCGAAGTTCTTCATGACGGTCACCAATCCCACGGCCGCGGACTGCAAGATCGACCTGGACAAGAACCTGCTGCGCTTCGAGGTCTACAAGATGGCCGATAACCAGCGCGTGTGGTCCGATACGGATTGCTACGCCTCCGTGCAGACCGGCTCGCAAACCTTCCCGGCCGGCAAGGACGTGAAATTCGAGGCCGAATGGTCCCGCCAGGCCTCCAAGCCGGGCGAGTGCACCGACCGCCCCGCGGCCGAACCTGGGGCCTACTTCGCCCACACCGTCATCGGCGATAACTCCTCCCCGCCGCAGGACTTCACGCTGCGCTAGGCGCTATCCCGACACTGCGGCGATGGCCTGCCCCAGCGTCCCGGCCTGGTGCACGCGCATGCCCTCTACCGGCTCGATATCTCCGCGCGGGACAATCGCGTGCTTGTAGCCCAGCCGTGCGGCCTCCATCAAGCGCCGCTCCACATTGGGCACCGGCCGCAACTCGCCGGCCAGGCCCACCTCGCCGATGACCACCGTCTTGGCCGGCAGCGGCTGCTCGTGCAGCGAGGACCACGTTGCCAGCGCCACCGCTAAATCCGTGGCGGTTTCTGTAATCCGCATGCCACCCACCGTGGCGACATAAGCATCCTTATCGTTGGTGCGTTGGCCGGCGCGCGCCTGTAGAACCGCAAGCACCATCGGCACGCGGTTGGAATCTAGCCCGGTCACTACGCGCCGCGGGTTCTTCGCTACTGGGTCCACCGTCAGCGCCTGCACCTCCGCGAGGATCGGCCGCACGCCGTCCATCGCGACCGTCACGGCCGAGCCATCCGGCGTCGTGCCGCGGTGCGAGAGAAACAGCCCGGAAGGGTCTGCGACTTCCCGAATGCCGCCGGCCGTCTGCTCAAAACACCCCACCTCATCGGTGGCGCCAAAGCGATTCTTGATGCCGCGCAGCATACGCAGGCTGGATTGGCGGTCGCCCTCGAAGTTTAAGACGACGTCGACAAGATGCTCCAGCACGCGCGGGCCGGCCACGTTGCCGTCCTTGGTCACGTGGCCCACCAGGAGCACCGGAATGCCGGTGGACTTCGCCAGCGAAGTCAGCGCGGCCGTCACCGCGCGCGATTGCGCCACGCCGCCCGATACGCCCTCCACGCCCACGGCGTGCATGGTCTGCACCGAATCGACGATAATGAGGCTCGGCTTAAGCTTATCCACGTGCCCAAAGACCGCATCCAAGTTGGACTCGGCCGCCAAGTACAGCGATTCCTGCAGCGCCCCGGTGCGTTCGGCGCGGGAGCGGACCTGGCCGGCGGATTCCTCGGCCGTCGCGTAGAGCACGGTGCGGCCGAGCTGGGCCCACCGCGAGGCTACTTCCAGCAGCAGCGTAGATTTGCCCACGCCGGGCTCGCCGGCCATAAGCACCACCGAACCCGGCACGATGCCGGTTCCAAGCACGCGGTCGAGCTCACCGATGCCGGTGCGCACCGTCTTTGTCGCCTGCGCCCCAATCTTGGTAATCGGCTGCGCCGGGCTGGACGGCGCTACGCCCTTGCTTGCCGACGCCCCCGCAGCCCCCGGCCCGGCCACCACCGGCGCCCGTTCCTCCAATGTGCCCCAGGACCCGCAGTCGGGGCAGCGCCCGAGCCACTTCGGCGAGACGTAGCCGCATTCGGAACATGTGTGGATAGGGCGAGATTTCTTGGCCATGGCTTCTAGCCTAAAACACATAAACGCCCCCGGCCCGAAACGGGCTGGAGGCGAGACTTTTGGGCGGTGGGGCTTAGTTCTTTGGAGCCTCGGAGGAGTAGCCCTCGGACGACTCGACGTCGCGGTCGAACTCGCCGGACTGCATCTGGGTGGCGGCGATAGTGGCATCCACGTCGATGGAACCGTTGGAGAACTCGAAGGTGACTGGGCGGCTGCCGGCGTAGCCGAAGTCATCGTTCTTCAGCGTAGTGGCGATGTACTGGACGGTCTCGGAATCCTGCTGGGTGGTGGCGTCCAGGTTCTTCTGGGAATCCGCGATGATGGACTGGTCGCGGTGCAGCGGCTGAGCCTTATCCATCTCTACGCGCTGGCCATCGACCTTGACGGACTCCAGGGAGATGACATCGGTATCGTAGCCCTGGTTTACGGCAGTGAACTTCAGAGCAGCGGTGCCGTCCGGTTCTACCAAGATGGTGACATCGCGAACCGCAACCTTGTTGTCTTCCGTGCTTGCAGAAGCGCCATCGACCGCAGCCACCTTGTCGGCGGTCTGGGTGACCTGGCCCGCCGAGCAAGAAGCCAGCGCCAGAGCGGAGACGGCGGTAACGGAAATAATGGCACCGCGGCGGGCGGCGGACTTCAGGGACTGCACGTTGAGCATCCTCCATCAATTGCGATCACAGGGCTTATCAACGCTTTAGCCTAGTCCCTTTCGCATTAAAGTACACAGTTTGTCCCAAACCGGGCGGGTAGACCTTGGGGGTATACGGGGGTATCCGCAGGCGGGGCGGCCGTGCGTGATAAAATGGCGGCCTTAGTCAACCGGGATAAATCGGGAACACAAGGAGTGGCAATGGAGTATAAGGTCGGCGAGGTCGTCGTCTACCCGCACCACGGTGCGGCCGTCATCGAGGATATCGAGACCCGCGAGATGGGCGGCGAGACGCTGGAATACCTGGTGCTGCACATCAACCAGTCCGACCTAGTCGTCCGCGTGCCCATCAAGAATGCCGATAACGTCG
>QWCP01000445.1_pt1 | contig 12785 bp, 6 predicted proteins | sample 1972561 | NCBI WGS metagenome assembly QWCP01 (sample SAMN09866705, study PRJNA288562) | Human vaginal metagenome isolate pre4_vaginal, whole genome shotgun... | isolation source: vagina | host: Homo sapiens | place: USA: California
TTGCATCAAAAAACTTGCAGAAATCATCTGCCATACAAAATATTTCAGTAACTTTGTCCTCGGTGATCATAGCGATTTTTGTTTGTAATTGTTTGTAAAACAACACCTTAAGGTTACAACAAGTTTCGCTAATCATCAAATTTATAGACACTTATAATTCGTCGAACTCACGTTAATTAGCTGAAATTCCCTACATAATGCCTAAATAATAAGTATATGGTAGCAACGAGATATTATTATAAAGACACTATATCTGACTTTATTGCAAAGGACGATATGGAAATCGTAGGCAAGCTAACTATTGCTTACGTACATGACATAAATGAAGAAACAAAAAAGTCGTGGGTCAGCGAGATTGACACCATGAAAACTGTATTGCGTCCATATGCTGAAAGAGGTAGCGTATATTTTGAGTACAATATTCCCCGTATGGGGCGACGTGCAGATGTCATAGTCCTGATTGATGGTATAGTGTTCGTATTGGAATTCAAAACAGCAAATCAAGAGTTTTCTCGAGAAGCGATGGTGCAAGTTTGGGACTATGCCCTTGATTTGAAGAACTTTCAGGAAGGTAGTCTTGACCGTGTGTTATTGCCCATACAGGTTGTGCCAAACGAAAAAGACCGAAATTGTACCATAGAATCGAAGCATTTTGAGGACAATGTTTATGAACCAATACAGGTAAATACGCAAAAGCTTGGTGAAGCAATTAAGCATTTTCTGGCAAATGTAACACACGTACCTTGCTCTCGTCAGGACGATGACTTATGGGCAAAGAGCGGTTATGAACCGACACCGACAATAATAGAAGCTGCTGTCGCCTTATTTGAAGAGAATACTGTTGAAGATATCACCAAGCATGATGGTGATATAGATCTGACTGCCAAATGTCTTGAACGGATTATTTGTGAATGTCGTGAGAAGAGGCAGAAAGCCATATGTTTCATAACAGGTGTCCCTGGCGCAGGTAAGACACTAATTGGCTTGCAGACCGCTATCAGCCAATTTGAACAAGGAGAAAAAGCCGTATATCTTTCTGGGAACTATCCATTGGTAGAAGTTTTACAAGAAGCGTTAACTCGTGATTATGTGCGTCGTAGCAAAGAAAACTACAAATCGGGCAAGACCGATGAGAAGCCTTGTACCAAAGCGGAAGCAAAAAGTAAGGTGAAGGCTTTTATCCAAATGATTCACCATTATCGAGATTTGTATCTTGAAGGTACAGAAGTGAAAGGTAACAAGATAGCCCCAATAGAAAGTTATTTCATATCGCATACAGACAAGGCATACATTCCTACAGAGCATGTCGCTATATTTGACGAGGCACAACGTGCATGGACAAAGGCTGAATTGAAGCGATTTATGAAGGAGAAAAAGGGAATTGAAAACTTCCCATACAGTGAACCTGAATATCTTATGTCCTGTATGGATAGACAGACTGATTGGGGGCTTGTCGTGTGTCTGATAGGTGGCGGACAGGAAATCAACAAAGGGGAGGCTGGTATATCAGAATGGATAGAATCACTCAACCGTAGTTTTCCAAGCTGGCATGTTTACGTGAGTAACAAACTACAAGAAAAAGAATATGCAGACGGAAAGGTCTTGAGTTCTATCAAATTTGATGCTTCGCAAATACATATTGAGCCATCATTGCATTTGTCCGTCAGTATGCGCTCTTTCCGTGCTGAGAAAGTAAGTCTTTTTGTACATCAACTTCTTGAATTGAACAAGGAGGAAGCTAAAGTTACATTTGCAGAACTTGACACTTACCCAATAGTATTGACTCGATCGCTTGACAATGCAAAGAAATGGCTAAAGAGGCATGCTCGTGGAAGTGAGAGATACGGATTACTTGCAAGTAGCAAGGCAGAACGGTTAAAAGCAATCAGTATCAACGTACGCTATCAGCCAGACTTTGTACATTGGTTCTTGGAAGATAACAAAGACATTCGCTCATCCAACGCTCTTGAAGATACACTCACAGAATTTAAGGTTCAAGGTTTGGAAATAGATTGGGCATGTGTTGCATGGGATGCAGACCTTCGCTTAAACAAAGATCACACCAAATGGGAGCATTATCAGTTACGCAGTGGAACCAAATGGCAAAACATCAATAAGCCAGTCAATCAAATATACCAGATAAATGCTTACAGAGTGTTGCTAACTCGTGCTCGTCAAGGTATGGTTATAGTGGTTCCTAATGGAGATAATGGAGTGCCACCTGATGAAACTCGAAATCCTGAGTGGTATGATGGCATTTATAACTATCTCAAAGAGATTGGTATACCAGAAATATTATGAAATGATGGAATTGGAGTATTACATAGGGAATTAGCTGAAATTTCTTATGTAATGGTACTGATAATGTATTGGGCAGACAAACAATTAGTTAGAATCTTACTGAATATCCGCACGAGCTTTTTCTTTTTTTAAAGGTCGTTAGTTGTTCAACAATATTACTCTTCAATACAATATCTGTGGGCATACATCACAATTTTAGTATGCAGGGTTTGCACACGGAAAAGACGGGCTGAAAGCCCAATAAGCGCATAGCTCAGGGCAACGCCCTGAGGTTGCGGTGCATTGAAGTAACTGCGTCCTGTAAGGACAAAAGCAATTGTTTGTCAGTACATTACATTTGCTTTTGCCCTTGTAGGGCGTACACCTTCTCACACGTTTACCCAAAGCGTTGTCTTGGGTTGTGGGCTTTTGTGGCTTCGCCCTGCCATTACTCGTAACCGTTGCTACTACATAATGCCATGGACTATTATCCAGTTGATGTTTCGCCCCACAATGCCTGTAATATCGGGTGCTATTTTATGCCATAGGACTATGCGCCTATATTTCGTTTGGTGCATTTGTTGTTTAACAATTTTACTCTTCAACAAAAAGAACATGGCGACGCAAGGAAGAAATCGTTTTTGTCCTAAAAAATGACAAAAAAACGGGGGTTGAAAAAGTGGGAAATAGAGAGAAAAATAAGCATGCCATGTGTAAAAAGAGGGTGTTTGAGGCTCTTGAAAGAGTGAAAAAAGGGATTTTTTCGCTTAAAACATTGAAATAAGACTGCTGTGAACAGTAGTTTGTACGACTATTCACATGGAGTAAGGGGACTAAAGCATGTAGATAAGGGCATAAAGTCAATGCTTTAGTGCTTAGAAAGTTTGACAGATGGATGTTAATTTGCGACACATTGTTGTAACAAATTGTGAGACAAACAGATACGAAAGTCGCTCATTTCTCGCGTATTTGTGACGAAGGTGCAAGTTGGTTGTAAATATGCGAATTATGAGGAGGGTGTTGTAAAGATATTTCACATCTTTTTTGAGGAGAATGTTTGGTTTTGTTAAGCGTTTTTCCAATTGTGAGCTTGTCTACAAATGCAGTTTTTTCACCGAAAAAACGACATATTTTGTGGTTGTAAACAAGGTAGAAGAAATGAACAATGAAATCAACAGAAAACACAAAAATATGTGTGCGATATCAAGAAACCAAAGAACGCAGCCATGCTGTTGAAAAGAAAGTGCCTTTGCATGGCTTAAATATAATGAACGCTAACGATTACCGAACGAAACGGATTTGGCAACGACATACAGCGTGTTGATGTCGGCAGAGCTGTTTCTTTCGAAGAACGTTAGCGTTCATAGATTCCAACTGTCGGATTCGTATTCGTTGTTCAGTTGGTTAGGGCATTGCCTACAGCTTAGTTGAGAATTGTAAATTCTGCACAAGTAGCAAAGTCTTGCCCATCGTGTGAATGAAGTGCGGTGAAACGGAGATAACGTGCTTTGACGGGCTTGTTAAACATTACTCGCTGAAGTGCTTTTGTTTTTGGGAATGTTCCGTCACTCCCTATTTGCGTCCACGTCTTTCCGTCTTGGCTTACTTCGACACGATAGTCCTTTACAAGTCCATTCCATGAATCTTGACGAGGCAGGTAGGTAAAGCCAGTCATTGTCTTGACGGCTCCTCCATCCAATTCATACCAGTGCGGATAGTTTGCCACAGTAACGCTGTACATGGTGTGCCAATATGTATTTGGATTACCATCTATGAGGTGTTCTGCGTCTCCCTCACCGCTTTCTACGCTGGATGCAAAACTGACGGTTACAGGAATGGTTTCTATCTTGTCAAACGATTCCTCATACTTGAAGTTCGATTCTTTCTGCCACGCATTTACCTTACCGCCGTTGCGCAGATTGAACGGCCCATCGTATTTCGTGGTCTTGTTTTTACCGTTGAGTTGGTAATAGACCGTATGACCTTGCTGGCCTTTGATGGTAACCTGACCCGTGTTGTCGCGTGTGATTGAAAGCGGAACTTCTGATGATGAACTCACCATTCCTGCCGCATTGAGTGTCGTGGAACGCATGTCGCTGACGGGACGAATGACGTATCCGAAGGTATGGGGCACTGCTTTCACCCTATCTTTCACCAAGGGAGCGCCTTGTCCACAACTGTTTCCACCCAATCCGGTGATGGCCAGGTCGAGATGGAGGTAGATACCATCGCTCTGTGGCAGTTCGTGTGGATGGTTAGCCATGGCCAGTTGCTGGGCGGAATAAGGCAGAGCGGAGAAGCTCATGTTATTCGTTGCGGTCGTAGCGAAGATGACTGACCGTCCATCTTCTCCCTGCAATGCTACCCAACGCGAATCGTTATGGTTGGCCATGTCCTGCGGTTTGGGGAAGTTTACGAACTCATCGGCCACATCTTGCTGTTCATAAATACCGATGTGCTGGGCGGTTTTTCGATCAGGATAGTTACCTATTGGGCCACGACCGTTGTAAACCATCATGCTCATGTCAGCAGGCAACTTCATGACATAGCCCAAACGAGGCAGGATGAGTTGTGTCTTGTTTGAGGTAATGCTACTTTGGCTTTCCACGCTTCCATCGGGATAAACGGTGTAAATGACGTTGGTGGTGAACTTGAAGTCGGGACGTTTTCCCGTTTCTACCAACTTCTTCCAATTCTTGTCGGCTCCTTCCAACTTGGCTGTAGACAATCCTTGACTCTCAACCTTGAAGCTAAGCGACACGCTACCATCACGGTTGCTCACCCATTTACAGTCCAATGCCTTGTGTTGCAGGTTGTGCAATCCATTCTCATACCATGCCTGGTAAGCCCAATTATCATTGTTAACCCATGCACGAAAGGCGTCGAGCTTGGGGCCGTTGCCTGCTGCAATGATGGTTTTTCCACCGTATACCAAACTATGAAGCGAACCCGTGGACTTGTCAAACACAATGGTGTTGCCGTTACCAGTGACTGTGATTTTGGATTCTTGTTGCATCACCTTGAGCGGCTGTAGGCTCTTATCCATCGTAGATGCAAGCGAAGGGCGCGTTATGGCTTTGTGAAGCTCCAGTTGCTGGTCAGCCTGAACATAGCCAGCCTTTGCCCAAGGCTTGTCGGCCTTGAGCTTAAAGCTGACGTCAAGACGGTAATCCTTGTCGGAATCCAGTGCATCGCAAAGTCCATCGATGCGCACCGTCTTGTGTTGGCGTGGCAACACGCTGCCTAAAGGCAACACACCTTTTTTTACACGGATGCCATCAGCACTCAGCGACCAATGCACTTCATAGTCGGTTAAATCGTCTGTGTAATAGTTCTTATTGAAGATGTCGAGCGTGCCATCTTGCTGGTTCGCCCACGAAATGCCAACGTTTTGGTACACTTTTTTGACCTCAAAATATTGTGGCTTTGGTTTCATATCTCCAAAGATGATACCATTCATCACAAATTGTCCATCGTTGGGCGTGTCTCCAAAGTCGCCACCATAAGCCAAATAGCGTTGACCGTCCTTGGTATAGTTGTACATACTTTGGTCAATCCAGTCCCAGATAGCACCTCCCATGAAGTAATTAGACGATTCGATAGCGTCCCAATAATCTTGCAAATTTCCCACTGCATTACCCATGGAGTGTGCATATTCAGAGATATGGAAGGGGTATTTGATGTTCATCTTCCCTTTCACAGCTGTTCGAACCCAGTCTATAGAGGGGTATTGATTCGACCCCATGTCTACAATGTCATTATTGCGCTCGTATTGTACAGGGCGAGTTTGGTCAACGCTCTTCAGCGCTTGGTATGCTGCCACAAAGTTTTTCCCCGGTCCTGCTTCGTTCCCTAAGCTCCAAATAGCAATGCTGGGTTCGTTGATAAACGATTGTATCATCTCCATCACCCTTGCCACATGCGCCTTGCGCCATTCCTTTGGATGAGAAAGCGATTCTTTTCCATAAAAATACTCATGGCTTTCGATGTTCGCTTCGCTTTCGAGAACGATACCATATTTATTGCATAGATAATAAAAATAAGGGTCGTTGGGATAGTGCGATGTTCTCACGTGATTGATGTTGGCTCGCTTCATCATCATGATTTCCTGAAACATCTGTTCGCGTGGAATAGCATGACCCGTTGTAGGGTTGGTATCATGGCGGTTTACACCCTTCAACTTCAGCGGTTGGTCATTGATATAAAAGTATCGCCCAGCCATGTTAAATTCGTCTTCACTGGCGGGTGTGTCTTTGATTTCTACGGTGCGGAAGCCGGTTTGAACGCTCACAACCTCTGCTACCTTATTCTTTTTGTCCTTCAGTAGCGCCACCAAAACATAGACATTGGGCTCTTCGGGTGTCCATGGCTTGATATTATTGAACTCAAAATCATCGTTCACCGACATACAAGTGCCACTCTCTATGTTCATTGGCTGGCTCGACAACATGGTGGAAACCAATTTGTTTTCATCACCAAACAACTTGTTTTCGTACAATTGATACGAAATGTTGTAGTTCTTGGCAGCTTTCTTGTTCAAGTTTTCTACCGTTGTTACGATGTTTAATGCTCCCTTGCCATTTTTGAAAGTTGGCTTCACCACTAAGTTCTGGATGTGAACCTTTGGCGTTGCATATACGGCAACACTGCGGAATATGCCCGGTAAACGAAACATGTCTTGTGCCTCAAGGAACGATCCATCACTGGAGCGATATACTTCGACGGCAATATCGTTCTTTCCAGCATGTACATAAGGAGAGATATCAAAGCGAGCTGCATCACGTGAGTTCTTTGAGAACCCCACATATTGCCCGTTTATCCACAGATAAAAGAAGCTGTCTACACCGTCAAACGACACAAACACCTCGCGCCCATCCCAGTGGTTGGGAATGGTAAACGTGCGTTTATACGAGCCCACCTCATTGCGATATTTGTACGTGGTATAGTTCTTGGGCGGCTCTCGCATCACTCCAAGACGCCAGTCGTCAACAGCGATGTTGTATTTGAAAATCACCCACTGGTTCACATAAATGGGCACACCGTATTTCAAACTTCCATCTTTTTGGAGACCTTGCATATTCCAAGAGCCTGGAACTTTGATATTATCCCAGTTTTGTGTAGAATAACTCGTTTTATAAAAGTCGACTGGGCGCTCGTCTGGATTTTTAGAAAAATGAAATTTCCATTCCCCATCCAAGCTCATTCTATAAGAAGAATTTTCTGGAAGAAACTTACGAGCTTCTTCTACGGTGGCGAAAGAGGCAAAATTGGCACGCGGTTGCAACTTATTATAGCTCAATTGCTCTGGCGATTGCCATTCCTTCCCCGTTGGTGAAGACGCATTTCCATATTCAAAGCCTTCGAGCAGCTGGTTGTCTGCCATGGAAGAAAGCCCCAAAGATGCGAATAAACACAAAATGATAGTTCTCAATTTCATCATAAAGTAGGTTTTAATTATCAACGTTTGGTTATTGGAACTACAATATTACAAAGAAAAATTGAGAAAAAGGAAGCATAATGAAATATTCAACAATAAAATGTACACTTTTACTCCTATTTCGTGAACAAGGGGAGTCATTAAGGATTATATTCCCGTTTTTTAGTTCTCTTTTACGTATATATTGTAACTTTTACGTAATTTTGTGCACTGAAACGAACAAAAACACTTCTTAAGTGACAACTCAATGCAGATGATGAAAAGTATATTCCGTGGTGTTGGACAAGTCATGTTTCAAGGCAATGCGCTGTCGGGTGCACTGATGCTTGCAGGTATCGCTTGCAACTCCCTCTTCATGTGCTTGTTTGCCTTGGCTGGAAGTGCCATCGGTACATGTACGGCTGTTGCCCTTCGATATGACGGGGGGCGCATCCGCGATGGCTTGTATGGTTTTAATGCTGCTCTGGTAGGTATCGCCGTACCCTGCTTCATGCCTATTCATGCAGGTTCGGTTCTGCTCATGGTGGTGGCATGTGTGCTGTCTGCGCTGGTGACGCGACTGTTCGAGCGGCAACGATTTGTACCTACGCTCACCGCACCCTTCGTACTCATCACCTGGGCGATGCTGCTGTTGGGTCATATTTTTCCCCAATTACAGCTGCCAGCAACGACAGCTGCCGATACTGCGGAAAGTTTTTCGGTGGTTCGGGCCGCCTTACTGAGCTTTGGACAAATCATGCTTCAAGGCAACAACCTGCTCACTGGCTTGTTGTTTCTTCTTGCCATTTGTGTCAATTCACGCAAGATGGGCGTGGAATCGCTTGTCGCCTGCGGACTGTGTCTCGCCGTGGCGTGTGTGCCGGGTGTCAGTACCACCTCGGTGAACAACGGTATGTATGGCTACAATGCCATTCTTGCGGTTTTGGCAGTCGCCAACATTCTTGGCATTGGCACATGTACTTACGTCAAGGCATTGGTTGCCCTGATACTCTCGTTGCTGATGCAGTATGCAGGTTTGCACATGGGGCTTGTCACGCTCACCGCACCTTTTGTGTTGTCGGTGTGGTTAGTGTCTTTGTATCATACTTTCGTAGTTCAAACCAAATAAGACTAAAAAATGAAAATAAAAAGATGGTTAAGCCCCACCTTATGGGGCATTGTGCTTGCCACGACGGTGAGCATTCCCACCTTGGGCAAGATAGTAACAGTGGACAAGTCGATAAGCATTGCCCGCAAATATGTCAATGTGAACCTTTCGGAACGTCCTGCAACGAGGGCTTCGCATGGTACACCACCTTATTATATCTATAACGACCGTCACGGACGAGGTTTCGTAGTAGTGGCAGGCGATGATGACATGGGACAAGTGTTGGGTTACTCGCACATAGGAACGCTCGACACGTTACGTGCAAGTGAGGAACTTAAATTCCTGCTGAGTGCCTATCGTGACGCCTTTCACCAAATACAAAGACAACCCAGCACAAGAGCTACCGTTACCACTACGCCTCCTTACCGAAAAGAGGTGGCTCCGTTGCTCACAACGGAATGGAATCAAGACGACCCTTACAGTCGTCTTACGGGGTACAACTACACAGGATGCGTGGCTACGGCAGTGGCACAAATCATGTATTATCACCGCTGGCCGGAGCGTGGAAAGGGCAGCTACTCGTATGTAGTGAGTTCTGACAACCGCACGATGAGCGTGGACTTCAGTCAGTCGGTATACCAATGGGGCAAGATGTTGCCCAAATACAACACACACATGGCACTTGCCGATGCGAAGGCTTGCGATGCCGTGGCGCTGCTCATGCGTGATGTGGGCGTGTCGGTGAACATGCAGTACACCTCTACATCCAGCGGTGCACAAACCTTTATGGCTGCCAAGGCACTGCAAACGTATTTCAATTATTCCACCTCCATGCTCAACAAGTCTGATGAGGGTGCAGCTGCTTTCACCCAGATATTGCGCAAGGAGATAGAAAACGGCTTCCCTGTGTACATCAGCGGCAGCGTGAAGTCGGGCGGTAGTGGACACGCATGGGTAGTAGACGGTGTGGATAAGGACAACTTGTTTCACATGAACTTTGGTTGGGGAGGCGGTGGCGACGGCTATTTCTCCGTCACAGCACTGAATCTTTCCACCACAGGACAGGAGTTTGGCGGTAAACCTCTCTCCTTTAACAAGCAGGTGCAGATCGTTTTGGTACATCCCAATAAACCGGGAAGCGCACCCATTGATGCCGAACTTGCTGACGATGCCCCCAACTTGTGTTTCAACTCGGAGGGCAATATGAGCGTAGTTGGCGGCATGCCCACCAACAAACAGCAACCCATGACGGTTAGTTATCACCACTTTAAGAACCAAGCCGACGGAACGTTTGCCGGAGATATTGGCTTGGGCGTGTACAACGAACAGGGCAAGCAAGTAAAAGTAGTGCCATCGGCATGGCACGACAACGGTGGATACACCGCAGAGCGCGGCAAGTATAACGGTGGTGTGCTGCAATCGGGACAGTTGATTGATGATGCTTGCACGTTTACGGTGAATCTTGAAGACCTTGCCGATGGACGTTACTATTTGCAAGCTGTATGTGCCAGCCTCAAGGATAAGGACACCTATGGGGCATGGTGCAAGATGAAAACGGCACCGCGCATAGCCTTTCAGGTGCAAGGCAACGATGTGCGCCTATTTGAGAAACCCGATGACAAGGCACCTTTCGCATTGGCATCACATCCGTATACGCTCAAACCGTGTACTGCTGGCAACAAAGTCACGCTGTGCCTAAGCATACGCAAACTTACGGGTACGCCTTTCGATGGCACGGTGAGGGTGTCGCTCGTAGATGATGACAATCATGTGGTGGCTACAGGACAAACCTTAGAGGCGGTGGACTTTGAGATGTTTGCCGAGACCAAGGTGAGGGTGGACATGCACTTGCCCGACCATTTGCAGCCCAAGGAATACAAACTGAAGGTAGAAGTAATGAAGCAAGATGGTCCCGACAACATTGCCACGGTGGGCATGGTGCATGGCAACGAACCGTCTACGTTGCAGGTAAATGCAGCTAAGCCCAGCGACAAGCTTTTCGCACAACTATTGGGCATGGTGCAAGACGACAGTGGTTCGTCTATATCTCCCACGGACGTAAACCTTAGTGGCAATCCATTACTCAAGATAGGAGTGGTGATGACGCTCGCACCTCAAGCCACCTACAACGGCAAATTGACGCTTTGCCTGATTGATACGAAAACCCAGCGGCGCATAGCCTTGGGCGGTAGTGCTCAAAAACAATACAACCTGTCGAGTGGAGGGGATGTTGAAATATTTATTACGGGATGGCTGAAAAACAAGGATAACTTGCCCGTTATCAACAACCGTACATACCGATTGGCGTTAATGGGCGTAGTAGACGACGTGGAGTGTGATTTGTGGAACGAGAACTGCGCTCCCTTTGAAGTGTCGTTTACGAACAGTATTTACAATAATTATCCTGGCGAGACCACGCATATAGACGCAACACAAAGCTCGCTACACATGATGCGCAGTGGTAACTGGATTGACGTGCAGGGAGAGGACTTGGCGCATGTGCAGGTGTTCGCACTCAATGGAATCCTGATTGCCGCCTCCGATGCTCACGGACAACATACGGTGAGGTTGCACGTTCCTACCACGCAAGTGGTGGTTGTGCGGGTGAAAACCCTTCATGGCAGCACCTTAACGAAGAAGTTAAGATAAAACGTAAGCCTCCATTACTATCTGCTTACAAATGAATCGCATTTTGTTATGAAGAGGCCTTCAAAAAGAAAACTCCAATAAGTTGTAGCTGACTTATTGGAGTTTTTCTTATTGACAGGATGTTCTAAAAGATATATCCAACGCCTATCATCAAGCGGGAAAAATCCTTTTGTGTGATGCTGTATTGAGCTGATATGTTGAAATGTTTGATGATATTAACTCCTACTTGAGGTGAAAATATGGCATGGTATTTCCTTCCTTCATTAAAAACACCTCTATTCATATTATCAATCGTAACGCCAACACCCGCTCCCGTATAGAATTCTACCTGTGATGACAGTGGAAAATTATAATTCAGGGCAGGCAAAATCACAACAGACCTTCCATTGAAAGGTGAATTGGTATATTCGTTCATCACTACCGTGTAGCTCTCATAGCTGACTTTAAGTTTAGCACTAAGTGGGTTGTTATGAAAATTATATGTTCCATTAATATAAAAACCAATGTGGTTTTCTTTGTTCCCATCTTTTACCAACCCTATCGGATAGTTAATACCGGTTTCGACTTGAAATGTTTTCTTTTGGGCAAATGCCACGAAAGACAAGCTAAGCATTAATAAAAACGTAAAAAAAGTTTTCATATAAAATTATTTTTTAGAGATTTTCAAACCATCCCAATTTCAATTTATGTTATCTGCCAAGATAACTAAATTATCTTTCGTTCGTTTTACAGGCAGACTTCTCAGGCCTGACATTAAGTCAGAAAGAGATTTATAAGAAAGAGGCTATTTTATAATGTTGTAGGAAATTATTCTGGATAAACAAGGTTCTTGTCTTCAATCTTCTGCAATACTTCTTCAAGGAATTTGCGTGATTCAAGCTTCGCCATGGGTAGGTCGTGTAACAGGTAGTTGCCACAATCCTTGGGTTGTGCGCCGGGAATCTCGCCCTCATAGTTGGCAATGAAGTTGAAGGTGCGTATCATCAAGTCGACAATGTCGCTGCTTTTCAGGTCGCCATGTATAATAAGGTAGTTGCCGGTGAGGCATCCCATGGGTCCCCAGTAAACGATTTTGTCTTTCCACTGAGCGTCATTGCGCAGATAGGTGGCGGCCAAATGCTCGATGGTGTGCAAGGCGCCGATGTGTAACACGGGTTCACGGTTGGGCTCTTTCATGCGGATGTCGAAAGTAGGGATGACTTCAGAGCCGACAACGTCTTGCCTACTTACATAAATACCACGCAACAATTTGTTGTGGTTGATGGTGAATGAGGGAATCTTGTTCATTTTTAAGTTGATGAGTTTGTGAGTTTTTTAGTTAATGAGTTGTTA
>QWCP01000448.1_pt1 | contig 12714 bp, 9 predicted proteins | sample 1972561 | NCBI WGS metagenome assembly QWCP01 (sample SAMN09866705, study PRJNA288562) | Human vaginal metagenome isolate pre4_vaginal, whole genome shotgun... | isolation source: vagina | host: Homo sapiens | place: USA: California
CAAGCTTGCCAGTGGTTGTGGTTTTACCGGTGCCATTGACACCGACGACCATTACGATTGCTGGCTTGCCCTCATTCGGCATGGCCTTAATGGAGCGATCCATCTCTGGGTGGCCTGCTTCAATCAGGCATTCGCGCAGCATGGCACGGGCCTCATCCTCGCTGGAGACGCCGCGCTCAGCGATCTTCTCGCGCAGGGAATCAGTCACCTTCATCGTGGACTTGGTGCCCAAATCCGCCATGATGAGCGTGTCTTCGACTTCCTCCCAGGCGTCTTCATCCAGATCGCCTGCGGACAAAATTCCCATAAGCCCTTGGCCGATGGCATTTTGCGAGCGCGAAAGGCGACCACGCAAGCGGCCGAGACGTCCACCGGCGGGTGCAATATCATCCTGCGGAGCTGGCGCTGGAGCAGGCTCACCTGTTGGAGCTTCGGTCTGTTCCTTGGCGGCTTCGGCTGCACCGGTTTGTGCCTCGGCAGCGGCCGCAGCTTCTTCGGCCTCCTCACGGTCATCGACCCGCTCTTCGATGTCTTCCGCATCATTGTCTTCAACAACCTCGTCGAAGACTGGGGACTCCTCTTCTACCTCGGCATTTTCCACGGAGACAACGTCTTCCGGCTCTTTTGCCTTTTCGGCAGCTGCCGGTTCTTCCGGCTTGGGTGCAGCTTCTGGCTGTCCAGCCGCTTCCGGGGCACGGTCCGCGTGCGATTCTTCGCTTTCCGACGCCCCAGCTGCCGCACCCGCTACGCCTGCCGCGCCAGCAGTCGTCGCCGCGGCCGCAGCGCCAGTTCCCTTGGACTGTGGTTTGTCTGTCTTATCAGCAGAAGATTCTGCCGCTTGCTTCTTCTCCTCCGCTGGCGCTTGGGCCTGGGCCTGCTTAGTAGGCTCTGCCGGCTTGTCGGTCTTCGCCGGCTTCCCCTGCTGAGGTGCCGGCTTGGTTTCTGGTTCCTCTGCCACAGACTTGTCGGCCTTAGGCTTGTCGGCCACGGGCTTGTTTGCCGCGTCATCAGTTGTGGGCTGAGCAGACTGTGGCTTATCAGCCTGCTCCTGCGGTTTAGCCTGCGCCTTCGGCTTCTCCTTCGACTGTGGGGTCTTGCCGCTGAGCTGCTCGTTGGCGATGTCGGTAGCATTCGGCTCTGCCTTAGCGGCCTTCTGCGGCTGAGCCTGCTTTTCTGGGGCTGGCTTGTTCGCAGCGGGTTTATCCGCCTGAACCGGGGCTTTCTGCGCTTCCTTAGCGCCGCCAGCAGGAGCGAAGTTAAAGCCGGACTTGGCTTGATAGTTGCCGGACTTTTGCTCCTGGGTCAGCTGCTTCGGTTCTTCCTCAGCAGGCTTATCAAAGGACACCTTCTTGGCGTCGCCGCGCTTTTTGCCGATTACCACGAGAAGAATAATCAGCACGATGACGACGATCGCAATGCCGATCCATAACCATAAAGAATTCATGCCTCTATAGTGCCAGTCTTCTCAGCTCGCGGCACGCCAAACCCCCTCCTATAGCGGAAGGGGTCCTGCGGGAAGTGGACGAACCCCAGGCTACTTCCCCGCCTCGTCACCGCGGGGAGCATCTACACCCAAGCGAGTAGCATCCTCGCTGGCTTGCTCCGTTCCAGGGGCGCTGCCTGCGGGATTCATGCGCTGCGAAATCACGCGAGTAACACCATCGCCGCGCATGGTTACGCCATAGAGGACGTTGGCGACATCCATCGTCGGCTTTTGGTGCGTAATGACGATGAGCTGCGAGTCTTTACGCAGCTCCTCAAAGAGGGCAATGAGGCGGCGCAGGTTGACGTCATCAAGCGCTGCCTCAACCTCATCCATGACATAGAACGGGCTGGGGCGGGCGCGGAAGATGGCTACCAGCATCGCAAGGGCAGTAAGCGACTTCTCTCCACCAGATAGCAAGGACAGGCGCTTGACCTTCTTGCCCGGTGGGCGTGCTTCCACCTCGATGCCGGTGGTGAGCATATCGTCCGGCTCTGTGAGGATAAGGCGTCCCTCGCCACCGGGGAAAAGGGTCTGGAAAACCTTTGGAAATTCTGCTTCGACGTCATGCCACGCATCGGTAAACAGCTGCAAAATCTGCGCGTCTACATCCTCGATAACACCCGCAAGATCCTTGCGGGCTTGGATAACATCCTCCAACTGAGTGGACAGGAAGGAATAGCGCTCCTCCAAAGCCTTATATTCTTCCAGCGCGAGCGGATTGACCTTGCCTAGTGAATTGAGGTCCTTTTCTGCTTGTTTCAAGCGCGCGTTTTCCGCCCCGCGGTCGAAATCTTCGCCTGGAGTGTAGTCCTGCAAAAGATCCGAAATCGCAATGCCCAGCTGCTCCACGATCTTGGCTTCTGCTTCGTCCACACGCACCTGCGCCTGGGAGCGAGCAATTTCCGAGTCATGGGCGCGGTTGGTCAGCCGGTCCAGCTGCTGCCGCGCGGCCGAGACGTGTTGCTTGACCTGCTGTAGCTGCGAGTTGAGGGAGGTGCGCTGCGCAAAGTAGTCATCGCGCTCAGAGGTAGCGCGCTCAAGCAGCTGCGTGGCGCGCGCGGCCAGATCGCGTGAATGCTTGGCTACCGCACCAGCCAACTCGCCCTGGGCCTTGCGCCGCGCCATGGCCTGCTCATGGCGGGCCTTGGCTTGGCGTTCATGCTGCGCTTGGCGACGCAACGCCTCACCCTTTCCCGCTACCTGACCCACGTGGTCTTGGGCCGAGCGGGCTGCCACCTGCGCCTCCATTTCCATGGATTTGACCTGCTCTAATGCAGCGGAGGCCTCGTCGCGCTCTACCGAAGAGGGCTCGTCGGGCTGCTCGTCCGCATCGACCCGGGCGAGCCTATCGCGGGCGTCGGCAAGCTGCGTGCGGGCCTCGGTGAGCTTGACCTCGATCTCGGTCGCCCGCGCCGCGGCCTTTTCGTGCTCAGTCTTATTGGCCTCGTATTGCTTAAGCAAGCGCTGGTGATCGCGCTTCCACGCATCGACTTCAGTATCGTGCTCGCGCAAGGCAGCCTTCGCCGAGGCTGCAGTCACGCGGGCATCCTCCGCCGCGATCTTCGCGCCCTCGAGCGTGCCGGATAGCTCTTCCAGCTCCTGCGTGGCAGATTCCAACTGCTCCTCTGCCTCCGCGATGCGAGCGGAAACCTCAACGGTGGATGAGGCACCGGTGCCCACTTCTACCCAACCTTCACCCAGCACCACGCCGGATTCGGTGACGGCACGCAGGCGCGGGTCCTCGGCCACCAGCTTTTTCGCCTCCGCGACATCGGAGACGAGTACGACATCCGCAAGGAGGCGGTGCAGCGCTGCGGAAACTTCTGGGACCACCGCAATGTGGTCGAGCAACCACGAGGTGCCTGCGGGCAAAGTCGCATCCACGCGCCAGGAAGAGGAGGGGGCGACCACGGAGACGTCGATAAGCGCGGAGCGCGTGCCCTTTTCCAAGTCTGCGATCAGCTGGGCAGAAATCTCGCCCGCCTGGGCCTCTGCAAAAGCACCCAACGCGGCAGCTACCGCAGTCTCGTACTTGGTGGTGATGAACTCGGCCAACGGTTGGAAATGCTCGCCTACCTCAATCTTTTCCGGCGCGGTCTGGGCCAAGGTATCGATGCGGGAACGCAAGGTATAGACAGCGCGCTCACGCTCGCGCTGCTCGTCGCGAAGCTGCTCCAAACGCTTATCGGCCGCACCCGATTCACTGGCCGCCCGCACATGGGCTTCCTCGAGCGGCTCACGCTCGCCGGCCAAAGACTGCAACTTATCCGCTACCTCATCGGCTTCCGCCTGGGCAGCTTGGGTGCGCTGCTTGGTAGAAGTCAGGGTCTCCTCCTGGCGCGCCAGCTCCTCTTCGGCCGAAGTAACCTGGCCTGCCGCCTTTTCCTCTGCGGCGATGAGGCGGACGACGCCCTCGCGCCTATCCGCAATGGCACGCAGCTGCGCCATGTGCTCGCGCTCAGCGGCCTCGAATGCTTCACGGCGCTCTGCTACCTCTTCGCGGATAGCCTCTAGGCGTTCCGCAGCTTCCTCCGCCGCGGCGAGAAGCTCTGCATGTTCTTCGTCTGCGCGGGCAGCCCGTGACTCTAGGTCATCCGGGTCCTGGCCAGAATAGGCCACCTGTGCACCGGCATTGGCCGCTCGTTCCTCCGCGATACGCAGGGTCGCGGAAATGCGCTCGGAAAGTGTGGACAGATCGAACCACAGTTTTTGGGCAGCATCCGCCTTGGGGTTTACCTCCTCTAGCTGGGCTTCCACTTCTAGCTGCGAACCTGTTGCTTCTTCCAGCTGCGCGGTAACTTCTTCTACCTGCTCGGCTAAGACCTCTGCCGCGCGCTCGGCCTCCTGGAACTTGCTGCGCAGGCGCACCACCCTATCTCCTGCCAGCCGCAGGCGGGCGTCGCGCAGATCAGCCTGCACAGTGGCGGCGCGCTGCGCGGCCTCAGCCTGGCGGGCCAAAGGCTTGAGCTGCTTTCCCAACTCATCAGTAAGGTCCTGCAAGCGATCCAAATTGGCCTGCATGCCGGTGAGCTTGCGCTGCGCTTTTTCCTTGCGGCGGCGGTGCTTGAGTACACCCGCGGCTTCTTCGATATACGAGCGCCGATCCTCAGGCCGCGATTCTAGGATCTCAGAAAGCTTGCCTTGGCCAACGATGATGTGCATCTCGCGGCCAATACCGGAATCAGATAGCAGCTCCTGAATATCCATCAGGCGCGCTTTGGAGCCATTGATTTCGTATTCGCTGGCACCATCACGGAACATGCGGCGGGTGACCGACACTTCCGAGTATTCGATCGGCAGCGCACCGTCCGCATTATCGATGGTGAGGGTGACCTCGGCGCGCCCCAGAGCCTTGCGGTCGCCGGCGCCGGCGAAGATGACGTCTTGCATCTTTCCGCCGCGCAGCGTCTTGGCGCTTCCCTCACCCATAACCCAGGCCAGGGCGTCCACCACATTGGACTTGCCGGAGCCATTCGGTCCGACGACGGCGCAAATTCCGGGCTCGAATTTCAGAGACGTCGCCGACGCGAATGATTTGAAGCCTTTCAGCGTCAGCGATTTCAGGTGCATTTGGGTAAGTTTAGCAAGCCTTGAACGCAGCTGCCCAGCCGAGCCTAGAGGCTCGCTTCGGCGGGCTTGTGCTGCGAGTTAACGTTCGATGAAGCCAGATTCGCCCTTAGGGGAAGCCCATTGTTCGACAACCAGATCCACCGTTCCCGGGCGGCGGGTCGTACTCGGCTGCTCATTGAGGAGGCCCAGCAAGTCCTCGCATTTCTCCCGCGGGCCTTCCGCTACCACCTGCACCCGGCCATCTCTCAGATTGGTGGCATGCCCGCTCAAACCGAGCTCCAAGGCCCGGGAGCGCGTCCACCAACGAAAGCCCACTCCTTGGACGTGCCCATGGACAAAAGCGGTCATTCTCTCCAGTGCCATGCGGCCTCCCAAATTTCTAATAGCGGTCGTGGTGTCCCTTATCGCGCAATACGCGGCGATCCTCTTCGCTGCGGCGAGTAACGGGATCGGATCCGTCCCAGCACTCTACGCCCTTCAGTTCCGGCATCATATCGCGGTGGAATACCGGGTCAATGCCGTGGCTGCGCTGTTCGTTGTAATTCTTGAGCAGCTTAATCGCCACACCGGATAGCGGCACGATGGCGATGATATTGAGGATCACCATGGTTGCCGCACCGGTATCGGCCAACGCAAAGACCAGCGGCAGGGAGCCCACTGCGCCAAACCAAACGAAGAAGAGAACGACGAGGCGGAAAATCACCAACGCAGGCTTGCTCTGGGTGAGGTATTCCAGGTTAGATTCCGCCAAGTAGTAATTGCCCAGGATGGAGGAGAAAGCCAGGAAGAAGAGGATGAAGCTAACGAAGTGGATGCCCCAGTCGCCCACCTCAGAAGACAGTGCCGCCTGAGTCAAGGAGACGCCTTCTGCTTCGGCGCCGTAGGCAATCTCTGGTCCCAGCAGGATGATAAAGGCGGTGATGGTACACACCACCAAAGTGTCAAAGTACACGCCGAGGGTTTGAACCAAACCCTGCTTGACCGGGTGGGACACTGCCGCGGTAGCGGCTGCGTTCGGAGCAGAGCCCTCACCAGCTTCGTTGGAGAACAGTCCGCGCTGAATACCCTTCATCATGGCCGCACCAAGACCGGCGCCAGCGATTTCCTTTATACCCAGAGCGTGGCCGACGATATCGCCAATCATTCCCGGCACCTTGTCAAAGTTGGTGATGACAACAAACCCACCGACGAGCAGGTAGGCCACCGCCATAAATGGCACGATGATCTGGGTGATATTGGCAATGCGGTTGACGCCGCCAAAGATAATGAGGCCTGCAACCACGGCAATAACAACACCGATGATGGAGCGGAACATGGTGTCATCGCGGTCAAAGGAGAAGGACACCGCATCTGCAATGGCGTTGGTCTGGAAGGCGTTGTAGACCAAGCCAAAGGTAAAGGCAATAGCGATGGAGAAAAGAACACCGAGCGGGCCCCAGCCCAAACCGCGCTTCATGTAGTACGCAGGGCCGCCGCGGTACCCGTCACCATCGCGCACCTTCCACAGCTGCGCCAGGGTGGATTCGATGAATGCAGTTGCGCCACCGAGGATGGCGATGAGCCACATCCAAAAGACTGCACCTGGGCCGCCCACGGAAATGGCCACAGCCACGCCGGCCACGTTGCCGGTGCCAACGCGGGAGGCGGCCGAGATAGTAAAGGCCTTGAAAGCAGAGATGCCGCCATAGTCCTCATCCTCATCGCGGCCCTCCCCCTTTGGCCGCTCGACGACCGCGCGGAACATATCCGGCACCATGCGCACCTGCACCAAAGCGGTACGGATGCCGAAAAATAGGCCCGCAGCGATGAGCAGCCAGGGCAGAATCCACGACCAGACGCCGTCATTAAATGTCGTTACGACATTTTCAAGAAAATCCATGCAGAATAATTTACTGCCTTGAGGTTCACAACGTGAACCCCATGCGCCATAACTTATTGGCAATGGGGGCAGAAATGGGTGGAACGCCCTGAAATTACGCAGCGCTCCAAGGGCGTTCCGCAGCGCTGACAGGGCTGGCCAGCCCGCCCATACGCGGCCAGGGAACGCGAGAAGTATCCCGATTCACCATTCACGTTGACATACAAGGAATCAAAGCTCGTGCCACCCACTTTTAGGGCGGCGGCCATGACGTCTTGGGCCGCTTCGAGCAGGGCTACGGCATCCTTTTGGCGCAACGTCGATGCCCTTTTGCGGGGCGGAATCTGTGCCGCCCACAGGGATTCATCGGCATAGATATTGCCGATTCCAGAAGCCAAGGTTTGATCCAATAGTGCAGTCTTTACTGCAGTCTTCTTGGCCCGCAAGCGCCGCGCGGTAGCCACAATGTCGAAGTCTGGTTCCAACGGGTCAATGCCAATGTGCGAGATCTTCGCCCACGGTGCATAGAGCCAATAGCCAAAGGTGCGCTGGTCCACAAAGCTAAGCTCTACCCCACCGCTTAGCTGAGCGCTAATGCGCAGATGCGGCGAATCGGTCGTACCGATTCGAACCTGACCCGACATGCCTAAGTGGATGAAGAGTACGTCGCGGTGGGGATCCATGGAATCTTCGCCCACAAATTCCAGCCACATGAACTTTCCCCGCCGAGCCACAGCGGCGATCTCTTTGCCTTTTAGGAGACCGGAAAGTGGCTCATCTTGGCCACGGTTGGCACGCGGGTGCAGGACGTGCACAGACTCAAAAGTCCGCCCCACCACGTGGGGCTCCAGACCCCGGCGGACGGACTCGACTTCCGGCAGTTCCGGCATACTTAGCCTTCTTTATGCGCGGTGCCCTGGACCAAGAGAGGAGTTTCGCGCAAAGTCTGGCAGGCCTCCTGAGCCGCTTGCTGCTCGGCCAGCTTCTTATTATGGCCCACTCCATTGCCCACGGTCAGACCAGCAACGGTAGCTACCGCGTTAAAAGTCTGGTCATGTTCTGGGCCGGTGGAGGTAGCCGAGTAGACCGGCATCGGTGCCTTAAGCTCGGCGCACAGCTCCTGCAACGTGGTCTTCCAATCCAGGTGGCGGCCACTCACGGTCGCATTGTCGATCTTTTCTGCAAATAGGCGCAGGATGACATCTCGCGCAGTTTCGAATCCATGCTCGCGGTAGATAGCGCCAAAGATTGCCTCGGTGGTATCGGCAAGGATGGAATCCTTATCGCGTCCACCAGTGGACTGCTCGCCCTTGCCCAGCAAAATGTGCGGGCCGAGGTTTATCTCACGAGCGATATCCGATAGGCCATAGCGCGAGACGATCGAGGCACGCATCTTGGAAATATCCGATTCCGGACGAGAAGGATAAGTGATGTATAGCTGGGAGGCCACCGACAGGCCCAGCACCGCATCGCCCAAAAACTCTAAGCGCTCGTTATTAGGCAAATGCCCATTCTCATTGGCAAAAGAGCGGTGAGTAAGCGCTAGGCGCAGGTGTTCTGGCTGCAAGTCCACGCCGAGCGATTCCAACAATGGGGTGTGGTCTACTGCAGCAAATTCGGCTGCCAGTGCCTCTTCCCCGGTTAGCTTCTTTTTGCGGCTCATAGGAACTTCTCCAAACCAGCCCAGCGGGGATCGACCTTGTCTTCCTCTTCTTCGCCAGAGATACCGGTGGTCACCCCTTCAGGCGTGTCAATCTCACAGCCGTCCTCACACACCGGCGCGAAGGGAAGGTTGAGGCCTGCCTCATCGATCACGGCCTGCAAAAGGTCCAGCTCATCATCCTCGATCTCCGGAATCTCATCTCCGGAACCTTCATCATCGGCTGCAGGATCATCGCCAGAGACAAAGGAGTCATCGGCGGCAAAGACCTGCGTGACGTGGAGATCCAGCTGCGGGTGCAGTTCCTTCAAGCAGCGGGAACATTCCCCGGTTAGCCGTCCGGATACGTTGGCGTCCACCAAGACACCTGCACCTAGAGGGGTTAAGGTGGCGTCTACGGTGAGCTCCTCGCCCTTCGGAATGGCGATCATCTCGACGCCGATCCTCTCAGGTGCGGGTCCGGTCTGGGTGCGTTGCTCCGGCAGTGCGTCAGCGCCTTGGGCGTTCAACAATTCGCCCACATCGAACTTCAATGGTGATGTCATAACACTAGGTAGTCTACCTTGCCCCGCAAACTCCGCCTAGCGGCCAGCACAGGCAAACTTTCTGTCAAGAGTCTGTCGTTTAAAGTAAAAGGGCCTATGCCTTTCCGGATTAGCCTTTTCCCAAGCCAAAGCCGTCTTTAGTGTGGAGGCATGACTTACCACTTGGCGCTAGCCTCCACGGATCCACGCAGCATCGCACTCGGATTCGCCGTGTTTAGCTGCCTTCCTGCCGCGGTATTAACCATTGCCGGCACGCTCGTGCACGCGACTCCACGGCCGGACCGTTCAGGAATCTATGGTGCTAGTGGGATTCGCCTCTTTACTGCACTCATCTGCAGCATCATTGCTGGTTTGATAGCTGGCACCATCCTGGTATTGCCCACTGGCATGGACCTTTCGGTGCTTACCGGCGCACTCATCTTTTCCCTAAGCGCAGGTGCCATTACCTGGTTTTCTCGGGAGACCATTCCCACGGCGCTTATTTCTGTAGGCACCATGCTGGTTGCCACAGGTGCGCTAGTGAGTATGTGCGCCGTGTGCTTTCCGCAGAACTTTAGTGATAGTTCTTTGACGTCACTGTCTTCCTATTTCTTTACCGCACTCGTTGCATTCCTTTTCCCTGGATTAGTAACCACAATCATTGCAGCATGTGTGGCCGTCCAATCCGCCGCACCTGCGCGTCTCACATCGAGGAAGGAAAGCAGCGCCACGTCCACACACACGCCGTTAACAGCTGCTCCCCATGCACCGAATGCGGCAGTGCCCACCACACAGCCTCGCTCCCGCGCAACCTCCTGAGCTGCCCGCGCTGATAGGAAACAAAAAGGCCCCTGGTGGGTGGACAGACGGCGTACGACAAACCGTCTGTCCACCCACCAGGGCCTTTGGCCGTGCCTGATATGAGGGACTAAACCATCCCTCACCCCTCAAGCCCCAGAGCCCAGTTCCATCCGGGAAATGAAGCTTAAGGGCAGAAAGAATTTAAAGGTTTAGCGCTCGTTATAGCGACGCTCGTAGTTCTCGCCTTCTGCGTAGCGGGAGCCGCCCGCAACACCGCCGGCACGACTCGAGGGCTGGTAGTCGCCGCCGCGGGAACGGACCCCGGCACCGCCGCGCAGTGCAGAGCGGTCGGAGCTTACGGTGCGCAGCAGCCCATTGAGGGTGGTTTCAAATTCGCTTAGCTTGCCGTCTACAAACTCATCGCATTCGCTGCGCAGACGATTGGACTCGGTGTGGGCGGATTCCACAATGCGGTGCGCTTCCTCATCAGCGCGGCGAACAACTTCCGATTCCGAAACCATACGCTCTTGCTCGGCACGGCCTTCTGCAACGGAACGCTCATATTCATCATTGGCCTGAGCGATGGTGCGGTCTGCTTCCGCGCGGGCCTGCTCCACCATGGACTGAGCGCGAGCTTCAGCATCAGCCACTAGCTTGGCGGCATGCTGTTCTGCGTGGGAGACCGTGGCATCCGCTTCCTCGCGAGCATGGCCCACGATGTCGTCGGCCTGCGCATTAGCGTCATTGATGGTCTGGTCCGCACGCTCTTCGGCGCCGTGGAGGATTTCATCCTGCTTATCCAAGACATCCTGCGCGTCATCAATCTCAACGGGCAGGGCGTTACGGAGGTCGTCGAGAAGCGCGAGCATTTCATGGCGCGGAACCATGCAATTAGAGGTCATGGGGAGGCTATGGGCCTCTTCCAAGTGCTGGACTAGTTCATCTAGGGACTCAAAGACACGGTACATGCTGCGAATTTTACATGCCCTCACGTGCCAGACGTGGAGGCCACGCACCGAGTGTGTACTGCGGATTTCCCCTCCAGTGCAAACAATCGCCTTCCACCCACCCACTCACACAATCTATGGCGCGTATTTACAGCACAAACTCCCCTTCTCCACTACACAAAGGCAGCACAGAAAGGGAGCTTGAAAGAAGAAGTGAGCAGCTAGATAACGCCCTGTGCCAACATGGCGTCCGCTACCTTCTTGAAGCCAGCAATATTTGCACCGGCAACGTAATCGCCTTCACGGTCATATTCCTTGGCCGTACTATCGATGTTTTTAAAGATATTGGACATGATCGCGTGGAGGCGATCATCGGTGTAATCAAACGACCAGGAGTCGCGGGATGCGTTTTGCTGCATTTCCAGCGCGGAGGTAGCAACGCCACCAGCGTTGGCTGCCTTGCCCGGCGCGAAGTTGATCTTGGATTCTTGGAAGACGTGGACCGCCTCTGGGGTAGACGGCATATTGGCACCTTCGGCTACGTAACGCACGCCGCCGTCAACGAGCTTCTTGGCAGAATCGCCATCGAGCTCATTTTGGGTGGCACACGGCAGAGCTACGTCTGCCTGCACTTCCCAGATATTTCCCCCCTTGTGGAATTCCACGCCGTTTCCAGCTTCTTCGGCGTAGGTGGAAATACGTTCACGGCGGGTTTCCTTGACGTCCTTGAGCAGCTCAATGTCCACGCCGTTAGGGGTGGTGATGTAGCCGGAGGAATCGGACATGGCCACTACAGTAGCGCCAAGCTCTTGGGCCTTGGCTGCGGCGTAGATGGCCACGTTGCCAGAACCGGAGACGATAACCTTGGCGCCGTCGAAAGACTCGCCGTGCGTCTTCATCATCTCATTGGTGAGGTAGACCGTGCCAAAGCCCGTGGCCTCAGTACGAACCAGGGAGCCACCCCAGGTCAACCCCTTGCCGGTGAGGATGCCGGATTCGTGCTGCGTGGTCAGGCGGCGGTACTGGCCAAAGAGGAACCCGATCTCGCGGCCGCCGACGCCGATGTCACCGGCTGGCACGTCGCGGTATTCGCCAATGTGGCGGTGCAGCTCCGTCATAAAGGACTGGCAAAAGCGCATGACCTCTACCTCGGACTTGCCCTTGGGATCAAAGTCAGAACCGCCCTTGCCGCCGCCAATGGGCAGGCCGGTCAGGGAGTTTTTGAAGATCTGCTCAAAGCCGAGGAACTTGATGATGCCCAGGTTGACCGAGGGGTGGAATCGGAGGCCTCCCTTGTAGGGGCCGAGCGCGGAGTTGAACTGAACGCGGAAGCCGCGGCTGACCTGGATTTCGCCAATATCGTCGATCCATGGCACGCGGAAAATGAGCTGGCGTTCAGGCTCGCACAGGCGCTCCACCAGGCCGTAGTCCGCGTACTGCGGGTCTTTTTCTAGGACAATCTTCAACGAATCCAGGACCTCAGAAACCGCTTGGTGGAATTCTGGTTCTCCCGCATTGCGTTTGAGCAATTTGTCGTAGTACTCAGAGATTTGGCTATCTACTGACATGGTGTGCATTCCATTCTGTGGACTTGTAAGAACAGATACCAGTTTCCTATCAAACTACCGATAATGCAAGCAGGTTCGAGGGTTTAGGTAGATACATAACCCCTTTTACCAGCGACAATAAACATAGATATTTTCTGTAGTCCGTTCGAATCTTAAGCCGCGCAGTGTCCCATCGTGGGTGGGCTTTATAATCACGGCATGCATATTGTTGTCGCCCCAGACTCGTTTAAAGGCACCGCCTCCGCGCCCGAGGCCGCAGCCAGCATTGCTATGGGGGTGCGCCAGGCGCTTCCCGACGCC